>Ga0228698_1000024_pt1 | contig 164208 bp, 115 predicted proteins | sample McNCre117_Aug_MG_FD_178015 | JGI IMG/M metagenome (GOLD analysis project Ga0228698, IMG submission 178015) | Freshwater microbial communities from McNutts Creek, Athens, Georgia, United States - 1-17_Aug_MG | ecosystem: Environmental > Aquatic > Freshwater > Creek | place: USA: Georgia... | reverse complement strand
CCACACCCCCACACACACGCACACACACGCACCCACACGCACACACACGCACACACACGCACACACACGCACACACAGGGATACAGAGATACAGAGATACAGAGATACAGAGATACAGAGATACAGAGATACAGAGATACAGAGATACAGAGATACAGAGATACAGAGATACAGAGATACGCGCATGAACATGGTCCAGATGTGTGGTTTACGGATTCAATCGGTGGCCACCTTGCGCTCAGGCACATTGCTCGCGCCCACACTTCGGCTGGGGACATCGGCCGCGTCACCAACGAGCTCCATGCGCGCGGCGTCGGCAGCCGCTGTGAGGATGGCGTCGACCTCGCTTCCGATGTCCACTTCCACCGTGGGGTCGGCGATGGCATCGCTCAGGGAGCCTGCCAATGTGTCGAGCTGGTCAATCTGTCCCTGAAGAGCATGCATGGTCCCGGTCGTGTTGGCGGAAGTGAGGCTGCGCATGTCGTTCTGCAGCACCGTGGACAGCTCCTGCACGCTGTCCGATAGCGTGGTGGTGGCCGAGGCCACGTCGACGTTGCGTTGGATCGAGCCCAGACTCGTTATGTACACCGTGAGGCGCTGAATCTGGGTGCGACACAGCACCATCTCGGTCGCCTTTGTGCGGGCCAGCTCGGCGTCGCCGCTGCGCAGGGCCGCGAGCATCTGGTTCTTCGCGGCCGTCTGTTTGTTGGTCTCCCGTTGTACGTTGGCTTGCAGCCGCACCAGGGCGCGGAAGGTGTTGCGCCTCAGGCGACTGTGTGCCGCGTCGTGGGAGTTGCCCATCGTGCGTATGCAATGCGATGTGAGCGTGGCCTTAACAGTAACCGTGTTCGCACGCAACACCCTCACCCGCATCCGTTGTTGTATTCATCTCCACCTTGTATGCACAGTGACGCTCGGGAGGCTGATGGTATCGTGGACCGTGACAGACAGGAACGATCCAACCATGAATCGTTGTTCCTTGTGTGCGCGGTCCAGCATTGCCTTGAGAGCATTGGCCACGACCGTCATATTGGGCACGGTGGACTTGCATTCTCGTTGTATGACGTTTTGCAGGTACCCGTAGAAGAAGTCGGTAGTGGAGTCGGTGCCCCCTCCTCTCGCCACTGTAGCAGCGTTTGTCTGGATGCGCTCGATGACGGTCGGTAAGAGTCGATCCATGATGTGTTGCACAGACTGGTGTGACAATTCGCTTGCATTCCGCAGCGCCGCCGCGTCGAGCGTGGCAACCTTGGACAGATCGGGGATTTTCAGTTCCTCGATTCGCAGGGGCTGATACGGCGGGGGCGGTGTGGCGTCCACTGGCGCAGAGGGCTTCGCGTCAACTGGCGCAGAGGGCTTCGCGTGCTCGGGTTCGTAGGCAGGTGGCGGTGGCGACGACGCAATGTCGATGGTCTGACGCCCACCCGCTTTCTGCGCGTGTGTGTCCGGCTCAGCGACTGCCTTGCGTTTCTTGGGGGGCATAGTGCTTCGTGCTTGCACCGTTGGCGAACGCGCGCGCTGTGGTCGGAACACTCGCGACACGGCAGCGTCCCGATTTGCGACGGTGGCGGTGGGTACATACAGCGCAACGGCCACGTGTCTACACACACACGCGTGCATACATGGACCGCAAGCGCAAGTACGCCCGTGAGCCTTCGCGCGGCAAGCCATCCGCGGCGCGACCGTTCCAGAAACGCAAATCGCCCGAAGAATGGGACGTGCCTCCGCGCGCGGGCTCCCTCCCCTGCAAATGCCCCAAGGTCGTGGCCACAGGCGTGCCTCCGGTGCTCACGCTCGAAGAGTGCCACATCCTGTGCGAGGCCGATCCGCACTGCTGGGCGCTGCGCAAGATGGCCGTCAAGCCCGTTCATGCCCGCGACGTCGTGAACGCCGTGTTCGGGACCGAGTTGGTGGCGGAGGAACGCTACAGCGAGCTGCTCAGCATCATCCGTGAGGGGGTGCGCATGCGCGACGAGACCGTCGGAGTGGCGTTCAAGCGGTTGCTGCGGCAGTCCGAGAACGAGCGGCGCGTGTCTACCATGGCGCTGTGTATTCTGGCCCACGCGCGCACGCCCGCCAGTCGATACGCGACCCTGCTTCGGTGGCCCATGGGATGTCCCAACGGACACATACGCGTGCGCAAAGACAGCACGGGGCCGGTTCTTATCAGTTTGCGCCCCACGCCGGACAAGGGCCGCTTCGAGGTGAAGTGCGGGATGTGTCCTCCTGGAAAATGCATCACGTGGAACCCGCTGACATTGATGTCTCGCGGAATCTCCGCGCACAATGGCACGTGGGAGAGTGCGCACGAGTTCACGCTGCACGTCGACCTCATGCGATTGGGCATGAGCTGGGCAGCCTTCCTGGATGGTGTGTCGTGGGCCCGGCGCCGTCCCCAAAGCAGGAGCGCGCTGACAAAGTGGGCCAAGAGCCCGTACTTCGGCGACGTGCTGCTGCGCATCATCCGTGCGTTCCTCTGAGCCAATGAATGACACTTAATGCTATCACGTGTTTTCGCACACAAAAAGGGTCGGACACAAAAAGGGTCGGACACATGCAGTGGCACGTGTGTGATCGAGGGGTCACACGTTCGTCGTCGCATAGCATCCGTGCAAGCAAGATCTCTCTCTCTCTCTCTCTCTATCGCCATGGGCCAAGTCCAATCCGTCAAGCGCGGTTCGTCTTGCCATTCGCACAAGCTGCGCTGTGTGAAGAAACACTTCAAGTTGAATCAGGTGCGCACACACAGAGGGAGAGAGAAAGAAAGTGGGCAAGAGAGAGCGAAACGTGTCGCGCATGCGCGGCTCACATGCAACGCAGGTGCCACCCGAGCTGCTGGGCGCGCTGTGTGCCTTCACTGGCCCTGGTGCCGCCCGCGACCTGGCCGATGTGTGCCGCGACCTGTACCAGGCCGTGTGTACGGCCGACCGCATGGGTTACTGGCCCATCGAGGTGCCACGCGACTGGCAACCGGGCCCGTGGGCCGCAAAGACGCTCCGGGCGGCGCTCTCTCAACATATGCATCCCCTGAACGAGCCTCCTACTAAGCGTCCCACTGCGATCCTTCACTTTGCCCGGGAGTACACATCCACAGTCGCGCGTCCCGTTGTTGGCGACCGCCGCATCCTCTCCATACTGCGGCCCCTGCGAACTCTCTACGTCCTGCCGCTGCGGTGTCTCGACATCGACCAAAACCTCCTCTACGACAACGACATCTTGTACGCACTGGACCGGCTCGACCCAGAGGAGCTCACCATCTACGGGCCGCTTCGCGACTGCCCGGTGGTCTCTGCGGCCGAGCTCCCTGTCCCTGTACCCTACCGAGACCGAGTGCAACCCCTCTATCGCATCATGGCGTGGATCCTAAATGGCCAGGTCGGTGGCAGCGGCTTGCGTCGGCTGTCGCTGGTGGGCGTAGTGCTCTTCGTGGGCATCGCCGCCAGTGCCTCGCATCGGGCCCGCCTGGGCGCGACGCTGGTCACCGAATACGCGGCCGTCGAATCCGACCCAGCCATAGTGCAACGCATGCGCAACGTCAAGCGTCGTCTAGGCAACCTCGAGCGTCTGGAAGTTCACCGCTGCATGGCTGCCATCACTGCCGTGCCGCTCATCATGGCGCTCAGTCCCAAGCTGCGCGAGCTCGACTTGGAGGAGTGGGACGTGTACCACCCCGACGACTGGACCGCGTGGCGACTCGAGTTCTACAACGCGTCGCGGACGACACAGGGACGCGCTTCCATCGAAGAGACGGCAGCATCGGTCGATTTGCCCTGTCTCTGGGGCTCGGACGAGCATCCCTTGCCTCCCAACCTCAAGTCGCTCCGTCACTCTCTCTGTGCCTTCACGCCCACGGAAGCCATTCTTGGTCGATTGGGCAGGCCCTGGTCACCGAGAACGGTGGAGGTGGAGATGACACGCCGGTGCTACCTGCCCGTATCGAACATCCCCAACCAGATGGTGCCCGTCGCGGATGCCCCGCCTTTCGTAGGAACCTGGGACAGCCCCAAGTCGTCGGCTCTGGTTCACCTCGCCGATCTGCACCTGACGCGCTTCCACCTTTCTGCGCTCAGACCGCTAGGCGACTCGCCCGTCCTGCTGCCTCTGCTACGACGGCTGACGCTGGACATGCGTTACATATCGTCGTTCGGCACAGACGTGGATCTGGCACAGGTTGCCCCAGCCCTGGAACACCTGCTGGTGTTTTACCAGAGAGAGCGTTCGTTCGCCGCCCTCTACGTCCGCCCCTGCCTCGCGTGCACAGCCACAGAGTCGGCCATGGCCTTGACGGGCATTGTCGGTGTCCCTCCCAACGCACGTGTCGAGGTGCGCATCATCATGCCAGTGGAGATCAACTACTCCATGCTGTTTCGACGCGAGGTCCGCTCCGTGCTCATAGGCCAGCCGGCCGCATTCGATACAGTTGTATCCATCGGCCCTGCGCTACAGTCGTCCGACCGTCCTTGCCTAGACATGTCATCATGGGATGACGCCCGGAAGATGGCCACTGGATTCCTGGGCCCCCACCTTACGCAGAACGAACTCGATTTGCTCGCGTTCAACATCCTCGGCCCCGTTGTCGCATCGAGTTCGTTCACGGCGACCCTACTGGCACTTCGCCACATGCAAACCCTCTGGTCCACTGGAGAACCGCTCTCTCCGCACACCAACGACATCGCGGCGGCGTGGGCCGGCATCTACAAGAGCTACCGACAACTGGAAGAGGCCAAGTCCCCCCAGGACTGGTTCAGAGACGTCCTGCCGTACGAGGAGACCCCCTCTTCGGACGACCCCTCCGCGGCTGTCACTGCAATTGTCCACTTCAACAACATCGTGGGTCATAGATTCCTATCCGAAGTGCTGGTGCACCGCATGTTTCACTACGCCGTGCATGTCGTGCTGGACGGCAACCTACGGATGAGCGATGCGTTGAATGCAAATGACCAGCCCCGCCGCAGCGACTTCATGCAAGCATGCATTGCCACCTGGCCCTCCCTCATAGCACAACTGCCTGCGATATCCCGGCAGATCAACTCGCTACAAGAAGGCACGGGGCTAATGGCTCTTTCGTTGCTCGTGGTCGACGCGTCGCGGCACCATTGGTCCGTCTCCGCGCGGCTGACCGGGGCTCAGTGGGATATGCCCGTAAAGTGCGACTCCCCCATCAAATCGCATATGATCCACATCGATGCGGTCTGGTACCCCTACGAGGGCGGCAGGCTGAACATCAACAGCGTGAACCGGCGCAGCTGAGCGAGCTTCCCTACGCATCGCTGTGTGTGTATTGAACAGGAGTCAATCTGTACGCGTTGTTGGTGGGCTTGGGTGAGTTGGGATTGGCGCGCGCGTAGTAGATGATGACACTGGCCACCACACCCGTGCTGACGTGCCAGAAGGCGTGTCCCACCTCGCCCTGTAGCTCCGGGAGATACCACAGCAGCGCCGAGAGCGCCACCACCACCACCGCACACACGACGAGTGCAATTGTACCCGTCACGCCCAGAGAGAGCGAGATGCGGATCATGTTGGCAGTCACACTGGCACGCGTGCACAGGCCCATACAGAGCGCGAGCACGAACGTGACACCCACGACCGCGCCCTTGAGTCCATCGGCTGTGGGGCCGTCGATCCCGTACAGCCAGACCACGAGCGCCGCGCCGGTCAGCGACACCAGATCGATGAACGCCTCGTGAAAGCGTTCGGCGCGCCCAAACGGCACCAGCAGCGTGAAGGTGAGTGCCGTCATCCACGTAGCCATGGTGTGGTCCACGTGACGCATGCGCCACGTTGTCTCGTCCGCGCAGCCCGTCCAGGCGTCGGCGCACAGGTGGTAACCACCCGACGCCACCATGAGCGCAGCAAAGCCCAGCGCGCGGATGTAGAGGCCGCGGGGCAGGCACAGCTTGAGGGGCACCAGGTACACGACATTGCTGCCCACCGACCAGCCCTGTTGCCACGGTCCGGCGGTGGTCATGTGTGTATGTGTGTATGTGTGTTGCAGTATCGACTGCGCCCCTCGCTCATAGTAGAGTGCGTCACACACACGCGACTGATCAAAACACACACACACTCGGCACACATGAATTCAAGGATGCGCACATGCGATCGGTGAGGGCAAACGATAGTGTATAAGAAAGCGAGCGGTTTCACCCGCGTCGCTGAGGCATCGACACACGGGGTAGCCCTGCGTTGATGAGTTGCTGCGGCGTCGCGGGCTCGGCCACCGATCCGATGCGATCCATCACGTCGGCGCGACGGTACACGTTGTTGGTGACGGGCCCGATCTCCTGGGACAGCTGGCGCATCACCGCGAAGGGGTCGTGGGCCTGCTGCTGCTGCTCGGCGCGCCCACGCTGGCCCGAAGCCTGAACCAGCCCGGGTTGAGGTTGCCAGCCCAGCTTCTCGCTCGAGAACACGGGTTGGGGAGGAGCCGCCGCCGCAGGGAACGCCTGGGGCAGCAGACCTTCAGACTGCATATCGGTGTGGGCATCGCCCAACGCATCGAGCGCGCGCTGCAGGTGTGAGGGAATCGGGGCCTGCTGGCGCTGGTGGCGGAAGCGGTCCATGGCGATGGCCGAGGCCGCCACGAGCTGGGGCACCGCCTCCCGCATGAAGCGCGCCTCGCCGCCCTCACCGCTGAGCATCTGGCGCATGTCCTCGCGGTTCTTGTTGGCGTCGGTGCCCAAGAAGGTACCAATAAAGGCCGGCAGCAGCTCGATCATCTGCTGGCGCTGGGCTTCGTCGCTGCCCTTGGCCGCCTCGGCCTTGCGCTTGTAGTGCTCGAGCTCTGCCTGCGACTCGCGCTTGTGGCGCTCGAGCTCCGCCTGCGTGGCCGTTCGGTCGCGTTTGGAGCGTGCAAAGCCAGAGATCAACTTCTCCTGGTCCTCGGGGCTCAAAAAGCCCCCGTTCTTCACCATGCGATGTAGGATTTGTTCGTGTGTGTCGGAGTGCTTGGACGCCGTGTCGTCCTCGGCGGCAGCAGGGGCAGCAGCCGTGGGTGCCGTCCCACTGGCCTGCACCTGCGGCGCCTGTTGCATCTGGGCGATTTCCTCGTCGGTGAGCTCGATCTCCTGGCCATTGGGCAGCGTGACGCGGCGACGCTTGGCTCCGGTGGTCTGTTGCTGCTGCTGCTGTGGCTGTGCCTGTTGCTGCTGGGGCATGGGGAGGCCCGAGCCGAGCTCCTGGGGTTGGATCGCACCCAACGCCGTGCGTGTAGGACCAGCTGGCATCCCGGCCAACGAGTTGTGCGTGATGACGTTGGGGTTGCCGGTGGGCTGGCCGGGTGCGGGCAAGCCGACCTGGTGGGGCGGCACAAGCACCTGTGCGGCGGGGTTGTAGGGCGCGCTGCTGCCGTTGGACATCATGGCGGATGCGGCAACGAAGGAACTCCGCGCGGCGGCTTGCATTGGGGCACCAGACAGAGGTTTACACTTGGCGTTGTCTATTTGGTCAGAGCCGGGCCATTCGTTGATGACGGTGCCAGGACGCGCCCCGCGGAAGCACAGCGAGACCTCCGCCGCGCGCATCGTGCTCGGGTCGTGAGAGAGAGAGAGACCGCGCAGCCAGCCGGCCTGAATCAGTCGCTCGGTGCGCTCGGTCACCACCGGGTCGCCACACAGTTCAAAGCGCACACAGGCGTTGCCCCCGGTGTCAAAGTAGGCTTCGGTCACGCGCCCGACCTCGAGGTCCTGGTGTTCGTTGCGGATTGGCACACCCACGAGGGTCTGCATCACGCGTTGCACCTGCGCGCGCGTGATTTCGAGCTCCTGTTCACGCGTGGTGGGCGGCCCACTGTAGCTCAGAGTCTCGGGGGGGCTCAACACAATCACACCGGCGTGCGTCATGGCTGCGGCTGGTGCAACGGGTGGCGAAGTGGCCGATGCAACGGATGGTGGAGTGGCACAGCTGGTGTACCCAGTGAGCGCGACCGCAGCGGGCAATGCCTTGGAGACCGGTGCCCCGGCGCGCGGAAACAAGGGCACAGCGCCCACGCGCCGCCGCAAGCGCCCGGTCCGGTGGATGTCAAAGCTGCTGGAGCACAGCGAGGACGCGGGCGTGGTGTCGGATCTGTTGGTCGACGACCGCAGCGTCTCGGCGCCCCGCGGCGTGCGTGTGCACAACATGGTGTTTTTGGCGCACCTGGCCATGCACGTGCACCCGGCGCTGCTTACCATATCGCTGGGCGGGCGCTACGACGCCAAGCTCTTCACGGCGTGGGTGGTACACCCGTATGGCACGTCGGCCACGCTCTCGGTGTTCAACAACGGCAAGGTGGTGTGCACCGGCACGTGCACCGAGACGGACGCCTACGTGGCCGTGCAGCAGCTGGCGTACAGCATCACGCACCGCTTCAACCTGCCGGCACGCATCCGTCGCTTCATGGTGCACAACGTGGTGGGCTCGGCGCGCCTGGGCTACGCCGTGGACCTCAACCTGTTGCGCAAGGAAAACATCTACTGCACCGACTACGACCCGACCAGCTTCCCGGGCCTGCAGTATCGCTACCACGTCGACCGGCGGCGCTTCGGCAACGCGCTCGTGGGGCGCGGGCGCAAGATCTCGGTGGTGGTGTTCCGCGCGGGCAAGATTGTGCTCACGGGTGCGCGCACCTACGAGCAGTTGGTAGAGGTGTTCGAGCAAGTGGCGCCACTGCTCGCGCGCTACAGGCAGGTGTCGACCTGATACGTATGCGTATGTGTGTGTGCAATACAAAATTGCAGTGCGATTCCCTGTGCGTTAGGGTCGGTGTGCAACACAACTCACTGCACGATCTAGCACGTGTTCACTCCACCGATGAGAATGTCAAACATCTGGCCGCTGGCCGCCGTGGTGAGCGCTTTGCCAATGACGCGGCTGAGCAGGAAATTCATGTAGTCCAGGACACAGCCCGTCCACGCCACCAGAGGCATTGTGCTGTTTCCGCGCAGGCTGGCTGTGCTGTTGTGCAGGGCCCGACGGGCTGTAGTGGGCGCGTTGCCGTAGAGCGCGGCGTTGGTGTTGAGTGCCTCGGTGTGCAGCAAGACCTCTTGCCGCTGCTTGTCACCAATTCCCGTACCCGTAACGTCGTTGAACCGACAGGCCACGAGGATGCGCCCGGCACGGAAGAAGGGGTCGTTGGCCTGCGTGTGTTCCACGCGGTACTTTTCGCTGATGGCATCAACGGCCGCAATCGCAACGTCGCGTAGGGCGTTGTCATCCGCAAATAGGCGCTGCTCAACCAGGCCGTTGTCGTCAAGGCCGTGTCCGGTATAGTGTTCGGCCCCGTAGTTGTTGTCTTGGTTGTGGATTGCCGCGAACATGGCACTGTCACATTCTTCGTAGAAGGTGCAGAACTTGGTGTAGCAGTTCTCGAGGTCCAGCGGCTCGACCTCGGCCACGAACTTGTTGGGTGGCTTGCCGTACTGCTGGTGCATGGACTGCGACGGCGCATCGGGCTTGGCGCGCGGGAAGCGTGCGTACACCAAGCGTCCCTCGGGGATGACGTGTTCACCAGTGTTGATGATGGTGTCGGTGCCCGACGACTTGAAGGTCATGTCCGTCTTGCGGCCGCGTCCCACGTAGGCAGGGGCGGCGACGACGCCGCGAAACACCCACGGTTCGTCGGGTGAGCGGCCACAGAACGACGTCCAGACCACCAGGCTGATGTCGCCCGGCACGGTGGGTGTGTAGCTGCCGTAGGGGTTGGCCGTCGTGAAGCAGAGCTCGCCCTGCAGCGCGTGGTGGCACTCTTCCGTGCCCACGGGCAGCGTGTTCTCCAGCGCACGCCGCGAGAGACGCTGGAACACGGCCGGGTCGATCATGCCCTTGCATGCGACTGGCACCTGCTGCGAGGTGGCGGCCGTGATGCCCGCCGACACACGCCGCGAGTCGGACCAGTCCGGCACCGACGCCGGCAGGAAGCGCGTGGAAAGCATGGCGTTTTCCCAAAGCTGCACTGAGACTGTGCCGCGTGAGTTGGTTTATACGAAGCGGCCTTCTTTCGTTCTCAACCCCCGTGATACGGACCAGTGTGTGTGTGTGTGTGGGCGACCGGAGTGTGTGTGCGTTCCATCGGAGTACGATTGGGGTGCGTTTATTAAAACCCAAACCGCATTCCGGGGCGACATGCCCGTACCGCAACGCGCGACCTGGAGCCAACTGGCACAGCTTGTGCCGGACCCGATGTGCGTAATCCGGCAGGCATTGCCGCTGCTTGCGCCGGGCCCGGCGCGTGTGGTCGGGCGGGTGCTTCGACCGTTGACGGGCGAGCGTCCTCTTCCATTCGAACGGGTGGCGAATCGGGTGGCCGGGGGACCGTTCTGAGGCCCCGATCTTCGCGTCTGCGTCGTGCGAGCTCTTCGGGCTCCTCGCGGGCGCGTCGTTCGATCTCTTCGTGCCTCCTGCGGTTGGCGATGAGTTCCCTGTACGCACCAGGCTTGGGTCCTTTGGGTATGTGAGCGAATGAATTTTCCTTGTCCGGCCTGCGCTCGGGCTCGTATTTGCCGTACATGGCTTGGGCGCGCCTACTACTGCGCATATCTTGCAACCGGTATTGATCGATGTTCACGGCAGCGCTGTCGGGTTTGACGTAACTCCGCGGATCAACCGCAGTCTGGCGTGGCATCTCCCTGTCCATGCGCAGGTCGTCTGGGACGGCGCCGAACTCGTCGGGGTTCCCAGGCCCGAAGAAGTGCTTGCGCCCGAGGTAGCCCGCGTCATCCGCGGCCCTCGCGGCGGCGTTGTCCTCGTCGAACGTCCCGTCGGCCCGCGGGATGTTGGGGTGTTTGTTCATAAAGGGCGCCGCGATGGGATCGATGTGCATGCCGCGCGGCATGTTGGGGTTGGTGACCAGGTTCTCCATCTTCCCGTTCTGGAGCATTTCAAGGGGCTCCCCTGCGAACCGGTAACCAAAGGCCCAGTCGCCCAGGTCACAGCGGAAGTTGAACTCCCCCCCGACCCTTGCTTTCAGCGTGTTGTACACGCGAATTACAGCTCCCCAGATCGCATCTCCGGCGCGTAGGTTGTTGTAGGCACGCGTGTAGCCGAAGCAGCGCTGGCTCAGCTGGTGCATGACTGTGGCAACGGCCCACAGGCCGTCTCGTGTGTACTCGTCCAGGTCGGAACCCTGTTCGACATCCCACTCTTCCAAGACCGTCCCCGTGAACGCCTGTGCGTTTGCAATTTCCCACCAATCCTGTCTCTTGGCCCACCCGGTGTCTCGGAACTCGTTGGCCCAGGCTTCGCGTATCAGCGCGTTGATGCGTCGCGTTTCCTCGACAAACGCCAATGACTTCTTCTTGGCAGCAGCTACGACTCGGCGTCCCGCTCCCGCAGTCCGTTTTGCCACGTCCAGAATGCGATCTGCTGCACTCTTTCCATTGCCAACCAGTGCTGTCACTGCGTTTCTGATAGGCCCTGGGACCAAGCCCTGTGCATCCTGCACGCGTTCCAACACAACCGCGAGCTCGTTAAACGCGGCGTGCTCCTTGTCTTGGAAGCCACCGGCCATTGCAGCGGCCGCGGCTGCAGCCAGTACGGGTGCTTGGGCGGCAACCGTGACGTTGAATGCAGCGGCCAGGTCCACGGCCAGACCCGTGCACTTCTCGAGCATGGCTACCTGTTCGCCAGCCGACACGATGGCCGGTGCGGATACGGGGGTCACAGCAATCATGGCACCTGCCGCGGAAGAGAGGACGGGAACCGCCGAGTAGGCAATGACACCGCCCAGTGCCAACCCGAACAACAGCTTCCGGTCCACCACGATGCTACGGGCACCCGCGGCGGCGGTTCGCAATTTCGACTGCAGCAGCCGGGTGGCCCAGTCCACCCACGAGTCGGCGTTGTAGTGAGCATTGTCGCGTGCCCGGCGTTCCAGGTCTTCGCGGACGACGTCTGCCATATAGTCATCCGTGTTGCCCCTCTTGTTCTCGCCGCCATCGCCACTGTCCCCACTGTCCCCGCTGTCGCCACTTCCACTGTCTCCCCCGCCACCACTTCCACTGTCGCCCCCGCCACCTGCTTCACCGCCTCCACCCGTGTCTCTGGCCGTGGTGCCGCCGCGGTGGCCGGTCTTGCGAGCCTTGTCGATGGGCTTCTTGCGCAGCGGGAAGTCGCGCCCCGAGCCACCGAACACACCCCAGCGCATGTCGAACACACTTTCTTCGGGCCTGAATGGCCAATCGTGACCTATCTCGCGGTGGGACTGTTGCATACTTGTGGCAAGCTCCCTGGGGTACGTCAAGACCATGGGCGACGGCGTGAAGGGTGCCCACAGCTTCGTGATGGCGGGGTATTCCAGCCTGCGGTTGGGATCGTTCTCTCCCTCGCGGAACCCGTAGCCCCGATTGCCTTCCCAGTTGTTTTGGTCCTCGAACACTTTGGCCAGCTCGATGTAGATGTAGCTGCGCTTGTAGGCATCCACGCGACCGTAGTTGCCGGTTCCGTCCCATTTCATGTTGTCGGGTGCCATGTACCCGCTCCATATGGCAAAGCTGGTGTGGATGTGAAGCCATTGGCTGTAAGTACGACGCGTGTTGTGGTCGGCGATCAGAGTCTCCAGGCGCTTCGCAATGGTGCTCTTCTTCCAGTCCCACCCGTGGTGGCCGGTGCTGGCGTTGAGCCCGCGCACAGCCTCGCGTGTGTCGGGTTGCTCCCCGCGACGCATGGGGTCCTCTTGCAGTTGCGTCTTCGCAAACTCAAACAAACCCTTCCACGTGTCAAACGTGCCAGACAGCGCGGCCACGTCCAGTCGTACGTACGGCATGCCCCTCACGTGTACCAGTTGGGCCTTCGAGAACAACCGGTCCACCATCAGCGCTTGGAGCTCGGGCAGCAGTTGGCTCTTGCTCCACACCGTGCGCATGTCCTCCAGCACAGTCGGTTGCTTGATGAACTGGCCGGCGAGGTTGACCCACAGGTCCATGCACATGCGCGTGACGGCGTGCACGAACAAGACCATGCGCCCCACCAACGTGTTGGGAGTCCTCCAGCCCTCGGGGATGTCTTCCAACTCGCCTTGGTACGCTTCCCAGGGGTTGACACTGCCGTCCATGGGCACACCCATGTCCTTCAGGCGCTGCCCCAATGTGTTGAACAGCCACGTGTCGGCCTCTTCGGCCGTCCGCGCTTTCCGCCCAAGCACATGCCATGCGCCCTCGTGTTCGTTGTATCTGAGTTCCAATCGGCGTGCCAACACGGCGTAGTCGGCCACACAGACAATGACACCGCAGTGCTCGAGGGCCGCCAGAGGCATCAAATTGATGCCATTCAGTGGGGCGTCGTCCATACACGTGACGTCCACGTCCCACGCGGAGCTGTTCACCAGGTTCTGGATGAGTCTCTCGCTGACTTTGGTGGGGCCAAACCCGAGGAAGTGCCCCCGTTTCAGTCTCGTCAACAACGGGGCAGGGGTGCTCAGTTCTTCGTGTATCCAATTAGCGTAGATGTCCCGTGCCCGTTTGCGACGCACGTTGCGCTGAGTCTCGCGCTGCAGCTCCGCGGCTACACACTCGTCCGCATAGCGTTCGTAGGTGTCCTTTTCCAACTCCTCATCGCGTCGTCGGCGCCTCTCGTCCTCGCGGGCCGCGGCCCGCTGTTCCTGCTCGAGGGCGCGAGCGGTGGCCAGTCTTGCGCGCTGTTCCATCAGCGCCTTTTCCTGCATCTGGGTCGTCAGAGCTTTCTCCTTGCTGATCCTCTCGGCCGTGTCGATGACGCTCGTGATGTCAACCCACTCACCGTATGCGACCAGCCCCTCGGTATGATTTTTGGAGCCCACGCCCCCCTCCTGTTGGACCAACTCCCTCATGTCCACACCAAAGAACTTCAGTGCCACAGGACACGTCACTCGCGATACACACAGTATGTTCTCGGCCAGCATCTTGAACTGCGGGTACGAGCTGTCTATCTCCTCGGATACAAAGCTATTGAGTGGCCATTCCTTGCGGGGCAGGAACACACCACGCGGCAGCGGCATAAAATCCCGCGGAGGTGGGTAGTTGTAGCAGCGCGGACCAGAGGCTCGCATGGGCCCCGCAAGCGCGGCCTCGGGTGGTGCACTGGGCTTGGGCCGATCGCCGTGTGCCCGCGGGCGTCTGGGGACCTGTTTCCAGGACCCAGCGGCGGCCGCTTGATGCCTATGCGAGCCTCTTCCGTGGCCCCGGTGTCCCCTGTGGCCTCCGTGGTGCCCCCCGTGATTTTCGCGCTGTCCCCTATCCTCTCTCGGCGGCCCAGCCGCACGTGCGTCGTCCCTCGGCGGTCCGGCTTCGTCCATGTCGTCGTCCTGTGGTCCGGCCGCCTCCGCGTCCTCGATGTCCATAGGGGGAGCAGACGGGACAGGCCTTGGAATGTGTTTTGGACCCGAAAGGTAATCCAGAACCGCTTTTTGCGCTTGTGGATCCGGCCCCGCGTTGCGGCCATTTCGATGCACAACGGCGACGGGCAGTGGCTTTGCCCCGGCGGAAGCAGCTCTCCCTTGCGGTCGACCACCGCGCATGCTTTTGAGTTGCCCCCACGCGTCTCTGATTTGATTGCCCGCGCCGCGGATGACATCAAACAAGTTTCCGCCCCCAGGTGCGGCAGCAGCGCGGGGATCCAGAACCGATTCGTCCGACATTGGCGCGGCTCCCGCGTTGGCCTGTGGCTCGGGGGCTGACACAGTGCTCTTCCGAACCTCGGGCACGTACCCGTAGCCGCTGTTCGGCAGGGCCGTGAGCTGGCTCGGGATAGAGGGCTGGTCGCTCATGACTGGCGCCCTCCCGCGCTGTCGGCGTAGTTCGGGACGTCCATCGTTCTCTGCTACCGGGTCGTCTTCGTCCGTTGGTGCACTGATGCGGTGCGATCGTGCGCCGTACTGCTGGACGACCTGTTGAGGTGGTGGTGCCCGTGCTTGTGCAGCCGCTGCAGCGGCCTCCGCAGCTGCCTGTTCTTGCCTGCGGCGATCGTCCGCGGCTTGTGCCCTTTGATGCGGGACCCAGATCTCGACCGGGCGAAGCCGGGGCTCAATTGTCCCCAGTCCGCCCGTGGCCCGCCCGAGGGAAAGCCCCTGCGCTCGCGAGATGCCGACCCCTCTTGGACCCGGAGCAGGTCCCCGTAGCTGCCCGCCGCCACCTTGTGGACCCGGAGCAGGTCCCCGTAACTGGCCACCGCCATGTTGTGCCAGTCCCTGTGGCCGCCGGCCGTCACTTCCTCTCGCGTTTTGGTCGCGTCCTTGTGGTTGCAAGTCACCACTTCCCCTCGGGCTCCGCTCGCGTCCCTGTGGCTTCCCCCTCCTGGGACTCCTGCTGCGCCCTCGTGGTCGCATTCCACACTCGCCCTGATGGCGGTTCGCTGTCACTGGGCCGGATATTGGGGGTCTATAAAGGAGAGACGATCTTGTTCCGCGCCGCCCTGTACAAGTTGCGCGAAGCGCCCACGTGAAATGGATCCCCGATGGCTGGCGCTGGTGGTGGCCGTGCTCTGGCTGCTGGGTGGCATCGTCGGGTTTGTGTGCGACCTGGTGCGGCCGGGACTACGCGACGGCGGGTCGGCGGCCGCGCGGTGGTCGCTGTACTTGCTAAGCATCGCACTGGCCGCGTTCCTGTCCCAATTGGCCGAGTGGGCGCACCTGACGTACGCAGCGGACTGGTCGTGGCTGGCGGCCGTGGCGACCGCACTCTCGCTCGCGGTGCCCGAGTACCTGGTGTCGGTGGCGTCCAACCGCCTGGGTCTGATTGCCACGCACGACGACGCATTGCTCATGAACTACATCTGGAACGCCCTGCAGGTGCGTGTCGCCGTGCGCGTGCCGTTGGCCCATACACACACGCCAGATCGTTACGGGCATTCCATTGGCCTTGTATTACTTGCCCAACGCCGAGTCCTTCGGCTGGCGCCACGCTCTGGGCTTCGCACTGCTGATCGCGGGCGGTCTGCTGATGGTGCCACGCGAGGTCTGGAACCGGTGGACACGCTGACGCATGGCTCACGCGTCGCTATAGATGTCTCTCTGAGCCACCAATGTATTACTGTATTGCATCCCACACACACAGACCTCATGTTGTTCGCATGCGTGGTGTGGCTGGGCTGGGTGCTGCTGCAGACGCACGGCGCCACCATTATCGCGCGCAGCCCCGTGACCGACGTGCTCGATGGCACAATCCAACGCACGCAGATGCTCACCGTTCGGTGCACGGGAGCCGACTACGGCACCGTGACGAGCTTCAACCTCACCGATGCCAACGGCGTGGCGCGGCAAATGAACGTGACCTGCGGCGAGGTCGCGTACCGTTACCAGATGACGGTCGTGGGCTACGTGCCCCGCGACGGCACGATGTACGTGCGCGAGTACTGTGAGCTGCAGCAACTGGCCGCCAACAACACCGTACAGGACCTGCTGGCCACGCGCGCGGTCACAACGGGCACGGGGGCACGCCGCCGCCTGTTGTTTGCGTGGGCACCGGTCGCGGCGAACGCGTTGCTTAGTGTCGGTGGTGGCATGGCTGGCGCCGAGATTATATGCAACCTCGGACAAGCATGTGGGGGTGGTGGGGGTTCCATCAACATGGACGATGTGGTCAAGCGCGTGCGCAACGACATGTCGGCGGAGCTGAATCGCCTACAGGCCCTGAACGCCTTCCAGAGCGCCACACAGGCCTGGGAGAACAATGTCGACAACAGCCTCAACCACACGTACTCATCGATCCTTGGCCTTCAGAACGTGACAGAAATACTGGGTGCGAGTCTGGGGAGAACCCAGACGGACCTCGCGGGCGCACAAGGCGAGATCAAGCGCCTGACGCTGCTGACCTCGGCCAACTTCAACTCGAGCCAGCAGAACATTCTTGACGTGCGCACCTACGTCGACAACCTCACATCGTCAATCGGCATAGACACACGCGCCGAGTTCAACCGATCGTATCTCAACGCCAATCGCATCGAGACGGACACGAAGACGGCCATCAACACACTCTCCAATCGACTCGAGAGCATCGTGACCACGCTGCTCTCCAACCAGCGCGCGTCGTTCAAGACTGCCCGTGACCTGGCCACAGCGGTGCGCAAGTTGGCCGTTCGGTACCAGGCCACGCGCGCCCTGACACGCCTGTTGCTCGACGTCATCGACCTGGCACACAACGCGGGGCTGACTCCGTTTGTGGGCAACCTGGGGACACACTCACAGGACACCAGTGGTGTACTGGCTCCGGCCATCGAAGTCGTCCAGTTCACGTACTTCACCAACATCACGGGTGTGGGTGTGCGCGCGTTCTGGGTGCGCATGACGTACTCGTGCAACGCCCTGTACCTGCTGAACAACCTCGGTGGCTGGTACTCGTGGCGCGACTTCCTGGAGACCATCGGCCCCACCGGCTGCGACCCCAACTCGGACGTCAACGGCGTTGGCTGCAGCTGTACAATGAGCGTGGAACAGCTGCAATGCGATTCGTCCTCCGCGGGCGTGGCCTCCGTCAACTTCACGTCGGGGCAATCCCTCAACTCCATCGTGTGTGGCGCCAACCCGGTCATCACCACCGCACCCGCACGTGTCTACTCCGATCCGTCCGCGTTCCTGTCCAACATGAGCAGCCTGTGTGTGACAGTGGGCGACAGGACAGGTGTCAACATGGCCGCGGTGACGAACAAGCGCAAGGTGAACTTCAGCAACCCCATTGCGTCGTGCGTCATCTCCAGTGACGATCTCGAGGCCGCGCCCAACGGGACGTCCATCATGTTTGCCACCATGGCCTTCTTGGAGGTGGCCGTCTCGCAGTGGGCGCTGCTGTCCGACCAACTGATCGCGTACTACGACGGGCGCATGCCGAGCGACATCACCTTCCGCGACTTCCCGTTCGTCCAGCGCGCTTCATCGTCGGGCACCTGCACCCAGGCCACCATGATGGCCTTCAGCACCGACCTGCTGCCGGTGTACCGTCTGGACCCCGTGGCAGTGGACGTGAGCGTGAGCGTGAGTGTGACGGGGCTGACCGGTGTGACGAGCAGCGACGCCATTCTCTCGTACGGCATCACAAGCGTCTTGCCCTCGGGCGGCGACGTGGTGGTGGGCGACCCCCGCTCCAACACCACCATCTACAACATTCCATTCTACGAGTTGCCCCTCTCTGCCATTCCCGCCTCGCGCGAGGGCAGCGTGCTCTACGCCATGATGCCCAACTCGACGTCGTTCTCAATGGCGCAATGGAAGGCGGTGTACCCCAGCGCCACGTTCGATCACACCCAGGCCGGCGAGGTGGCGCAACTCTATGCCACCGCCGTGAACACCAGCGACGGCACGTGCTTCAACAACCCGGCTGTGGGCCAGCTGAGTTCCTCTGGCGCCTGGTGCGACGTGCGTGCGTTCTACTCGGTGCGCAAGGTGCCCGGCAACGACACCCAGCTGGCCGCCGTGCCCCGGGGCAGCGACGCGCGCAGCTCCTACCTCGTGACCATCAGCGTGCCCGACGGCGCCCTCACGCTCAACGTCGTGTCGCTGTGTCCAACCGTGAGCTTCAGTCCGGCGGGACTGGGCACGCTGGTGACGCTTACCAATGTGGCAGCCGGTGGCAGCCGCACGCGCGTCAACTTCACGGTGGGGCCCGCGGGCTGTGGCTTATCGTTCCCGAGCACCGAGATTGCCGGTGGCGGCTCCATGCAGCAGCTGGTGCCGCGGTGCCCCAGTGCCCCGTCGCTTCTGTACCTGTCTCGCTACCTGGGGAACGGCACGACCGTGCCCTGCCCCGATGCCTACGGGCTGGACATCACCACGACGTCGCTGCAGTACACAAGTGAGTGGGGCAACGCCGACGTGGCGTACGTGAACTTCGTTTCCATCAACGCCACCAGCAACGTGGTGACGGCCGTGACTCAGGTGGCGCAGATTCTGCAAGAACTGTTGCTGAACGGCGTCGCGGCGGGCTTCGCGGCCACTGTGTCCACCAACCTGACTGTGGACACGACGGCGTACCGAGAGTTCATTGCACAGTCCGCGGCTGCTGCGGAACGGATACGAAGGGTCATGGATGGCTTCCAGATCCCGCCGTACAACAACTCGGACTACGACAAGCTGTTGGAGATCATCAACAACAACACCGCCAAAATGAACGAGAACATGAACGCGACACAGACCCAATTCCGCCAGGCCATGAATGCGCTGGACGATGCCATCAAGGCGCAGGGCAACAGCCTGCTTGACCTCAACACGTCCAAAGTGCTGCTGGATAAGGTTCGTGTGCTGTACCTAGCGGCGGAGCAGCAAGCGACATGGGCCAGAAACAACCAAAGTCTTGCGATATTGGATGCCTTCACACAAATCAACGACGCGCTGCAGCGGCCGGGCGACCCATTGGGCAATTTGTTTGAGGACGCAGGCAAGGGCATATGGGGCGTCATGAAGAAGAGCGGCAGTGCCATCGAGGACGTTGCCAAGTTTGTCGCCGATACGGCCAAGGGCGTGGTCGATGGAGTCACGGGTGGCTTCTTTTCGGGCATGATGGGCATATTCTCGTTCGTTGGCATCGTGGTCGCGCTGGCGTGTGTGGTGCTGCTTTGCTGTTCCCAGAGCAAAAACATTCGCAAACAGCTTGCAAAGTTTACTGAGGATGTCAAACACAAGGCAGTGGGCAATGCCGACAGCGATGACGACGACAGTGAGGCCGAACACACACGACTGCGCAAGCCCAAGAGTGGCACATCCGCACGCTCCAACGTGAACGGTGCTCAACTCCAAGGGCATGTTCAGGACCTGTCTGTCCGGCTTAGCGAGATCGCTGATCGGCTTAGCGCGCTCGAACAGTCTCGTCTCGCGCGCAGAACAGTATAAAACCAGTAATGTACAACGTGCGTGTGGTCCGCGCTCTTCGCTGTGTGCGCTTATTCTCTAGTTCATGTATAACAATGTACAATGCGCCGCGCGCCGCGGCTATGCGCTGGTTGGCGCGAGTTCTGTCGCGTCGTTGAATTTGCTGTAGCGCGTGCCGTGCTTGTGCTTGCGGCACCGCACACACAGCCACAGCGTGGCGAACAGGGCAGCAGCGGCCGATACGCCGGCGATGATGCCAATGCTGGTGGCGTTCAGCAGCGGCAGCGACGTGGGGTATGGTGTGGGGGCTGCTGTGGGTGCGCGACTGGGCACGGCCGTGGGAGACAGCGAGGGAGCGGCTGTCGGGGACACAGTCGGTGCCGCCGTGGGCGAGAGCGTCTGGCAGGCACTTAGCGATGTGTTGAGGTACGCACCCGACCGACACACGGGCTGGTTGCACGCGAACGAGGTGTCGTAATCGGTCTCGCACACACAGATGCCGTTGTAGACCGCGAGTGTGTGGAGGGGCGAGCACAGAAAGCCACAGGCGCCGGTGGCGTTGTCGCGCTTGTAGAAGCCGTTGCACACACACGAACCGTTCACACAGCGACGCATGGACGTGTCGGCGAGCAAGTCCAGTGGAAAGCGCGCGCCGCACTGCAGGCCCTCGACGATGGGACAGTTGAGTGTGCAGGGGCCGTTGGGCACGGGTTGTGTGGCCGAGGGATCGGTGCACACACACGCCAGCTGGTTGCCGTTGCGCAGCCCAATGGTGGTGCTGTTGGGGCACATGTTGCGCGTGCAGTCGCCCGTCAGGTTGTCAAAGGCCAGCACATCGGGGTACGGACACACACACGTGGGCGCAGACGCCGTCCACACACACGAGCCCGTGAAGCACGTGGGACAGAGGTAGCCCGCCAGCACGGTCCCGGGCGCCACCGTAGGCACGGCCGTGGGCGCCAGCGTGGGCGACACCGACGGCTGGGCCGTGGGCGAGGGCGTGCCCAGCGCTGTGGGGCCGGGCGTGGAGCTTGTGGACGGCGCCGGTGTGCCCAGGAACGTGGGCGCGGGGGTGGGCGTTGGCGCGGATGTGGGTGTAGCCGTAGGCACGCGCGTGGGCGCAGTGGTGGGCGCCGGCGTCACGAAGCGGCACTTGTTCTCGGGTAGGTAGCCGTTGGTGCAATTACAGCCGTAGACGCCGGTGCCGTTGAGGTCGTAGCAGTTGTTGACGATGCCGTTGCAGGCCGTGTACGTGGGGCTGCCGCAGTTGGAGATGCACGCGTCGGTGGTGCCACACGCAGCCGTGACGTCGATCTCGCACAGCGGGCCCATGCCCAGCGACGAGCGGTCGAGGCTGAAGCGACTTTGGGCGTTGCACACACACCGGCCGAGCGTGAGATCAAAGCTGCCGCGCCCGCTGCACTCCAGGTGCGTCACGGGGTCGAGACGCAGATCGATCTCACAGTAGCGACCGGCGCGCGCACTGGTGCAGTTGCAGAACAGCTGCTCGGCGGCGCCTGTGCCGTTCCAGGGCCGGGCCGCGCAGCGTGTGTACCCCAACGTATCCTGGTCGCCGCTGCAGATGCGCGTGTCGCCGGGCGCGATGCACCACTGGGTGACGTTGTACTCACACGCACAGCCCATGGTCAGCAAGTCGGTGCTGCCCGAGAGATAACAGGCGTTGATCCACGACACACCGGCGCGGTCGGCGGGTGCGACGTAGTTCTGGTTGCAGGTGTGTTGGTTGTAGGGCGCCACGCGCGTGCAGGTGCCGTGTCCGCCGCACGTCTGGTTGTTGGCCACGGGGCACATGCTGATGGTGCAGTACTCGCCGCCCCAGCCCAGGTCGCAGGCACAATACAAGTCGCCGTTGGTGCGCACACTGACCGTGCCGTGGGCACTGCACGGCGGATCCATCACCGGCACGTCACAGTGGGCGCCCGTCCAGTAGCCATTGGCCACGTTGTAGCACGCGACACAGTCACGCACCGAGCCGCTGGGGCACACGCACTGGTTGTTGCCCGAGCAGTAGCCGCCGTTGGCGGTGCAGGTGTTGACCAGCGTGTAGTTGCTGCAGCCCAGCGCTGGCAGTGTGCAGCGCCCCTCCCCGCTGACGCGCCACCCGGCGTCACACACGCAGTACTCGTTGACCAGGTCGTAGGTGCCGTGCACGCAGTAGACACGCTGCACCCAGCCGCGGGGCAACGTACAGCGCTGCCCGTAGCCGCCCATGTTGGCCAGCGCCGCGCCCACAAAGTCGCAGTACACAGGCGGTCCCATGATCCAGTTGCTGAAGCCCACGTCGACGCCGCTGGGCGTGGAACAACCGGGCCCCATCATGAGGTGGCCGCAGTCGCACATGCCGGTGACGTCGCGCAGCGGAGACGACAGCCGGTAGGTGTTGAACCAGAGCGAACCCGTACACGAGGGCGTGAGCTGGCGCGGCAACGCAGTCTGTGCCCCCGTGTACGTGGCGTTGTCGTACACCAAGAAGTTCTTGGTCACGTCGGCGCGGTAGATGCGTGTCATGCCCGAGGAGTGGAAGCGCCAACACACACGCACGGGATGAACGATGGTTTTGCCCAACTCCCACAGGATGGCTTCCTGGTCAAGGCAGCGTTGGTACGGCAGGCCCGTCGACGACGCATCCGCGCTGTAGCCCCATGAGCCGCCACAGAACTGGCGCAGGTAATCGAACTCACAGTCCCAGGGATTGGTGCGGATCATGACGTAGCGATCCCATGTGGCACTGGCCGGCCCCAGGAGGCCGGCGCGGTACGCACTTAGCACCTGGGCGCTGCGTGCGTAGCCAATCATCACGACACTCGCATCTCCGCCCACAGGGAAGTCCGAGAGCCAGTAATTGGTGTCTATCAGCACGTGGCTGTGGCCCCACCACACCGACACGGGGATGTTGGTGGGCGCATTGAGCCAGGCCTGTCGCGTGCCCACCACCGTATGGCACACACTGCTGGGATTGCGCAACCGCATACCGTTGCAGTCCCCGCCCTGGTACGCGGGACGAATGTCGTCGTTGGTTACGTAGTCCGTCAGCCACGGCATGTGCCGGCCACTGCAGCTGGTGAACCCAATGCGCGCGTAACCCACAAAGTAGCCAAAGCCACCGGTCGGCAGCCCCGACATCCACGCGTCGCCCGCACTGGACGTGCATAAACACTCGGGGATGTCCGCGCGCACCAGACCGAAGAAGGCCGGCAACACCAGCCGATCCACGCTGCTGGCGTCGTCAAAGAATCCCAGCAGTGCGCTCGCGGCAACGACATCGCCCGTGAACGTGACAAAGTTGAAGTAGTTGTTGATCGCCTCTGCGGCGGTGGCGTTGAGGAAGTACGAACGCATGCGGCAGTCGCGCACGCCGTCGATGCCGCAGTAGCTCCAAGTCTGGGCGTCGGTGCAGACCGTGCTGGCACCGGGCAACGGGCAGTAGCGCCCCACGCCCGCAGACGGGTCCTTGCCATAGCCACACACGCAGTCGTTGACGTTGATGGCGTCGCCGTTGCGTGTGCAATTGGCCACACCCGCGCCACAAAACGCACGGCAGGCGGTGCCGATTACGATGCGACTGGAGCCGTCGTAGTACGGGCACTGGCCATTGGGCTTGTCGATGCACGTGTGCGGGAACTGGATCACGGGACAGGTCAGTGTGCCCGTGGCGTTGCAGGAGAAGGGATTTTCCAGGTCGCAGAGCATGTGGCACACGCTGCCTTCCGAATAGTACGTCGCGGGGCAGCGGGTGCGCAGCTCGGACTCGGTGCAGTTGCGCACGAATCCTGCACAGCGACGGCCGTTCAGATCCACCACCGTGGTTTCGGCGCAGGTGTTGGAGGCGTTCAGCGAGGGGCACGTCTGGTATGGCACACACAGCTGTGCGTTGGTTTGGGCGAAGCGTGTGCCCGGCCCGTAGACACTGGGCTGGCTGCAGGCCAACGCCTGCACGTTCGCCACGGGTTGAGCCACGTAGGTGGGTGCCGGCGTGGGGGCAGGCGTAGGGAGAGAGCTCGGCGCGGGCGTGGGAGACACAGTAGGAGAAGACGTGGGGCTGCGCGTGGGCGAGGCACTGGGCGCGGATGTGGGCGAGACGCTGGGCTGCGGGCTGGGAGCAGCGGTGGGCACAGCGGATGGCTGACCGGGCACCACAGTGGGCGCAGGTGTGGGCTCCGCAGTGGGGCTCGACGACGGCGCGGGCGTCGGGTTGCTACTAGGCGCAGGCGTGGGCGAGACGGTGGGTGACGACGATGGCGCAGGCGTGGGAGAGACAGTGGGCGCGGAGGACGGCTGGACAGTGGGCGACGGCGAGGGCGCAGGCGTAGGCGACACGCTGGGCACGCCAGTGGGGGCAATCGACGGCGCTTGAGTAGCCAGAAGCTGGCGCATGTCGAAAGCAGTGAGGTAACCGTTGACGGCGCTGCCCGAGCTGATGTCGTAGCCCAGGATGCCTATGGCCTCGATCAATGGGTAAGGCAGAATATCATAACCGCGGTAGCGCGGAAAGGTGAGTGCCTGTGTGGTACCCTGAATGGTGCCCGTCACCATGCTGTAGACGTTCCAGCTGTATTCATCCAGCCAGTACACGTAGTTGCCCGCGTAGTTCACTGCCACGTCCAACGGCAGATATCCGGCGTGGAGATTTGAGCTGGATTGAAAGTCTGCGATGAAGCCCATGGGTGTGATGCGAAGCAGCGTGATGCGGCTGCTCTGGTAGTCACGGTAGGACACCGCCAAAATGTTGATGCCCAGTGCCACGCGCACGCCGTTGTTGCCGAAGGCAGGGTAGTTGGTGAACACCGAGGCTTGGCCCTGGTAGCGGCGCTGCACCCACCCGAGTTGGGTGCTGTTCCAGTCGAAGAACATGACACCGTCCACGGCGTTGCTGCTGGCATCAGTCCACTGCACGCCCATAGCAAAGGCCTCGCCATGAGGCTGCACCGCCATGCCCCACATCATGTTGGCGCCGTTGAAGCCGACAGTATCTACATCAATCGCCACCGACTTGACGTGCAGCGTGGTGGGCACACTGGGCGTGCCACCCACCGTGACGCTGTAGGCCGACGAACCGAGGCGACTCACACCCACGACCACAAACGGGAAGCAGCTGGAGCACACCCGCAGCGCATGGAACACGACGCCGGTGCTGGTGCCCGGGCTGTTGCCCACCCGGTTGTCGAGGGTGTCACCGAAGGTGCTGCCGGCAAAGAGGTCGACGAACAGCGCCAGGTGCGGCACGAACACGTACACCGTGGTGCTGAGCGCGAGGAACACGCGACTGCTGCCACACGCGAACGAGTACACCGTGTAGGGGAACGCATAGGCCGTCGTGTTGGTGTACGTGAGCGTGAGTGGGTCGCTGGTGGGGTAGTAGCGGCGCAGCCAGTTGTCGTTGCGCACCAGGTAGAAGTCGGCGGTGGTGGAGTTCTCGGCGTTCAGCCAGCAGCCGCAGTGGTTGGGCGCACGCAGCTCCGAGTACTGGGGCGCGACGTTGACCGATGTGCAGTCGAAGCCCGGGTTCCCGCGCTGGTACACAGCCTCGACTAGCGGCAGCAAAAGCGCCCAACGCAACCACATGTATGTGTGTATGTGTGTGTTCTTGTGGTACGCGTGAGTGTGTGTGTCTATACAAAGCAGTGCGTCACTCGCTCTGGAACCACATGTATTTATTGTCGAGTTCACGGGGTGCACGGCCACAGCCAACCGGTGTACACAGCGGTGATGAACACCGCAAAGCAGTGCACAATCAGCCCCCATGAGAAGAAGGACGTAAAGGCATGCATGCATTGCAGAGTACCAGCCGCACCAAGGTCTTCTGCTTGTTTGCTGTAGTACGCAACGGTCGTCCCGATGAACTGGAAGGCGACGAACCCAAGGCTGAATCCCAGGTGTGCCCACCACCACGGATTGAGGTCCGAGTTGCTGTCGGCCACCGTCCAGGCCGGACCAAAGTATGGCAGGAGAACTGCTAGGGCACAGGCACCCTCCGCCGCGAAGAAGCAGACCACGAACAGCGTGGCCCACGTGTGTGACCAGATCCCACAGCACGTCTGGTTAGACGGGGGGTTAGAGTTACTGGAAATGGACTTGAAGTCACCCCGACACAGGTTAAGGATGAGTCGCTTCTCGGTGGCGCGCAAGAGCCCCGTCGCGATCACCACCCATGCCACGGCAACTCCGAACACACCCGCCGTGCGCCATGCAGCCCACGTGTCGTCTCCGTTGCCCTTCTGACGAGCGCGATTGCCCAGCCAGAACCGCGCGGCCGCCAGTCCCACTGCGATGAGGTAGAGCACCACAGAGATGATGCGCACACCTTCGTGGTTGTCGTGTTGGCAGCGGTTGCACGCCTTGAAAGGCCCCACGAGTTTGTTCAGGCAGCCTTCTAGACCGGCTTTTTCCAGGGCGGGGTCGGGTGTGGCACCCGAATAGATTTCCATGTAGAAGGCACGTAGAATGGTAGCCAGGCAGAAGAAGAACATCGAGAGCACCAGGAGAGAGAGAGACGTGTTGTTGGTGTCCCACTGGCTGTTCGCAGAGATCTCACACCAACAGCCCCAGCGGTTCTCCACGCATTCGTTGCAGACGCGCGGCAGGCCACTGGTGCTGTCGCAGGTCTTGCGGAGCACGGCATAGGGCGTCGTGTGGCAGACGTAGGCGCGCAGGTAGCGGTCCTGTGTGATGTCGTGGTGCATGGCCGAGTTGGCGGTGAAGCTGAGGTTGGAGCAGCCAAAGTCGCTCGCCTTGGTCCACACACCCGCTGTGGAGTTGCAGACGAACAGGTCGAGGCCCTTGCGCGTGAAGATGTCGGTGTCGGGGTTGGGCGTGAACCACGTGAAGTCCAGCTGCAGAGGGTAGCCCAACAGCCCCACGCCGCCACCGTCGGTGCGCGAGATGTTGAGGGCCACGTTGGCCCACTCGTAGCCGTCGGGCAGCGTGCACAGGCCGGAGAGCAGCGGGCTGTTGGGTTGGATGTCGAGAGTCATGTTGCCGTTCCAGTCGGACGCGGCCGTGATGTTGAGCTGAAGGCGCGGCTCGAGCGTGGACAAGACGCCGGCGCCGATGGTGAGGTTGGTGGTGGTGCTGGTAAAGACGTACGAAGTGGCTGCCGCGTGGCCGAGGGCCAGAGCCGCGAGTGTGAATACAAAGAGATAGCGCATGGCCGGAACGGTGGATGTGAAGCGTGGGCGCGTAGCGCTTGCTCTGAGGCGTGTGCGAGGAGGATTATAGGACGACGTGCTTCAAATGCGGGTGCACGTGCGCGGCCACGCCAAGCTCTGGTTACGAGTTTACTCACACGGGTAGCGAACCCCAACAACTGTCCACAACACAGACAAGAATGCCCACAGGAAGCAGCGCCCGCCGATGACCATCCAGCGCACGATCGACATCGGCTTGTGGCTGCGGCCGCGGGTGGTCAAAGTAAGGCCGGTGTCGCACACGATGACAATCATGAGAATGGTGTCAAAGAACAGCCACACCGGGGCACGGGTCTTGCCGGTGCCGTCGCTGGGCACCGAATCTTTGGCTGCCTCACCGGCGATGTACAGCACCATGGTCAAGGACATGGCCTCGGCCACCACCACGGCAGCGGGGGTCACCCACGCCCAGAACTCGTTGCAGTTGGTGCAACAATGGCAGCAGGACTCCTGTGCCGGTGGAAGCCCGCAGACGCTGCGCAGGATGAATCGGTACGCCACAACCACAAGCAGGGCATTGGTAATCACAAAGGTGCGGTACTCCTCGATGTTCATGTTGTGGGTGCGCCAGTCGGAGTCCGCCATGTAGAGGCGACCCATCACCATGCCAAAGGACATGGCCAAGATGCCCACAGAGAGCCAGATGCGCCAGTCGTCAAGTGGTTCGTTGAACCAGTCACAGCCGCACGTGCAACTGGACCCGTGTGCACGACCCCCGGGCGGCGCCGGTTCGTCGCTGTCAAGGGCCTGTGTGTATTGGTTTCGGAAGCGGCGGCTGTCGTTGTAGCGCTCCTCTGCCCACACGCGCAAGCACTGCGCGACACAGAAGAACAGCGCCGCCACCACCACCGTGGTGATGACGCCGGCGTTGGACACGTAGTCGGTGGAGCTCGCGAATTCGCAGGCGCAGCCCTTGTAGCCATCGAGGCAGACGTGGCAAACACGCGGCAGGATGTCGCAGGCGGTGGAGTTGGCGGCGAACGCGATGTCCATCACGGAGAACGGTGTATTGTGGCAAATGCGGGCGCTGACGAGCAACGAGCGGTTGGCGTCGGGGACGAACGGGGGCAGGCTCTCGGAGCAGTTGAAGTCCGAGCTGCGCAGCCACTGTGTACCTCCCTCGGGGCACACGAAGAGGTCGAAGGCACCGATCGCCGTTAGGTTCTGGGCAATGCCGTAGTCTGTATAGGGCAGCCGCACCTCGATGGCGAATGGTAACTCGCCCGCGAGATCGAAGTCCACGCCGACGTGCGAGGCAAAGCCCAGAGGCAACGCACAGCGCGTGGGCAAAGTCTCGAGCCGCTGCAACACCAACCGCGTGCTGTCTGTGTTGTTGTGGCTCACGTTGAGGGGCTGGAACTCGACATCCACACTGGCGAAGGCCTGGGTGATGAGACTGCGGCTCTGGGCATTGAGAATCACAGCTGCTGTGGGGGCAGGCGTGGGTGCAGCTGTGGGCGTGGCCGTAGGCGCCACTGTCGGCGTGGCTGTGGGCGCGGGTGTTGGAGACGTGGTGGGCGCGGCGGTTGGGCTGCGTGTCGGCGTTGCGGTGGGACCCGACGTTGGCGCACTGGAGGGCGCAGACGTGGGCCCTGCGGTGGGCGTGGCAGTTGGAGAGAGTGTGGGGACACGCGACGGTGCACTGGACGGCGCGAGGCTGGGTGCGGCACTCGGCACGGCGGTCGGCGCAGCGTTGGCGACTGTGGGCGACGCCGTTGGTGTACCAGTAGGGGATGCCGTGGGGCCAGCCGAAGGTGTACTGGAGGGCGCGGCTGTGGGCGCGGACGTCGGTGACGCGGTGGGCGACGAGGACGGTGCACTGCTGGGCGCGGCCGTGGGCAACGACGTCGGCGCCGGCGTGGGAGACACCGTGATGTCGCACGTGGTGTGGTTGACGTCGACGTGCCCGGTGCACAGGAAGCAGCCAGTGGCGCCGGTGTTGGGCTGGAACCCGATGCCGTTGCACGCCACGCACAGCGTCGCACCGGCCGTGTCTTGGTAGCGCCCCGCCGAACACGCGTCGCACGAGCCGGCGTTGGACGTGGCCGTGAAGTAGCCTGCCTGGCACTGCACGCACCACGACGCGTTGGGCAGGAACGAGCCGGCGTTACAGGGTGTGGGCGCCGGAGTGGGCTGTGCGGTGGGCGACGCCGTGGGCGCAGCAGTGGGCACACGTGTCGGAGAGGCGGTGGGCGTGGCCGTGGGCAGCGCCGTGGGCGACGCGGTGGGTGACGCCGTGGGCTGTGCGGTGGGCTGTGCACTGGGCGCGGCGGTTGGAGACACCGTGGGCGACGCGGTTGGCGCAGCTGTGGGCGCGGAGGACGGAGCTGGTGTCGGGGACACGGTGGGCGCAGCCGTGGGCACGGGCGTGGGCGAGGATGTGGGCGCAGGCGTGGGATTGCCCGGCCACGAGAACGTCGCCATGTCGGACTGGTACTCCTTGTCCATGTAGTAGAGAAACGCGAAGCTGTTGCCCGGGAAGGGCACCGCGATCAGACGCTGGTTGGCTGGGTTGGGGTTGGCCGTGCGCCGCGTCACCCAGCCGCTGGAATTGTACGCGCGGTCGGGGGTGCGACAGCCGGTGGGCAGATACGTGGCGTTGGCCAAGTCGCACACCATGAACGTGGTTTCGTTGCGCAGGTGATCCGTGCCGTTGCTGCCGCTGGGGAACACAACCACCTGGTCCGCCACGTACACAGCCGTGGTTTCCAGGAACGCCTCAGACGACACCGGCACCGAGCCCAAGTCTTGCCACACCGGCGGCGTGCCGTTCCAACCGAACGCCAGCACTGCGTCGTATGTGCGGATGTGGATGACGTCGAGGAAGGGCGACACGAACAGCGGGCGAGAGATCTGCGTGCCAGTCACGGTAGGAGAACTGGCGGTGGTCGACCACGTGGCCCAATCCGGCCCTGTCCACACGCTCAGGATCGCGGCCGGGTTGTACCCCGCGGGGCTGGTTTGGTCGCACACCAGCACGCGCCCGTCGTCACGAAAGCTCACCGCCGCACGCGCGCTGGTTCCGAAAATGACCACGGATTGCATGGTGTCGAGATTCCACAGCGTCAAGCCTGCGGTGCTGCCCACTGCCAGTAGCACGGCACCCACGGCATCCAGGAAGCCCATCGCGAGAGTGAAGCGCCCGCTCATGGAGACGGCAGAGTTGAAGTCCGTGGGCGAGCTGGACACCAGCGTGGGACTGTTGAGAAACGTGCCGTCCGGTGCCAGGCGCACGTAGAGCGCCGTGTGGTACGTCGTGCCCAGTGTGTCGTTGATTGAAACCGCAAACACCAGACGGTCGCGCCCGCATACCACGCCGTTGAGGCGCGTCCAGTTGGCAAAGAGCACCACTTCGTTGAGCAATCGCCCGTCCGTGGCGTCGACGTCGCGCAGAGCCAGCTGACGCGTGGTGGTGGTGTTGCCGTGCATCGCGTAGGCCATGTAGTGAGTGCCGTTGGGTTGGCAGTAACAGACCTTCTGCGCGGCGTCTTGCACCCAGCCCGCAGACACCCACGTGGGATTGTTCACCGTGCCGGTGTACTGCAGCATGCGCGGGGCGGGGGTCGGCACGGCCGTGGGCAGTGCGGTGGGCGACACCGTTGGGCTGGAGCTCGGCGCCGTGGTGGGACTGGAGCTGGGCGCAGACGTGGGTGTGACGGTTGGCTGTGACGTGGGACCAGCCGTAGGGAGCGCGGTTGGTTGCAACGTAGGCGACGCGCTGGGCTCTGCGGTAGGCGACACACTGGGTGTTGAAGTTGGGCCCGGAGTGGGCGACGCACTGGGGGCAGCGGTTGGGCCCGGAGTGGGCTGTGAGGTGGGACCGGCCGTGGGAAGCGCAGTGGGCTGCGGCGTCGGCGAGGTGGTGGGCGTGTACGTGGTCTGGTTGGTGATGTTGAAGATGTTGGTGTAGCGGTAGACCAGTGCCGACGACACGTTCGCGACCTCTGTGTCGGTGAGTGTGGTGTTGTAGAACACCATGGCCGCCATGTCACACACCGCGATGTTGAACATCGTGAAGGGCTGGAACGAGGCGCGCGTGGCGGTGGTGGCGGCGGCGAGCGGGGCGATAGAGACGTTCACGCCATCAATGAATACGGTGTAGGGCGTGCCCGCAGACGCCCCCGCGGGTTTGCGCATGGCCACCACGCGCCAGGCACCGTCGCGAATGAACGGGCCCTGCACGGCGGGGCTGTCCACGCAATTGGAGCCCGCGTAGACCTGCACGTCGGTGTTGCCGCCGTTGCCAAACAACTGGACGCTGAGGTCGCTGCACGTGCCCGCGCCGTAGTGGGTGTAGTAGTTGTCCGAGCTCTGTGTGTTGAGGTAGCGCACGAGGAAGAAGGCCGTGAGCGCGCCCTGGGGATGCGGCAGCGCCGTCCAGCTGGTGGCGTCCACGGCAAACGGGTGCATGGGGTACCACCAACCCTCCACACGGGCCACGCACGGCGAATTGCTGACTTGGCTCAGCGGCACGGTGAAGATGACCGTGCTCAGCTGGTTGGCCAACGTGTAGCCGTTCTTGTCGTCGCGCCACGTCGTGACCGTACTGCTGCACGGATACAGCCCCAAGCCCTGGGGCGACCACTCGACGTTGGGCACCGGGAGGCCGTCCCACAGCGGCCACACATACGGCGCGGGCGTAGGCGCGGGCGTGGGTGCCACGGACGCACGTGCCATGGCTACGGGGAGGGCGTTGAAGTACATGACGCCCATCTCCACCTGTGCCGCGGCAGTGAAGTGCGTGTTGTCGTTGCCGACAGCGAGGTAGCTGTTGTTGATCCACGTGGAGTAGGGAATTTCGTCGGCCAGCTCCGCGATGGCTGCGTCGATGGCGTCCGCGCCGGCGTTGCGGATGATGAACTCGTGCGCCAGGCGCCCCATGATCCAGGGCGTGGAGGCGTTGGCCAACGGAAACGTCGTGCGCATGAACTGGATCAGCTCTCTCATGGCCGTCTTCCACTGCAGGGGCAACAGACTCGTGTCTCCCTCGCCCTGGTCCCAAATAATCGACACCAACCGGTGTGTGCCACTGAGGGCCGCGAGCTGCGTCAGCTCTCCCAGGCAGCGTTGTGGCCCCTCTCCATTCAAGGGCCACTGCAGGCCCGAGAAGCTCGTGCCACCGATGGCGCACTGCAGCAGCAACACGGCGCGTCCGGCAGAGAGGTTGTGATCGGCCCACTGGTGTCCCAGACTGATGCCCGACCCAATGCCGTTGAAGCCGTCGTAGAAGCCGCCGCGGTCGTAGGCATTGGACAGCGGATCGGTGGCGTTGTACACGTCGTGCAGGTTCCAGCTCCAGGCCAGGATGCGCGCGTCCTCGGGAAACAGGTAGTTGGTGTCCCAATTGAACTGTCCTATGGCATTGCTCTGTCCTGCGTAGAGGAACACGTCGTAGCCCGATACGGCGGCAGTCACGGGCCACAGCCACGCCAACAGCGTGGTCAGGCGCACGCAGACATTGACGCGCCGCCACATCCGTTCGTGTGTGTGTGTATGCGTGTGTGCGTGTGTACAGACAAGAATACGCCGTTTGACACAATACAACGTCTTACACGACTGTATAGGAAGTAGGGTGCCAACGCCCAGTGTATTGCTCACACGTATGCGTGCGTTGGTTCACGGGCTGCGCCCCCCCACTGCCGCGATGAAGCGTAGGGCGGCGTGAAGCGACCCGGCAAAGGCGTCCCCGGGCCGCACCTTCCAGTCCGGATCGGTGCCAGGCACAGGCTCGGGTTCACGCCCCAGTGTCAGGGTAACCGCAGTGTAGATGTCGGTCACCGACTCGACGCGTCGAATCACCTCGTGTGCACGGTCGACGTTCACGGGGCAGAGGTGTTGGGACAGCAGACACTCGTTGAGGCAGCCCAGTGACTCCAGCGGCGACTCACACACGATGCGGACGTGGGGGAAGTGGTACCACACGCTGTTGCACCACGTGTGGAAGGCCAGCAAACACGAGCGCAGAGGCACGGCGTTCCGCTGGAAACGATCCCAGAGCTCGCGCTGGTCCTTCCAGATCTCGCGGTCGGCCTCTGTGAGTTCGTTCCAGTCCATGTGCACCACACCTAGGAACCGTGCACCGGAGCGAATACTCTCCTGCCCCACCAGGTGGGCGCCGATGGCCAGAATGGATGGCCGGCCCTTCCGCAGCACAAGTGACGTGGCCACAGACAGCACGTGCGGGTTGGGGTCTTCTGGCCCCACCGGCACGAGCTCGGAAAAGACGCGACAGACCGGTTGCGGAGCCACGACGCGCGGCGGGAGCACGGGTTTAGAGCGTGCGGGCAAGGGCGCGTTGGCCGGTGGCATCTGCGGAGGCTGTCGGCGCAAGATGGCGCTGGGCTGGAACGGCACGGGCGAGAGCGGCGTGGGGCTGCCCGCGTCGTTGGAGCCCGCGCTCCCGGGACGGGGAACGGTGCGTGGCGAGCGCGAGGCTCGTACCGGTGTATGCACCTCCAGCAGAAACGCCGGCGGCGGGGGGTCCAGTGGCGATGGGGTAGGCGCCCTCTGTGCCGCCTCGGCGGGCGTGGGCCATTCGTCCGTCTTGCGCTCGGCCTCCAGTTTGGCGTGCTGGGTGCAGTACAGCAAACCAACACGCGCCGTGCGCTTGCAGCGCAGTCCCTTGCGGGTGAGGGCGTTGCAGGATGGGGTCGCAGCCATAATGGCCACCGTCGTGTATGTAGCCCGCCACAGGTGCCCCCTTCATGATACCAGCCCCTGCCACAGAGTAAAGTGGCATGAGTCAACCCGAGGCCAAACCAGTCCACACGGGTGAGATATGGGTTCCCTACACTAGACCTAGCAAAGCCAAGCGACGCATCCCCAAGCATATCCAACCAGCAGGTGCCGCTGGGCCCGCGAGTCAGGGTGATGTTGCATCCGCTGCCGGTCCCGCCGATGCACCTGTCAAGAAGCCCAAGCGCAGCCCCGCGCGGAAACGCAAGCCGGACGGCACGGCAAGCACACCCAACGCCAAGGCCGTGGCGACTGAGCTACCGGTCATTCCGCTCCCTCACAGCCAGGGCCTGTACGGCGTTCCCAAGCCCCGTGACACAGCTCTCGAGTTCACGCTCAGTCGACTGGGTGCCGTGGCCCGCTCCCGCGAGTACCTGACGCGATTGGCAGACGACACGGCGCGCCAAGTGCACGCCCAGCGACTGGGCATCGACCTCGGCACCGAGTCGTGGACATGGGTGTACGACAAGTGGAGTTCTCTGAGCGTCGACGACCGGCGCATTCTGGCCTATTGCTCTCTGGTGCAGGTGCCTCTTCCCAGCGACGACAAGTCGTGGGACGAACTCCGTGCCCTGATGGCGCCGTACCTGGGCACATCAAGCGCCGCGGGTGCCTCCGCGTCAAGCGGTTCCAGCGCGACGAGCAACCGCCTTCTGCTGGACGCTGTGTTGACACCGGCGTCCTCGCGTTCGATACTGCACCTCGCCACCGCACAGGGCATTGACGCAAATACAGTGTCGGACTGGCTCGACCTCAACACCAACAAGGTGGCGGTCACGAGCGAGAAAACGGGAAAGTCCAGAATGGTGAACAAGATGGACCAGCGCTTCTTCATGGCTCACCTGATTCACCCCGACAGTCGCGTGGCCTGGCCAGAGATCGTACTTGGGCCGTTCATCATGAAGAAGGACAGCAATACCGAAGCATTGTACGCCACGGATCGCACAGCACTGACGCAGCGCTACGGTGCCGAGTTCAACCGCATCCTCACCGACCTGTGCTACACCCACCGGTCGCCGTTGCTGCACATGTTTGCGTTCTACCCATACGTCGGCGCCGCGCCCGCCGGGCTGACCAACCAGGGCATGACCATCAAGTCCAACAACCGCGTGACCCGTGGCCTACTCACCTTTCTCGACAACCTGGCGCTACTGAAGTTTCCGTCCGTCACTCAGGATATCATCAGCGCGGCGGCCATGTCCTACCGATGGCACTTTGCCGACTGGGGAGAGACCACGCGTCGCCACGACCTGGACATGCGCGACAGGCTGTTGTTCGAGAGCCAGGCCAAACGTCTCCCCACAGAAGAGGACGTTCGCGCCCGCAGGTTTAAGGAGCGGGCCGCCAACCGCGACATCGGCAGCGACGGATCTGACATCGAAGAGGATGATGAAGACATCATCGACAAACGCGACGCCTTTTCGTTTCCGTTCGACACCTACTGGCAGGCCCAGCGCACGAGGATGATGCACCAGCAGGCCATCGACGAACCCTTCTCGTACAACCTGCTGCTTTCGTTCCTCCGCGCCAGCCCGGTTGATCCCGCAGTAGCGACAACCTACCAACACATCATTCTGTCGTCCAAGGAACTCACCATGCCCGATCCACCCGGTGCGGGCGACAACGACATCCGCGTGATCAACATCCCCATGGCCAACCCGTGGCACAAGTTTCCGCGCAAATGTTTTCGTTGCCCCATCTGCGACCGTTTGTCGTGGACGTTCTTTCATCCCGAGATGGAGCACGAAGTGTTGTTCTGCGGTGGCCCCCTGTGCGAGCTCCTGGGGCCCTGCCACCCGGCGTTCACCGAGTACTTGCGATCCGTGTTCCTCGTCCCCGTAGAGGACCGCTTCGGCATCGAGGCCAGCCTGGGCATGCACAAGGAGGAATGGCCCGCGCCGCTGGTCCACCAGCACCCACTTTACGCCACCGAGGCTGTGTCGCGCAATTGTGCCAGATGCCGCCGACACGTAAAACGCGGTCGCATGTTTGTGTGCCGCGCGCCGCAGTGTGCACACGTCAAGTCTGCTTTCTGTCTCGAATGTGCTCGTCTGCCTCGCGTGGGGGACGACGAGAACGCGGTTGCCACCGGCGCCGGTCCAGCAGGCGCGGCACCGAGAGGCGAGAGGAAGATCGCCAATACCAGCCTCCCTGCAGAGGACATCAGCGACGACGAACTGCGCATGGAGTCGCGCGTGCGCAGGCGGGACAGGATGCATCGTGTGCTGGACAGCGACGACGAAAAGGACGCGGAAGCCAGCACCGGGGCAGCCAAAATCAATGCACCCGATGCAGTCGCGCCCAAGGGCAAGCCTCGCAAGCGACTTGTGGCAACGGGCAGCGACAGCGACGAGAGCGACGACGGCGGGTCCGACTTTGATGCCATACATGTGCGCGCCGTTGCGGACGTGCAGGGGGGCGACGACGACATTGCTGAGCGAGCCACAGTCACACACGCCGTGCTTAGAAGCGTCCAGTTCGTATGTGAACTTCCCGAGCTGGATCCCAAGGACCCTGGTTTGCAATACAGCACGTTCGAGCTGCGTTTGCAGGGCCTGGGTGACATCTACACCCGTCACATCAACCTGGACGAGAGGGGCGTCGAGGAGGCCCTTCGTGAGCATGGAGGTGGAATCAAGCAGCGCTTTGCCACCACGATCCACGTCGGTGCACGGGCATCGCGGCAGCAGACGCTAACTACCCCCTCTGCCGACTCATTGCTTCAACGCATTGCCGACCTCGAGGCCAAGGAGAATGCCGGGGTTGTGCGGGAGCCGCTGCGGCGCGTGGCGCCCCAACCCGAACACGTTGCCAGACAGATGGAGATCGACTCCGCGCCCGACGCATCCGCCGCACAGCGCGAAGTGGCACACATGGAGGTTGAGTTGCCCCACGGTGGACACGGCGACTTGGTGCTGGGTGGCCAGCCCGTGGTCCCACCTCAGAGTCTGGATCTCGACGAGGCTGTGCGCATGGAGGACGCCGCAGAGTTGCAGCTCGCACGCGAAGGGCAGGGGCTTGCGGCGCGGGCGATGCGAAGCCAGCTCTTTCTAGACGAATCGCGTCGCGAGCAGAAGTCGGTAAACCTGGGCAAGCAAGAGGCGGTGCCCATTGAGGACGCAAGCAGCGATGCCACTGTGTGGCGCGAACCCAGCCTACCACGGGACGCACTGTGGCTGACCGAAGAACACGCACTTGTGGCAACACTGCAAAAGCCACTCGACGAGAAATTCATTGCCTTTCGCAGAGAGTTCACACGAAGTGCGTGCAGATTCACAGCCATGATTGTTCTGGGGCGCGTCAGAGACGAAGCGGTCAAGCAGTCACACGAGGCGCGGCAGCTGTTGCCCGAGGTGATCCAGAGCTACATGACCGACGTCTCGTACGCCCTGGATGGCGACCCGCGCGCCCAGCAGGTGTGCGACAAGCTGGGCGTGAGCCTTCAGGACCTGATGGCCATTGCCATGCCCAAGCGCCGAAGCCTGTTCAAGAGCGTACACAAGCAATGGACCAACTACTGGAAGCTGTTGTCCGACAACGAGGTCCACGCTCTGGTGCTGCTGCGCTACGCACGCGTTCGTGAGCAAGAAAACATCACTCGCGAAGAGTTTGAAGCGCTACGGGCACAGAACCGCGAGTACAGACAGGCGCGTGACCGTCTGATGGGACCCCAATCGGAGAAGCGCCAGGAACTGGAAAACGCCATTGCCGCAATCGTGCGCGCCGACACGTTGCAAGTAGAGGCGGAGAACTACCGCGCCGATGCGATGCAGCGCATTCCCGAGTCGTCCACATCCCCGCGACGCGTGCTGTTGGGCTTGCTGGAGGTCACGGGTGTGCTTTGGAAGGCCGCCGACGTGGACCAGCTGCTGAGCACGTGGTCGGCAGCGCGTAGAGTAGTGGACTTTTGCGTGCGTGACGATGTGGAACTCGATCCCGGATCCGCTGCGCCAGAGGGCACAGAGTGCCCCGCAGAACTTGAGTTGTTTCGACTGGCCGGGCTCTCCGACATCACACTGGCAGACGCCACCCTGCTGCTGCACCTCGGGCTCCATGGCCTGGGGTTCCTGTACGAGAACGGGTGGAAGCCCGGGCGCCCCAACGGCCTCACACACGCGGCTCCCGAGACGCTGTATCACCGATTCCGAGATGGGCTGACCAACCACGGCCCAGACGTTTGGCGCGACACCAACTTCAGCACGTGGAAGTACACCTTGTCACAAACGCGGTTGGCTCGCGGAAAAGATGGACACGAGGCGGACAACCTGGAGTACGGGACGTCGTTCTGGGAACGAGCCAGTGCTGCCCAGCGTGCCGAATACATTGCGCTGTACAAGGTGGCGCTGCCCGACCTGGCCATCGGAGAGTTCAAGTTCACTCAGGAGGCCGGCGTGGCGGCATGGTCGGAGTTGTTCAAGACCAGGTCGATAGCAGCGTGGACTGCGTGGTTGCGCGAGGAGAGCGATTCCCCTAGCAGCAGGGCGTGGAAGGCCTTCTTCCGCTTCGTCGGCATCCGCGAGGCCCACAGCGACGCGGAGGAAAAACTGAAGGACACGGCCTACGGCGAAGCATTGAGGGAGGCCCGTGGACTGTTGCCCCAACGGAGCGACGAGGAGTTGGTGGCAGAGGGCCGGCGCATCTACAAAGAGATGGACGAAGCCGAACGCGCCGTCGTGGAGACCTGGTACGCGCCGCAACAGGCTGCCGCGGGGCCTGCCAATGCACACAAACGGGTGTTGTACGCTCACCTGGCCCACGACGAGCGGGAGCACGCGGCCCGTCGGTTGGCCCGTTCCGCAATGGACCAGCGACGCAACGCAGACATGGAACGCACGCGGCGCCGCAACGGACAACGCATGCGACTGTGTGTGTCGTTTGGCGGACCAGGGCAACCCAGCAGCGTCGTGGACATCAGCGAGCCGTTTGATCGGAGACTGGTGCAGAATGCAGAGGATGCCCAATGGATGGTATTGGAGGGCATGCGGCAAGCTGCGGCAGCCTCTGTTGCGGGCCCTGGCGCGCCGCCGTCTGACGGAGACTGGTACCCCAAGCCCCGGCTGAGTCAACAACACGTCGCACCGATGACACACTTGGCTGTCGAAGTGCGCATCCCCAAGCGCCTGCATGAAGCCTGTCGCCGTGCCCTGCTCATGCTGCAGGGGAAGAGCGACCGCCTCAACCGATACGCACTGTTCCACGCGGCAGGACTGTTTCCCCGTGACGACGACGAAGCCCGTGTGTTCGTAGCCTCTGGTGCACAGGCCGTGATGACCTACTCCTACAATCAGTATCGCGTGTATGTCACACAACGCGATGGACACGACGTACTACGCCGATTGTCACTGATCCCCGGTGTATCGCACGACCAGCTCGAGTCTGCCGCCAATGTCGTACGCGGTGCGGTGGCACGGTGGGCGAGTAACATCAAAGAAGAGCGCAGATTGGGAGCCGCGGTTGACGCGGCTGTGCCTGTTCCGCCGGTGCCGGGTGCGGAATCTAAGGCAGTGGCAGATGCAGAACCGGTGATTCCCGCCCGGGCCAGAAAGGTAGCACACACCCGGATACCCAAGCATGAGGAATTCAACAGCTGGGTTGAGGCCTATTGCGCCGATCCCCTGGTCATGGTGGAACGGATGCGACCCGAAACGCGCCACGAGCTGGTCCCCGTCACGGGCTGGATGGAATTCTTTTGGCCGTTGACAATTACGGGCAAGGACCCGACCGCGGCCATGGTGATTCTTCAAGCGGCGCGTACGTTTATGATGTCTCCCGACATGATTCACCCCTCGTACGACGGAAGCGAGGACAAGAGTCTGCTGCAGGCCATGCGCATCCGCAACGACGTCCGCAAGCACATGGAGACATTCCTCCGCACCCCCGAGGCGGATGCGACCGCGTTGGCCCGAGAGTTAATGGAACGGATCGAAGTCACGCGCCAGGGCTTCACCGAGGCGGCACTCGCTGAGCGCATCCGGCGGGGCGAGCGGCTGCACAACGAACCCATGCCCAACCTCGGCCCCAAGGACCGTATGAACTGGGCCCGTTGCTTTGCCAAGGCCAACATGGAATTCCTTACACAAGCCTACGCGCCGCGGGAGTCACTCACGGGCGCCGGCCCTCGCATCGTAAACCGCGTGCTGGGTGACGAAAGCTTCGACGGCGACGGCGAAGCGACCACGGAACTGGTGGCCGACGACTTCGCGTCGCTGGCACTCGCGCTGATGCGCGTGGTCCCCCGGCGATCGGTTGTTCATTTCCTGGCCACCACCGAGTCGCAACCACAGCCCGACGGTGTCGGATGGGTCGACACGCTTTCCATGACCAAGGCTCTGCGGCTCCTTAACGCACCACCCGCTGAGATCTTCGACTGGCTGGACCGAAACAAGGAACCACGCGTGGCCCGCATCCTCAACACCATGTCGTCGGTCCATGCCACTCTGGAGGGCGACCTACTGGGTCGTCTGGCATCCGCCGCAGTCAAATACCACCAGGGAGTGGAGGCCTCGCGTCGGGCGGCCCTTACAGAACTGTCCTACGTCCACAACAGCGCCGTGTCCCACATCGCGGATAGTGTGGAGTATCTCCGCTGGCTGGAGCACTGTTCCAGAACCGGACGATCGCTCGACGTGGCAGAGCGAGCCCTTCAATGGGCATTCCGCGCCCCCCACGACATCCCCGAAGAGATGTGGCGCGGAGAGGAACGGCGTGTGATATCGGTTCCATATAGCCTGGCCCAGGCGCTTCTACAGTGGCTGGAGCAAGCACACCCGGCAACAGAGGGTCTATTGCGTCACAGCGGCGAGCGCGTTAAACACAAGAAAGGAACCACGACGACCGATGCGCCAAGAGGCAGAACACTTCCGCTGGACGTGTACCTGTCCTATGTATCGGCCAACCACACCCCCAGTGTCGAGAGGGTGGAGCGGGCGCTTCTCCACGATGGCAAGGGCATCCCCAGCCGACCTGTACAGTCCCACCCCATGGCTCGCGAGGCAGCCGCCAGTGGCCGTTTTTTTCCCGTGTCCAGCGACTCCGAGCTGCGCGACGTGGACACCAACGACGTCACTGTGCACGCGGCAACGGTTGAGGACGTCATGCCAACGTCGTTCGTCGAACTATCATGCACACCCGAACAATCATGCGTGGCGATACGATACATGGATCGCCTGCTGGAACTGTCGCCCGCGCGCTGGCGGGCCTTCCGTGCCGCGCTGATGATCCGTGCCGAGTTCCTACAGAACCGCCTGCTGGGTTCGCTAACGAGCCGGGCACTGGTGTTGTGGAGCGACAACCCCGACCAGTTCATTCCCCACGAGGCTGCGGAGATCTACATCCAGTGTGTAGTAGATGTGCTGTGGAGCCAGGTCCCTGCCATCGCCAACGCGTCCGCCAGGCCCGTCCCAGTGGACGACGGTGCACAGCCGAGAGAGGACAGACAGGCAGAACACAAGGAACCCGAGCGCCACCGAGCAACCGCGGCGACCGCGAACCGGTCCAAGTCGTCTGTGATCTGCATGCGCATGCTCAGGTTGCAGTGGATTCCGGAGATGATCGAACATGCAACGATTCCCGCCCCCGTGGGCGAACCCAGTTCTCGTCGCAGGCTTACAGCCATCGCTTCGCGCGCGCCACAGGAACAGGCGACAGTCGCGGATCCATCGCGCGCGCAGGGCGTTCACCCCAGAGAGGCCTATGCAATTTACTGCGCCGCATGGGACACTGGTGTCGACCTTGTGAACGGAGTGGCGACATTCGATCGGCACGACTGGTCGGCGCTGGGCAGTGTCGTGCGCGACCGGTCTGCGGTGCACGAGGCAGGCACGCCAGAAGCCACAGCGATGGACGCCGTCAACGCCGCCAAGCCAGTCGTCCCGGGCAGCGAACGATTGCCGTATCACCAGTTCCTGTTGCGTATCATCCCCGACAACGACTGGCCCCGACTGATGGAGCCACGCGACGCCGAGTGGTGGAAACGGCTGAGTGACCGCTTGATGCTGCTCGACTTTGCCCGATCGACGGGGTTGATCAGCGGAGAATTGTCAGGCGTCGAAGCGGTCACTGCCATCGACAGTGTGTGGCCGAAGTTCCAGAACCAGCTGAAACAGGTCGACGCGGACGATTCCGACTACCAACGTCTCCGGGATGCAAACCAGCAGGTCGAGATTTTAGAGAGCCAGCTCGACGCCATCCTGCGGGTGGAAGCCGGGGAACTGGTGACCGATGCCTACGAGGACATTGACAAGATCACAGAACTCGAACGACGATGGATGAACAGCGAGGACGTTCGCGAGCCATACCGATCGGAGCGGCTGCGGCTGAAGCTGGCACAGGCCCGCCGGCGCGTGGCCGAAGCGAGCAAGCCGAAACCCGGCGCAGCGCAACCCGCTTCACTGCCCCTTCCCGTTGCACCCGAGCTTCCGCCTGACGCCAGCGCCCTGGCCGTGTTGGTGCCCGCCTATGGCCCACCCAACACCGACAAGCTGTGGCACGACGTCGAGCACTGGTGGCAACACAGCATCGTGTCGGAGAATCGCACCTACAGCGACACCGCCTGGACCAGTGCCATCGCGGGCGAGTTCAACGTGTTCGACATCAACACACTGTCTGACAACTCGTCGCGGTGGGTGTGGATGCAACGCGACATGACGTACCGCGACGACCCGCTCGGGTGGGGAGAGGGCAACGACGAACAGCCCCCGCTTCCCCTGGAACAGATCAAAGACACGTCACTTGACTACAAAGACCAGGAGTGGGACATCCTGATGCGCACGCTTCATGTGATGGAACCCGTACGGCGTCTGACCAACGCCATTCACCCCGACACGGGGCGACCGCTTCGTCTGTTCCGCTTGCCCGCGTCGTGGCTGTCGGCGCTCCAGCGCGTGCTGGAAGAGTTGCGCCCCCGCTTGCGCGACGCCATGCGCGAGCTCTCACGGGCCATGGCCCAGCGGTTCGCTGCCGAGGAGCGCATCAACGCCGAGACCGTGCGGAACGCCCGTGGGGAGCTCAGCAGCCGCTTGTATGCAGCGGGGGAGTGGATGCGAAGCCTTATTCACACACGCAAAGACGCGAGCATCATCCGTTGTCACACGGAGGAGGCAGAGAAGCAACGCCAGCTGTTCCAAAGCACCGTCGCCAAAGAACTCCAGAACGAGACGCATCTGTTTTCCGAGGTCATCTCCTTGCACGGGACTCTGAATGCAGCCTGGCGGGACAGTGCAGACGCCATCGCACGCGAAGTGGATCACGTGGTCTTCAGGCGCTGGGGTGGGAAGATCGGCGACGAGCACGAAGACAAACGCCCTTGGGACGAGAGCATGCCCACACTTAGGGCCGTGAAGGACGCGTTCCAGCTCGCCGTGGCTCAAGAAGAAGTGACCACAGACAGCCGGCCGTTGGGCGAGGCCCTTACGCGGCTCTGGAACGCCCTGATTGCTCCTGCGCATTGGCCGGTGGATCTACACCGGATGTTGAACATCCCTTCTCACGACGCATCATCTGGCGACCTCGATGCAGCGTTGGCTGCCATCCAGACGTGGCGCCAGGCGCAGGACTCTACCGATCTGCATCCGGAAACGGCGGCGGTGCGCGACATGCTGGATTCGTTCTCTCAGCCCTACCGTCTCACGGCGCGCAACCTGGAACGAATTCGCGCCCGGTACAATGCCGCTCGGTCACAGTCACTGGCTTCGGACGAGCGTCAGCGGGTGGTCGCGGCCATGGAAGCGGTGACCGGCGGGGACAACGCCCAGCGGGCACTGGACGCCACCGGCATCAAGCAGGCACTGGCCATAGCCAATTCCACAGCCGTGGGCCCCGAGTTGAACACGGAAGAGGTTCCCGATGGATTGGCATGTGTGGCCCGTGTGGGCAACGCCTGGTTCGCAGTGCCCGAACCTGCCGCAGTGGCCCTGAAGCCTTGGTCATTCCTGGTGGAACCCGGAACACCCGGCATGTTGGCGCGGCTGGCGGCGCCCCCCATCGACGACCTGGCCGCGGCTCTGTGGGATGGCACACGGCGATACGGATCGCGACCGGGCCTAAAGACACACATCGAAGAGGCCACGTTTGCCATCGCACGCAGCATGTTGATGTCTCGCATCCGATCGTGGAGCGAGGGAGATCGTTACATTGTCGAGAAAGAGATGGAGACCATACACGGCCGCGTGGTAGGTTCGTCGGCGCGTGGGCGCTTCGAAGCCAACCTCGCCACACAGCGCGACGAAGGCGATTCGACGTTGCACATCACAGTGGACCGGAGCATTCGAAGTCGCGTCGTGGGGGGCATGAGCGACGAAGTGGACCGACAAATCGGCCAACTTGCCATGGGTCCCATGGGACACATCATGGCACGGCGCGCCTTCCTGAACGGCGTCGACCGGAACTCGGAGGAACACAAGACCGTGCAACGACTGACCCAGAGGGATTTGATTCGTCACGCTGGCATCCAAAAATTGTGGAACGACCCGGAACGGCAACAGAAATTCGTAGCCGATGCGCGGGTCGCCCTGGAGCGCACCTTGTTCCAATACTACGAGGTGGAGGAAGGCGTTGAACGACGTCGCTCCCTGCCTGCATTCAAGAGTCGTGTGTTTGAACAACGCGTGGAACACAAAATGAAGCAGTACGCAGACAAGCGACTCGCAGAGGCAAGAGCAGGGACCGCGGAGGCGAAGGGCACAGACGAAAAGGCCGCGGGGGATCAGCAGGAGTCCGACGACAGAGCCGTGGCCGAGCAGGAAGTCAACGACCGGTGGAAAAGACGCGCCACCATGATTGAAGACCTCAACCGCGTTGCACGCGAGGAACTGCGTGCCGAACGAAAAGCTCGACTGGTTGGCATGGACCTCAAGGGGGCAATGCAAAAGGAAGACAAGACGCGCATCAGCGACATATACAACTTCTATGTGAAGCAGCCCAACCCACCCCCGGGCATGACAGCATGGTCCCCCGACAAGGCTATGCGCAAGAGCCAGTTCACGGCTCACTGGGCCACGTTGAAGAAACAGCCCCGGCATGTGGCACAGGATTGGCTTGCGGCCGCGGAGGAACAGTTCTTCGGGATGAGATTCGACGAACTCCATTCCATTGTCCCTCACACCATGCTCCGCCAGCTCACAGACATCACAGAGGGAGCCGAACGGCTCCGTGACATCATGGCATTCGTGGGACTGGCGGACACACACGTCGACCCGCGCAGTGCCCACTTCGCAAAGGTACAGCATGCCCTGCGCACTGTGCAGGACGAGTGGAGCCGGATGCGCGCCAGACAACAACTGTCACGGGCCAGAAGCGCAGTCGAGCTACGGATCGAAGCTGTGGCTCCTGATCCACCAGCCGTCTCGCCCGTTGCGGGTGCCGCGACAAACACGGGCGGCGAGTCGCACGCTCGACCATCCAGGGCCCAGGCACCCCAACCACCTGAGGCTCAGGCACCCCGACCGCGCAGAACACTTCAACCGCCCAGTCTACCCGCATATTTCGAAGCATTCACTATGTAACGGGCCGTCCGCGATTCGCGACTCTGCGCACGTTCTCGCTCTCTGTCTCTCTATCTTACACGCTCACTGTCTGTCTGTGTGTTGTGCTCCACATCAAACGCACAGCACACACACACAATTCGCCGGCACACAGCGATGTGTTTATTCGTTCATCGCGTTATGCGACGCACAGACTTCTTGCCGTCGCATTGCCATAACCACAGGTTGTGTGGCGAGTCGCGCCGGGGCCTTTCCCAGGTCTTCTATGTCGCGCAGCACAAAGCCCGTGCCATTGCAGCGTGGCGCGTCGCCGAGCAGGGGGCACAGCCCATTCGCGTGGAATGTCGCGCAACTGGGGCCGTTGTGCTGGCCACTCTTGACGCGTCGCGACCAAAACCTCCACTCGGAGCGGTAGTCACGCACAGCAGCGGCGTAATCCGGGCCGTAGGCACGCAGCAACAGAGGAAGAAACTGGCGCTCCAGAGAGTCGGGCGTTTCTCCCAGGCGCATCAGGACCGCCCACAGCAACGTGCGCGAGTTGTTGGGGAGTCGGCGTGGCATCTCGACGGCTTGCTTGAGACACGGCGGACGGTCGCGCAGCGCCACTTGCAGGGCACGGGACTGGTGCACAGCGTCGGGGTCGCCCAGCACGGCCTTGAACACGGCCTGGCGCCACACCGGCATCCGGTCTTTGAGGGGGCCCGTGACGCGTATCTCCACCGTGCACCAGGGCTTGACCAATTGCTCCACCATGCGCTGCCCCAGACTTTGCAGGGCATGCGGCAACAGCAGGCGCGTGGGCGCGATGACACGACCGTCGCGAATGATCCCACGGCGCGAGGCGACCATTGACAGTCCCAGCTCGAACGGTGCCAGAGCCCAGGGCCCGTGTGCGTCGAACGGGAACGCCGCCTGCACGACTTCCGGCGCCTCGGCCTTGGTGAACACGACTTGCTCGCGTAGATACAGCGGCAGAGACTCCAGGCACGCCTCGAGATGATGCCGCAGCAGAGATTGCTCGACGAGGCGACGCAGCCACGTCTCGTGAAGGGCCAGGAAGCGTTGCGTAAAGCGCTCAAACACGAGAGCCGGAAGCACGGGCGACTTCAACTCGAGCTGAATCACCAGCAGGCACAGCCAGAAGCCCCACGAGTGGCCCGCGCTGTGCGCATGGGCATCGGGTTGGGCCAACGAGAGCAGGAATCCGTACAGGGCCTGCTCGGCTTGGTGAGTCGGCCGCTCTTGTCCAAGCCAGTGCTTGCGTGCGTCGTTGCGCAAGTGCCAGAGGTCGGGTTTCCACGTGCCACCAGGCTGCAGGCCCATGAGCGCCCGCGGAGGAGCGTTGGTGAAGTGGCGTCGCTCCAGCATGCCGGGCAGGTCGGCATCGCGGCTGATCAGTCCCCAGTCTTCACCCCCGACGCGCACAGCCAGCCACGACGCCAGCGGTTCGTTGGTGCCCAGGGCTTGGATCAGGGCCGGCTTGGCCACACGCTTCCGCGAGGCAGAGAGGACAACAACCGTCGCCACGTCTCGCTGCAGGCCAAAGTTATCGATGTAGTTCTGCATGGTGCACACGTCGTTGAGTGAGTGTGGCTCACTCTCTCTCTTGTGTCCGACCCTTTTTGCACGCACACTGTTAATGCTAGCACATGCGCCCCTTTTGTGACGCCGCACATAGAGACTAAAGATCCGAATCGAAAAAAGGTTGGAGGGGACCCATAGAAATTTTAGGCGAGCGTCGTGGTGGGCTTTTTCGACTTGGCGAAAATCTGAAAAATGGGCAAGTCGCCCCCAATACAAACGCGGGTCCAAAATCGAAAAATTTGCCAAGTCGAAAAAACCCACCACGACGCTCGCCTAAAATTTCTATGGGTCCCCTCCAACCTTTTTTCGATTCGGATCTTTAGTCTCTAAAGTGGACACGCTCGCAAAAGTGGCCTATGGAATGACAGCCACTGACACGTTCTCGGGTTGGGGTCAATGGTGTATGCACTCATGTGCGACACGGTCACAAAAAGGGCTCTGATCGTCGCAACTCAGAGTCCTGTGTCCACTTTTGTGGGCGTGCTCGTAATAGAGACTGACGATCTGCATCAGAAAGTCCACAAGGGGCCCCATAGAAATTTTAGACGCGCGTCGTGGTGGGCTTTTTCGACTTGGCAGAAATCTGGAACATGGGCAAGTCGTCGCTCAGCCTTGCACAAAAATGGGCAAGTCGTCGCTCAGCCTCGCACAGAAATGGGCAAGTCGCCCAGTCGCACAAGCGAGAGAGAGTGACAGAGAGAGAAAGGCCCCCCTAAGCGGCTAGACTGAGCGCATCGCCATGAGACTCACACTCTCGCAAGTGATTGGAATGGGCGACATTGACCCCGGGCAACTGGTGTTGTTCTACGAGCGAGACGCTACACCAGGACGGCGCTGGATCGTGGACTGCAAGGAAAACGAATCCGTCGAACTGCCCGATGTACAACTCCGTCTGCGTGTGTGCTGGTACCCCTACGTCAAAAGCGAAGGGCGGAGGGTTCAGATCTGGGGCGGACATGGGGTAATCACGCCCAACCGCAAGTCGGGAGTGGCCGCCGTATACCTATCGGAACCGTGCCACCCCACAGATGGAATCCCCTCGCACATGCGCAAATACACGCTGATGTGGCACACCCACAATACGCACCAACGGAGCCTGGGGCCCGTGCGCACCGAGTTCCCGGCACTGGCGTCGTACATCCAACGCTCGCGGCAGGCGGTGCACGGGCTCGACCCTCCCACAGGTGCCCCGCGTTGGTCGGGAAGCTACTTCGACACCTACGTCGGCGCGCTGCCCATGTCGGCCTTCGTGCATCGCGCGTGGACAAGTCCACCCGTCAGTGCACCGACACTGGAACACTGGCTACGCGTGGCCTGCTTCCGGTTGCGCATCGGGGACAACGACTACGTGTCATTGGACCAGAAGGCGGAGCTGCTGGGAGAGATGGCGACGCTGCGGGCTCTCAGCATGGTCTACCGCGTAGATGCCACGCTCGACGAACGGCCCGTGGACACGTGGACGCCGCTTACCGACTTTCCCGATCCATCACACGCCAGCTACGACTGCGAAGACGGGGCCTTTGACGCTCTCTGTGTGTTGTCGTCCATCGAGCGATATCAGGGAGACTCGGAGTTGCTGTGCGAGCTCCGCACCCTGATGCGCAGTTACCTGTTCTGTATGGCCCTGGGCAGTCTGCGCAGCGATTCGGGCCAGTACATCTGGCACGCCTACGTGATTGGCCTTGATGCCAACTCGGTGCAGGCCCTGTTTCATAATCCCGCAGCCGGAGACACACGCGTTCCGCCTTTACTCATCGAGACTACGGAGTACACCACCAGCAACTGGTCGTTGGATGCCGTTGTCCCCGAAGGCGTGACCGCCATCGACCGGCTGCTGGTGAACCGCACCGGACTGGTGGGCTACAAGGCCACGGCCCAAGCTGTCCAGTCCAGCGGCCAGTACGGCCAGACGGCGCTGCTGTTCGTGCCGCCCAGTTGGTATGACGCTGTGGGCGGGCCAGAGGTGGTGCTCACCGGGAACGGCCAGCACGGCGTAGACACGGCAAAGTTCCTCCAGCAACCGACGGCAGGAGTGCACTGGAAGGTAGTGCCGGGTGGGCTGGACGAATCCATTCTGTCCGAGCAAAACGAGGCGCTGTCGTGTCTCCCGCCGCTGACGACGCCAACCTTATCCGACGGCATGGAGTGGAAGGATGAGTGCAGCGATGCCGCGCCCAATTGCGTGTACGCGTGGACCCGCCCCGTCGACCGCGAGCTGATGCCGCACACCGATGCCCGTGTCACACATATGGTTGTCCACGACAATCTGGGACTGCTTGAGTACGCGCAGTTGCTGACACCCGAGGAGCGCGCCCGGGTGCACGTTGGAGAGCACGTACGCAAGCCGCGACGCCCAGTGACATCGGGGCGCATACACGCGCGGGTGGCGCTACGTGAGCGCAAAGCGAAATCCACGCGTGCTGCCCAGGCGCGACAACGTGCAGGCCAGTACGACGACCGCGCACAATCCCAGTAACGTGGGCAGGCCCGTGTCCCGCCTCTCCCATAACTGCCCATCGGGAAGCGCCAGCGCCGCGTTCACCATGGCCGCCCACACACACAGACGCATTGCGAATACAAGGGGTCACAACACAGGGCTTTATTGTGTGTGATACGTAACGCATACACCGGTCTGTCGTGAGGCGCGATCATCGAATATTGGACTGCAGGATCTCCAATGCGATCCGACGGCGGATGTTGGGCATGTTCTGACACCAACCGCGTCAGCCGTAGGCACAGCCACACATACACACCGCTTGTGTGAAGTTTAGGTTGCGGTTGGCGGACAACCGCTTCATGGTTTCGAGCACGAAGACGCCGCAATCGTAACTGATACACGCGCGTGAGTGGATGAGAACACTCACGTGTGCGTTACAAGTTTCTCTGTTGGGGGTAGTTGGGAGGAGTGTATGCGGGCCAACCTGTCACCGATATGACAAATGCACCATGACACCAGGTGCGTACCCGCGAGATCAATGTCCGAATCCTTGTTGTGTGTCTGGAGGTCGTCTTGCACGAAGTTGCGTAGGTTCTGCACAACATCAGTCTGCGCATACTCGAGCGCAAGCCCACGTGTGGAATGGCAACGTCGATGCTCTGTCCCCTCAAGGAGTCGTAGCATTCGATTCGCTTGCGCCGCATGTTGATGACGATCAATATCCTAACACGCACACGTCACGATTGCATCTTATGCACCCGCGCTCACCAGTGGTTGTCGTTTACATTGACCGGGAAGAAAGCCTTGTCGGTTTTCGTCCAGTCAATCTGCACACGTCACGTCACGCAATGTGGCGCGGTGGTGTTGCTTACCCCCGCCCTACGGGACCACCTAGCTAGCGACTGATCGTACGTGTACTTCTTGTTGCGCATGAGGGTTGGGTACAAGTGGCTGTGTGTCGTAAGCGGTACACAACAACGAAGCACCGGATTGCCTGTGGAAGAATGCCATCCGGGAAAATGGACTGGCCATTGCGGAAGCCTCTTTCAGGTTATCGCGCATTCGCAGCAAGGCCGTGTAGCAGGAGATGACCTGTACACAGGTCAGAACACGTGCATCGCGCACACGATTGCCTCGTCGTTTAGCCATTGTCCGTCTTTGAGCGTCACAAACGATGGCCCTGTACACCATCCGATGTAATTGCTAACCACGCGGCTGCTCACGTACGCATCAGATGGATGTTGGCGATGACCACTACCACTCCACCGTCTTCGCTTGTTAGGACGTCCTGTTGGGTCGATCATCACGACACGACGTCGGTGCACGGCTTACGTTGGCCAACTTGGTATCATCGGAAGAGAGGGGTACATCCTCATCCCCGTCAGGTGGGGCGGGCGGCGAGGGAGCTTCGCCCCGAACCACAGGGCTGCCAGGTCGTCTGCCCTGGTCGTTTTCCGCCGCCAATCCGGCGCGCCACGACACAGCTTGGGCAGCGCCTCGCACAGCGTTGACAGCAAGAGATCTGGCACGTTGCGCGAGTCCGGCCAATGTCCGTCCGACACCTCGTGGCGCATCTTCGACGGCGTCTTCCGGTGGACCTCCCGCGTGCGGCACGACGGATGGGGCAGCACCACGTCTCGCTCTGTACCGGGCTCAGCCCATACATCAATGCAATCCACGATGCGCGTACTTGGGCACAGGCTGGGCGGCAACATCGATGTAGGGTCCCCCACGGCGCGTGTGAAGTTGGAGACTGTCCAACGGGTAGCGCGGATCGTCGGTGGTACACAGCCGGACCAGTCCCATTCCGTGTACACGTTTCAGGAAGGTGGTGGTCGCATCCTTGAGATGGCCTTTGTCGACGACGCCGAGAGTGTCGTTCCACCCGTTCGACGTCAGCCACGCATGCGACCACGCACCGCCTGCTTGGAAGAAGGAGTAACGGACGATATTGCTAGTGGCGTCTTCAAGTTCCTTGTCATCCCGTTCCTTGCCATCGTAGTTGTCCGTGCGTTGACCATACGTATTGGTGATCAACATACCACCCACAACACCTGCCGTGAACACCCACGTGTCTACACACACACACATAGAACGGAACGTTCGCATACCCGTGTTACGACAGAAGCGCTCGGCCGCCGCCACCTGGGTCTTGATGTCTGCTGCCGATCTTACGTGGAGTGCCACGATCGCAGAGCCGGTCCACGCATTCCGCACCCAGAACCCGGCGGAGTGCATCGCAGTACCGATCCACGCATCTGCGTTGGGTGCTCCAAACGACATGCACGTTGCCTCGAGCTCTGGATACTGATAACCCCTTGCCACCTCGCGCATTTGGTTGACCAGGTCGTCCGTGTCGCGACAGTCGTAGTCGACGCAGACGAAATGGAGTTGCATCCCCTCCATGTGATCCGGGAGCGGCTCCCGCCCGATCGCGACCTTGGTCCGTGGCGTCGTGACGATGACGTCACGGATGCCCCACCGGGCAAGGCGTGAGCAGATGCTCATCACATGCGACGGGGGCGCATCCTCCCCGCACATGACAACGACGGCCTTGGCAGTGAAAGCGTCGGCTGGCGTGACCTGGATATGCATGCCGGCCAGTCGGTCGGTAGTGGACTGCACGAGTCTGGCAATGTAGGCTACCTTGGCCGGGTCGGGATCGGGCGCTGGGTACATGGCTCCGAACGGCTTCTTGTCGCAGAAGCCACGGTACCAGACGAGGGGCAGCACGTCCGCCGCGCGCGGTGGTTCCAGAGTCTCGCTCCGAGGAGAGTACCGCGTGAGATTCATCGGGGATCCGTCCTCCCAGCGCATGAACATGGGTAAGCTGCAGCTCGTAGTGGCAGGGAGGATCGATACGCTCACCATGGCGCGAGCGCCGTCAAACACGCTACTGTAATCCACCAACGCCCATGCAGTGTCGATGGCCCGGGCCATTTCGTCGGGTGTGTTGAGGTTATTGAATTTCCCATCCGCCACGTCCCGTTTCAGTGCCGCCACGGTGGCGGCGACGTCCGCGGCCATGCACGAGTACATCACATCCCGGCCATCTGTCCATGCAGTGAAAATGTCAGCATCCTTGCGCTCGGCATCGGGCGGCTCGTGGAGGGGATTCTCCCTGTGGGCCTCTATCGATTCGCATCCGATCCAATGGTCGGGGACGTTGGCACGCGAATACCGGAACGCGCCACCTGCCGGCACCAACGCGATGGTGTGATGGCGGGGGTTCTGTGACCGCCAGCCGAGGTCGTCGTCGCACAGGTAACGGCAGGTGTTGGTCAGAGAGATGGCTCTGCCATTGGGGCAGACGACGTTGAAGTTGTAAATGTCGTCCTTACTCGACACGGCCACGGCGCAGAGGCACGCCGCAAAGAGTCCCATGTAACTGTGTGCACTGCCGATGCACCTGTTGAACTCTTGTTGCAGTTCTCCCCGCCAGACGCGGTACAAGGGGTACTCGGTTCCCTTGTTCTCGTGCGATGCACGGTAGGCGTCGCGTGTCACGTCCAGATCCGCGACGAGCTCCTTTGATGCGCCTTGGAGCATCCGCTCCGCGACCGTGCAGTTGTGCCAGAGGCGCGCAATGGCGTGCATGGTCTTCCTGTCTTTGGCTTCCATTAGCGTCTTCCAGATGCCGAGCGTCTGGATGCGCAGGTCGGATATCTCTTTGCCAATATCCTCGTTCTGGTCGACACCAGCTGCACGCGTGAATGCCTCGAACAGACAATTCCCATCGCGGACGTAGCTGGGCAGGAGTCGGATGTATTCGTGGATGCCCACCGACTTGACCAGAATGCACGTTCGCTCCGCGATCCGGGCGTGTACCGCCAACTCGATCTGTTGCATGATATAGACGAACTGAGACTCCTTTTCGGCGCTGTCGCATTCGAGTGGGTAGGATGGATTCGGCGCGTTGCGTTGGTCGGGTTTGACCTGGATCAGCGGAGTCTGTCTCTGCAGACGAATGGCGGCCGCGTCCGCCTCTTTGCGAAAGGAAACTGTGTCGACTTTGCAAGCGCCAGTTGATTGGCCAGTTACACGCACGAACGCGACGATCATGCGCATGTTGTCGGCCTCGCCCTTTGGTACATCGCGCAGGTAACAGATGTCGTCTTGTGTCCTCCCCATGATGACCAGTCCAATGACACCGATGGCGTAGCTGGCCAGCGTTTTGAACTGCTCCATGTTGCCACTGCCATCGTCGACGGGCAGCTGGAATAGTACCAACCACGACCCTGACACGTCCTCTGTCCACTCAATCTCCATGCCGGCGGCCTCGAACGCGTCTTCGAGGATACGGAAAACTTGCAGCTCGACGTGATCAAGGCGGTTGTTGTTCACTCGCATGCGGCACAGCCTGACGCGTTTCCGTGCGCCGCGTGCGATAGGCGCAACAGGTGCAGGCTCGTCATCATCATCACCAATATCAACAACCACTCTCTTCGTTCTCTGCATTCTCTGCACACACGCACAGCATGAATGACATGTATTGATCACAATCCTCGGACCTTGGCAAGTTGGACTGCCTCTGCCAGTCCCCCCGGCGGCCCGACATCCGCTTGCACTTCATCGGTGTCGATATCGGATCCGTCGCCGGCCTTTGGCTTCTGAGCGACAACAGCCCTCGGAGCAGCAGCCTTTGGCTTCTGAGCGACAACAGCCCTCGGAGCGGCAGCGCCGGCGGCACCCATTGGAGCGATTCGAGCAGCAGCCCTTGGCTTCTGAGCGACAACAGCCCTCGGAGCGGCAGCGCCGGCGGCAGCCCTTGGCTTTTGAACGACTGCAGCGTCGGCTGCCGGATCTGCTGTGTCGAGTCTTTTCCTGCCATCGGTTTGGCCCCTCTTCTGATTTGATGCCCACGTGAAGAACGGTTCCTTTTGTGTCTCGTCTTGGAACAGTCGTTGAAGTTGGACAGCGCGCATGCATCTTGTGAATGATCTACGCAGAGCCAAAAACTGCTGAGATAGTGACTCCCCCACAAGGTCCGTCGCCCACGGATTTCTTGGGCTAGTGTAGTCGGCGAAGTCGAATAGGGTCACTTCCTTCGCAGAATCCCCCGACGCGTCATTCTTACTGAAGAGTGGAACGAACGCCATGAGGGAGAACCGGCCATTTGACGCATCGCCGACTTGCATGTTGCTACGCACGTCATCGATGCCATCATTGAAGCTCACGAGTTCTTTCACAGGGTCAACGTTGTAGCACATTTCCAGCAGCGAGTTCACGAACGACGACTCGTCATCCAACCACTTTTGATCCATTCCGTAACAGAACACGAACAGGTCGACGTGTGCACCGATTGTCTCCTCCCCCGCATATCCCTCGGTCAGGCGCTGTGCCGCCGTGATCAGCATGTACCGCACCGTGGTCACTTCTTCATCCTCTAAATTGGAGCCTATGACGTCGGTCATGCCCGCTGCATCAAGGACGGCAAGGAGTGGCAGCAACCATACAATCGCCCCAGTCGAATCCTTGAACCCGGAGATCCCAGTGATGTCATTCACCAGTCGCACACCATCATCAAATTGAAGCGACGCCTTCTTGGTGGATGGGGCGAGAAGCGGGGCGAAGAAGTTGCCGATCGAACTTGATACATTCGCGTTGTACGTATCATCGCCCATGATGTCGATCGCGACCGATGCGACTGTGAGGGGTGGCACGGATTCGGGCGTGTAGGTCAATCCCACGTGTCTGTTCACAAAGTACCACATCGCATGCAGTCGGTGTTCGTGTGTATCGGCTTCCAGCACCGATATGCGGGCGAGCAGTGCCTCGTCACTGGCCGGCCATCCACTCCCCACGTCAAACTTCACGTGGGAACGGGCACTGCGCTTGGCTGCGTTCTTCGCATTGCGTGATTTGTCTACTGTGGCTTGTTTGTTCTTCTTGTTGCGTGATTTACCGACTGTGGCTGCTTGGTTCGCCTTTGCAACTTCTCTCGCCTTGGGCGAGTCATCCAACGCTGGGCCGGCGCCCCCCTGTCTTGCTTGTTGCTTGGGCACCAGTTTCGCCCGTTGTTCGTTAGCCACGACCTGCGCCTTCCGTAGCAGAGCCAGGTGGGCTCGTTGGTCGGCGGGTGTATCATCGTCATCGGATGACTGTTCACGTCGTTCCCTCTTGGCTGACACGACCGCTGGTTGTCTCGCCGCGGGTGCCGCTGCTTGCTGCTCCCTCTTGGCTGACACAACCGCTGGTTGCCTCGCCGCGGGTGCAGCCACCTGTTGTCCCGCCGCGGGTGCCACTGCTTGTTTGGGCACCGTGCCGACGCGCGCGAGTAGGTTGAGTGCGCGTGATCCATCGTCATCGCTGTCTGAATGCACACCAGACACATCCCGATTGGCTGCCACCACCACCCTGGCGACCGGCGGCGGTGGTTGAGCGCCTGGCGCTCTCGGTTGGCTGGGAGGGTGCGACACGGCACTTGCACGTGGTACCGCTGGCGCCGCGTCGTCGCGGAACACATCTTGTGCATTGGCGATGTCGGCGCGGAGAGCGGCGTATCCGGCCTCATCCAAAGGCGGTTTGTTGATGAACTCTGCCGCCCGTAGCTGAATAACCAGGAACATACGCTCGCATACGTAGGCGAAGCCGGATTGGGCGGCCAGACTCTCTATCACGGGCCGGAGGTCGGTCAGGTTCTGCATGAGCGTGGGGTGGCGAACGGAGAAACGCGCTCCGACACGGGCATGGCTGTGCCCACTCACGCCATACGAATGCAACACGCGGCGTTGAATCGGGACGGTCAACCCGGCGACCAGGAGCTCGGGTTTTCTCCCTCTCACGATGCACGTCTCGATGTAATCCATGTTGCTCTCACTGACCAGCGACTCGCGCTTGCCCCATATCGTTCGCGCCCGTTCGCGGATCTCATACACCACACCGCGTACGGCTTCGCATCCCATCGCCTGTTCCGACAGGGATCGATTTGCCTTTACGGCTGTAGCCAACATGGACAGGCACGCCATGTCCACCACGTTTAGGGTGGCCGGGGTGGTGCCGCCGTTGCGTTCCATCTCGCGAAGGGTGATCTGCAGCACCGTGTCGGAAGACGAACGGCATAAGATCTCTTGCATCCGGAACACTTGATGCGCGGCACAGCCCGCGATGTAGTCTCTGCGGAATGCACCGACGGGCTCCGTGAGGGACGTGTCGTAGATCTTCCACGACAGTGCATCCGTCCACTCGCGCCGTGCCAGCTCGAGTAGCGTAACGGCTGCGCAGGTGTACATCACGTAATCGGTACGCAGCTGCTGAGGACTGATCCTTGGCATGACACGGCCCTGGAGCGTGGCCCATTCATCATGCAGGTGGAACAGGCGCTTGTCCCATGTCGACGGAGTCAGTCGCATTGCGGATGGCCAGCTCCGGTGAAGGGACTCGATCTCTTGCAATACGCCACTGGATGAGTCCGTGTCGTGGAAATCGGCGGCCGCTTCAGTGAATGGCTTACTACCCTCGTTGCGTATGAGAGTGGATATCTGATGCATGGTGTCCCGGACCTGGTCGAGTGGACAGTCGGGACGCATCCACCCGAATGCGCTGGCCACGGCCACGATGTCACTGGGAAGGGGGAGGATCCCAACCACTTGCTCCGGGATGTTCCAAATATTACCCCACGCATCGGTAAGGTCCATGATTCTCACCGCCGCACACATACGCGAGTGGGCCTGCCAGATGCGGGACACGGGTCCCAGAACACCGTTCCACTCGAATTTTGTGTTGTCGTAGTCAACGGGCATACCCACACCGAGCGAGGGCATGCCTCTCACACTGGGCAAATCGGGGCCTCGGCGGAATATGGCATTGTACAACACCCCATCCAATAGAAACTTGCCCCAATGGGGGCCTCCCGTGCACAACCGTCGCCAGGCCTGTTTGTCGATGCTCCGTTCGGGGCGCTCGTTTGCACGAGTGCAATCCGCATGAGCGTCGATCCTCAGGTCGATAACCGTATCCAGTGTCACGTCTCGGTTGGTCATGAGCCACAGCACACGCGTCAGCGTGTCGCCCATCTGGCGCTCGGGCCATGACGGTCGCATGATCACAAACAGTGGGTCTTCATTGTCGTCGTCGGATTGGAGCCTGGCGCATATGCCATGCAACGCCTCTCCCACTGAGGGGGCACCATCCTTTTCGCGTAGGCTGTGCAAAAGCCCCCACATGGCCGTGCGCAGGCTGCAATTCTCCGCGTCGATGTCGATGGATTCCCTACCCGTGACCTCGGCCACGGGGTCGAGCACGTCGGATGAGATCTTGGTGAACACCAGTTCTAGATCACGGAAAGGGTTGGTAGTACGGGCTTCGATGCACGCCACAACCGCAACCAGATACGACAGGCGCACAAGGACAGTCAGTGCGTAGCGTTCCGCGTCGGACCACTTGTCTGGATCAACGATGCATATGAATTGTTGTTGTTGCGGATGCAAGAAGGCCTCCACCCACTCGCGCTCCACTCTGTTCTGATAGGAATTCACGCACGACGGTGTGGGTACCGATCCACCGCGATAAGCACCGGTGGGCAGCAAGTTCAAGTGGAGCTGGTTGTCGATGGTCATGTCCATGTTCGCCACGGGGTGGCCTCTGACGTACCCGTCGACAATGGCAGACTCAACTGGTACTTTCTGCTCGGTGGATACGATGGGGAATTCCGATCCGACGTTCACGGTGATCGGTTGCTGACGGGTGTGGTTCGTGCCGCCATTGCCGCCTTCCAACAGTCGGTGTGTAGTATCCACGCGGTCGTCAAGCGAACCACTTTCCGTGATATGAATGGAATTGGTGGGTCCGGCACCGACGATGTCCACGTTCCAGGCGTCGAACCGTTTGCCCTCCGGTGCACCGGCGTCCCCGGCGGGTTGTCGCTGCTGCTGCTGCTCCGCTGCCACGGCCTGTAGTTTCCGTTCCAAGTCTTCACGCTGTGCAGCGAAAGTCTTCATTTCATCGTCACGGATACCTCGCAGTACAGTCAGTCGCGCCATCTGTTGCGCGAGTAGGTCCTCTTGGTGATTCAATTGCGCTGCGTCCTTCTGTGCTTGCTCTCGGAGTTCGAAGATCTCCGCGTTGATTTGTGCAATACGAGCGTCCCGGTCCCTTCGTTCTGTGTCTGCGCCGGCCAACATCCGCTTGAACACGAGCTCTTTCTCTGCCATCTGCGTCGCGTGTTTTGCCTCCAGTTCTTGCACTGCCTGTCCGTATCTCTTCTCCAGATCGGCAATCGCTTGTCGGGATTCCCGCATAATGTCTTCGCGTTCGAAAAATGCAAGGCCGTCGTCGTCGTCGGGGTCGTCAGCACCATCATTGGGTCGATCGGCCACTGGCGCAACGTCATTCCGCTGCGGTTGCACATCACCTCCCACATGCAGGACGTCCACAGGCACGTCCTGTTGTCGTGGTCGTTGCGGCGGTTGCGCGACAGCGCCCATTTCAGGCCCAGCGGCCCGTGCTACGACAGCATTGTTACCCTCAGGAGCGTCGTTTTCGGGCCCGTCGTCACTGTCGCTTCCTGACTCAGCGGGATCTTCCTCGTCGCTTCCCGAATCAACGGCATTGTTCCTATTGTCTCCCGGAGCAGCTGCGGCCCTTTCGTCGCCCCCCGGAGCAGCTGCGGCATCTCGATTGTTCCCCGGGGCAGCTGCAGCAGCCCGTTCGTTGTTTCCCTGACCGGCGGCATCTTGTTCGGCGGCGGCGCCCTTCCCGTCATCATCGCTGTCAAACACCTCATCGCCATCATCCCCCCAACCAGCCAGCCCGACTGATCGCTCGTCCGCCATGGCCTCACGCTTATCTCTGGCATCGACGACGGGTTTACCCACACCTTGCGATGCCTGTGCGACCTCCTCGACTTCCAACGCGCCAGCCATAGCCTGATCCCCGATGCGCGCGTCGAGTGCGTTGGGCATTGCAGCGGGCGCGTGGACTGGAGCTGGCTGTCCAGACGGCACACCGTCAACGGGCACAGCCAGGGGCGACAACGGCTGCGCCGCGCCGGCGAGCGCCGGTGGCAGGTCCAGCGGATGAAACGGTGAATCAGCGGCCTGGTAGTCCTGTCTTCTCCACCACTCCGAGATGCCATTCTGACGACCGTTCCCCAGATCGCGCACGGCGCCGTTCCAGCCGTTGGCGTCTGCCGGGTTGTAGTACTGTTCGTTGTTCAACTCTGTGATTTGGAGCGCGTATTCGCTGTCCTCCAGTCCAGGCAAAAGACTGCCGCCTAAGCCGTCCAACTCCCGAGCCACCGACTCTCGGAATTGACTGGCACGCAGACTGGCATCTGGATCCGCTGGTCCGGCACCGGGATCACCGACATCGGCACCGGCGGCGTCCACAACCGGGTCGAACTGGTCGTTCCCTGCGGCAGGACCCGCAGATGCAGCCGCGTCCGCGACTGGTGCCCGCTTGCGAGCGCGACTCGCCCGTCGCTGTGTCGAGTTCACCGCCCTCGCGTGCACTTCGTTCGCCTTGGTCAGTGCCCATAGGTTGATCCGCACGAGCTGCAGCACGCCCGCCACGATGACGCTTGTTCCTTGTCCATCGGGGAACGTCATGAGAGTTGGCAAGCCGGTGTCTGTCCACCCTTGGAGTTCCTCGAGCTCGGGCCCCAGTCCACCACACAGCAGGGAGTACGCCAACATGTGCCACCGCGGGCGTACATTGGCAACAGGGATTTCCGCGACCAATTCTTTGACCGGCCAGCTGCACTGGGCGTAGACGGAGAGCGTTCCGATCTTCTTGAGACCCATGATGCTGTTGAGCGGGCCCTTGGTGAGGTAATCCAGGACGGCAGACGGGGGGTCCCACACGTTCCACATGTCGGCGAGTCGCATTGTTCCGGTCACGAAGGCAAACTGGCTCAGTAAGGCAAGTCTCCAGGCTCGCGCGGTGGCATCCCTAATGACCTGATGGAAGGCGGTTGCATCCGGAGACAACAGCATGTCGGTGCGTGTGTATTGAAGGAGGGCCCGCGCTGCGAACACCACGAGGTTGCAGAAGTGCTGCGTCTTCACGTCCGTGCTCCTATCCGTCTTGAATGTGTATGGACAGAGCCGGATTCGCAACCGACCGGCGTCGTTGGGATGGAAGAATTGCAACCCGGGCGCGTCGATGGTTAGGTTATCCCAATTGACATGTTGATTGGGTTGAAACAGGTCCGATTCCACATGCAATGTCCCAGTTGAACCATATGCGGTCATCACAAGGTGGGCGTAGCGAGACAGCCAGTACAGAGCGTTTCGTGTGGCAACGGCACGTCCCACTTCAGTCATCGGCAACTGCGGTGCGCTGGACGTCACGGTGAGCATTGCGGCTCCCGTGGCTGGAATGGAGATACGGAAGTCGCCAGCTGAGAAGGTGTCGTTGATTGGTTCGTCATTGCGCCGGTGCGTCAATTTTGTGTTCATGGAGAACCACACACTCACTCTCGTCCCCACCATGAGCCAGTGCATGCGCTCTGTGTTCTCCTCGTGTGTGTGGGCGGATTGGACCGGAACCAGTCCGAGCCACTCGTTCTGGAAGTCGGCGCCCTGGTGAAGATCCGTGGTCACGCGCGTCGACTTCAGTTGTCCAGTGTCACTGGTCGCCGAGTCGCCATTGATGAAGACATCGAAGCCATGGCCATCGGTTGCCATCGCGACGAACGATGACGTGTGAAACTGTTGCATAGGCCGCTTGTTGAACCGTGGCAGTCGCTGGCACCACAACGGGCTCTTAGTGGCACCGTAAAAGGGGCGATCGGGGGGCTCCACGCTGGCCAATGCATTGTAGTAGTGGTGTGTGAATTGCACCAATGCCGCGTTTCGCAGCCGGGGGACACTGAGCATATCACGCGGGGGCGGTCCCCGCGCCCAGCGCCCGTGGATCCACTGCTCGGTTCGGGCAAGGGACCACCACTTCTCCAACGCCACGCGAGCCGGTTCGGACAGATTGGATTCGGAGAGCCACTTCAGGGCTTCAGTCACCAGGGGTTGCATATCAGTGACATCGGGGACGGCGTCGACGACAGAGCCGGGAAAGTCCTGGATGCGTTCGTCCGGTTCGTCGCCAAAGCTCTGCTGGATGGCCAGTGCAACAGCCGCTTCCTTGAGGTCCGATCCCAGCCTGAGGTCTTCCACGAACCGCTCAAACACAGTGGGTAGTCGCCACGACGTCACCGCAGATCCAGTGAGACCGAGCTGGCGCGGGCCAATGTTCACGCCCTGTGCTCGGTTATTCAGATCAGCGGGACTGTTCATAATTTCCGAGAGGCTGCGTTGGCCCGCGCCCGGCCGACGTGGTGTCGCATCGTCCTGCGGTGACACCAGGTCATCTACCGATCTGGGGGCCGCGCGCCTCCTTTGCCGTTTGCCGCTGGGTGTCGCGGACCGTCGCCCACGTCCGCCGTTTGACAGGGCAACGCCCGGCGTGCCCACGCGCCCGTGCACGTCTACGCCAGCGTTCAGGTCATCAGCGATGTCATTCGGGCTCATCACAGCCACGCCGCGTCGTCTGGTGGGTGTCCCTGACACAGTCCGTGGCCCAACCGGTGTGACTGGGTCATCTTGTCGATTGACCACTGTTGCCAGAATGGCCGGTCTCCTGGCTTGCACAGCCCGTTGGTCAACCAGCATCGCCGGAACAGCCTGTGGTGCAGATGGCAGTGCCGGGACGATCAACGGCCCTGGAATGGGAACAACACTCTCTGCATGTGATGGATCGAGTTGATTGGACTCAATCGGACGCTGATCGGCACGTGGCGGGTCCTGCACCAGTGGGCTCCTGTGCTGGAGTCGACGGCTCTGTCGCGTGGGTGGTGCGCGTCCGCCACCCCGCGACCTTGCATCGGACCTCCCACCAACGGAATGACTGGTCTTGCCACGACGGAACCAGTACGCGGAATCCAGCCACATGGGCTTGGCATGTGGTGGTTGCGCAACGGGCCCGGCTGTGGCGGCTTGCATCAGGACCTCGCGTATTGACAGCGTCACGTGTTCCCCGTCGTACTTCATGGCCAGCCATACGTCCAGCAGGCCGCTGCAGTTCTCTGACCGAGGGTTGGTAGTCTCTGTCCACCAGGCCCGGGGATCGGATGGAACGCGCCCCACAGAGAATCCAGCAATAAGGTCGCGTTCCTGGATGCCATCGATGTTGTACTGTTTGTTCTCCATGATCCGTTTCAGTGCCACCGACGGCGCGTCCAGTTTCACGAAGTCGTCGTTTGGTGTGTCCGGCACCTGTGGCCCGCCCTTCTGCTCATCTGGCAACAGGAAGTCGTTTGGGACGGCGGATGGCTTGTCCACCACCGGGCGCGACCAGACCACGAGCACGTCGAACTCCGGCGTGATGCCGATTCCGACGATGGCATCGTCGTGGTTGCCAGCGGTTTGCAGGTGCGGGAAGAAGGCAGCACGGAACCCCCGCCAGACACGGTGAAAGTGGTGATCCACCGCGTGTAGAGGTTCATTTCGTCCGTCGCCCACCGCTACTCCGGCCTCGTACGTATGCGCGGGGGGGCGCACACGGTTCGCTGCCGCCATGTGTGGCACGTCAAAGATGGACACAGCGGCCATCCGTATCCTACATACACTCCGCGCCGGAACCGAGTTTAGCTGCAGCCGTTCCCCATGCACGCGCCGCGGCCGCTGTTGCTGTCGTTCACCGCGGACGACCAGGCGGGCCTGTGCTTCGCGGCGGGTGCACTGATGGCCGCGCGGGACATGGGCTTGCTGTCGCGCGTGCGGATCGTGTCGGCGACCGGACCGGCTGTGCCGCTGGCGCATTGGCTGTTGCGTGCCCGGGAGCAAACCAGTCGCTCGTACTTCCGTGCCAAACACACCACCGACGAGCGCACATTGCGCGAAGCCGAGTGGCAGCGCCTGTTTGCCCCACTCACCAGCCGCAGCGATCCCGATGTCCTGCGTTGTGAGGTTCTGGAAGCCGCCATGCGACATCACACACCGCCCTCGCGTCGCACGTCTTGGTGTGAGTGGGTGCACCGTTGGCTGGGCACCAGGAACACAGCCGCAGATCTCGTTGTGCCGCGCCCGTGGTACGACCAGCGGCGCATCGAACCGGCGTGCCACCAGCCGTTGGTTGTGCTGTGCACGGGCCAGGACACATACGTAACCAACGCGTCACCGCTCGCCGACGACGCCAACTGGTCGAGTGAACGAGGCATTCTGCTCGACCGGGGCGCGTCGACGTTGCAGCCGGGGCGGCTAGACGCCTGTGCTGCACTGGCTAGCGATCCCTTGGCCACACACGGTTGCTTGCTGTGGGCCGAACGGCTGGGGCACAGGTGCCACCGCTCTCTGTTGCTAATCGACGGGCGGCGTCGGGGCCGCACCGCTGCACACGGACGCCTGCTGTCGACGCTGTTCAACCGCGACTGGTGCGAGCACGACGGCATTCCGGTCGGAGACTCGGTGGCAGAGCTGCGGCGCGCCGCCAACATGGGCTACCTCTCGGCGCTAAACGCCTGGCTGCACCCCCGCGCGCTGTCGTCCATGCTGCCGCCGCGGTGCATGTGGCCGTTTGGCTACGAACCGCAAACTGAAGACCTGCTCGGCCTGTGCATCGGGGCAGACGCGACCGTGGCAGGCGACCCGGCCTGTGTCTCGCGCGCAACGCGTCCGCCGCCCCCTACACGCGAGCGCGCCGACCTAACCCTGACTGTGGACGCCGCGTCCGGCTGGAAGCAGCGTCTCGAGGCATGGCTGCCCGACTCTGGAGCCGAGGACCATCCAGCGACGCCACGAGCCCCGAGCACAAGTCCGGAGACCGAGTGTGCGCCCTTAGTGGAACACGCCTGACGGCCGACCGCAGCGGTGACATCGCTGTGCTGGTGGACAAGGACACCGGGCGCCGCTACATGGTGCTGCGCGCAGAGCTGAACAAGTTTGCCGACGGGCGCAGCGAGCCCTTCGCATCCACCACGGCATCGGATGGCATGTGTTTGATCTGTCGTGGGGAGGGCACGGTGCCCTGTGTGTCCAGCACCTACCACGCGCCCGCACAGAGCATCCTGCAACTCGAGTGACACCTCCGTGTGCATCCGCTACACACACACCTATCAACCAACACAATGCGTGTGCCTACAGCTGGTGTTGTATTAAATGCTAGACTCGTCATCTCGCATGCGTTTGCCGTTGTTGCTGCTGTGTGACGTGCTGGGGGCAGGGGACACCGATGCTTCGGGTCGCGCAGCTGGAGCCGGTAACCGTCGTGTCTCAAAGGCATGATAGGGGACGGCTGGCCGCCGCACAATACGACTCTTCTCCCATCGCCCCACACCCGAACGCTCCAGCGCCACGGCATATTCCTCCTGGATGCTGGCATCTCTCGGCGCCGTGTACTCACAGAAGAGCGCGCCCACGTAGCGCAGCACCAACTCACGCCCGCGCAGAGGTTGGCCACGCACCACCAGTGGCGCCAACACCGACTCGGCACGCCCCATGAACAGCCGGTTGCCCAGTCCCAGGCCCGAGCGACCGATCATGTGTTTACGCGCGTCGCGCCACCAGTTGCCGGGCCGCAGGTCGGGCTTCATGTAGGCCTCCAGCTCGTCGATGCGCGCCTGGTCAACGTCGCTGCTACCCAGCTGAAGCGCCACTTGAATCTGATGCAGAGCGGTGGCGCGGCCCTGGTCTTGGTTAAGCAGCTCATCAAACGACTTGCGGTCGGGCTTGTCCGGAGACACAATCACGTCCAGAGCCTCGGCGCGCTCGTTGCCGTCGGGGTTGCGCAGGTGATACGTGACGTACGTGCCCGCGGGCACATCGAACGTGTCCACCAGGTTCTTGAGCTCGCGCTTCACACGCCCCTCGTCGTCGCGCTGCAACATCTGCGAGTCCAGCGACACGACGCCGTTGGGGTACGGCACCACTTGCAGCTTCTGCAAAATGAGGCGAATGTCGTCTCGCAGCGCCTGCTCGGCTCGCCCCGTCTTGCGGCCGTGGGCACCGTACTGTGCGCCGCGCCCCTCCTGCGCTCCGGCGTACATCCGTCGCATCACTTGCATCATGTAGTCGGCCAGCCGATGCAACGCACGCTCGCGGTCCGCCTCCAACAACGGCTCGGATGCAGACGCACGCGCCATGGACTCGTGAAGCGTAGACTGTCGCATCACCCCCGCAGGTGCGCCCTCTTCGCGCAGGTCGCGATCCTGGGCACTGATGCGAGTGCGTTTCCGTGGCACGGAAGGGCCGGCGCGGTCCTCGTCGTCGGGAACAAACATGTCTGCCATCTCGTCCAACGCGCGCTGGGCATCCTGACGCGACACGCCCGTGCTCCGCGTCACTTGTGACACGCCGTCGGTGGCAATCACGGGCACATCCGCCTTGGCGTGGCTGCCCAGCATGTCCAGCGAGAAGAAGGCGCGCCGGTCGTCTGCGTCGCGAACAATGGCAGGCGGTGGAGGAAACAGCCGCGGCAAAAAGTCCAGATGGATCTTGCGCAACTCCGACTCTCTCTCTCGCTTGTCGGTGCTGACGATGCCTCTCACCGCTTGCTTGTAGGCGTCAAGCTCCTCTGTACTGGAAGCGTGCGACGGCATCAACACGGTGCGCAGAAGCGAATCGATGACTCGCCGCATCAACACGTTGTCGCCCAAGAACGGCGAACAGCTGCTGATAAAGATGCCGGTGCCACAGGACGGCTGCATCAGCGCCCGCACATCAATCAGGGCTTCCATGCTGAGACGGTCGCCGTGGATCAGTGTCAGCGGCGAGTAGGGACTGGCCAGGAACTTGTGCACCACCGCCCAGATGTCGAGCACGCGCGCCAGCTTGTAGAGCATGGAGAACAGGCGCACGTGGCTCGAGTCGGTGGTGTTGGGCATGATGCGGTTGATGATGGCCACGTTCAGCTGGTTGGGGGGCACGTCGATGACGCCCGCGTTGATCAGCATGCACACCGCCGCGACGCAGCGCGAGAAGAAGTGGAAGCCGCGCCGAAACGACTCTGCGCAGGGGTCGCGCAACGGCTGCAGCTCTTGCATCAGCACTCCCGCCTCGCCAAAGCGACGGCCATTGCTGCTGATGGGCATCACGCCCAGCACCATGCAGCGGCTGACAAACGCGTCGTCCTCGATGCCCAAGTTAGAGGCCGTGATGCTCGAAAACGCGTGGTACGAGCGCGTAGTCACCAGCTTGCGCTCGCGTCCCTTGTTGGGGCCGTTGTCGATCATGTCGATGTGCCGCGACTCGGTGCTCGACTCGGACTTGCGGCTGAGGTCGACGGCGCGGTTCTTGGCGTCCTTGTGGTCGCCCATGATGCCCGCCTCGGGCTGCAGTTCGACGGTGTTTTTGTCGCGACTGATATTGGGGTCGCGCATCGCAGCCTCCGACTCGTGTACCTGGTCGCACACACACCATGAGCACACATACACATACACGCAAGCACACGCACGTGAGAGCGGCAGAAGATGTCGGGCATGATTTCCACCACCGAGTTGACCATCTTGGTTTTGCCCGCACCGGGGTCGCCCTTGAGCAACACGTGAGTGCGGCCGCCTTGGTCCAAAAACGACGAAAAGGCCACCAGCAAGATCAAGATGTCTTCGCGCCAGTACGTGATCAGCCCCGTGATGGCGCGGATCGCAATGCCGAACTTGGCCAACAGCGCCGACGTGTCCGTGAGGTCGTCGAACGCATAGCTCGCAAAGCACGAGCGGTAGTTGGCCAGATCCGCAGCGATGTCACAGGCACGCAGCTCTCCGCCCTCCAGCACGTTGTCCTCGAAGTACCGGCACGAGCTCTGCAAAATGACGTTGTCGTCTTGTCCCGATGCCTGCAGCGCTAGCAGGTCTTGCAACGCCTTCTGCTGGAGCCGCCGCACCTCCCAGTCGCGTGCGTTGTTCAGGCCACCTTCCAATAAACTCGAGGCCTCGAGCTGTGCTTGTTTGTAGAGCAACCCCACCTCCGACGCAATGCGACGCTCGTGGTAGATCTCGGTTAACACATACGACGTCAGCTCCACGTCGCTACGCAGCGCCATCTCCGCACGCACGCCCTCTTGTGCCGACAGACGCTGCAGCCGCCTGTGCAGGGCACTGAACCAGAGTGTGCCGTCGTGGTCCAAGCCCAGCCGCGTCACCGCCTCGTACACGGCCAACTGTTGACTGCGTTGAGGATGATGCAGAAGCGCCAGTTGCACGTCGGCGTGCTCCAGCAGGTCGCGCGCACCACGGGCCTGAGGCAACTGGGTATAGAGGAAGCGCCGCAACGCCGGCTTGTTGCACACCACTGGCACCACAAACGTAACACACCCACGCGGCGTGGCATGCGCCTTCTGCACGATGTCAAAGTACTGCGTGATGTCAGTCCATGACTCGTGTTGCGACAGATCACTGCGGGCGGTGCGCTTGCTCTCCAACCAATCCCGTAACAACCGGAGAGAGTTGGGCAGGCTGAGCGTGGCACGCAGGCGGTTCACGCGCGTCCAGTCCTGGAAGTCGAACGCGTTGGCCACCGTGTGACGCTGCATGATCTCGATCGAGTCGTTGTCCAGAGGCTCCCGCACAGCACGTGCAGTCCACTCGGTGTTGTTGCGCGACAGCACACGTAGCTCTTGCATCACGGAACGCAGATACATGGCCTCGTCCATGCGATCGACCAGCGTCAACAGGTCCCACGGCCCCTCGCTGGCGCGTCGCATCGGCAACAGCTGATCCGAGTTCAGCGCCAACTCCAGACGACGGCGCCGCACGTCATCGAACAGCGCACCGGCGTACCACGCCATGTCGTACACAGCGATGATTGAGGCCTTGCGCGCCGCTGTGCTGGGCTTCTTGGCGTCTTGCGGCCCCGAGGCTTCGCGTCGGCCTTCCTCTGCCAACAGCGCCTCGAAGCCATGCGCATCATCGTGTTCGCCGTTTTCCTCTCCGATGCCGTCGGCGCCATTGGAGCGCTGCGGGGCATCCATCTTGGAGACGTTGGGCTCGGACGGATGCAGCAGCACCGCGCGCGCGCCCACCACACATTGCAACAAGATCGCAAACGTGCTCGGGTCCTCAGGGTCGGGCATGTACGTGCGGTATATGAGTTGCGCGGGGGCACGGTGCTCGTAACCGGGCTCGGGATCGGCCGTGTTGCCTTGGTGCGAGATCGCCGTCGACAAAAACAGGTGCAGCGGCGCCAGCAGCGATTGTCTCTCGCGGCGGATCGATCCAAAGTACCGCGGCTTGGGCTGTAGATCGTCGCTCGTGATCAGCATTGAATAGACGTTGTCGAGCCCGGACGCGGCCAGCGGCAAGCAGCGGATGGTGCCGCCGTGCGTGTACTCCTCCTGTTGGAACGGAAACGCGGCGAACACCACCGGTGGGCGACTCATGGTGACGCGCGCGAGTCCGATCTACGGTATGTGTATATCGCGGGGTATACTCACTGCGGTGCCACTTGTGCGCGGGTGGTATGGGGTCGACTTGCCAAGGTCCGACCCTTATTGTGTATACCCGAACCAAATTTATTTACTGTGGCACCGGTGTCGTCAGTCACAAAAAGGGTCGGACACACTGCCCAACGTTGCGAGAACGCCCACGCGCACACACAGAGAGACGCAAGACATGAGCGCCGCCGCCCGCAACCGCGCCTACCGCAAGACCGCGCCAGTGTACGAGCCCGTGCGCCTCCCCCGCACACGCGGCATCCTCAAGCCCGGACGCACCGCGCGTGCCGTCAGCCTTCAGATCAAGCGTCTTCTTCAGGACACAGACGGAGGCATGCAATTCACCTGCATCGGTTGCTCGGACACTACCCGCATCCGTCTGGAAGGATGTACGCCCAACGCGCGGACGATCATCACACACATCATCGATGCCGACGGCACGGAGTCAACTCCTTTCTTCTTGGAACAGATCAACCGTTTCGACCTGGACGGAACGTGGCGCGCGACCATTGCATGCAACGGTTGCGACGCCATCATCATGGCCGTCCTAACACTGCCCATGTGCTAACACGTTGTAAATACACTCGTTTGTACTCGTATTCGTTTGAAACGCGGGCATTTCGGATCGCGAATAGGGGGCATTCCGAATTACGAATAGGGGGCATTTCAAATTGAAATTAGGGGCATTGCAAAGTCGCTCAGTACTAGCACATGTGCGCTCGCGAAAAGGGTCGGACGGGTAAAAACGAACGACGTCACTTTGTTGTGACGCAGACACGCACACACATTCATGAAGCGCATGTCCGCCGCTATGGATATCATCGGATCGCCGTCCGTGCGCAAGTGCTCGCGAGGCCGTCGCACGCGTCGCGTCAAGCACAGCCCCGCTACGCCCCCCTGCACAGAGGCTGTCGATACGCTGAAAGACATCCCCGTGCACGTGCGACGCGTGTTGTTCCCCCCGCCCATCGCCACGGCGGTGACCAAGCCCACGCGGCTCCGGAAGATCATCCAGGCTCTGCCTCTGGACGCCCCCTGTGGTCCCAGCGACCAGCACGAGTTCCTGCGGCCACGCGCCCCGTGCATGGCGCTGTTGTCCCGGCTGCTCTGCAACCTCGTCGTCAAGTACGTCTTCTACGCGGACCTGATGTTCAAGCACAAGACCGGCGAGGAGAAGTTCCCCATGCCCCCCGGAAACGACCAGACCGACCTGTTCATGTCGATCCAACTCGTCGAGCAAACCATGGTCATCATGTGCCACGTCATGATGGACTCGGCCAAGCCTCTCTGCATCGCCGACATGATGCACATGGGCCTGCTGGTCTACCGCGTGCTCCACGTCAACCACGTGAGCACCGAGCAAGTCGAAGAGGCTTCCAACGTGTTCAGCCGGCTTACATCCGAACAACTGCTTACGGCGTGTGGCACGCCGATTGGCTCTCTGCCGGACGACATCACTCAGTTGGAGATCGACGCCGCATTCTACGTTATCCGCTACTCGCCCCCGAGCACCGCCAACCTACTGTCCTACATGGTGTACCTGCAACATTCGTACAACCGGCTGCTCCTGGAACACGAGCGAAAGCTAGCCAATGGGCAGTGGGACCAGTTCTCTCTCGACGAGCGGCTGGGCTGGGGCAGGGACCGCTACGACCATCTGTTCGGATACGACCGGTTTACACGGGATCCCTTCGCCGAGGAAGACACCAACGCGATCTCCGCCGCGTTCCGTGACACACTGCTGGAACTGGGGCGCCAGGCCTACGTGTCCCATCGCGTCGAGACCTACCGCACCACGCAGTTCGTCCACGACCACATGCCTGACGTCGACTGGACGCTCTTCGAGATGATCTACGTGTCGGCTACTCTCCCGCCCAACGAATTTGTCAAGGGCGATTGGCGGAGTCGTACCCAAGGCACCGACATGCATCTGACCGAGACACAGCTGTGGCTGTCACAGATTCTCGACGACGTGCGCCACCAGGCAGCGGGCTTCGTCTTCACCATGCGCAACGGACCACAACTAGTCGACACGTGGAGGGCCGCGTGCGACCACGTTGGGCTCCGAGAAGACTGCCGTCGCATCCAACGGGTGATAGACATCAGCTTTCCGATGCTGGTCGGCACACCCACAGCCAGCCCGTAACGCGTGTGCACGCAATCTATTTTTAATACACACACAGTGCACACCCTCTGCGATCAGGGTACCGATTGCATGGGGTAGGCGCCTTCCAACACAATCACAAACTCCTTGTTCGCAAAGTCGACGTGCGAGGCGTGGAAGCACTTGGGTGACACGGTGCGCAGCGTGTCTATGTCGCGCAGGTCGAGCGTGTCGAGGTTGCCACAGTGAGCCTCGATGCTCACCAGCGAGCCGTGGCGATCGGTGCTTATTGTTTTGCGCAGCTTGATGTCGGGCGTGGAATCGCCATGCAACCGGCGCAGGGCACGCACCACGCGCGACGTCTCCAACAGCAACGGGTCTTGCGGCGGCACGCCTGCAGTACTCAGGAGTGACCAGAGAGTCGGGTCCGCCTCTTCGTCTGGAGCAATGGGACTCGTGAGCACAACAGGTGCACGCGTGTCGCCCGGTGCGTCGATGTCCGCGGTGCGGGCGATGTGCGCCAGTAGCTGTTGGCCGGCGACGTCCGCCACGAGTGACACCAGCTGACGCGTGGGCATCAGTGAAGCCGTGAGGTCGCGCGCCAGGGTCTGCATCTGCTCCAGCGTGACGTTTGTTTGCAACTTGACGTACGACATCACGTAGGCGCTGTGGTCTACGCTGGTCACATCGGCAATGGACACCGCGTTGCTAAGCCATGACGTCGCACACCGCACCTTGTCGCTGGTGCGCGCCTCGTACTCGGTCTCATGGGGCTGAGGGGACTCGGGGCTCTGGGAAGGCGGGGCGTCGGCGGAGGGCAGCAACGGCTGCTGTGAACGCGTCGCCGATGCCGGCATACTCTGCGGGCGTGGCGATTCCCGTTTTGACTCCCCCGTCTCGCGCGCCATGGTTCGCGCCTGTTTCGGCAGGGGCGACGACGGGGACAGTGTGGACGACGGGCTCTGCGGCGACTCCACTCCGCTGTTGCTGAACGGCGTCCGGTACAATGTCGGCGGGCGCTGGTATCTCTTCTGGGACGCAGAAACGTACGGGCCCGAGTGCCGCATGGTAGTGCACCAGACACAACAGTATTACTACGACGCAGCACTGCAGCAACCAGAGGCGCGAGCACCACGGTCGATTCTTGGGCACCGACACGCGTACGCGCAGTCCCCGTGTTCCCGGCGCGTGTGTGACTTTGCAATCCGCGCGGAACAGGTCGTACAGCGAGCGAGAGAGCGACGACAAGTCCAGTCCGTCGGTAGTGGCTATATCCAGCTCGCGGTGCCCCACGCAGTCCCGTTCGCTCACCACCAAATCGCGCTTCAGAGTACGACGCAGAAAGCCCCGCACGTCCTGCATGCTCTGTCTCTACTTTACACTCGGTTTGTCCGTCGCGTGCGTTTCCTTGCGTTGCATGCACAGAGACGACTTTATCGTATGAGCCATCTAACTCGTATCCTATGGCACGTCTGACTGTCTGTTACTCGTACACGCACACGAATCAGCACACACAGTTTAATTGCGAAACATGAACTCCTTGCCATCCTTGCCACCCCCGCGCCAGTTCCCCCGCCCACCCGGTGCGAAGCCGCCTCGTCCCCTCCAACTGCCCCCTCCCCCACGACCGCGTTGTGCCGCACCACCAGCTGCATAGGGAGCGGGTCGCGACGGGCGTTGCTTCCACTGCTTGTCGTATCCACCTGCGTATCCGGAACCACCCCATTCCGGTCCCCCGTACTCCTCCTGCGGAGGAACGTCGTACTCGTCGTATCCCTCTGCCATGCCATCCGGAACAGCGGCACTGGGCTTGTCGGCAGACACGGGAGCCGCGCCATGTCCTGGAGGCTGCTTGGCACGCTGCGCGGTCAAGAATGGTTGTGGAACGGCAGCCTTCTTTGCCTCTTCTGCCTTGATCTTGTCTGCGCCGCGTTGGGTGTCTTGTTCGGGCAGATCGAATGCTTCTGCTGTGGACATCTCCAGCTCGGGCATCGTCAACAGGGGGTCATCCATGAACGACGTCTGGCGGTGGTGCAGGTAGAAGTTGACAGGCTCCAGATAGAGCGTACATTGACGACGCCTGTTGTACCCCGGACGAATGCGCATGTGGATGGCCACAACCGAACCGTTTGTCATGTACTCGCGGCGCTTTGACCAATTGATCTGTTCGCGTGGCCGAATGGTGTACAGGCCGATGTTGTTGTACTCACGGCCGTAGGGCGCCTTCTCGGATGGCTTGAACAGCTCGGCCATCACATCCGAGAACACAGCCTCTTTCTTGAACGTGGTAAGAAAGTTGCGGCGCTTGGCCGTCATGTTGCGGAACACAGGGCTCTTGAGTTCGAGAAAATCAGAATTCATCTGCGGCATCCCAGTCTCCTTGTTGTCGAACAGCTTGGTGACGTTTTGCACACACCCATCGGTCTTGAAGTCCTCGGCAAAGAACTCAAGCGATGGCGCAAAGGCGTTTCGATCACGAAGCAGCTGTTGTTCGCGGTCAGTGAGTTCGCGACGGCCTCTCATCTTCTCCTCTGCCATCTTGCGCTCGTTCTTGGTGTTCTGCTCGACCCATGCATCGCGACGCATGGCAGCCACCAGCTCCAGCAACTCGGGGGTGTTGCAGTTGTACTCGTGCCACATGCGGTTGATCTCGTTCAACTGGGCAAAGTACCTTACAGCATTGATGTCTTGTCCATCAGTGGTCGCCAGTGAGGGATTGGTGGGACGAGACAGCAACAGGCATCTCGTGTAGCTCTCCTCGGGCGACTTGTATGCATAGTCTTTGCCCGGGTTCTCTGACTTCAAGAAGCCGTACGGCCAGATCGAACACGACGTCACCGTCACAAAGGGGCTGATCTGTTCCCAGTAATACCCATTCTTGGCGTCGCGTGTGTCGAACGCCCGTCCGTAGATGGCCACTGTACCATCGGAACGCGTGGACGTGTTGTACGTAAAGCCCACTGCACTCGTATCCAAGTTCTGGTAGTAGCGAGGAAAGGCAGCCAGGCGCTTGGAGTCGTCCTGCACTTCGGGTGGGTTGATTGGTTTGTCGCTCGACAGGCGCGGCTCGTAGGGCACATCGTGTTCTTCGTAATGGGTGTCAGCCACAGTGCCATCGTGATCGGAATGCGTCGTTGGGAACATGATAATGACGGTACAGAGAGTGACGAATGTGTGGCCCGACGGCAAAGATAGATCGGACACGGCCCTTTGAGTGACGGTGCTTCAACTGACGTTGTGATTGACGATGCAACCAATATGACTGTATGCAACGCAGGCGCCGAAACCAGTGTGTAGTGAACACTGAGAGTGTGTTGCCAAAGTCTGTTCCTGAGATCTGTTCCTTGCACACGGTTTGCAGATGGGACACACTCACTTCCTGCACGAGCACGGCCTGCGGGTGCTGCGTGCGCTGCGCCATTTTGCGCGCGTCGTCAAATGGCCACCACTGGTGGAGCGCGGGAATCGCCCTGGCGTCAACCATGCCTGCGACTCGAACTGTATGATGATCAGCGAACCACAGCCACCGCCCACGCGCGGCACGACGTACGTCTACATCTGCGCCACCAGCGGACACGTGCACCTGTGCACCAGTGTCCTGTGTCGCTACACCCGCGATATCACCAACACCGAAAACGAAGACGGTCTGTGTGTCGAACGCGCGTGCATGTTGACCGGGACAACGTATCCCGCGCATCTGATGACCGAGTCGGTGTTGACGCGCGTGAGCCATGTTCCTGATCCCGAAACGGATACGCGACGCATGCAGCGGCAGGCGCTCGAGGTCATTGCGTGCATGGAGGGCCTGGAGAGCGAGTCTATGGACGACCTCTGTCACGTGTTGTTTCCGCCACAGTCCAGCGCGTCAGACTCCCCGCCACGCGCGGTGGCTGTCAAACGCAAGGCCCCGGCTCTCTCGCATGGCACCGACTACACGGCCAAAACCAAACGGTCTGCCGTGTTCGCCGGGCCCATTCACAGTCTGCTGTCACACCTGCCCGACGACGACGCGCAGTGGGTTCGTAACCGCGTGTACGAACGCGTGGAACAGCTGTGGGAATTGTTGCAGAAGGCCGGGAACTTTGACTCACAGTGCAGCAAAATGCGGCCAGACGTATTGGCGTTGGTCGCGGTGTACAGCATGCGCGAGGGACTTTCGTTGCCTCTGGCGGACGGACGCGAAGTCGAAGTTATGCCCGTGTTGGAGGAACTGCTCCAGTTGCCCGACATGCGGTCCAACGGCATGGTGCCCATTGCCCGCTGCACGGTGGCGAAAAAGGCACTACTCTACACGCTCAACGCCATTGACGACGACGCGCTGTGTGCGTGGAGTGCGGAACACGGGCGCCCGTGTGTGGATGCCGGACGGGCCAAGTGCCCATGAAATACAATGCGCTGTACAGACCCGGTGTTGCGGAACCTGTGTATTGCACAATGCGCTCTGTGCCGCTGTTCGTGTACTTGATGGAGTCCCGCTCCAGTACGTACGTGGGCGTGGCGACGAACCCATTCCAGCGCGTCTCCAGCCACAACCGCACGGGGCCCATGGCGTCAGGCAACAAGTCCACGCGGCGCGGCGCACCACACTGGACGGTTGTACTTGTCATTGGGTGAGTCAGGCCTCTCGCAGCGAATGGATGTATGTGTGTGAGAGAGAGAGAGAGATGTGCCGAGTCGACGAGCCACTTTTGTGGGCGTGTCCATCTTAGAGACCAAAGATCCGAATCGAAAAAAGGTCGGATTGGACCCATAGAAATTTTAGGCGAGCGTCGTGGTGGGTTTTTTCGACTTGGCGAGAATCTGAAAAATGGGCAAGTCGCCCCCAATACAAACGCGGGTGGGACTTGGCAAATTTTTCGATTTTGGACCCGCGTTTGTATTGGGAGCGACTTGCCCATTTTTCAGATTTTCGCCAAGTCGAAAAAGCCCACCACGACGCTCGCCTAAAATTTCTATGGGGCCCCCCTGTTGACTTTTTGATTCGGATCGTCAGTCTCTATTGTGAGCACGCTCGCAAAAGTGGACGCTCAGACCTGAGGTTGGGGTGTCGCGAGTCCGAGTGTCAGGTCCACGTGTCCACTTTTGTGGGCGTGTTGGTCTCGACGTAGAGGCTCGAGGTCCGAGTGTCCACTTTTGTGGGCGTGTGATTTGTGGACACGAGTGTCGGGTCCACGTGTCCACTTTTGTGGGCGTGTGAGTTGTGGACACGAGTGTCGGGTCCACGTGTCCACTTTTGTGGGCGTATTGGTCTCGACGTCGGGGCTCGAGGTCCGAGTGTCCACTTTTGTGAGCGTGTGAGTCTTGACATCGAGTGTTGAGGTCCGAGTGTCCACTTTTGTGGGCGTGTGCATTTTAGAGACCGAAGATCCGAATTGAAAAAAGGTTGGAGGGGCCCCATAGAAATTTTAGGCGAGCGTCGTGGTGGGTTTTTTCGACTTGGCAAATTTTTCGATTTCGGACCCGCGATTGTATTGGAGGCGACTTGCCCAATTTTCAAAATTTCGCCAAGTCGAAAAAGCCCACCACGACGCTCGCCTAAAATTTCTATGGGTCCCCTCCAACCTTTTTTTTGATTCGGATCGTCAGTCTCTATGTGTGGCGTCGCAAACGTGGACACCTGAGCTCGTCGACCATACGTGTACTCACGAGTGCTCACAGGCCATTCTATCAGGGTGCACGCCGGTTTTTCCAAGAGTGGCGCAACGAAACGCGACGTACGCCGTGTAGGATTCGCTCGGGACTGGCCACGGCGCTTCAGTACGCACGTCGAGGTGTGCGTGTATGGGCGAGAGACTGTTCGCCCGTGCAAGCACAACTGGAACACACGTGGATCCGAACCAGTGCCAAGGCACTTCCTCGACGCCGGCGGCAGCGCAGTGGACGTGACATTGTGTGCGCGCCAGCTGTCATAAACACGGACTAACTGCGTGTGCGACTCGCGTTGTGTGTATTACACTGCCACCACCACCTGAGACTCGTCATTGGGGTCAATCGGAACGAAGCGTCGCAGGCGCTGGTTGCGCAACACGACATGCAGACTGCCACCGATGCGGCGCTCGAGCTCGGCGTCGTCGACATCGTTTGCAGTTGGTGCACAGGGCTGGCCTTGTGACTCGAGTTCCCAACCCACAGGCATGAGCCGTGTCACGTCCCGATCGGGCTGAACGTCATGGATCTCCAGTGTCTGCAAGTGAGGCAGGCACACCAAGCCGACCAGTTGCTCCTTCGTCCATCCCTCGGTGAACGCCACACGCAGGCGACACACAGGGGAGCCATAGTCGGCACGGATCACCTGCACCAGGTCGTCGATCGAGTACGAATGAGACTTCTCGTCGATTGGAAGGAACAGGTTCAGCGTCAAGTCGTTGAGACGCGGAAAGCGCTGAATCAGTCCCATGGCTCGCAGCGTGAGGCCCGGTGCCACTGCCAGGTCCAGCACGCGCAGGTTGGGACACTTGTTCACCAGAATCTCGAGCACACGAACACTGAGTACGCCCGATATGGCAACGCCAATCACGTGTGGGCCCAGGATGTCGTTCCCGTTGGCCAGTTCGTTGAGCATGGGTGCGGCATGGACGTTGACGCCGCAGTCGATGTCCAAGAAGTCGTGGTATGTGTCTTTGACCTCGGGAAGCGTGTCCATTGCTACGTTGATGGTTCTGGTGTGGATGTTTCGCCACGTGGAGAGTTTCAGGTGGTCACGCATCCACTGCACGCCGGCGGCGCACATACGGACGGCATCTCCCGAGGGGTAGCTCAATGCATCGATCACCAGTCTGTCCACTTGTTCGTTGACATCTGCACGCGACAGCGGGGAATCCGATGCCGACATCAGGTGTCTAAGTGATACGGGTCAGAGCGAGCTTAGCTGGCTAACTGCTTCTTCTCCTCCTGCGAACGACACACACACGTACTCAGATCCATCACGAGAACAAGTGTGTATTGAAACGTGCAATGGCCGCCAGTCGCACATGCTGGGGCTTGATCGTACGACGGCGCTCGCCCGTGGCCACGATGGTGGCAGCCGTGACCAAGTCGGCCAGGATGGACATGTACACCATTCGGGCGGTGTGTGGCGCGTCCCCTGCGATGAGCACGGCGCCGGATTGATGCAACAGATTGCGCACGCGAGAACGGCGCAGGTCGTTGTACGTCATCTCCAACCAGGACGCGGCCGGGCGGTTTCGGTGTCGCACCGCCGTTGTCGGCTTCTGTTTGTCTGCGGGCGTTCGCTTGGCGAAATACCGCTTGGGCTTTGCCGGTTTGTCTGATTCAGGGGCAGGCTCTGCTTTGGTGTCTGATTCAGGGACGGGCTCTGCGTTGGCGTCTGCCACAGGGGCGGGTTGGGCATCCATAGGAGCGGACGTGTCGCTGGTGGGGAGTGGTGCGCTGGGCTCGGCGGCGAGTGGCTCTTTGGTGTCTACGTCGTCAGACACAGCGGCGGGTTCATCGACGTTGGCATCGATGACAGGCTCGTTGGCTTGGGGATCGGCGGCGGGTGGCGATGCGACCGGTTCGTCGTCGGCACACGGCTCTACGATCACAATACGTGGCTCGTCTACGGGCTTCTTGGTCATGATCTTCGGGGCTTTCTTCACGGGCAGCACGGGAACGCGTCGGGAGTGCGACTTGCGCTTCCGCGACACCGAGTCAGAGTCCGAGTCACTGTGTGCGTCGGATCCGCTGACCACGCTGTCGTCGTCGCTGTTGTCGTTGCGTTTGGAGCTCATGGCTGAGAGAACGTACGTCTCGTGCACAGGTTTTGTCCCAACGGTCAGCGTTTACGGTGCGTAGCAGGCGAGCCAGCACGGAACTGTTAACTACCACACCGGGGTGGCTGCTGATGCGAATGCGGCAGTGATTTCCACGGGCGCGACACCGCACTTCTACGGGCGTACGGCCCACAAACCCGTGTGCCACAACTGCGCCGGCCCAGTCGCGCTCAATCAGTGTGGACGGACGCGACAGCCAGTAACACACACACCACTCGCATCGCGTGTTCGTGCGCATGGTCAACGAATACACAGTGTGTCTACGAGTCATGCTTCACTGGGGCATAGTTTCCTCACTCAGTGCATCAATGCGACACATCAGTTTGGACTGCATCCACAGGCGCCACAGCAGGGGTAACAGGAGTTGTCGTCACGGGGGCAGGTGGTTTGACTGACACGCGTTCGGCCGTGCACGCGCGATGGCGCCCCAGGAAGTGCGGATCGAAGTGATCTTTCAGGTCTGCCACCGTCAACTGGTCCAAGAAGATGGACGCGTTGCCAGGAAGGAAGCGCAGACGCTCGCGAGCGGCACTGAGCACGTGTCCGGATGTCAGCCGTTGTTTGCCACAGAGACGCATGCGTTCTATGGCGTTGTTCGCGATGCGCATCACCTCAGCCTCCACCAGATCCTGGGCGTCACGGAGCGCCAACGCCGATACACGCATGGGCACGGTGTCGTCGACGAAACTGACAAACATGCGCCGGAACCCACTGGTGCTGCAGTGCGACACGACGCTCTTCTGCAGACGACGGACCTTGAACCGTGCCTGTGTCCCCGGGCGGAAGCGATGCGGCTTCACGGGCCCGGCCTTGCGTTGCCGCGGACGCGACTTCTCGCCCTGCGTCTGCGCCTGCTTGGCACGCACAGGCTTGGATTTGGGCTTGGCGCTGGCTGTCTTCTTGGGGCGCGATGTGTTGCCCTTGAGCTCGCGGCGCCGAGGCTGCTTGGCACTGATGTGAGCAGACTTGGTCGAAACGCTGGCTTTCTGACGCGCCATGACAAATGTACACCGAAAGGCGCCTGATCTCTGTCGCTTACCTCATTTGAGGGCGTTTAGATGGCGGCGCAACCATCAGTTCTCCCCAGTATATGCTATGTGTGATTGGTCTACTCGGACGACTCGCGACGCATAACTGGCCACTCGAGCTGTGCGACACCCGACACACACATACGAAAAATGGCATTGCCCACCGCGGATGGCTACTTCCTGGAGCGCATGGATGGTTCTCAATCCGCGCGGCCTGCGCAATTGCATCGATGGGGCAAGCACCGGCCCAGTCTCTTCGAGCTCATGCCCATCGTGGCGCCGCTGACTGTCCAGCCCGAGCGCCGTCCGGCTCTAGCGTTCGCGGTTGATATCCAGGGCTACAACGTGAGCGGACTGCCGCGTGATACGCTTCCGCAACAGGACTGGGACCGCGTCCGCGCCGAGTGGGAACAGCGCGAGTGGAAGGATTCCACCGATCGTCGCCTGCTCGATGCCATTGAACCGGTCACGGACTGGGATGCGTTGCGCACGTACCCCGACATCTGCGTGGTGCTGTCTCTCGCGACCGTGGTGGCGGACGTCGGGGCGTTGCTCATGGAAGCCGTGTTCCTCACGTCGCAGCGTCTGTTCTGGACGCTCAACCAGCGGGTGTACGAGCGCGAGTCGGCGTCTGACCCCGTGCGGCCGCTGCGTCTGTTCTGTGTGTACGACGAGCTCGACTATTCGTGGAAAGGCACGGCGTCTTCTGACAACATCGATCCGGAGACAGACAGCGTGGTCGACATCACGTGGAAGTTCTTCTGTGCCCTGCGGCGACTCTCGCCTGCTGTTGCGGCGCGTTGGACCGACTACGCCATTCGCTTCTGCAAGAACCTCGTTAAGAATCGCCTGGTGATGCTGCAGTGCCGCGGCTGGAAGGGAGTCACTGTCCGGGGCCTGGAAGACCAACACAACGAGCGGGTGCGCGCCTTCGGGGACGGTCTGCCTGTGCGTTGCGTCACGCGCGCCATCGGAGCCCGTACCAAAGCCGACTCTCTGCTGCGACCTCGCCTGGAGTCTGCCGGCTTCCGTGGCGCCATCTCGCGGCAATCCGATTCGCACACACGCATGTGCCCTTACTTCTTCACGCATACGTTCATCCAGAACGATCCGGGGTGGTGTCTGGGTGTTGCTCCGCGTGGCTTCTCGTACGATCAACCCCATGCCAAGCTGCGCGATCGCATCGCGCTCTTCTACTCGGTGGCATGGGACCTGTCGCCGTTTCTCTGTACCCAAACGCGTTATCGTCTGCGGCGCGCACTGGATGAACTGGCCACGCGGGCATTGGGTCCGACGTTTCCGTACATCAAGAGCCTCACGCGCTTCTCGCGATCTATGGATACACATCTGTTTCCACAAGCCATTCGGCGCATCGGATCACTCGATCAATTGTATTACTGCCACTTCGTCGCTCCGGGAGGATTGGCCGTCGTCGAACAGCCCGATGCGTTGCTGCACGAGTCGTTGCACAGCGGACTGGGGCCCGCCCCTACGTCGCAATTGCCTCGTCTTCCCGTACAACCGCAGCCAGCTGGCGCAGTAGCATCGGAGACGGTTGGTGCATCTACTGCCAAGTTGCGTACGCCACCTTCTTCAGACGGAGACAGCGATGGCGTGGACTCGTGCGTGGTGGATCGTCTGTGTCGACGCGCAGTCAAGCGCATGCGCGGGGTCGGTGGTCCGTGTCCTGCTGCCATGGAGAGTGTGCGTGAACATGTGGAACAACGCGTGCGAGAGTTCGAGGCTCAACTGGAGGCCTTTGTATTGGGCGTGCTCAGGGACACGGGCTCCGACATCAGCGAACGTGAGGCTGCGGACACGGTGTCTGTGCCCATCGAGTCCCTTATGCCCATGGCCGCGGCCTTTGACTACGACTCCAACGACGAGTGCGATACGCACTCTACCGATCTGCCACCGACAACAACGGCCTAGGCAATTTGTGTGCCCGCGGAATGCGGCGTGTATCCATACTCCAATAGTAAATGTGCTTGAGCAGAGTGTCGTAGGTTTCGCGGATCACTTCCTCACTTGCCACGCGGAACGACTTGTAGTTTTTCTCGGCGCACTGTTCGCGCAGGGCATCCAGAGTGGGCAGTGGATCGCCGGCGCGCAGTGCACCCGAGCTGTTGATGGCCTTGCTGGCACTCACGCGCGAGGTCATGTAGTCGTTGTAGAGAAAGCGCAACAGCATCTTGTAGTGTGCAATGCCTGCGCCGTCGTCCAGGATTTGGGCCACGTGATTGGCACAGGCCTGCACGCCATGCAGAATCTTCATGCAGCCCAGTTGCATCAGAACCTGTCCCTTCTCAAAGTAGTCGGTGCCACTCAGGATGAAGCCCACCATGAAGTCGAGCGACGAACACACCCAGCGCCGGTGAATGCAGTCGGTCATGACTCGCAGGTCGACGTGACACGTCGTGTCGTAGCGCCAAATCAGGGGCTTTTCGCGGGCCGGGTGTGTGTTGCTGAGGTAATGCACCGCCAGTGGCATGAGATCGGTATCGATGGTGTCGATGACGCACGCGTACTTGTCAAACACACAGGACCAGTAGATGCACATCATCTCGCCCTCTCCGAACTCGTGCTTCAGGTCGGAGCGCAGCCGTGCGCCGTCGCTGGTGAACACCCACGGCCCCTCGGCAAAGTGGTCGAGAATCAATGCCCGGTGCGCCGGAATGTCCACGCGGTCAGAGCGCAGGTACCTCACCAGCTCGCCCCACAGCGTGTCGCGCATTACGCGGTGATGCAGCAGACGTGGCACGTCGACGGCTTCCTTGACCTCCAGTCCCGTGCGCGGGTGAACGTAGCACACGCCCTCGCTGCAGAGGCGCGCCGCCTCGGGGTAGGGCTTGCGTGCGTCTTCCTGAGACTCGCGCAGCATGCGTGCCTCCTCGGTTTCCGGCTCGGCTTCCTCGTCCGCAATGGGCTCATCGTCGTCGTCGCCCTCGGCACGGGCCTTGACGCGCTTGTGCCCGCGGCGGTGAAAGGATACGCTTCTCTTGATTTGCACCCGGCGCTTTTCCAGCGGCACACGCGACGACTCGTCGGTGCAGATGACCACGTACGACACGGGGCTTTCGCGCAGGGGCTGCAGGTAGCGGCCCACGATGGTGCCCAACAGCGCGTCGAGTGAGTATGAGCCCATCAGACGGTGCAGCCATGTCAGCGTGTCGTTCACGATCACCCACGAGCCGTGCTTCTCCTCGTCCAGCGCGACCGGGCCCGAGTGCCAGGCCTCTGGAGCGACCTTGCTCTTGATGTGCTTGCGTATCTCGCAATCGCCCCCCATTGCGTTGAGGCACAGACACACACAGCGTTGCACACACACGTACCGGAACGGGGCACGCTCCAGGAGGCAGTGTAAGGTGCGTGTGTTCGGTTGTGAGTGCGTGTGTGTGCGTGTTTGTGAGAGAGAGAGAGAGACTGGTACCTTTGGGGTTATCAGGAAGGACTTCGAGCATGGAGGTCGTAGCCGATGTGCGTAGTGATCGCGCGTAGGCGGACTGCAAACCGATGCCCATGGGTAACGGGTGCTCGGCGATGTAGAGTCGCTCTCCGGAGTTCGAACATATTCGTCGTGCGGCGCCTGGGATTTGCGACACGAACCGCAGGACTTCGAGCATGACGTTGCCACTGGCGCGGCCGCCCGTAGAGACGACCACGATGCGCTTGCCCGGGCAGCACAGCAGAATGGCGGTCAGAATCATGGCCACCGACCACGTTTTGCCGGCGCGCCGCGACGTCATGATCAGCACCTCGCGCTTGAGCTTGATGATGCCCATTGACTTGAGCACGCGGTTGCAGGCGCGCGGCCAGTCCTTGTCGTAGATGATGGGCAGCACGGCGGCGATGATGTGCCAGTGCCACAGTCGCTGCGTGTCGTGGCGCTCAACGGCAAACGAGTCCAGCATCTCCTGCACCCGTCGCAGCCGTTCGTCGCCCTCGCAGCGCGACTCCACGCCGAAGCTGGCCAGTGGATCGTGTTTGGCGGCTTTGGACAGGCCAAGCGGATCCACGACGGTGTCCACGATGTCGCGCAGCTTGCGCTTGCGGCTCTCGGCGCGATGCGAGGCCTCGAAGAAGCCAGCCACGGCATCGGACACGCGCGTCCAGGTGTCCGCCGGTGGCGTGGCCGGTTCCTCCTCACGTGACTCTTCGCGGTGCGTCTGGGGCGGCGTTTGTGCGCGAACACGCACCTCGCGAGATGCATGCGCAGGCTGGGTATCACGCGTAGGCGGTTTGGATGTGGATGCTCGTTGCCACTCGGCGAACAGCGGCGGAGGCGCGGCAACCGACATGGTGATGCCCGAGAGCTAAAGCACACTTATTGTGCCCGGATTATGGGGATTGCGTGTTCACATATGTCTCGCACCACAAGCGGAACGAGTTCGTCGGCTGGATTGACGGAGCATGCTCAGTTGATGTTCAAAGAGGCCTTCACCACAGAGACGTACGTCTACAACCAGCGCTACCTGGCGTCCGTGGTTCTGGAGCTGGGGCTTCTGGTTGGCGTGTTGGCCACCAATCTCTTTGTGGAGTGGGAGTCGTGGGCGCGGTTCGGAGCCAGCCAAGTGGTGGCGCTGCATGTGGTTTCTCTCTCTGTCACCATATGGATGAGAGAGGCAGACCGTAACCGCGCCATTGAGCCTCCGGGGCGCAAGACGCTGTTTCTGCCTCTCCTAGCACTGAGGGGCCTTACGGCTCTCGTGGACGTGATGGCGCTGGTGCGCTCCTCTGTAGCCATAGGACGCGAGCGGACGGCGGACGACGCCTACAAGTTGACGCTACTGGCCACACTGTTCCTACTGGCGCTGTTCCGTGTATACGAGACCCGGCGGTGGGTGCAGGAGGCGGTGACCGAGTACGAGTCTGTGTCACAATAGTTATGGCAATACACAATGTGCTGTGCATGTGCGTGAGGGTCGGTGGTGAGTGTGTGTCACGCGGGCATATGAACAACAAGGACACGGAACGGTGGTTTCACATATCAGGCAACTCGTCGATGGGTGGTTGCACTGGGTCGACGGTGAGGTTCATGCGTCGCGTGCGATGGGCTGTATCCGTTGGAACAGGGACAGTAGATCGCGCGTCAGCAGGTCCCATGTCGCCCGTAGCACAGCGCCAGCTTCCGGGACGGTCCAGACGATGTGGAGCACCACCATAGCCACCAGAGACGCCGACCACAAGAGCCACATCATGCGGCGCATGACAGACCACGCGACGACGACCAGGCGGATCGCAGCGTAGACCAATGCACAGGCCACGAGGGTGTCGCCTGCGTTCTGGAGGCTGGTGCGGTTGATCACAGTGTACATGTAGTCCATGGTTGCGCGTCGCAGTGCCTCCATGTTGTTATTACGGATGTGCCCTTCCGCTCCTTCTGCTGCGTCCGGTGAATAGACTGTGTTGGGCGTTTGAACCCGACTGATCATCCTGGCTGATGACACCTCGGCCCGTGTTTTCCCCCCAAACACGGAACGCAGGTGGGTCTGCGCCCCCTGCCGGGAATATCGGGATGCCCCCTTTCGGTATGGCACCGTCGTCCCTTGGGGGACCGGAATTGTTTTCGTCACCATGACGCATCCCTAAAGCGTGGATTTTCGCATTGAACCTATGGTTCTTCGCTACGTAGTCAGGACGGGCCTCGTAAATTCTCATCAATTCCGCGTCCCTGGCCACTCTGGCGCGCCGGTCCATTCCGCGCAGTCCCTCGTGTGCGCGGCGGGCTTTCGGGGGGTCGGACTCGTATTCGGAGCCAGACGTATCGACAGTGAGTTCCACTGCGTCAATATCCGGGCCATTGGAGCTGCGGTTGGCACGTTCCAGTGCTCTCTGTTTCATGAAGTGGACATCGTGGTCCTGTTTGTGCGGTGTCTTGTTCGCGTGAACGGGACCCGATGGGCCAGCTGCAAGTTGGAACACGGGTTCGTCAGAGCCGTTGGGTGGCGCGAGGGAGATGACACCCGTCTGTTCGGATTTGTACCGTTCGCTCTCCCGCTTGGCGTCGGACTCCGCGATCGCGGTAATCTCCGCGGCGTTGGCTTTTGATGTTATGCCCTTGATGCGTTGGGTATACGCGAGAATCTGCCTCACGAAATCGGCGGGTCTTTCTGCCGTGTACTGGGAACCGCCAGAGTCACTCGGGATGGGCAGCCAACCCATGAAGTCGTGTCCTAGCTTCTGGCCCAGTGCGTCCATGATGGTGACACTGTCGTCGATCCCCAGCGCTTCCAAACGGTCCGTGGCGGCGGTGCAGCGACTAAGGAGTAGCCATCGGAACCGGGCGCATACATCCCTCCATTGCCGGAATGCCACACGGTTGACGTTGACCTCCACGCGGACGCCCGTGTGTGTGAACGTCTCGTGTGCCCATCCGCCGCGAACGGCTGCGACCTTAAACGTGTGGGGGTCATAAGGTACAACGTCGATGGTGCAGGACTTGGCGTATGCCCGGGTTACGTTGATGGATGCGACGAGCAGTTTCTGTACCTCGTCCATTGATGCGCTGGCCGCTGGCACCAGCACTACGTGGTGCCCGGCAAAGGGAAACCCGACACCAACAGTACGCAGATCCTTAGCGGTAATGATCCGTACCCCCGTGCCATACGACGCCCGTGAGACGTTTCCGATGTCGGCTTGGATGCGGGACGTCAGCGTCTGGATGTGGGAGGGGTCGGTGGCAATCAGTACTGCGGTGTTCACCTTCGTGTGGAAAAGAGATGCCGCGCGCTCCTCCATTGTCAGAAGGAGCTCTGGTGGGAACAGACTCATCGCTGTCATGATGGGATTCGAAATAGACGACACGGCGTCTGCGTCTCCGTCGAGCACCTGTGGCCGTTGGCGACGGAAGAGTGTGGCCCAGGTCTCTGGCTCCGGGCGTTCTGGGCGTGGCTCCACTGCGAGCTGAGGCGCTGCGGGGCGCACCGCTTTCTTGATGGCATCGAGCAACACAGCTAGTGCGCTCGTATACCCGCCCCCGACGTTCGCATTTTCGTTGCCGCCAAACCGGTCTGGATCGGGAATCGCTCCCATTGCTTCCAACTCATTCCGCCCCTTGAGTGCGGCTTGCGCGTGCCCAATGAAGTTGTTGAACAGTCCCAATATCTTCCTCGCGTCGCCTAACTGCAGGTCGTACATGTCGTACACATTTAGGAAGTCGTCCTTCAGCTCTTGGATGTATGCTACGATGGGACTGAGTGTGCCAGTGATGTTGTTTTTGTCGAAGGGATCCTCCACGAGTCGGCGCCAGCTCGCCAAGATGTCGGGCCTGTGTTTGTCGCCGTACACTGGGTTGGTGAGGGCAGTTTCCAGTTGCACTTCGAGTTCGCGTAGAGAGTCGGCCCAGATGTGCGCCAGTTTGTTGCGTTGCTCGCTGACACCGTCGGTGTTCAACCTGTCGTACGCCCGCTGCCGCCTGCCGAATTCATCGATAAAGCCATTCAGAATGTCGCGGATGGGGACGTGATCCTTCTTCTCGAGTTGAATACACTTTACGATGTTCCGCTGCAGTGTGTCGTCACCGGATATGTCGACTTCGATGCCGAAGGGGTCGCGTAGTCTTCGTTCCACCTGGTCGAGGCTGGACTTCAAATCCTCCTCCTTGCGCTTCAGTTCCAGGACATCGGCATTGGCGGCCTGAATCTTTCTTTCGGCAATCTCGAGGTCCGCGGTTGCAGTATTGAGTCTCTCGACCCGACCCCCATCGGTAACCTTGAGAGCAGCGTTGTCCGCGGTGAGTTGTTTGACTTTGCGCTCGAGCTCGGCTTTGTATCTGGTTAGTGTGTTAATGGTCTCGGTCTCTTGTTGCGCAGGCTTGTCACTCCCACCCGCCTTTGGGACACGCGGCTGTCGCACAACACCCGCGGCAGGTTCAGACGGACGGTCTTCTTCGGCCTTTCTCAGTGCTTCGGCCCTGGCGGCAGCGGCCTGTTCAACTAACCCCAGTGCGGCTTTGTGGTCGGCATTCAGCCGCTCAACCCGTTTTTCGTTGTGCAGCAGTTGTAACTGCATCAAATCCCTCTGCTTCAATGCCAACAGGACTTCCTCCTGTGTCATGTTCTTACCGTCGATCTGGAACACGGGGGGCGGTGGTTGCAGCACGTTGACCGGGCCGGTGCTGAATCCATGCAGACGGAGTCGCAGTGCCAGGTTCTCGTTGGCCTGGCGCTTCATCTCTTCGACTACGCCGACGATAGCACGGTTGGCCGCGGCATCCCGTTTGTCTTCGTCGCCTTCGCCCATTTTCACCGCCAACAGTTCCTCTGCGATATCGCGGATCCGTTCGGCGTGTGCCTTCTCCAAGTCCTTGTTTCGGATTGCCAGCGCTACGTCCTTTTCCTCCAATTCCTTCTTCTTTTTGTCCAGATCCGCGATCCTCGCCTCCGCGTTGGCCCTGAGTTCCTTTGCATCCTGGTTCAGTTGTTCAAGTTGTTCTTTCTGTCTGCCGGCATCTGCGCGCAGCACACGCGCCGCCTCGACTGCATCGTCAAGGGCGACTTTCGCCCTGACCAGATTGCCATCCCTCTCGCGCACCAGGTCGCCGAGGCCCCTGACAACCCTTCTGACATAGTCGGCAAGGGCTTCGGTGGGACCGCGCAGTTCGAGCCCCTGGACTTGGAGTTGGTCGACGCACGCAACCAGTTCCCGTGCGGCGTCGAGTGTCACGTCCTTGGTGCCCTTTGCCCATCCGTCAGCGATCTTCGCCAACTCTGCAACCCGGACAAGGGCCTTATCAATGAATTCCACGTTGTGGATACCCTGTTGTGCATCTACGACTTGCAAGTCGCGGATGCCCTTTGCCCATCTCGCATGCATGCCCTGCATGTCCCGGGCGGTCACGCGGAGTTGCTCTCTCGATTTCATCCTGGACTCGACGAGTTTGTCCAACTCCCGTTTATCCAGTTTGTCCGGATTCACCACAGCGGATATCCGCTGAAGGATGGCTTGCTGGTTGTCGTGCTCTTGCTTCATCTTGGCAATAACATCGACGGAGCTCCTCCATTTGCCGTTGATGACGTTCACCACGTTGACGACCCGATCACCGATGAGTGGCACATCGTCAAGGTATCGCATATTGAGTCCCGCCTCGTACTCACCAACGCGCCTAGTGAGCTCGATCACGAAGTTGTCCGACAATTCCTTGGCGCGCTGTAGATCGGCGACGTCTTGTTCGAGTTTGATGACCTTGGCCCGGGCCTCGGGGTTTTCACTCGGGGGCGCAGGAGCGACGTTTGCATTGGGTACGGGGACGACGACGTTCACGGCAGCGAGTCTGGCCTTGAGTTCATCGATCTCTCTGTCGTATCTGGCCGCTTGTCTGTCGCTGTTGGACTGGGCCGTGAGGATATCCCTTACCATAGGAACGAAGAAGCACGTGGCCACCGCGCGGATGCGTTTGCGCAGGGACTCCTTCACCTCCGGGAGCAGGTCTTTGTGTGTCTCGGTGCTCAGTTGTTCCAGTTCGCTGTCCACGCGCGTCATCATTGCCACCTCGTGACCTTCGACCCTCGCCGCGAAATCACCCGTGTGGGCCTGCGCGTGTCGCAGCGCATCCGCCTCAGTCTCGGCGACGTGAACATCTGCATTGTGTCTGGCGCCATCGATGTGCACCTTCACGGTCTGGTTCTCCAGTTCGTGTGTATCCATCTCCTTCTGCAGGGCGTCGCGTTCCGACTCGACCTGCTTGATCCGGTCCTGAAGTGTTCTGATGCTATCGTCGCGGACCCTGACGTCGTTCTGCGAACGGCTCAACTCGTTGTCCAGCTCGCGTCGTGCCGATTGTTCCAGGTCGCGTGACTTCCCCAGATCCCGAACGACCCGCTGAACCCGCTGTAGTTCACCCGGCATAATCTTGGAAGCCTTGAGAAGCTCGATCAGCTCAGTGGACAGTACGGGGGCACGGCCGTTCTTTGCGACCAAGTCCGCGGCCTTCTGCGCCACGAGTGGACCTCGTGCGGCCGCTGGGTTGGCAGGGATGACATGATTGTCATCCACGTCGTAGTCGCGCCGTCCAGACTGTGCCGCGCGCAGTCGTTCTGACACGGGAACCTGGCCTGGACTTGGCGTCGACCCAGCCGCGCCCGGGACACGCGCCGCGTCTTTGCTTTCTGTCACGACCGCTGGAATTTCCTCGGGAAGCTGCAGCACACCGAGGAACTTCCCGTTGTCAAACGTTGCATCCACATTCGGAACGAATGCCATGGAACCCACGCGGAGCATACGGTCGCGGAAGCGCTCAGCAGCGCTGTTGCCGTGTAGCAATGCGATGCCCTCCACCATGACGCGTAGCATATTGTCATCCTCCATTGTGATGCGGCGCGGGCCCTCCGGGACTGGTGTTCCGTCTTTGGACAGCGACCCGTAGAAGGTTTTGGTTTCCGTGTCATAACCCCCCGCGGACAGGAACGCGAGTTCCCCCACTTCGGATATGCGCTGCATGCACAAGGCCGCTGCGTGTCGATCCTTTGTGATGTTGTGAATCCGCTCCGCGAAGTCGTGTTTCATCTGGGTGAAGCCGGGTCGTTCCGTTTTCGCCCTCTCCACCGGGTTCTCATCGCTTTTCCTTTTCATGACGCCACCAAAGTGCACCCCGTCGAATGTGCATCGGTAGGTAAGCGCGTCCGATCCCGTACGCACGGCTCTCTTGAAGTAGGCGCCCCCAGCGTCGTCGCCGAACTTCTTCCTCACGAGCTCGGTGCGGTTTGATACCAGTGTGAATTGGGATAGATTCATACTCCCAATCTCAAATGGCTCGCTGTGTGCCGTTCCGGGGGGCCGTGGTTTGTCAGCCTGCCACACAAACAGCGTCTGCGTCTGTGACGCATCGGCGGGCGACTCCTCCAGTTGCATGACATCGCTGTTGTCATTCTGGCCATCGCCCAGTTTGTCACTAGTCCTGTGACGTCGGCCGTCTGGCGACCTGAGTGGGTCGGCCTTGCGCTTCGGTATCGGGACGTCAGAGGGGCGCTTGTGAACCAACGGGACGTCGCCAAGCCTTTCATCGCGCCCGGTGGATAGGTTCATCTCGTGCCCGGCGGATAGGTTCATATTGCGCATGGGGATTGTGGGCAATTCGCCCTTGTTCTCGGACATGACGATTCCGTCATCCTCCCAGTCGTCTCCCCAATCGCCGTAGTCTCCTTGTGCAGTGACACCGACGGCGCGCTCAGCAGCGTATTGGGCGTTGTCCAAAGGAATCCCGACCATGCCCACCGGAACGGCATCGCTCGCGCTGGGGCCTGGCAGTGCCGCCATGGGGTAAACCCGTTGCAGCGGTTGAACCTCACAGACACAATGGGTGTCACTCGCTGGAGTCATACGTTGGCAGCATTCGTTGTGGTTTACCTCGAACCGCTGATCATCACGAGTATGCAACCCTACGCCGTGGGCGACACGCGTGGTGCGCTGCTGGTGCGCATCCTGGAGCCCTGGCACCGTGCCATGTCGGACACCGAGTCGCTCCCTGTGGCCATCCCTCTATCCATCCGAAACGTGGCTCACGTAGTCGTAATGGCGCATGTGCTGCATCGACTGTCTCTGCGCTGGACACTGGTGGTGTATTGGTGGTCGTTATGGACCAATGTGCTGGCTGGCACAGCACCTCTCGAGTCCCCCATCGTACAGGCCCCAGCGGCAGAATGGTGTCTCTCGCCTGTGTTGGCCACGGTGCATACGTCGGTCGCGCCGCGTCTGTTGCTGTGCTACGTGGGTTGTGGCTGGGCGTGGCGCCGGTACGAAGACTCGCTCTGTGCGGTCATGGCCCTAAGCGCCGGGCTGACACTGGACGCGCTGTACACGTTGGCGTTGCACCAGCTGTCGCCTCTTCCGTTGCTGGTCACTGCCGTGGGTGCCTTGGTGGTCTACCGTAACACTGTCCCCAGTCCCTCTGTCAACCTGTCCGCGAACGGGAATGCCCGCGACGCACCGACTGGGCACCGGGCGCTTAAGGCAGACGATGCTGTGTTCACCATTCCAGTGGAGACAGGCGACGGAGACTCGGACGACGACGTACTCGGGGGCGCCTCCCCGACCGCAGACAGCACCGATTGACCGACAAAACCCCGAGTGAACACAGCATTGCACAGGTCCTGTTTATGCGTTAGGCACTCGTCTGCGGGACAGGCGCATCGGCTTGGCGCTGTGCGTGCTGGCGCAGCTGGGTTCGCCATTGATTGATGTACTGACGCGGGGGGAGTAGCTCTACGTTAATGCGTAGGCTTTCATCGGGGTCGGGAACGAGGTGTCGCAGCGTGGTGCGAACGATGGCATCGTGTCCATAATGACTGCTGGCTTGGCGCTGTGTGTGTCTCAGTATATGCGGTGTAGAATGAGAGAGAAGCACACACACCTCCATGTCAAGTTGCATCACTGCTACCAACAGCAGCGCCGTGCCCACTGGAATGTTGCACTGAGGTGGCTCGTGTGTGTACTGCGGCAATGACCACTCGGCGCTCATAACCGCACACAGAGACACGTCACACAAGGCCTGAGAGACGGATACGCACACTCGTGTGCACACACACCAGCACCTGCGCCCCGGTGACTGGTCACAATGTTCTACCTGCAGCGTTGCTTTCAGCGCCTCGAGCGCTCTATGTACGACTGCATGGTGCCCGGCGCAGGCAACACCACCGTGGCCGCCTACCACGGCACCGCGGACGAGGGCTTCGCGCTGGTGATGTCATACAACGGCCTGTTCACGTACCTGTTCTTCCTCGTGTACACGCTGGTGTTGCGGCGGCGCAACCGCTTCATCTGGGTGCTGTGGACGGGGCTGGGCTTTGCGGGCTTCTTGGTCTGGGTGCTGGGCTGGCTGCCGTTTGCCACCAACGCCGACGCAGCCTGTCAGGCCGAGCCCGGCTCGAAGCCCGCAGACGACGCGTCGATTGTGTCCTTCGTCTGCGTATACTACTTTGTCTACCATGCCTTGTATGGAGGCCTGGACCGCTGGCACCTGTTGCTGTTGGTGGCTTCGCTCGTGGCCCAGGCGCTGTCGTTCTGGGCGCTCTGGTACCTGCGCCTGCAGTCGACGCTCTCTCTGCTCTCGGGCTGGTCCGTCGGCGTGGTTGCGGCGTGCGCGTCGCACTGGTTCACGCGCCTCGTGCTGAGTCATTTAGGCGACTTCCCGCGCCTCCTCAACCTGCTGCGCTGGACCACGTGCGATCGCTGTTCCTGCCTCAAGCACACAGACGACGACGAGGAGAACGAGACCACACAGCCCCTGTTCTCTGGCGATGGACGTTCCTAGTGGCAACGCCGAGGCGATGAACTTGGTGTCTCCGCGCAGCGAGGTCACCGCGATGTTCAGGGAGCTGCGCCGGGATATCAGCGACGGAAAGTACACCCTGTTCCCCGAGCGGAAGACTGGTGTGCGCTTCTCGCAGTACCAGCAGCGCCTGGAGCAGGTTCGCCACCTGCGCTGCGACCGCGCAGAGGTGTGGTTTCGTGTGTTCGCCGCCGATGTGCAAGACGGAAGCTCCACCGTCGTGCTGCGTGTCGTGCCCGGCTCCGTCGACCTGCGCAAGTTGGTCTTTTCCGCTACCTTCCTCGCGGACCTGGACGTGCGAGAGGCCGAACGTCTCGCGAGCATGGCGACAAACCTGAACCGACTGCGCCGGTCCGGCGAGCTGCGCTTTGGTCTGACACAAGACGGCCGGTGGAGATTGCTGCAGCCACCATCCGGCGAGGAGAGAGGCGACTCGGAAAACGACGACGCGCTGGAGGCCGCGTTTGCCAACTGCTACATCGACTTCCCGCCGCGTGCCCAAGCACTCAGCGCGGGGACTCTGGTCAACCGCTCGCCCGACGCTGTGGTTTGTGCCTCGCGGCTGGACTTCCGCCACGCATGACACCCATACACAACCCGTTTGCCACGTGCACCATGCATTGTGTGTGTTGTGTGGCTGGTTCGTTGTGGCGTCACGGAAATTGGGCTGGCCAAGCTCGCGTTTACCGAAAGCAATGAGCGAGCGGGTCGCTGTTGCTGCCGCTCTGGCCACGCATGACCACAAAACGTACCGCCAGAATGGCGGAGAGAACGTGCCACCAGCCGTGCGCCACGCGGTCGTTCTCCCACTGGGGCAGTTCCCACAGCAGCAAGACCATAGCCAGCAGCAACAATGTCAAGCCGCACCCGCGAGTGTCTACACACATCCGTTCGCATGTGCAGCGCCTGAGGCCGTAGGCACACACGATGGCCACCACGAGCGCACCCGCAGTCACCAATGCCTCGTAGAACGGGAGCATAGGTGCCGTGGCGCTGTTGGCGCCCTGCGTCTGCACCACGGCCGTAGCGCCGCCCACCACCAACACATCGATCAGAGCCTCGACGCGCCAGTCGCTCGCCTCCAGAGGCACGAACAGCAGCACAATGGAGGCGGCTGCCCACACCGATGCCACGTGATCCACGCGATGCCACAGGTCTGCCGTGTTGGCGTCGCAGGTCGTGTGTCCGTCGCCGGTGTCGTTGCAATAATGGTGCCACGCCGACACCACCGACACCAGCACAAAGCCAACGGTGCGCGTGTAGAGACTGTACCAGGTGGCGCAAGCGGCCGTGCCCAAGTACGCAAAGTTGCTAAACACCACCCACGCCTCTATTCCCGACCACACCATTCTCGTGCGCGCGCACACACACACGTTGTGTCACACAGATCGGGGTTTATTGGTTGGAGTGCGCCAACACACACACATTGGCACTCTCTCGTTGCGTAGGTTAGTGGCGTCTGCGGCCGGCCAGCTCGTTCAGGATGCGCTCGTCGTCGCTGTCCGTGTCCAGACACATGCGCTTTCCATTGGTCGAGGGGCCAGTTGACTCGAAAGCAAAGGCCGTGGCGTCGGGCAGCGGCGCGCCCGCTCGCTTGGACGTTGGGCGTGCACGCACAGGAGCGCCGGGTGCCTTGCTTGGACGGGGCCGCGCAGGAGGGGTAGCGGGCTCTTCGATGCCATCGGCGTCGGGCTCGGGGGCCTCGTGTGAGGCAGGTGGTGCATCCTCTCCGCCGTTGTCACGAGAGGGCGCCGGCGGCAGCACCGGCATGGTGAAGTACGTGGCAGGCGAACGGATGAAGGCTTCGTACACCTGTCGCTCGGGGTCGGTGGTGCGGTCCAGTCCGTGCAGGATGTCCATCAGGAGCGCCTGAACGGCCGGCGCGTGCATGGACGGGAAGTAGTCGCGCACCACCGTGAATGCATGTAGCGCCTGGAAGATGAGGAAGATCAGCGCCATGTTGTGTTGATCAAACTTGCACAGGTTGGCCACGTCGCTCTCTGCCGCGTCGGCCCCTCCGTCCTTCCGCCACAACTGGCGCACCTTCTCCACCAGTCGCACGCACAGCTTGAAGGTATCGTTGTCGTAGCCAGGCAACGTCGAGGCGAAGTGCAGCACACTGGAGTGGGCGCACTCGGCATTCGTGGGCGCAGACACGACCTCGCGCACGAGGAGAGCCACGTTGGTTTGCGAGAGGGCCGAGAGCCGCCCGAAGGTGAAGATGCCAGACTTGCGGGCCAGATTGGCGAAGCGGCCGCAGAACGGGATCGGCAGGCGCTCGGCGGTGGCGACTTTGCTCTCCAGGTCAGCAGCGCGTTGGGCCAAGTGGTCGGCGCTGGCCTCGAGCTCGGCCTTGTCCCGGAGCACGCGTGCGAGGCTCTCGTTGTTGAGCCGGATGCAGCGTTGGACATGGGCGTATTGCTCGTACTCGGTAGGCGCGGAGCTGCTCATCGTGTGGTAGAGATGCGAGGCGTTGCGCGACGAAAATGTGAGGCGATGTGTGGCGTCACTTGGGTTTGCTGTGTGTGTCCGACCCTTTTCCGTCGCAAAAAGGGCCGACATGAAAAAGGGTCGGACACTGTGTATCGGCGAATTCTTTTATAGTCGTGCCCGTTGCACGCGTGACAGATGCCACACAACACACGAACGCGACACGCGCAACGCACACAACGCCCGTCTGTGGCTATGCCTCCCAAGCTCAAGACCACCATGTTGACCGACGGTGCCTCGCACATCGCGCGCCGCTCCATGGAGTCCTACGCCCGCGAGTACCTGCTCGACCCGCCCAACCTGTCGTACGACATTGCATTGGAGACGCTGCTCTTCGGCTACGACGGCGTGGAGAACCTCAAGCACTGCGCCGTGATGTGCGTCGTGGGCGTGGTGGCGCGCAACCCATCCAATGCCGTGGTGGTGCGGAGGAAGAACCAACGACGGGCCTCCCACAGCGTGAGTGAACTCATGGTGCAGCTGCACACGGCGTGTGCTCCCTTTCGCACGGAGGAGCCGCTCTGGTACCGGCCGGGCTCGCTGGTGCACAACGAGAACAAAGACGACTCGTCGCTGATGATGTACGTCAACCACTCCAAGGTCTACCGCGCCCCCGAGCTGCTCTTCACGCAGCTGTGCAAGAGCTTTGATCTCGTGGCCATCGCCCCGCTGTTCCAAGGCGGCTCCGTTGGATCCACCCACATGCAAGTGCTCAAGGTGCCGCTGGTGGGCCGTCCGCGCTTCTGCCAGGCCGACGAGTGGTTTGACGTTGTGCGTCTGTTGCACCGCGCCATGCAACGGCCGCCGTGCACCGTGGGCGTCGACTACCACCTGGAAGACACACCCACGTCGCGCCGCGAGCTGGCCATGCAAATGGCGGTACGCGGCAGCTTTCGCTACCTGGACGCCGACTGGGCGATTCTGAACGTCGACGAGCACGAGCACCACATGCGCGCCGCGCGTATCTGGAGCGAGCTCAGCGACGAACAACGCTCGCGACTCTGCACGTGCTTCATTGCCACCGCCGACCCCGAGCCCATTCTCTCCCTCTGCTACGACATGCCGGCGCTCTTCCGATCACACCCCACAGTCATCTGTCCGTACACCTGGACGCCGCCGACCTGCAACGACCCGTGTGCCATTGTCCCTGCGCGGAACATCTTGGCCTGCACCGAAGACATGGAACTCTAAACGCATGCATGCATACGCTCCTGATTCTGTGTGTGTCTCTCTCTCCACTGTCCATTACAACACGCGTCACAAACACACGCTGTGTATTGAGATCAACGTGCTGCTGCGGCGCGTGCCGCATCGCGATCCAGTTGAATGACACAGTCCAGCGCGGCACTGGCAGCGGACACGCGCTCGAGAGACACATCCTGCCGCTTGGCCACGTGGTCTTGCGAGAACAGCGACACCAGCTTGCGGCGCGCGGCTTGGGACAGCTCGGTGACCCAGAACAGCTCGGTGTGGATCATGCAGTAGCGCACCAGAGCGCCCACGCAGGCCTCTAGCGCCGGCAGCGACAGCAACACGGGCTCGGCCAGCGACGCCACCTCGACAAAGGGCCGCAGCTCGATGGGCATGCGCAGCAGCTTGTCTTGCTTGCGTCGCAGCGTCGACCACACCGTCTCCAGGCCTTCTGGGCCCGTTCGGTACATGGCGTTGGCGCGTTCCCAGCGCGTCTGGAACACCGCGCGATGGGTGTGAAGCTTCTCCTGTAGGTCGTTGCTGAAGTTGAACAACGGCAGCTGAGGCATGGCGATCAGGCCCAGCTCGGGTTGCTCGAGCACCAGGCGCAACTCGCACTGCACACGCGCCGCCACCTGCCGCAGGGCGTCCAGGTTCCAGGGACACAGCGTGTCGCGCGTGCGGAGTGCGTAGTCGCGCGCCATGGCCAGGTGACGCGGCACGTCGTCCAGCGCCACCAACACGCGCGCACTGGTCGAGCTGCGGCCGGTGTCGAGCGTGAGGTCTGACGTCAGCAACGTGTCGATGTGCGCGTGCACGAACGGCTGCAGCCGCAGGTAGCCCTGGCGTTCGATGAGCGCCGCCTGGTAGAGCGCGGCCAGCTGGATGGCGAAGTAGTTGCGCAACTGGCCCGCAAAGTCGGCGTAGGCCTTGCAGAGGTCCGCCATGGCCGCACAGGCGCGCGCGTGGAGGCCTGAGCTCAACATGCGACGGCTGTGCATGTCGTGGAACAGACGCAGCGAGCCGCGCTCAAGGTTCTCGAAGCGGGGCACCGAGAGGACCGAGCTGGCGGTGGCCTTGGCGTCGCCCACGCGCTGGGCCAGACGCTTCACGGTGCGTGTGCGTTGCTTGGCGCGGCGCCGCCGTTGCTTGCGCAGTGCCGCGTCCTCGGGCGCCGCATCCACTGCCGTCGCGACAGGAGCAGCTGCTGTGGCCACGGGGGCAGACGCCGCGGCATCGAAGCGCAGCAACTCGGGCTCCAGAGCCTTCACCAGCCGCTCGCGCTCGCGCTGCCGCTCCATGACCAGGCGCTCTTGGTCCACTCCGCGCGAGGCCTGGCGCAGGGCACGGCTCTGGGGACCGCGCTCGTCGATGAGCGTGTTGTGCAGCGTGTCGGTGCCATCCAGCTCGCGCTCCGTGAGCATGTGGTGGTAACGCTTGCGCGCCACCGCGTCGGCGTCGTCGTTCTCAAACACACGCTCCGGCTCGCCCATAAAGAACACGACATGGCGCGACACCACACCGCACTTCGTGCACACCAGGCGCGACTCCCAGGACAGTTCGGCCAGATCGCCCTGGCAGTCTTCGCACTGCGGCTCCTCGCTGCAGACGGCATCGAGTGCTGTCAGCCCGCGGCCGGCAATCCGGTCTACTGGTGTCCTCAGTGCCTTGGCGCGCTTGCGGCCCAGCAGCAGCCGGCGCACGCGGTCCGTGGTCGTCGTGGCCATCGCGCGCGCACACACACACGCGCGCAAACGCGACCAGTGCACCAATACACCACACACAACACACTGTGTCCGACCCTTTTTGTCGAGGTTGTTTATTGTAACCGTTGAATTTACCCCTTAGCGGGTCGACATCTTCAAACCACCATGCGTGGCGCTGAACGTGCGATCCTGGTCGCGTTCCCACAGCCCCCCTCGCACGAGACCCGCCAACTCATCGTCATGGGGCAGCACGGGAATGACGTCGTGTGGCTCCTTCAACACGAAGGTTTGTATGGTGGCGCTCGCCATGTCGAAGCGCGGTACGTCCGGTATGTCATTGACGATCCACGGTGCACAACGCAGGAACAGCTGGGCCTCCGATGGATTGCCGGTGAGGCTGCTCTGGAACCAGCCCTGTCGCCCGTCCTCGTCACAGATGCCCACTCGCGCCAAGCACGCTGCCCGTAGTTTCGCATGGACGCCCACTTCGTCGCACACGCGCTCGTCGATGTGCAGGTCTGCGCCGAGGTTCATGATGGACGTGGTTTGGAATTTCTCGTGCAGGAATGCATTGAGGCTGGTCACGTCCGACGCATCGGGCCTCGCCACGGCCAGGATGTGTGTCATCCCTCTCGCATCCTGCCACTCGTACGTCGTGACCCTAAACCCGAACTTGCCCTTGTTCAGTGTCGGAAGCGAGGGTCTGCTCACACGTGGGCGCGCCGCCTCAGACGGGAAGGTGTTGTACGCCATGAATGTGAAGAACGTGTCATACGGGAGGTCTCTTAGGTCCGCGCCGATGCGCAAGCCACTGGGCGATGTGAGTGTCACCACGGCAGGCGGGCATGTTCTCAGTAGCGGGCTGGCGCCAGGCAACACGCGGAGAGAGCCGGGTCGCATTCCCGCATGGAACTCGCGGCACAGCATGTTGAACGGGCGGTAGGCCAGCACGGCGGTCCGCTCCTCCTCGGTGAAGTGGTCGGGCAGGACGAAGAGTTCACTGCGCTCCTGGTGCCACTCTGCCAACATTCGATCGGCGCATGCGTAGTGGAAGGTACGGATTTGCTTGGAACCGCTCAGGAGTACCAACGGTGCACCAGAGTGATTCCTGTCGGGCGCCAGGCACTGATCGTACCCGCACATGTGCGCAATGTGGATAACCTTGACGTCGTCGCCAAACGCGTCCTCCGCTACACTGGTCGGGCCGAGTTTGAGTTCCGTGACCTCCTTGTACTCAGGAGGCTGCATCGCCGCGGCCGGGATGATCGGCAACGGTCTCGCTATTGGGGGCGGCGACGCTGCTGCAGCTGGCGCAATCGACAGCGCCCTCGCAATCGGGGGTGGCGCCGCCCCAATTCCAGAACCCACAATCGACGGATCTAGCGGCACGCCAACGGATGCCGACGTCGCGCTTCGCCGTACAGTCGCTGGAGCATCGCTGGCGGGGAACGAGTGCTGCGTTTGCGAGCGCTCTGCCTTCGGCGGCGGATCGGATAGATCGTAGGGTTGTGAACCGAGGCCAAAGCCGAGCCTGCTTGACTGGCGACTCAGCATTGCGTTGCGGAGAGCCCGGGGTTGCACAATGAAACCCCACGCGTGCGACTTTCTAGCCACGCGAGTCTAACCTGCGGTCAACCGGATGCTTAACCGGTTAAATTGAACAGGATGAACAAAGTGAAAAAGGGTCGGACACTGCACGGACACAAAAGGCGCACGTGCCGATTGCTGTTCATTGTGTGCTTACGAACGATGGACGCGCCGTACGATCCCTCCCGCGCCGCTTCGGCTCCGGAGCCACACGTGTGCACGCCGGTGTCGCTGTCGTTTGCCGTGCGCCAGATCGGCGTGACCGGCACCGACGCGACCGACCGCAAGATGGTGTACAACCGCTACGAGGGCTCGTCGATGTACGCATTGGCGCTGCGCCAGAGCTTCGTAGTCGGCACGCCCATGTGCGACGCGGTGCGCATGGCAGTCGTGGCTCTGCGGCCGACCATCAGCGCCGTGCGCCGACCGCCGTTCGTGGCAGCCCTGGTGCTGGTGCGCGAAGAAGAAGACGAGACCCAGGAGGAAATCTTCTATCTGCGCACCGAGGACGTGTTCCGCCTGCAGTGCCATCTGCTGCAGCGCCAGCAGTTCCGCGTGGCAGACGTACCGGCGCAGATGTGGCACCAGCTCACCGCGTTCGGCCCGAACGAGATGCCGGCGCTGGCGGGCAACGACCTGCGGCTGGATCACATCCTCTCTCCGCATCTGTACTTGCCCGAGATCTCGAGGCGTGCGCATCTGCTGCGCGAGGCCAACCCCGACTGGCAGCAGCTGTGCACCAACAGCCCGCGCTTTGCGTCGGCGCGCTGGTTCTTCCTGCAACTAGTGGCCTTTCTGGTGTACTCGCACATCACGTGCGTGCCATTGGAAGCACAGGCCGGGCTGTTCTCGGTGTTCACGCGGCTGGTGCGCAAGTTGGGCGACGACATGTCCGCCGAGCCGCAGCTGCAGCTGGGGCCCTCGGTGCTGGCCGACGTGGAGCCTTTTGTGCTGCAGCAGTCCAACATCTGGGAGAGCGTGCTGGCGTCGCTCTCGGAGATGGCCGGTGTGTTCCTGTACCACGCGGCGCGTCTGTACGGCCTGGACGTGCGCTACCGTGACATTCCGCGCACCACGCTGTTCGACTTGCTGCCGCGGCTGCTGGTGGACTGTTGGATGCAGCAATCCGACTTCGCGGTGCTGTTGACGCTACGCCCCGAGACGGCCGCTACGCCCGCAGACCTGAGGCTGGGTAGTCACAGCATGCTCCTGCCGCTTGCGGGTACGCTGTTGGAGCCGCGTCAGGTCAACGGGCTGCTGATGCGCCGCTTCCAGCGCGTGGACCTGGCCGCCGTACACGCCACACCGGGCGAGCGCCTGGTGAACGTGCTGCTGCCAGACACCATGCCCGTGTTCCTGGGCGCCGACCTGTGCCGCACCACCGCCGTGGCGGTCTACAACACCGGCACCTGCGTGTTCGACACGCTGCTGCGGATGCCCGAGTCCGACTTCGGTGCGCTGTCCATTCTGCGCCTCGTGCGCACGGTGACGCAGCCTCGGCAGAGCGTCACACTCTACACGGGCTGGGTGTCGCGCGTCTTCTGCTCGTGGCTCACCGAACAGCGCACGGTGCCCACGGCCTCGATGCGCGCGCTGGAAGACGCCCTGCGGCAGCTGCTCTCCGAGCGCCGTCACGTCAAGGCCATGCTGCCCACCGTCCGTGAGTGCTGGGCTGCCCTGGCGCGCATTGTGGATCTCCTGCACGACGACTCTGCCCCCGATCGCGAGGCCAACCTCACCACCAGCATTACGCTACTGAAGTTGCTGTGGTTGGCGGGCTTCACGGTGATCTGGCAGGTGACGCCGAACGAAGCCCGTCGCACACTGGAACGACTGGCGGCCTTGCCCGACTCCCATCCGACGGCGGTGGCGGTCATCCGCGGTGCTCTGGAGGCCGAAACCACCGCGCCTCGCAACCGGGAGCTGGTGGAGCAGTGCCGCGGCCTGTTCGATGCGCACGGCTTTGATGAGTACCGCGCCCGTTCGCAGGCCTTCTCGGCGCCCACCGCCCCGCGTGTCCTGACGCAATCGGCCACGGCCGTGGCTCTGGCACCGCCCGTGGCCTTTGCCGTCGCACAGCAAGCGCTGTTCAGCAAGGGCAACCTCAACCAATCGCTGGTGCTGCTGGAGGACATGGAGCTCGACGCGCCGGTTCTGCACCAACCCCCTGTGCGCGGGGACAACGCCAGGCTCGCGCTCCACTCGCCGACTGATACCTTGCCGTTGCCCAACCCCCGGTCGTGCAATTCGGACTCCACGCTGGCTGCCGTGCTGATGGGCTGGCTGGGCCCCGCCCTGCGGGTGCGAGAGAACAAGGCCACCGAAGCCCTGGCGCTGATGCAGACGCTGCTCTGCGAGCTGGAGTTGCACGTGCGCCCTCTCAACCGCAGCGACAAGCCGCCCGGGACCAAGCAACTGTTCGCGCGCCCATTCAACCACAGCGACAAGCCACCCGGGACCAAGCAGCTGTACGAGATGAGCCAGCGGGACGCCAGCGCGCCGCGTCTGCATGCCTGGGGCTGGTGCGAACACCCACAGCAGCGCGTGCAGATCTTCACGCACCACAGCGACCTGGTGGCGCACGTCTCCATGCGCGACTCGGCCTGTGTCTCGGACTGGACCGAGCAGGCGACTGCCGAGTGGATGCGCGAGGCCCTGCCCCCTCGCTTCAGCACCGACGACGTGATGATGGCGGCGCTGTGCGGCATGGAGTCGTTCACCACACCCATCATGTCGGCGGGCGTGCTGCGCCGGCCCTGCGAGGCGCTGGCGGAGGTGCCCTGTCCACTGACCCCGCCTGTGTCGCAGTGTGGCCAGTGCCCCGCGTGCACCGGGAACGCGTGAGACGCGTTGTGGTCTACAGCGGTAAAACGATTCCATTCGTGTACACGGACGCGAGGCACCACACACATCTATATCCACGCACATGCACACACACTGCACGCCAGCATGGGCACAGTACGCGGTCGTCGTTACGAATGGTTTGACGCAGGTACCCGCGGCGTCACAGCGGACTTGGGTGTGGTAGAGGAGGCTGCACACATGACCAAGGTAGACGCGCCTGAGAGGGAGAGAGAGCGTGCGCACACACACACACAAACACAGGACATGTTTGACGCGGTGCTCTTGCCGCTACTGGGTGTGCGCAACTTTGCCTTACTGGCCATCGCTACGCCCGGAGACGAGTTCAATCACTACAGCCAGCTCATGGACCGCACAGACGACAACGGCGACCCGCTCTTCAAGACCATTCGTCTGGGCCTGGTGTGTCCCGAGTGCCTGGCCAAGGACGTGCGTGACGTTTGCGAACACCGACTCGACCTGTTGCCGCCATGGAAGTCGCAGACCAACCTGAACCGCATCGGCAAGGTGTGTGTGTCTGTCTCATTGCCGCGCGTGTCACACAGTGACGTGTGTACAACCAGGTGCTAGACGGCGACAAGGAACTGTTCGCGCGCGAGAACTTGGGTATTATTCTCACCAACACCGAGTACTTCATCAAGCGCGAGTGGGTGCGCGACCTTCAGCAACGCCCCCGTTACAACCACTCGGCTCCTCCGCCCTTGCTCTTCTGCGCCATCGATCCGTCTGGCGGCGGCGACCAGTCCAGCTACGCCATCGTCACCACCGCCTTGACCCAGGGCCAATGCGTGGTCAGTATTTGACGTACCACCGCACCATGTCCTCGCAGAACTCCTCTTGGGAGTTGTAGCGCGCGTAGCCACCCTTCACACGCGGGTCGGGCGTGCCGCGCAAATGGTCCCACTGCCGGACCTGCAGCAGCGTCATGAATTCGCGCAGCACTTTCTCCTCGCCGGGGCTGCTGTGCATCACTTGCGACGGAAACGTGTCCGTCAAGTTGATGGCCAGCAGAATCACCATCCGCATCTGCCAGATGACGTCCGACTGCACCGCGTCCTTGAGCACACTCCGCACCGACAGATGCAACGGTGGCATGTCCTTCTCGATGGCCTGCAGGGCCGCGTGTGCCACTGGACGCACCACACACGGATCGTAGCTGAGAAACGTCTGTCGCAACATGGCTCGGCCCTCACTCTGGTGTGCGTGTGATTTGATGTGCAGATCGTCGGCGTGGACCACACGCGCTCGCACAAGCCCGATGAAGTGGACCAGATGCTTCTGCGCCACCTGATTAAGATCCGCCAGTGCAGTGTGTACTCGCGGTCGGCCATCGTGCTCATCATCGAAGCCAACCTGAGTTGGATTGTGGCCGAGGGCGTGGCCAAGCTCCTGAGCCGCGTCGAGTTCCAGCCCGTCGTGGTGCTCTCAGAGGACAGCACGCCCCGCCACCGCGCCGGCGTCTGGACGGGCGAGTACGAAAAGGTCGTGTACATCGACACGCTGCGGCAGTACATGAACACTGGTCACGTGCACTGGGCCAAGGAAGATGAATTCATCAGTGACCGACCAGTGGCTGTGCGCGAGGAACTCTGCAAGCAAATGATGGCCTACCGCCGCGAGCGCAAGGAGCCGGCACAAGAGGGCTGGAACCAAGCCAAGACCAAGATCTTTGGCAAGGCGCACGGGCTGCAAGACGACCTCATGATGGCGCTGCAAATGTCGCTGTATTGGGGACTCACCAAACTCGGTGACCCCGACTTCGCTGCACTGCGCAACGCTCGCGGTTGGAACTAAACCCCTGTGTGTGAACCGTGCGCGGCAGTGCTGTGCTTTCTGTTTGTAGGCACACTGAATGCATGCGTGCACTCGCATTCACTCCTGAGACAACAGCGACTCGGGTCCCATGGCCCATCCTTGCATGTGCTTCAGGTCCTCCTCTAGGTTCACGGGTGGCTCCACCGACGCCAGAAGTTCCTCCAGCTGCTGTACGTCGTGCTGGCAGTAGAAGAGCAACGTCTGGGTGCACTGCATCGCACCCATGGACGGGTATCCCAACCGGGTCAGCATCGCGCGATGCGTGGCCTGGCTGTGTTGGCTCATCCACTGTCTGGAGGTCAGGCCCAGCACGTACGCCTGGCGCTCGGCACTCCCCGGCATACTGCAGTCACAGCGGTCTCCTGTGCAGATCCCACACAGCTGCCTGCGCAGATGCGGGCGTGCACCCACCGATGCGCGGTCGGTTGTCCCGAGTTCCTCCCACTCTTCCTTGGGGATATCCACCAAGCGCCGAGCCATGGCCACGTAGTCGTCGTAGGGATCAACGCCGAGTCGTTCCAGTAGGTCCTCCAGGTCGTACAGGTGCTTGGGATCGTCGTGTGCGTTCAGCAGCGCGTCGTGTGCCGTTTGGTAGAAGGCGTCCATGTCGTGTTCCTGTCCCATCTTTGCCCTGTAGCGGGTGTACAGATCCATGACGCGGTCCTTGTGCAGCTCCAACCACTGCCGTCTGGTTGGGCTCTGGGTCAGGAGAAACTCGTCGCGCTGCCGGGCTACGTCTCGCCTGATGCTGCGGACCGCCAGTTGCCGTCCTTCGTCGTCGTGTGTGTACAGTCCCTTCCAGGTGTGGAATTTCAGAGCACCCCTGTTCCCGCGTCCGAACGCCTTTAGTCGCTCCGATAGGTCGTTGATGTTCCACAGGTCGTTGACCATAGCCAGGCGCAGTGCCCAATTGCGTGCGAACTTGCTCGCACGGATCATTCCCGGCACGACAGCCATTCCCAACGGCACATAGAACGAAATCTTGAAAAGGAATTCGGTGTCACTGCACTCCAGAAACTGCATCTGTCGTTCTCCGAATTTGCGTCTCCACTCGGTCTCGGATGACGTGCTCACAACGGGCTGTTCGCTGGTGTCAGACCCCGCGTCATCGACGCGGTTTTGTGGCCCGTCGCCATCCGCAACCATGACGTGGAGTGGCTCGCCTCCGTTGTCCTCTACGTAGGACATTTGGTTCTTGTGCCCGCTAAACGCGGCACCGCTTCCGCCATGGTCACTGTGTCGATCATAGGATCCGTCGTCACTCATCCGCGCACACCTGCCTATTCTTGGCAACACGCAAGGCGAAAACACAGCAAAAGCTCTCATTCATTTGTCCTCCACTCGCTCGGGCAGGAAGAGCTGCACCAGCGCGCGGCTTTGGTTGAACCAATCCGTGCTCTGGAGTGGGTCGCGCGTGTAGTCCTCCGTCACGACTTCCACAAGTCTCTTGGTCCATCGCTCTGCAGTGGCTTCGTGGGCTTTGTCGGCGTCGTCGTCAGTGCCCGGTTCCCGGTGCAGCAGCTCGCGCATCATCGTCACCAAGAGGTCGCGATGGGACTCTGCCCAATCCAGGGCACGCGTCTGTGTGTTCAATACGTGGCTGCGCATGTTGTGCAGAGCCAGGAACAGGGGCGCAAACCGGCGGTCCACGATCACGCCCACTTGGTTGTCCTCGCCAGACTCCTGGCGTCGCTGGCCCAGCAGGTTCCTGACGCAGGGCTCGTCACAGTCTGGGGCGAACATGAAGCGCAATGCAACGAGCTCGTTGAGGTCGGATTGCTTGCTGAGGGCACACTCCATGTGCCTGTAGTTGTCGGCGTTGGGCAGCAGCGGTTCGATGTCAAGGGCCACACGGCAGAGTTGCATCAAGGCAGCACCGCGCCCGCATTGGCCGTAGTGTTGCTCCATGAAGAGCTGTGCGTTGTAGAAGGCTTCTTTCGTTTGTAGCAAGGCAGTCGCACGAACAACCGCGACGTGGTCGTCAAGGGTGCGGAACATGATGGTGCGCGTTTTCGGTGGGATCTCCAGCATCGGGTGTCTAACGTTGCCGGGGAGCTCTCCGGTGCACGGCCACAACAGCATGCGCACGCATGCCTGTGCCTCGGCATGGGCTCCAATGGGGGACGACGACTGTAGCACCGTTTCCTCAGTGACCACGGGGAATGGACACGGCAGCGGTTCGCTGGGGCCAGAAGGGGCGTCGCAAAGGAAGGCCGGATCATCCACGCAGACATCAACCTCCTGCGACACCGCGTCCAGCTTAGACTCATCGGTCTGCTTCGAGCCGTCGCCGTACTCTTGTTGCATTGCCCCCCCGCTCCGCGTTGGCTCGTCGTCCGGTTCATCCACGTTGATGTCCACATCCATCAGTGATTTGCTCAGCGTCGACTCCTCGGTCGATTGTTGCTGTGGCACGTCGCTTGCTTGCTTTGTTTCCTCGGTATGTGGCTGCGGCTGCGGCGGCTCAAAGCAACACTCACGCGCGCCACGGATGTGCGCCATCGCTCTCTTCGTACTAGCACGTGTCCACGTGACGAGTTACCGGCCGATCACACACTGTGTCCGACCCATTTGTTCCGAGCGAAGCGGCCAATTTATAGTACAGGAAAAAGGGCCGGACACACAGCCCACGCAAATCGGGTTGCCTGGGCTGTCAAAAGTTCAAACTGCGACACGCCTCGATCGCTGCATCGCCGCCTGCCTGTGAGACGCCCTATTCATTCATTCTCCAGCCCAGTTCCATTCTCCTGTTGCCATGGCCGAATTCCTCGACACCGAAGCTACCGCCGATCACGAAGCTGACGAGCGCCCATCCGAGGACGAACGCGACGACGATCGCGACCTCCCCGGTGGGTATCTCGAGGACGGTGGCTTTGTCGTCAATGACGACGCGTCTTTGGGCACAGCCGAGTCGGATGCGCTTGACGCTGCCGATCGCAAAGCCGACGACATGCGTCGCTCCTCACGCAAGTCCTCTGCGGCGGCCAAGAGACGCATCGACAAGGCGCCGCGCCCCAAAGACAAGGTGCTACAAGAAGAGGACAACGAGTCTGACTTCCACGACTCGCGGCAGTCTGGTTCGGACGACGACGACGACAGCTCGGGATCGGACGGATCGGGCAGTTCCCGCTCGCGTTCGCGTTCGCGCAGCCGTCACCGGTAATACCTCTGTTGCAATGTTGTCTTTGCGTGTACTCACACTGGCCCAGCAGCAGCAAGCACCACCGCTCACACCGGCGTCGCCGTTCGTCGTCGGGCGACCGCAAGCACTCACGGTCCACCAAGAAGCGCGAGCGCTCGTCGTCACCCGCTGCCAAGAAGCGCGAGCGGTCCGCGTCTCCGGCCGCCAAGAAGCCCAAGGCGCCATCGTCGCCCAAGAAACGCAAGGCCTCGGCGTCGCCGCCCAAGCGAAAGTCCACACACGAAGAGAAGAAGCCGCGTCCAGCAGCGGTGGTGCTGTCCGACGACGAAGAGGAAGCGCAGGAGGTGAGCAACAAGGAGCTGCGACGCGAGGAACGCGAGGCGCGGGTGTCGGACGAGGAGAAGGACGGCATCAGCCTGGGCGACGCAGACACCGAGGACGAGGACGAGGCCGGTGTCAAGCCCCCGCCCGAGCCCGTCGCAGAGGACAAGATCAAGGATTGGGACTTTGTCAAGGAGAAGTACGCGAGCGAAGACGGCAAGAGCGTGGTGGTGCCGTACCAGAACTACCAGTGGACGATCCAGTTCCGCTCCAGCAAGGTGGCCAGTCCGTACATGCTGAAGGACGTGCTGGCGCATCCCGGACTCTACAACCAGTCGTATCTGCTGTTCGGCTACACCAAGGTGGGCGAGAAGCGCTACTACAACGGCTTCTGGTGGAACCCCAACGGCAGCGTCCAGAACATCGCGGGCACCGCCGCCGAGGCGCTGGAGAAGGCTCGTTGTCTGCGCGTGGGCGACAGCTACGAGTCTATGCGCACCAAGGCGCGGCAAGCCAAGAACAAGGGCGAGAAGGGCGAGCCGCTGGTGCTGCCGCAGCTCTACAGCCGCTGGTTGAACGCGAAGGAGCGCAAGGACTACCGGCCACCGGTGGTGCGCCTGTCGAAGGGCGATGCCAGGGATGAAGACGATGAGGGCGAGGAATCGTCCAACAAGAAGAAGAAGCCCGCCAAGGATGACAAAGATGACAAGTCCAAGAAGCCGAAGAAGGATTCGGATGACAAGCCCGGCAAGAAGGAGGGCGACAAACCCAAAGACGACAAGAGCAAGCCCAAGGAGGACAAGGGCAAAGCAGAGAAGCCCAAGGAGGACAAGGGCAAGGCGGAGAAGCCCAAGGAGAGCAAAGCAGAGAAACCCAAGGAAGACAAGGGAAAGCCCAAAGACGACAAGACCAAGGCAGAGAAGCCCAAGGACGACAAGGGCAAGAAACCCATGGACGCGGCCACGTTCTTCAACAGCCCGAAGAAGGCCACGGCCAATGTGACGCGGAAGCCGCCCGCGCTGCGCAACATGCTGGACGAGGAGGGCCAGGACTTCAAGCCCGCGCCGCCGCAGCTGAACCCCTTGGATGCATTCGTGATGCGATCCGACCCGCGTGGACTGACCAAGCCGGCGAGCGCCAAGACCACTGTCGATGAGACCGCAACTCCCACAGCTGCTGCTGCCGCCGCGGCCCCTGCACCCCCCACGGCCGCTCCCATGCTCCAAGCCGTTGCCAGTGCCGCCCCGCCCCAGCCCGGCAATGTCATCGCCATCAACACCGACCAGATACGCCTGCTTCTGATCAGCTTCATTGACGTGCTGGAGAGCAGCAAGATTGCCACCAACGCCGATCTGATCCGTCACATGTCCGGGGAACTGACCGTGGACAGCGCACCTGCTGCCAACGCCGCACCCGCCGCAGTTCCTGAAGTCGCGGCACCGGCTGCACCTGTTGCGGCTGCGCCAGTGGATGCGACGCCTGCCGTGAGCGCTCCGGAGGTCCCTCCTGTGGCTGCCCAGTGATTGTGTTCCATACACACGCGTTCTCTCTGCGTATGCGATTGCGTGTGCCTGAACTAGAATTGAGGGAGAGAGAGAGCGGGTGTGTGTGATTGCGACGCAGTGTGTACTGTGTGTAGAGAGGGGAGCACACGCCACAGGAAGGCCACAGAGAGAGAACACACGCGCATGTCATCGGATGGATCTCGAGGACGAAAAGCAGACACCCCCACCACAGAGGGAGAGCCTGCGCGGGAAGCGTCGGAAGGAGCAGAATGCGACGGGAGCGATACGGACAGCGAAGATGGATGCGGCATGGGAGGGATCCCGCGAAGACGATTCGAGCTTTGCAGCGGAAGCCCCCGACCACCTACTGCGCTACTTCGCCAACCAAGCCTGGCTGCAGGAACAGGAGCTGCTAAACAGACAGATCACGCCCCACACCGAGCTGCCTCCACCAAGCGAGGGCGAGATGGAACGGGTGCTCACGGCGCTGATGGGCACGGCGCTGCGGCCACAAAGCGCAGCCACTCCGTCGCATTCCGAGACCAAGCTGGACGAGTCGCGCATGCAAGACCAGATGCTGGCCATGTTCCAAAGTCACGCCCGGCCGCACCCGCTGTGGTTCGGCCACGCCCCTCGCGACCCAAGCCCGCCGCCTCAGGCAAGCGAGTCGCCAAACACACTGGAGACGGAGGCAGCAAGCTCAAGCGCCAGTACGACGCACGACAGCGCTCGCGCGATGCAAGGGGAGCAGCCCGCCTGAAGGTCGAGCGCGAGGCGCGACGGCACGACCTGTTGCAGGACAATGGCGGGCCCCTCGGCTTCGGCGTCGACCACTCGACGTTGGCGCTGGTGCTGCAGTGCAAGCAGTGCGACGCGGGCGTGGACGTGCAGAGCTATGCGCGCGCGCTGTGCCGCTACCTCGACCGGAATGTGGGCCGAGACGCGCTATCCCTGCGCTTTCCTCTGGCTCTACGCGAGGCCTCGCGGCGCGCCGTGGCACACGAGTCGGTGGTGTGTCCGCGCTGCAACCACTGGGAGGACAACGCACCCGAGTTCCGCGCCGAGCAAGAGTGCATCCTGAGTCGCCTGCACTACGATCGGCTGTGCGAGTGGTTCGGTGCCAACGTGATGGAACGGCCGTCGTGACCTAGCTTTCTTTACTAAAAGAGCTGATTGTCAGATGGTGCGGACAGAGCGGTCCAGAGTAGTTGCTGTGGTGGTGATGCGACACGTTCGTCAGGCCGTGACGGTTTCTTCTTTTTCTTGCCGCTGGCAGACGGATTGGCGGCGAACGCTGTGACATCGACTTGCGGAACGCCCATGGAGTAGCTCATGTTGCGCGTGACCGCCGTGAAGTCTCTGTTGTTAAGCAGGAAGCCATCCGCGCGCTCCGGGTGCTTGTCTATGATGGCCGCCACGAGGTTGTGCTTCAGGAAGGCAGCGCCGAGGAACACGGACACGGCACCGACGGCCGCCACGCCGTGCCACAGCGCCCGCCGCAGACTGTTGTCGGGCTCGAAGTAGGCAATGAGGTCGTACGACATTTGCGCGAGAGAGATGCCCGCCAGCACCATGCACACCCAGCAAAGCAGCCACGCGCCCATGACCGCGAAGCTGCGGCCCCATTCGCGTTCGAACGACTCGTTCATGGCTATACACGGGTTCCGGCGGCGTCACAGTACAGCCACATATCACCCAATAGCAGAAGCCACCAATCATGCGCCAGCAGCAGTCCTTCTCCACCACCTCACGCAGCAGCAGGCGAACGGCGCCGCCGGAGTTGCCCAAGCTGGAGCTGCCTCTGCCGCTGACCGTCAGCATGGGCACCATGTGTGCGTTCTGGTCGGTCGTGGCCCTGCTCTCGTTCCTCGAGGTCGCCCACACGCGCGTGAACGTGGGCGTGGCGGGCTGGGTGGCGCTGACGGCCGCGGCCAGTGGCACGGCGCTGGCGGGCTGGGGCGTCATGCTCTCGCACACACACCTGTCCCAGCGCGACGGCTTTGAGTCGTTCTGTGGCGCACCCCTCGCCAAACTCTTCCGCGGCTTCGACAGCTGGAACCCCCTCGTGTCGCAGTGGCTGGTGTACACCGTCTGCACCTCGCTCTGCACGTTCCAGTTTGTCGCGCTGTACTTGCGCTACACCAACGACGAGTTGGCGCTGCTGGAGAGCGACCGCTGGAACTACCCGCTGCCGTACGGACTGGACCCGGTGCTCGTGTCCCAGTGGCAAACGCTCCACAGCCTCGTGCTGTGCACCTGGATGGTGATCACCTCCACGCTGCTGATCGTGCGCATCCACGCCTGTCTGCTGTCGGTGAACGGCGACCAATAACAACAGGCGAGCAGTTTCTAGTGTTGATGGACACGCGCGCGCCCGTGCCACGAGTACCACGCACGGCACGCGCGCTTCCACACCGGCACGGCCACCAGCAGGGCCGCCCACAGCCACAAACCCTGAGCCACATACGGCAGCGCGTCGCACCCCGCAGTCATGACCGATGACACCGTGTCGCCGCAGCCACGTCCAAACCCGCCCGAAGAGCAGAAGCCGCCTCTGTCTGTGTTCTCTGACCTCTTGATCGACCTTAGTAACCCAGCGGGTGCCACGGTGGACTGGCTCGTGTTCTTCCCGCGCAGCGACTCGGACACCCGCGTGCGTCTTGCGGCCCTGACCGCCGCGTTCGCGCGACTGGACCGCAACCCCGCGCTGCTGCCGCTGTGGGAGCACTGCGAGGCGCTTCGTGAACTCGGGTGCCTGGTGCTCGCGGTGACCGGAGACGCGACGCTCACCACGCCCCGGCCGCTGCAGTTCCGCCACGCGGGTGTTCAGTGCAACTGCATTCTGTTCGAGTTCTCCCACCGCGTCATCTACGCCGCCGAGCGCTTCCTGGTGCTGGCCAGCAAGAGCGACGTGGGCGGCCCGGCCTTTGGCGCGACCGACGGGGCCGACAACACCGAGCTGGAGGCGCGCATGGCCACGGCCGGCTCGCTCGTGGGGCTGCTCAACGCGGCTGTGGCCTGGAACCGCAACTGGACCGACGCCCTCCCGCCCGCCACGGGGCGCACGCAACACATGCGCCAGCTGCTGCTGTACGTGCGCGCCTACGGCCTGTGGTGCGGGGCGCGCCATGCACTGGGGCCCCGTCTGCGCACATGCAACCTGGCGCAGGTGTCTGGCCCGCGCATCAACAGCCTGCGCAGCGCGCGCCTGCTTCTGGTGGAAGCCTTCCGCACGCTGTCTGGCTCACGGGATAAAGTGGAGCTGGCCGGGGGACTGCTGTGCCTTTCGGACGAGTGCACGCCGAACTTTGCGTTCCAAACCGAATACCTCAACGCCAGCGAGAGACGAACCCACGAGGCGCTGGTGAAGAGCAAGGACAACACGAGACGCGGCAGTCCGTGGCACGCCAACGTGACTGCGCTGATGCTGCACGTCATGGCCGAGTACCACGCCAGTGTGGGGGAGACAGGTGTCGCCGTGGGCGTGTTGCGCACCCTGGTGCGGCACTACGATTCACACGGCGACCTGGAGGAATGGGAGAAGCTTGCATCCGACACGGGACAGCGCGTCCCTTCCAGCGCCGACCTGACAACGCTGTGGAGCGAGCTCCAGGGCTCTGCTGCCATGCGCAAGGGCAAGGCAGTCACCGGTCGCGAGCCCATGCGGCTGAGGGGAATACAATGAAACCGTACGCAGATTGAATGTGTTGTGATTATCTATGGGCCTGGGTGGGCCGTGATTATCTATGGGCCTGGGTGGGCCATGGTTAAGTGTGTCCTGTGTGGCCCGTGCGTCAATCACACGACATGGACGTGGAACAGGTGGCCGGCCCCGCGCCATTCGACCTCGACGATGAGCGCATGGGGGCCTGGAACGACTTCTGTGCGTCGTACATCCCCTGCGCACACGTCAAGGCCACGAAGCGTTATGTAGAGATACGCCTCGAGCGGGCAAAACAACTCCTCGAAGTCGCCCCCAGTATCGGGCCCCAGCACAGCGGGGCTGCGAAAAGTGTTACTGTGTGTACATTCGCCCTGGATTTGGCCGCTACCAGCCTGAGACTTGCATTCGATACGATGGAGATCGGCAAGCAGGCTAGCTACCTCGAGTTCCTGGGGCTGAGCTCTTACGTCATCCGCGCGGTGCAAAAGGACATCGACGAGGCGGCGATTTACATCGCCAGGTACACGGACGACCCCGAGAAGTCCGAGAGAATCCCCACGGAGCTATCGGACGGCGTGCAGACATTCGCACTGAAATACGTGAGGAGCCCACCTGGAATGGACATCGAAGTCCTCCCGCTACCACCAGGTGCATGGGGAGAATTCCGTGGGCGCCAGGGCGAGAGACGACCGGTCGGTCCAGGTGCACCCCGGCAGGTCACCCGCGAGAGAAGCATGGGCCTGGGATTTAGCCGCAAGCAACAATAGAACACGTGTGTTCGTAAAGACATTCATTGCTCTCCCTCGTTAGTCGCACACGCACGCGCACGCAGTCCCTCGTGTTGGTCCAGCGCCAGTGCCTCGGAGGGCACGCCCCGGTTCCCCGTGCTGTTCTTCTGCTGTGCCAGCACTTCCTGTGCCAACCAGCGTTTCCTGCGCCGCAGCAACACCTGCCACGGGCCGCGCCAAATCACCAACGCCAGCAGCACCACGGCCGCGAACCCGGCCAGCGCCATCACCCAGAGCGACGAGAAGAACGTGTCGACGCACTTCCACACCACGTAGTGACACGTCGAGTCCGCCGTGCAGGACAGCCACCGCAACGGGTTGAACAAACGCAGCACCGTGGTCGCGCCGTCCTCGATGTCGTTGAGTACGTGCAGCACCGTCTGCTCCAGCGCGAGGTTGCGCACATCGATGTGTGCGCGCCACTGCGCCTCGGCACACGGCACCAGTTCCGGGGGCTGCAGCACGGCGCCGCTGCCACACGCCGTCACCCACACGTGCAGGTAGTTGCGCCGCTCGTTCTCCAGCACGGCGCGGAAGCGCGGAAACTGGTTGGCGCCGTGCAGCACCAGCGTGGCCAGCCCCACCACCGCGAGCACCAACAGCGCGCCACTCAACAGCCACGCCCACCAACAGAGCTCAAGCCTCGCGCCCTCTCCGGGCAGCCACCGCCACAGCAACTGGACGCGGGGCAACACACTGCTGGAATCGGTCTTGGTCGCGTGGAGCAGGTCGGTTTTCTGAGGCGTGTCATCGTGGGTACGTGTCATACACACACGCGCACACACACTGGTTACACAAACTGATGTCGCTTCTGGGGGCTTTATGCTTTAATGCTTTCCAGTTCCGGGTGTGTCCTCGTCGTTGGTCGCCTTGCAGAGGTGCTTGCTGCACTCCGTCCCGAAGAGAGCGTCGGCCAGTCCCCCGCCCCCGAAGCCGCCAAAGTTGCAGGTCCGGTGCAAATGATGCGCGCCGTGTGCCGTTCGGTAGTCCATGTGCGCGTTCTGGGAGAGTACGGGGGCAAACAGCAACACAACGGACGAGCCGGCGCGGCTCATGCCAGTGAGCCACAGGGCGAACAGCAGCGGCGCGACGTTGAGGATGACGTGCTCGAAGGGGTGGCAGTCGAGCGCCGACACGGGGTGCAGGTTGTATCGCCACTGGTGGTGGTAGTAATGAATGTTGCGGAACAGTGTATCCGTGTGGAGTGCGCGATGGACAAGCCAGAACACGAAGTCGTAGATCACAATGGCCACCACCAGACGCAGGAGGTCCCAGTACCAGTCGGTGTGAGTGGGCGGCTTGGCGACATAGAAGTAGACCGCGACGTAGACCGGCCCAACGATGACTACGTTGTAGGGCCAGTGCCGGTCTCCCGGCGGCGGCGCCCCGTTCTTGTAGGGCACGTCGATGTTCACCAGTACGTAGATGGCGATGTGCATCAGCCACAACATGAACATGCCCTCCCAGCTGCTGAACACGTAGTGCCACCACGTGCGTTCGTCGGAGAACGTGACTGTGCGCTCCTCGGACATCAGGGCACACGCCGATGCAGGCATCATCAACATTGCTTGGTGTGGTATGTCTCTCTCTCTCTCTGTCGCGCATGCACTGTGTCTCTCTCGGTTGTGTCTGCACGAGTTCGAGTACGCGACACCAGTTTATTCTACAATACAACCCCAGTGAGCTCCTGCCCATCCGACGTGCTCCGGCGCAAGGAGCTGTAGTGATCGTGCTGGCCGTAGTACCACCGCTTCACCGCCCAGCAACCCACGAGCACAAACCCAAAGAGACCAAACGCAATGCCGAGAGACGCCCCGATGCTCAGCCGCTCCACGTCGCTCACGGGCGTCGGCGCTGGGGTTGGCTCCGCCGTGGGCTCTGCTGTGGGCGCGGCCGTGCTGGGTGGCATGCACGCCGTTCCATCGGCACTGGCGTTGCCCACGCACAACAAACACATCGTGCTGCCCGTCGTGTCGGCGTATGTGCCGTTGGTGCAGTTGCTACACTGCGTGGTGTTGGTGTGATCGGAGAATCTGCCCACGGCACACAGAAGACAGGCGGTCGACGCCGGAGCTGCAGTGAAGCGACCCGGTGCACACGGCGCACACAGTGTGTCGTTGACGGCGTAGCTGCCAGTGGCACACGCTGGCCCAGCAGTGGGCGCGGCCGTGGGGGTTGCAGTGGGCGCAGGACTGGGCGCGGGCGTGGGCTGGGCAGTGGGTGTGCTTGTTGGAGACGCTGTGGGCACACTACTCGGTGACGCGGTTGGTGTGTTGGTTGGCGACACAGTCGGTGCTCCGGTCGGTGACACGGTGGGCGCGGAAGAAGGTGCGGCGGTAGGAGACGCACTGGGTGCAGCGGAAGGCACGGCAGTCGGGGTTGCAGTAGGAGATGCAGTAGGAGCGCTCGTGGGCTGCACGGTGGGCAGAGCCGTGGGTGCCGCGGTCGTGCCGGCGAACGCAACCGAGCGGTATTGCGTGTAGTACATCACGCCCATGCGCAGAAGAGAGCTGGTGTCGAAGTGAATGTTGTCGCCCACCAGCCCCGTGAACGAGGCGTCTGTGTTGTTGATGGCGGCCGAGAATGGCACCGTGGCACTGACGTTGCCCAGGAAGTTGTCCAGCGCCACGCGCTCGGCCACGCCAGTAATCCACGCGGGGCTCATGTGCCCCACCACCCACGGCGTGCTGGCGTTGGCACCAGAGAAGTTGGCACGCACGTACTGCACCAACGCGAGCAGGTTGGCCGCGTACGTGGAGACCGACATGCCGCTGCCAATCACGTAGACGTCGCCTTCGCCCTGGTGCCACAGCACCGCGAGCAAGTGGTGCGTGCCTGCGGTAGCCATGGCGGCCGCGACGCGTGCCATGCACCACTGCGTTCCCACGCCCGACGGCGTCCACGTAAAGTCACCAAACCCCGTGCCACCTCTTGCACAGTTGATCAGCAACACCTTGCGCCCGGCGTCCAGGTAGGGCAGGTGCTGCACCGCGGTGGTGGTGGGAAAGCCGATGGCACGGCGCGTGTCGATCAGGGGCGTGCCCACGGGAATGGGGTCAAACGCCTGCTCCACGGTGTCGTTCTGGCCGTTCCAGGCCCAGATCAGCGAGTTGTTGATGGGCGTGGTTTCGTTCATCAACCCGTAGCCCACGGCGTTGCTCTGGCCCATGATCACAAACACGTCGTAGCCCAGGAACACGGGCGTGGGCGCGGCCGTGGGGGCAACCGTGGGCAGAGCCGTGGGCGCGGGCGTGGACGACGGCGCGGTAGTGGGCACGGCGGTCGGCGCGGAGGTGGGCGAAGCGGTGGACGGGGCCGCGGCGCTGGCGTACGTGGACAGAAGGTAGTCAGTCACGGTGCCGACGTCGGCGTCGCTGAGCGTGGTGTTGTAGTAGACCACGGCGCCCAAGTCCATGGTCGAGCTGGCGGGGTTGTACGACGTGAGAAAGTAGCCGTTGCCGTCCACCTGTGCGGCGCGCACCAGCGCCAACGACGCGCTGAGGTTGCGGTTGAGAAACATGTCCACCACTGTGCCCGACGCCACACCGGCGGGCTTGCGGATGGTGTACACAAACCACGCCGACGTGTCAAACGTGATGGGGCTGCTGACGGTGTTGCCGCCGATGATGTCGATGGCCAGTCGCACCTGCCCGCCTCCGAGAGTGTAGATGCCACCGAACAGCCCGGCGTCTCCCGCGCAACAGAGCGCCGCCTCGCGGTAGAAGTGGGGATACAGGTGGTCGCCGCCCGACACCCAGCGCAGCAGCATAAGGCCGGTGAGCGGGCCCGTGGGGCGCGGGAACTCGGGCCACGAACTCAGTGCGCCCAGGAAGAGGTCGGCGTCGCCGGTGCTCACCGTGCCGCGCAGGCCGTAGAAGTTGGTGTTGGGCAGGCTCAGGCTGGTGAACGTGACGCCGCCGCCGGTTAGAGTGTAGCCGTGGCTGGAATCGTTCCACGTCGTCACGCTCTGGCCCACGCCCGTGACCGGCAAGCCGTCGGGCAGCCAAGCGGTGCTGGCCGGGGTGCTGATGCCATAGAACAGCGCCGTGCACACGGGGAACAGTGTGACCGAGACAAGTGCCCACCACAACATCGCATGCCTTCGTTAACGTGTGGGCCGTGGGAACGAGTACATACGAATGCACCGGCCTTCGCGTGTTTACTCGCACGGGACGCGCGCCAGCAACAGCACACCCAGCACCAGACAGAACAGCACCGAGGGGATCATGCCGCAGGCGCCCCACAGCGGACGCGAGGCCGGCAGCAGCTGTGCGTAGGTCACGGCCACTGCCACTGCGTACAGCGCACCGATGACGGGCGTGACAACCAGACCGGCGTGGGCGCTGGGGAGCAACCACATGATCGCGTGCGCCACGCGCGCCAGCATGGGCAAGGCCTGCCAGGCACGCGTTCCGCTTGTAGCCACCATGATCGCACCCAGCGCCGTCACCACCACGGGAATCACGGCCAACCCCGTGAAGACGGCGTGGCTCGCGGACGGCGTGAAGGGATCGCCCGGCGAGAACTGCAGCGCCAGCACCCACAGCAGCGCCCCGACGACCTCGAAGAACACGTAGAGCACGCCGTAGAGGGTCTGCTTCAGCCGCGCCGCCCCGGCGTCCGTCTCGTCGTACTGGAACAGGGCGCCGTCCTTGCCGCGGAGGCGCAGCAGCATCAGGAACACCAGCGCCACACAGCCCGCCGCCCCCGCACAGAACGCCAGTACCAACGGCGCGGTGTCTTTGGAGAACCCGTTCACGACACCGATCTTGGTGCACTGGCAACCGTAGTACTGGTCGATGCAGTCGTTACACTCGCGCACGAACGCGGAGCACCCACTCGTGGCCTGCGATTGCAGCACGCTGAAGTCAGTGTTGTGGCACGTGTAGGACAACAGGAACGTGCTCGGGTCAGGCACACGGTCGTTCAGCAGCACATCGAGCCCCCAATTGGCCAACGCCGTGCGTGAACAGAATGTCGCGTCTGTCGTGCGCTGCCAACTGCCATCGAGACAGAGGTACAGTGCACGCTTTTTGCGGTAGTACGTGTACGCAAAGCCCGCCCCGTTCGAGAACAGCATGGCCACAGGAAAGGGCAACTGACCTTCGCTGGAGTTGAAGCGGAAGTCGAACGCCACGTTGACCCACTCCATGCCCTGGATGAGGGTGCACGCGGCCAAGGCGCTGGGCGTCACGCGCACGGTCACGTTGCCACGCAGCTGGGCCAGCGAGTCCGGCGCGTACGGGTTGAGCGCGATGGCGCTGGTGACCGCCAGCTGCACCGAGTGCTCGTCGAGCGTGGCGCGGCGCACCTCCACGTTGACGGTGTCCTGTGTGCCCACGGAGCCCGACACCTCCCACATCACCGGGGAAGGCGCGTTCGTGGGCAGCGCCGTGGGGACAATCGGGTACGACGTGGGGGCGGGTGTGGTGGACACGGGCGCGGTGGGCGAGGGCGTGGGCACAGAGCTGGGTGGATTGGTGGGGCTCAGTGTCGGGGGGCTAGTAGGGTTTGCTGTCGGGGGGCTGGTGGGGTTTGCTGTAGGGTTGCCAGTGGGTGGCACGGACGGAGAGGCACTCGGGGACGACGTAGGCTCTGTTGTGGGAACGGGCGTTGGCGCGTTTGTCGGCGCCGCAGTGGGAGCGCCCGGAGCGACACTCGGCTGTGCCGTGGGCGAACTCGAGGGAGACGCGGATGGTGCAGAGCTGGGTATCGATGTCGGGGGCGCAGTCGGATCTGGCGTGGGGGATGCAGTTGGAGATGCGCTAGGTAGTGCAGTAGGGGTTGTCGTAGGCTGTGCAGTTGGTTGTTGGCTCGGTGGGGCAGTTGGTGTCAATGTCGGCGTGGCTGTGGGGGTTGGTGTTGGACTCGGAGTCGGTGAGGCCGTAGGTCCGGACGTTGGCGCCGGTGTAGGGTTGGATGTAGGCTGTGACGTAGGGGTTGACGTGGGTGCTGCAGTTGGTGATGGCGTTGGCGAGGCGGTTGGAGTCGATGTCGGTTCCGCGGCGGGTGATGATGTCGGCGCTGCAGTAGGCGTTGCAGTGGGCGAAGCTGTTGGACTTGATGTCGGCGCTGCAGTAGGCGTTGCAGTGGGCGAAGCTGTTGGACTTGATGTTGGTGACGCGGTTGGATCTGATGTTGGTTCTGCGGTAGGTGACGATGTCGGAGAGGCTGTCGGGTTTGATGTTGGCGCTGCGGTGGGCAATACAGTAGGTGTTGCGGTTGGCGTGGGGGTCGGCTCCGCAGTTGGCTCCGAGGTCGGGGTGCTGGTAGGCATAGAGCTTGGTGCTGCAGTGGGCGACGCCGTTGGCGACGACGTTGGTTCGGACGACGGGGCCGCAGTGGGCGCCGCGGTTGGCAAGATGGTTGGCTCTGCGGACGGCTCTGGTGTTGGGGCCGACGTGGTCGCGCCGGCCAGGAACTGTGTATACAGCGTGTCGCTCACAGTGGCGACGTCTTGGTCTGTGAATGTCCAATAGGGCCCCCACAACGCAATAAGCCCAACGTCACACCAACCGCCGCTGGTCATACAAATGGCAATCTTCTGGTACGACGTGTATGTGTCACCATAGAAGCTGCTAGGAGTGAGCGATGCAATGTTCACGCCGTTGCGAAAGATGTCATGCGTGCCACTATAGCCGTCGCCCCTGCGCCACGCCCACACGGCCCACTGCGTCGTGTCCACGGTAGAGGAAAGGCCGGTGCTGAATGAGCCACACCAGATGTCCGGTGTTGCGTGCGTTGCATTAATCGTGAGGGACACGCGTTTGCCGCACGGACTAAAGTTTTCGTTGCCCATGATTGTTACCAGCCTCACACCATCGAACCGCGCGACGAGGAATACTGTCCAAGCATTCCCGGGATATGGCATTTGCAGCAGACCAGTCTCATCCCCCAACATGGGGATGCGCACCCCACTGGGCGAACTGTCGTTCACATGGACCGCGAGGGCTCCTCCGGGCATCATCACCTTCCGTATGTCAAAGCCCGATTGCGCAACCAGTTCGTGGCCGGGGTAGTACGGCAGTAGCCAGTTGTAGACAATTTCACCGACACCAGCGACCCCGTCCAGAGAAACCGGGGCAAAGTCCAGTACGGCATCATCCGAGTAGCCATACCTCGTTGCATGTGCAAGCAGCGGGAGTGCCAGTGCCACCGAGCACACACACACAACAGACGCGTGCATGCTTGTGCTTTCGATGGTCGCTCCGTGTGGCCTACATACGGAAGCGGCTCACAGCGCTCCACAACAATGAACTTGCGCCCGGTGACGCACAACCCCGCGCCTGTGTTTGTGCGGCAGCATTCAACCTTGCCAACATGGACCAGGTGACACTGAACATCCTCCACACCGTACTCATATCGTGGTTCCACCTGTCCCGCGGCGTGCTCTGGCGCAACGCCAACGACGTGAACCGCGCCAACGACATGGCACACGTGTGCGGTGCCTGTTTCGCGGCCTCTGCCATCGCGCTCTCCTTTCGCATGGACGAGGACAGAGGGTGGTACATGACCGACATGTTTGTCGCGGGATTGTATTGTGAATTCGACTCGCGCACCCGCGCCTCCGCGGGGTTGATGGCGGTGCTCTCCGGAGTGTCTCAGGTCGTGCTCCCCTCGATGTGGCTGTTCGCCACGTTCGGAACACAGAGCATGGGCAAGTACGGCATCGCCATGGTGCTGGCCTCGGGGACCGCCTACCGGTTCTCCGTGTGGGACGAACTACCCGAGGCGCTGCTCCACATCTGCGCGGCCATACTGTCCACGCTCGCTCTGATACTTGCGCTGAGCGATGCGCTACGCCCAACCGGGCACGCGACTGAGTGAGAACGGTCCAGCACTGGGCGACGGGCGCTCGTCGTCGGACAGGGCGCGTCCCGGTGGCACCGCAATTGCGGCCTTCTTCTTGCGAGGCTTGGCCACGGGCTTGGCGGCGGAAGCAGCAGGAGCATCGGCGCGTCGCTTGCGTGCGGCTCCGTCCTTCTTGCGCAGCTTGGACTCAATGTACGAATGAATCACCACCAACTGCTCGGGCTTGAGCGCATCGAGAGTGGCAAACAGGGACGCTAGCGCTGCCGACATATGTTCTGCCTGTGTGTGTGTTCTCTGTGCACAGTGGTGGAGAGGCTCGCGCGCAAGCACCATGGCACACTACACAGTGCACACCCGCAGAATATCCGACCCAGTGGTCTGGTCGGCGTCGTTCCACTTTGTAGCCGCTGCGCTGGCCTGGTGCGTCCCCGCCTACGGCCTCGTTGCCACGCTGTCGTCCTGTCTCTCTGTGGCCTGGCACATCCAGCGCGAGCCCCGTGGACTTCTTATGACGTTGGATTACGTAGCAGCCGCTGCGTGGACAGCAGTCGAGTTGTATCTCTCTGATTCGTTGCGAGAGAGACTGATCGTCGCGGCACTGAACGGCGCGGTACTGTGGGGCCAGCGCATCAGCAACCGCTGCAGCGATTACGACCGCGGCCACAGCCTTTGGCACGTGTGCTCCAGTGTAAAGTCAGCGTTCGTGGCGGCAGCGATTGCCCGTTGCATTGTGGTGTGAGTCATGGAAGAGAACCAGCTGAACGTGTACAAACACAGACGTGCCCCGTGTATTGCATCTGACCATGGCTCGCACGCCGTTCGCGACTTGGCTGGTGTGCCTTTGTGTGCTGTCACTTCTGCTGCACTGGGGCAGTGCCGACGACCAATCAACGCCACCTAAGGAACCACAGGCCGATGGCCTATCAGAATCAGCCAAAGAATCACAAGCCGTCATCAAAGCGACGCTCCACGAGTTGGCCGCGATCAACCGCCACATATTGCAACGACGCGAGGCGTTCCGTCCCTCCCAGTCAGACACATTGGACGACGCGGTCGCAGACGCGCAACGCCTGCACACAGAGCTGATTGCCTATCTCGCTGCATATCAACGCTATTCGGCAACGCTGGACGCCTTCACCGAAGGCATCACACGCCAGCTGTTCTTTCATATGCAACGCGTCCAACGCGGCCGTTCTACCAACAGCTCCAACGCCACGCCGATGTAATGGAAATTTGCTCAATGTACTGCATTTGATACCCGTCGGCGCGGAGTTAGAGTGTCCAGATCCGTCGTGCCAGAGCGTCGCGAGCGAGCGAAGCGTTCCAGCCGTCCACCATTACGTCACACGGCACACGGAACTGGGCCACACACAACCGCAGCGGCGGACAGAGCAACGGCAGCGGCGCCGTCGTGCACTCCAAACGCACCGCGCACGGCTGACGCAACACGAGCGCACGCACCAGCCGCCATTGCGCCCAGCATTGGCACGCCGCGCTCTCGTTGCCACTCACACACGCACCACAGCGCAGCTGGTCCACGTGCAGCGTGGTCGCCACGGCGTGCTGCAGACAGTCACAGCTCAGGGGCTGCGAGAGCCGTGCACACTCCTGCACACGCGGACACACGCGCTTCCCGAGCGGAAAGCTCAGGTTGCAGTTGGTCCACAGCGGCGCGAGAGAGCGGGCGTGGAACAGCAGCGGCCCGCGCTCGCCCTCGCCCACGGCCACGTAGCGCTGCGTGTCGACACGCAGTGCCGAGCGGTAGAAGAGGCTGTCCACGGCGCTCAGGTTGACGTCGGTCTGCCACATGGCGGCGTGTGCGTCGCGCAACAGCCGGTGCTCAAACTCCACTGCCTTGGGCGCGTCGTGGTCCACAGCGTCGGCCCACACCACCGGCACGGGCGCGTTCTCGCACGGCGGCAGCAGCTCGTCGGCACTGAGCACGGGCGGCGCCTCTTGCTCGGAGAACGACCACTCGCTGCCCATCTGCTCCAGCTCGCGGGCGTGCCAGGTGACGGGCGGCATGGGCGACGTCACGCGGGCACAGTGGCGCTCGCCCCAGAACAGCGCGTCGCGGGGCGCCGTCGCGGCGTCTGCGTGCGCGTGTCGCAACACGTACGCCAGCCTGCCGTTCTGCCACGCCTCGGTGCGCGTCACGTGTTCCTCGGCGCGGCCGTGGGCGTGGCGGTGGTAGACCGCGAAGACCAGCCCCGAGCTCAGGTGCAGGAGGTTCCAGCGGTAGAGACGGTCCTCACTGTCGGCGTGCACGTGTACGCGTCCGGGGTCGACACGAGCGGAACAGGCGCGCCAGCCTGCGTACAGCACGGCACAGGCCACGATGAGTGTGTGCACGCGGCACGCCGGCCACACCGACGCGGGCGTGGCGGGCACAGCGGCGACGACAGCGGGGGCGACTGACCGACTGGCCATGCGTTGGCGGAGCGACAGCAGCTGCGGGCGATTCTTCTCGTGCTCCGCGTCGTCCGCATCGAGTTCCGCCGCCGAGGCCGTGTTGCGCGCCCCCGGCCACGCCTCCGGCAAGTGCTCGTCCACGTCTTCGTCGTCGTCTCCCTCGTAGGCTTCGCGTGGCAGGTGCAGCTGCTCGTCATCGTCGTCATGGCTCTCAACGGGCTCATGACCGGTGGTAAATCTGAGCCCCTGCATGGTCGGTGGTTCATACTGTTCAGTTTTTGGTGCATCACCAAAAAGGGTCGGACACAGTCCAACAGACACTTTACTCTGCGCGCGATGGCGTTCCGGCTGGCGATGGCACTGGCCGGGCAGCGCAACGCCGCGTGCGTCAAGAGAGAACCCATGCCCACGGCGCAACCGTCATCGTCCCCGCCGCTGACTCGTATCTTTCGGTTGTACATGTCACGCAACCGCGAGAGCCCTGCACAAGCACTGGTGGCCGTCAACGGGAACCAGTCGCTTGTGCCGTTCGCGTCGCCCCGCGCAGGGACACCGCCCATCGACACAGAGGAGCCAAACAACGCTCCTTCTGCCGAACCCGAACCACCGAGCGACGAGCAGGCGGTGGCCGCGGCGGAGTTCGAAGACGAAGAGGCCGAGCCACCTGCGCCCGCGAAGCGCCCACACGACGCGGCGCTGGCACTGGGCCGCTCCAAGCGCCATCGCGGACTGCGGCGCCGCATGGCACGCGCGATCCCCGAGTCGGCGGTGAAGGACTTCATGGAGCATCCGCTGGTGCACCACATCCGCACCAGCAACCACGGCATGGTGCGCTTCGCCGACCCGGCGCAGTACGCCGACTACGTGGAGCAGCTGCTCAGGATCAGCCCCTTCCGCCTCGAACAAGTGCCGGACCCGTTCTCCACCGCCGAGATGCTGACCTTTGTCAACATCGGCCCCGTGGCGGCCATCACCATCGACTACCTGCTGGCGGCGCGCTTTTTCTTTCCAGACGACCCGTCCCGACAGATGATGATGACTGGCCTGGCACAGGTGTGTGTGCGTGTGTGTGCGTATGTGTGTATGCGTATGTGCGTATGCGTGTATGCATGTGTGTGTGCTGACGCACGCGCAGGTGATATGTCGCATGCACAACAACGAACGCCGCTACTTCTGTTCGCCCTGTCCTCTGATGAAGAAACAAGACGACGGCGGCTGGCACTGCAACACCGTGGGCATGTCGCGCAACAGCAAGAAGCGCTCGCGCGCGCTGCCCAGTGTGCACATGTCCCCGGGCACCTACGTGACGCGTACCCCGCCTCTGCGAACCCTGCCGCGAGGGCTGCGCGTGTGGCAGCTGCCGGTGGAGATACTGCAGATCTTGGTGGCGTTCGAGCACGACTACGTGGGCTACCTGGGCGCCGGCGACGACGTGCAGTGGGATGCCACGGAGAGCGACGACGTGCGGTGGGTGCGCCAACGGGCGCGCTTCCCGTTCGTGGTCGACGACGACGGCAACGCCGCGTGCCCCGACTTCCGCGACACACACGTGGCCCAGATGCTGCGTGCGTGCCACATGCCCAAGACCGGCCGGCGACGCGGGCGCTGCTCGTTTTTGGTGAGCCGAGGCTATTGGGTGGCAGGCGAGTGTCGCCCCGAGGCCTTCAACACGGCGCGCCGGCCCGCTGACCAAGCCGAGCTGCCTCTGGTGTTCGGCCCCATCTTGATCAAGAACCTCTCGCGTCGCGGCACACAGCTACGCCTGCCCGGCCTGATGCTGCCGCCTCTGCCCAAATCAACGCGTGCCACCATGACGCTCTTCCCCAACCCCGTGCTCTACGTGGAGTACTGCCGCACCGAAGCGGGCGCACAGTTCCGCGCGCCACCGCGACTCGTGGAGTACGTGCCCCTCCGATGCAACGACGACGACGGCGGCAGCGAGGACGACGAACACACAGAGAGCGACGACAACGTGCGAGAGTGAGCAATACACAAAACACACGAGTCACACAATTGTTCCTTTATCGAATGCACTAGTGGTAGCCGAGGTATAGTAGGCGCTTGACGCCCACAATGCGGCCGTCCCCGTCCCGGATGGCAGACGTGGGACTGGTGTCCGACCCGTAGAAGTGAATGCCAAACACCTCGTTCACGTTGTACGCAGCCTCTGCAGCGATTCTGGACACGATGACAGACTTGCCTCGGTAGCGCCGCAGGAGTTCGATGTCGCTCTCTGTCAGCTTGACGGGGACGTCTTCCGTCACGGTGACGCCGATGTGCAACACAAATCGATCAGCCACCCGCACGTTTCCCGACGCGCGCAGGTGGCCACCGGCCTCCGGTGCAGGAAACTCGAACACCGTGGACGTTCCCGTCTCGTCCTTCACGGAGATGGCGTGCGGAGTCAGGTTGATTGGGGTGTGGTAGAGCCTGATGTCCTCAGAGGGGAAGTTGACCGGCTCCTCAGGGGCCTGCTCGGGAACTTGTTCTGCGGGCGCTGGGACCGGGTCCGTGACCATCGCCGCGGGCTCGTGAACCAGTTCCAGGGTCTGGTACTGCCGGAGGTCATCCATGGGGAAGTTGACTGAGGCCTGCCCCATGGGCTCCGCACCGGCTCGATGCGGCTCAGGGCTGTGACGCTTGGCAGGGGGCTCTTCCGCCATAGTGGCGCAGTGTGTGTGCGTGTGTGTTTGGGCCACGCCAGATGCACGCGGCCGTGGCCAGCATCGAAGCACAGTGCAGACTAGCACATGTCACGTGACTCGCACACCAATACACTCGGACACAAAAAGGGTCGGACAGTCACATTCGATTCAGTGTATTGTGTTGGCTCACACTTTCGTCTGTTCGCCATCGCGAAGCAACATCCACGAGCCAGCCTCTCTCTCTATCCACAACAATGGACGCCGACAAGAAGCGCAAGACGGAGAACATGGAGCGCAAGATTGGCGATGCCATAGTGTGGGTGATGATGAACGAGAATAACAGCTTCGACTGCTACACCATCCCACGCACGTACTTCGACGGCGCGCGGCTGCCGACGTTGGAGGAGTTCCACCGTCTGCTCGACCCCAAGAGCAACCCCTATCCGGACAACTCGGACGAAGACACAGACAGCGACGACCCTCCGCCTCACTACGACGCCGGTGCCGACGACGACGACGACGAGGGCGAATCCGACTGCACGCCATGGGTCAAGGACTGCAAGATCTCCAACTACCGCTCTGCACACGACAAGCTGCGGGCTGCTGTGAGGGAACTCGACGGGGTCACTCACAAAAGAGCGAGCTTCTTCACTGCCATGTGCAACTGTGCCATTGTCACCAGCAACTGGAACACCGATTAAACGTGCTGTGTACTCGCGGAATGCCAGTTGTATCTCTCTCTCTTCCCCGCACTGGCATCGAGGCGCACGCACATACGCAAGCCCGATGTAGACTTGCACACACTCCGTCACCGAGCGCACATGTCACGTGACCTCAAAATGGCCCGGACACAAAAAGGGTCGGACACTGTACACTGTCTGCGCACGAACAGGCGTCAAACATTCATCTGCTCGGAGCTCACAAGACAGCTTCTGCCCGTTGTTGCATCTGTTGCCATGTCTTCTCCCTGCACCGCGCCGGATACAATGGAGGGCCTGACCACCCTGGAGTCACAGATGCCTACATCGCCACGCCTGGAAACGCGAGACAACCACAAGCACACAGCGGATCTTCCAGACGCACAAGCCCTGGCCCAGAACAACGACGACGATGACAAGACCATCAACTATGGGGACTACGACGACGAGACGACCATCTACTACGGCGACTACGACAACGAGCAGCACGACGACGACAAGACCGTTGTCTACATCATATGCCCGCCTTCGCCCGGGTATCCCGACGCACCAGACGACCAGCCCGCGCCAATGGAGGCACCCTCTACCCCACTGCCCACACGGGCTCGCGTGTGTCCTGGTGCCCCCAAGCGCCGCGCTCCGGAGTCTAAGCGCACAGGGTGCCGCCGCAGCACTCGCAGTCGCATCTCCACGGCTGTCGATGATGCGTTTGTCTACTTCTGAACTCTATCTCTCTCTGTCCATCGGTTTGCGAATGAACTTCTGTGTGCACACAACTGTGTTCCTGTGCGTACACACACACACATGGGAGAGAGAGAGAATGCGTGTGTGTGTTTCATTGCGAGTGGTGATAGATAAAGCGACCAGGTCTGTGCCCGCGCCCTTCCGAGCGCATCGACGCCAGAACTGCCCGGTCGCGCTTGCGGTAGAGCTCCTGGTAGTAGGCCTTGCGCGCTTGGTGCCAGGCCATAATGAGCTCAATTACCTCGGCACGCGGCGAGAACGGAGAGGCACGCGCAGCCACCAGCTCTGCTAAGTCGGTGCTGTGGTGTTTGGGGCAGAGCAGCACGCCTGCTGGATAGACACGCAGCTGTGTGCTCTCGTTCTGCTCCAGCACCGGGAAGTGCACGTCCAGGTTGGCGCCGTCGGTAGACTCACCGTAGGCCTTGCACAGGTCGTGCAGCCGCTCGACGGCGTGGCGCGAGATGCGCGCGGTGCGTGTGGGACACAACGCACACACCACGCCCTGTTGATCAACGATCGGCCGCGGCTCGCCCTTCTTGCGCACCACGCGCTTCTGCCGCGGCAGCGCACATCCAAAGCCGCTCTCCACGTACTCGAGCAGCCACCGGGCGCGGCGCTGGTTGGTGCACTTGTGGCAGAAGAAGCCCTGGGAAGTGTAGGCACAGCGCGCCGTGTCGAGCTTTGCGATCATGCCACAGCCCGTCGCCGAACACAGGAACAACAGCTCGCGGTGGAACAGCAGCATGCGCCCCAGCAACGAGACTTGGCGCAGGGGGCGGTCGCGGCAGTGCATGTGCCCGAGGCTGCGGTCGGCAGTGCAGTAGGCCACGCGCTCGTCGCCCATGATGTCCACGCGCGCGCTCCGCAGACCGAAGCGGAAGGAATTCTTGATGGGCGTCACCGAGCGGTTCATGACCGAGTAGATGTGGCCACAGACGTCACAGAAGGCCACGCACACCATCTCCGAGGGCACGTACGACACCCCGTTGGCGTTGAGGCGCAGGGACGAGGCCACCGCGCGCGCCTGGCCCTCGCGAAAGTGTTGCGGGAGATCAACCACCTTGTAGACACACCGCAAGCAGAACAAGTCAACCACCGACAGCGCGAGAGAGACACACCGCAAGAGACTGCTACACGTGCGAAGAGACAACGAGAGAAGAAGAGAACGAGAGAGAGGCAGCTACCTGTGTGTACGCGTGGAGCTCCCACAAGCGCGCGCCCAGCCGGAAGAGACTGAGCGTCAAGGGACTGGTGCGTGCCATGTTCTCGACTTCGGAGCGGAACTGGCGCTTGCCCTTGCGCGACAGGTCGAACTCGGCATGCAACTTGCGCAGCGCCTCCTGGGCTTCGGGACAGCCACCCAGGCTCACCAGGGACTCGATGATGAGTTTGGTGGCCACGGTATCGGGCGTAGAAAAGGGAATGCGCGCGACCAGTTGCGTGAGTGCCTGACTGGCCTCTGTGCCCACCTTGGGCAGGCTGAAGGCCGTCAACTTGGGGCTCTGGATCTCCATGATAAACGGCGGCCGCTGGCGTTGGTAGCACACCCCGAGAAAGGACTTGTGCGCCTGCTTGATGATGTCGCCCACACCCTCCAGCAGAGCGCGCCAGGGATCGGGACGCGCCACCAATGCGCGCACGCGATCCATGCACTGCACGGTGAGCTGCGAGAACGCGCCGACGTCAAACATCAGGGCGCAGTTGCGACGCAGCACCGGGTCGTCGCGCAGCGCGTACACCAGGTATTCGCGGGCCACGAACGTGAGCAGCAGCGGGTGGCGAGTGAGCAGCGCGCGAATCTCTTCCGTCAGCCCCGGGGGCGGCCGCGCCAAGGCCAGGATGCGGGTACGCAGCGCCTGCTTGGTAGCATCCGAGGCGTGGATGGCGGGGCGCGCCGCGGCGGCGACGTGTCGGTACGTGCCCAACAGCGAAGCCGCGATCAACGGGGCAAAGAGCGCCTGAATGGCTATGTTCTTGGCCTCTAAGAATTGCGCGACACGTTTGGAAAAGTTGCGCTTCTGGCAGCGCTGGGGCAGAGCCTTGCTGATGAGCAGCGACGCCTCCGACGCCGTCAGTCGCATCGACAGCCACCACGCCGCGTTCAGCACTTCCTGGTGCAGCTCGGGCAGCAAGTCTTCCGCCAGCGGCATGCCGTCGCCCGCGTGGCCCGGCAACGAGGCGCGCAGCATCAGAAGCTGGTCGTACACCAGCGCCGCCTGGTACTGCATCTCGGGGTGTCCCTGTGATTCGGCGTGGATCGTGGCGCAGCGCACCAGCATGTCGTGGCGGCATTGGTCAGTCCAAAGCGCAGTGTCCAGCAAATGAGGCCATGCCGACATACTGGCCGAGCCGCCGCGGCGACGAGAGAATGAGGAAACCTGTTGGGCTAGTGCCTGCAGAGGTCGGTGCAAGCGCACACGCTGTTCGCGCTGCGTCTGTCCGTACCACTGCAGTCCCTGTCGCACTAGCCCCTCTAGAAATGCTCCAGCGGCATGCCCACGCGCAGGTGTGTGGACAGGGGCGGCGCGGGCTGCCGGACGCACATGGCCGACTGGTCAATGACCCACCGGCCGTTCTGTTGCGGGTCACGCACGGCGCGCAGGAACGAGCGCCGGAACGTGGCGATGGGGTCAACGAAGCCTTCGAAGCGCGTGGTGGACGGCTTCAGCACACACTGCCCGAGGTAGCCATCAGGCTCGTCCACGAGGTTGCGGTAACACTGCACCACGTAGGGGTGTACGCCGTCGACGCGCGCGTAATTGGGCTGCAGCGTCAGCACGTAGTCCGTCGAGTAATACCGGCAACACAGGATGCAGGGGCGCGGATTGCCAGGCGCGCGGCCGTGGGAAAGCAAGGCCTCGTACTCGGTGGGGAACATCAACGCCGTCAACACGGCTCCGCGGCCTGCAGGGAAGCCGTCGATTTTCTCGGTCATGCCCACACACTCGGCGCCCCAGCGGCACGGCGGATACGACACGGTGCGCCCGCCCGGAGCCAAAGGAAACGTGCCCGACTCGGCCAACAGGCGCGACTCGAACGACGCCGTCAGCACTGGCAACAGCAGGCGCCGGTCCTCGCGCCCCTCTCGCAGCGCGTGATGCAACAGCTCTTGGTCGTTCAGGGTCGGACCGAGCGGACCTTCCAGGCTGACGGAGAAGTTGGGGCGCATCAGGCGCGACATGATGAAGCGGAACTCGGAGGCCAAGAACGGGCGTGCATCGGGGTTCTCGCGGTGCTCCGGATGACGCGGGTGAGGCTCTTGTGGCTCGACCGCGGGCCCGGCGCCGTCGGACGCGCGGTGCTTGGTAGGCTTCACCGGTTCGGGCTTCATGGCCTCACGCACCTCGCGGAAGTCGCGGAAGAGCGTGGCAAAGGGCTCCACCACCATGGGTGCGCTGGCCTGTGGCTCGTCTGTGGGTCCTGACAGTCCTTGTGTGAACCGCGTGTCGTTGGCGGGAGTGGTGTAGATGGGGTTGCGCCGGCGCCGCTGCCGCTTCTTGCGCTCGACGCGGCCCGAGCTCTCGCTCTGTGTGTCCGACACCGGTGCGTGCGACGCCGGCTGTGCGTCTGACGAGCTGGGGTTGGCAGATGATCGGAGGCTCGCCAGGTCCGTCAGAACCCGCGTCACCGCCAAACTCGACGCGCGGTAGTCACGTCCTTCGGGGTCAACATCCGCCGATACAGGTGCGCTTGGCGCGGCCGGTGGCTCAGGCGGGGCACAGGCGACTGCTGTGGTGGCCACGCTGGTTGTGCTTGTTGTGCGGGCCTGGAACAAGCGACGCAGCCCATCGGCTCGCAACATGGCTCGCGTGTACGTGTGCAAGAGGCATATAGGTCACGCACACAATGTGTTGCATGTGGGCAGTTTGCAGTGTGGTCCACGAACGCACGGCGCGCAAATGCAGAGCTGACAGTAAACCGATGCGTGTTCATTACCTGAGTCATGACTTCGTCTGCCATCACCGATGTTCTCCGCCCATGTGAATGTGGCTGCGAGCGCGTGTTCCCTGCCAGCGAGTTGACCGCCACGTGCATCGGCTGCGAGGGCAGGATTCACACCAGCCACGCGGACCACATGAGGAGAGTGTTCGTGTGTGACGCCATCGCGTTGTCGAGAACCGGTGTCGACGGAAGGTTCCACGTGCTGTTCTGTGACTATTGCGCCGGCGACGACGGCGGAGACGCGGAGGAGCTGCTTGGATTTATCATCCGCAAGTACAACGCTCTGGTGGACCATGCTCACAAGATCAGCCGCAAGTCTCTACTTGAGGCTTTGCACGGGAATCGCGCACCGACGATGCACCAATGGATTGCAGACCACGCAGAGCGCATCGTTGAAGTGGACAGCGATGACGAGGGGTCGGTGCATGCTCACGTTTTCGGTCCGTCTCCGGCCGCATCATGCATCGGCTGCAGTGGACGGTACCGCGGTGGTCACATCGCCGGGCTGCACAGAGTATACGTGAACAGCGACATCGAGTCGTCGCGCACCGATTCCAAAGGAAACCACTACGTGTTGTTCTGTGAAGAGTGCGCCGGGGAAGGGGACGGTGATCCGGCGGACCTGCTCGATATTGCAATCCGCAAGTACAACGCGCTGGTGCCCGTCGCCGACCCGATCGACCGCAAGAAGCTGCACGACATGTTTCTGTGGCATAATACCCCAAAAATGATCCAGTGGGTCGAGGACAACACGGACATCATCGAGTACAGCGACGACGATTCCGACCATACGCCCCCTCCGCCACATGGCTCACCGGGCAGCAGCGAGTCTGAGGACAACGGTGGCAAGCGCGCCAACGAAGAGCCGGCGACTCCCCATACGCCTCCCAAGCGCAGTCGCACGGGGGATGCGGATCAGGCGCAAGGAGCCGATCCCGTGCCAAGCGACAAGGCCTGAACTCTTTCACACATCACGTGTGCGTGATAGAGAGAGAAAGTACGTGTAGCTGTGTGTTTAATGCACCAAATAAAACAAGCCCACCACGGGCAGCAGAGCCAACAAGCTTTTGTAGTCGTCGTCGAGGTTGGGGAACATAGCTCGCTTGGCCATGCCCTGGAAACGGTCGGGGTCTTGTGCGCCATAGAACTCGTTGACCTGGCCCACAAACAGGAACGAGCCAATCCACTCGGGCTGTCCGTACTCGTCCAACGGCACCCACAGCTCCTTGGGCGGGGGCTGCCGGTTGCGACTGATGTAGGGCTCCCAGCGCCAGTAGGTCTTGATCTTGGTCTTGGTCCCCGTGAGGGCCAGCTTGTGCCGCCGCAGTATCCAGTACAGGTGATCGCCCACCTCGAGCCTTTGCCCCAGCGCCAGCCAGACGTTGGGCACGCGCGCCAGGTGCGACACGGCCACCGTGATCACGGCTTCGGTGCGTATTTTCATCAAGTCGGCATCGGTGTTGGTCACTTGGAATCCCAACGGCGCCCAGTCCTTGACAAGCTTGGCACAGCTTTTGTGGTCACCATACTCGATGCGACCCCCCTCGCTCATGAGATGCGCGTTGAACATGTGAATGTTGCGAAAGTGGGAAAAGTCAATGTCCTGTGCACGCATTTGGGGATCGTAGTGAGAGAACACAAACGTGTTCATGTAGAGCTCCTTGGTGGCACTGACGCCGGCGTCGGACGTCAACAGCCGCACGGCGTAGGCCATGTGACAGCGGTCGTTGGAGGCGCCCGCCGATTTGACGGCATTGTCGCGACTGCCAGTGTTCGAGCCAGGGAACGGGTGGCCCGGGATGGGGAAGTCGGCTGTGGGTTGGATGGGAACAACCCCATTCTGTGGACTGGCGTTGGGCGGCCACTGCGCCTCTTGAAACCGAATCAGCCCGTTCATTCCTACACACGATTCTGTGCCCATGTCTTCATTTACAGTTTTTCGGCTCTCAATTGCGCTTGGAGCCCTTGTCTGTCGCCGTTGCGAGTGGCGCATCGACGTCGCGTGCCAGCGGTAGAACCGTCTTGAGCAACTGGAGATACATCTTGGAACTCGGGATGTCGACGCGATCCATGGTGCCCACGGTGCCCAACGCCCGAATGCGAATGTTCTGTTTTACACACACACAAATAAGAGATAGATAGAGAGAGAGATAGAGAGAGAGAGAGAGAGACAGGACGTACGTTGTCCTCGAGAATGCTCATCATGGACTGGATGCTGCGCACTGCGTTCATGGTAATGGTGCGCGCGTTGGGCCGGTGCACGTGAATGTGTTCCCAGATGATGCGCTTGCGCCATGGCTTGCGCAGCGACTCGTCAGCAATGTACGGGCGCAGCTGCTTGTTGTAGTAGCGCTGCGCCTGGCGCGTCAGAGCGAGAGGCGACACGCGCGTGTAGTTGCGGTCCAGTATGGCACAGAGATTGTCAAAGAAGTGCCGGTCCTCGAGCCCGGGGTGCGCTTCGTTGTTGCACAGGAAGCAGTACTTGACGTCGTCCGTCTCCTCCTCCGATTCGTCGGTGATGCCCGTGGGGACCAGCGGCACGTACAGCAAGTCGGGGATCTCCGACGCCACACCGGGCGGCACGTCGGCATGTCCCGGGCTGGGCGGGCGATGTGCCGGCGGGGAGTTGGGCGGCCCCACCAGCTCGAGGTGCGGACTGGGCGAGCGATTCCCCGCCTCTCGTCCGTCGCCTGCTAGTGCCTCGTGCGCTTTCGGGTGCGCATCGCGATCGGTTCCTCGGGACTCACGGCTTCGCGAACGATGGTCGGGGACTCGTCGTCGCACGTGTCCGGATCTGCTGCGTGTTCGATGCCTGGAGACTCGTCTTCGGTGTCCGGATCTGCTGCGTGATCGGTATCGGGAAGGGGTTCGCTGCCGCTCCGGTGACGTCCGTTCGGATACTGAATCACACACCCGAGCTCGTGGCGACTGTGAAGACACGGTGTCTCTTCGCACAGATCGAGATCGAGTGGCGGCAGCCGCGACACCCAATCCAGCAGGTCCGGCGTGTCGAGTATCTCTGGCACACTCAGCAGTATCTCTTGCTGCAGAGCCGAGAGGGGCTGAGGGCCGTGTGGCGGCGCGGAAGGCGCGGAACAGGCTTTCTGTCGCATCCATGCACAGAGGGTCAGCCATCGTCGCGTACACGCGGAGCGGCAGCCACGGTCGTCGAGCCCAGCAGTTCGCACAGCGTCGGACTCAGGTCCACGCCCGTCTCCGTCCGTCCCTCGTGGCGCGTCTGCACCAGGGAGGCCCACTGCACTATAGCTGCCTCCAGAGTACCAAACGCCCATACTTCAGAGGGATAGTGCACACACCACGAGGCAGCCACCCGCAGCAATACGGGCAGGCGAGGGCGTCCGTGACGCGTGGGGCGGACGTAGACAGCGTCGCGCTCGCGCAGGTCGCACTGCAGCACTACATACTGCCCCATCCAATCCACAAGGTACGTGCTGTCGATCTCGTTGTGCAGCATCAACACCAGCCACACGTCGCGCACCAGCTGGTGCACCTCGCGCCGCGCATTGGCGTCAAACGCCTCCGAGAGTGTCCAGCGTTCCGGCGCCTCGGCCTGAAACACCTCAGCGAGCGTGGCCTGTGTGATGCGGTGCGCCACAGCCAAGTCCGGCACGCGCCGCGCCACGTCCGATCGCAACACAGCCGCCCCGCCCTGCTTGTGCCACAGCGTGCGCAACAGGCGCAGGTGATGCTCCACGGCTCCCGGTGCCAACAGCGCGCGCTGCACCAGCTTCATGCCCTGGGCCAGCAGGCTGTCGTCGGTGTACAGCTGCTGCAGGTGCACGAGGTGGGCGCGACAGGCCTGGGTATCGTGGCGCGTGCCGGATGTATGCACGGCGTAGCGTTCGGGCACGGGGCGCACCAACGCCAGTTGCAGATGAAGAAAGAACGAACAGCGCGAGCCCACGGTGATGAGCGTCAGCGCCGACGCGTCGAGCTTGCCGTCCAAACGGTTGTGCACGGCGCGTCGCTCCACAGCCTGGCGCGCCTGTTCGGCCGCGCGCTGTTCGCTCTGCTGGTCCTTCCACTCCATGGTATGTGTGCGGTTGTCCAGCGCCTCGTGCACGTCGATGCCAATCGAGAGCGACGACACGTCGTGGTGCGAGAGGTCGACGTCCATGAAGTCGGGTCGAAAGCTCTCGCGCTGGCGGCCCCAGAACACGGCTGTGTGCATGGCGCGTCGTTCCAACACCGGCCAGTTTGCCGCGGCCAGTCCATGGCGCGCCGGCGAGTCCCAGTTGCGCAGCGTCTGCACCAATTCGTTCAACACCGCGTGCGCGGCGGGCGTGTCCACTGCAGTGGTTCCGGCCAGGCCTCGCACCTGCGAACACACAAACAGATGGCTCTGCGCCAGCCACAACAAGTCCGGGATGTTGAGTCCGTTGCCACACGGCATGCGCCAGAGATAGTACGTCTCGCGCCACAGCCGCCGCGCGCGCAACAGGGCTTGTCCTGCACCGGGCAAAGTGTCTGTGGCCGATGCGCGGTGCAAGAAGCGGTTGCACATGTCGATGGCCAGCGCCGCGTCACGGGCCGCCCGCACGGCCGAACGACCGACGCGCTCGTGTGGCGCCAGCTCGTCGGGCTCGCACGGCGTGGCAAACCATTCGTCCGGTACCGCCATGGTGCAGTTGTCTTTCCGCGGTTGGACGCATGCATAGTGGTACACACGGCTCTTTGAACTTCGCGCGTTTTGTGCGACGTGGTGCAACACAGAGGCCACTGCATACAAAAGAGGGGTGTCACGCTAGATAATCCGCAAAGAAGGAACAGCTAGACTCTCAACCGTGCATGTCGTTTGGCCGCGATGCCACGGGCTTCATGGGCGCCGACCCACTGGCCAAGCGCCGCAAGCGCAAGAAGCCAGCCCCCGCCAAGAAGGGCGACAACGGCTTCCCAGCGGTGCTCGCCAACGGAGACGACGAGCGCGGCCGAGAGAAGCGCCCCATGAACCGCAACGCCATGCAGGGCTGGATTCCCAACCGCGACAAGCACCTGCACAACGCAGAGAGTCTGTTCGGAGGCCTGCTTTCCGACAGCGAGTTCGTGCTGGTCGACCCCGAACAGATCGAGCTGTGTGCACAGATCTACGACAGCGACTCGCTGATCAAGGTCGTCACGTCGGTGATGCTGAACTCCATTTTGGGCGGCGGGTTGGACTTGGTGCGCCCGGGCTTTACGTTGCGTTCTACTGCCAAGGCCTTTTATTCGCGCACATGGATCCGCTTCGTACAGGACCTGATGCGCTCGCTATGGGCGTTCGGCTTTGCGATCGTGGCCACCGAGCCACACCCGGTGTACAAGGCCATTCCGCACGTCATGCGCATCGAGCTGCTGCAGGTTGCTGTGTGTGCGCGCGCATCGGAACACTCATGTGTGCGTGTGTGTCAGGTTCGCATGGTGTGCGACATCTGGAACGTGCGCCACTACACCGTACACACACGTGCCCAGGGGGGCGGCTTTCAGTTCTTGGGGCGCACGAGCGGCCGACAGCTGGGCATGCGTGCCTCACACCAGGGCGCGGGGCAGGGCACGGAGACGCCCGTTCCCGACCTCATGGTGTTTGAGCTGGATCCGCCGTCACCCACGGGGCAGCTCCAGTCGCGTGTTCACTCGCTCATGGCCGACATCATGTACTACCGCTACATGTTGCAGGTCGATTGGCACGCACTCCACCGACGCGCCGAGCCCGTAGTCGTAACCACCAAAGAGTACAAGCCCTACGACCGCGACGGCGAACCAACTATCATGGCACAGTACGCACAGGCCGGCGTCGCGGCCTCGCACGCATCGATGGTCGAACCGCTCAGCATCAAACAGCAAGAGCAACGCGACGCCGTGCGCGCCCAACTAGATGCCATTCGGATGGCCCGGCGCCTGCCGCCCGGAGCCAACGCGCTGCCAGTGGGTGGCCACATGCCTCGCGCCGCCGCCAACGATGTGGTGGGGCCAGCGTCGGGCCCGTGGGAAGGCATGTTGCGCCGCTTTGACGTGGAGCCGGGGCGCGACGTGCACGATCCACCCAAGGCCGAGGAGCCGACTTATCTGATGGAGATGCGCATCTGCATGGAGGAGCGTGTGGGCTCGCTGTTCGGCGTGCCGCGTTCCATGTTCTCTCGCTACAGCGGCCAAGATCCGCGCGGCGAACAGTCGGGTCGGTTTCTGTTCACAGAGGCGTCGCTGTCGTGGAAAAACAACATCATTCCCATTCTCACCACCGTGTTTGCCAAGATCTACGCCAGCGAATTCCTGGACGACGCGGCACAGATTGCGCTGAGCGACAACATCGATCTGGGCGACGCCATGGCTGTGTGCAACGTGGCGTGGCAGCTGCCCGGTGTGCCGCCTCCCTCTGTCATCACGGAACTCTGGCGCGAAGGCTCGTTGAAACGCGAGGCCTATCTGAACTTTGTGTCGCATCTCTATGGTTTGCCGATGAGTGCGTTCAACCCCACGCCGGAGATCCAGGTGCGCGAGCTCGCGGGCATCGTCGACGCGCCACAAGGCGGGGAGGGAGACACGGGGCCGAAGCTGTCGGGCAAACCCCCCGGGCCACAGGTGGTGCGACCACCCAAGGTGAGTGTAGACGAGGCAGCCGTCGGGCGCATTGCGCAACAAATGGACAACAACCCTCTAGGCGACCAATGAAGCTTTATTTGTCACTCTTTGGTGTGTCCGTGCGTTCCGGGCGCAAGTACAAACGCATGGGCTGCGACAACAACATCGACGTGCGTCCGACAGGCCGTTGCTCGTTCATACGAACACACCGTTCACACAGATGTTCTTCTATGTGAGAGGTACAGTCATCGCATATCTCGCGTGTGCATTGCTTGCAGTGGTTCCACACCGTCAACTCGTCTCCCGCTACGGGATGCACAAACCGGCCGCATCCAACGGTGCAGGTTTCCATGGCATCTGTCTCCGTCGCGTAGCAGTCATTGCATATGAGCCTTTCGCAACCCGGGCATTTGTTGGCCATAGAGTGACTCATCCAATCTCCACAACCATGGCACGGCATCCGGCAGGTCGGACACAACGACCGTGATAACAGCATTCCTCCACGCGCGCGACGGTCGTTGATGCAACCCGGTTCCGCGCAGGGCAAGGCATGCCCAGGACAAATCCAATACCGATTGATCACCGACCACGTTGGGTGTGGTCCCGCCCTTGCAAAATCGATGTGGGGAGTAATGCGCACACCGTGATCACCAATCGCCAACACCCGTATGGGGCATCGGTCCCGGACAACAATCGAGTCAACAGGCAATCCCATTGTGCGACCAGTGAAGATGGCCAACTCTGTGCATATTCCACATGTCACCGTCAGGTAACCACGGACGATGCCGGCGCAGTCCCCGCAGAGCCACTTGAGCAATTCGGCCAGCGGCGGCCACTCGGGCTCGGCGTGTTCGTCGTCCTCGCGTCGACGCTTGAGCGCAGCCATGCGCAAGAGTAATTAGACCCGTTGTTGTCGCCTGCCGCCTACACACCCGCGACGCTGCCACCAGTACAGAGTGCATCCCGCTGCGTGTAACCACTTCTGCTATTGCACTGCGCGCGCATGGTGTACGTCACGCCGGGCGACTGGTGGGTGGTGTGGACCAACCTGGCATTCCTGGTTCCGGCGTACGCCGCGTACAAGGGACACGACTATGTGCGCATGGTGAGTTTCGCGGCCATCTGCGGCTTCTCGGGTGGCTACCACTGGTGCCACGACACCGAACTGGACCGCAAGCGCGAGCACCACAGCAACGGCTGTGCGACTCTGGTGACGTGGCGACTGGCCAAGGCCGACCACATCCTGAGCTACTGGCTGGTGGCGTGCATTCTGCTGCTTTTGGTGCCTTCTGTCTCGCGCTGGGACGACGCCGTGTTCCTGCCTCTGGCGCTGCTGTTCAACATCTTGACTGCGGTCGTGTTCGTGCCCATCAAGCCCAGCGAATCCACAGACACCGAACAGATGGCGCAAATCGCTGTCATCGGCAGCGTCATGTTGGCCAAGATGTTCGTGGTGCACTGTTGCTTTCACATGGACATGGACGTGCGCCTGAAGACACTCTGGGCCCAGATGGGCCACTGTGCCATCGTGTATGCGGTGGTGTTTGTGGTGCTCGCTACGTTGACGTTCATGCTCCAGCTCTACACACCCTGGAACGACCAGCCACAGCATGGCATATGGCACATGGCTACGGCGGTGCTGGCCACGTTGGTGCTGATCTACGCCCACCCCCGCAATTGATACTTGCAATACACACATAGTGCTCAACTGCGAATGCTGAATCGCAACTACTTCGTTCGTGTGCTGCGATACGCCCCATTGTGCCACATGCGCGTGTCTTCCGCGACACTGACATCCAGTGTGCAAATAAAAAAAAAATCGCGGCGGGCCGGGTCGAACTGATGGTTCCGCGGCCATGCCGGTCGGAGACAACAGCGGCGCGCTTTCCCGGAACGACACGGGCACCACCGACTGAACAACAACTCTCCACAGTCACACTCGCCCTCTCTCGCACATGTGCTAGCATTAAGTATGGACGCTTCGTACTAGCACGTGTGCAAAAGGGTCGGACACGCGTTGAAGCGGTGTGTTGGCGATTGGATGCAGGTCTGGTCGGCGTACGTCGCCCCGCAAGGCGTGTGTGCCGAGGCGCACGCCCCGGATGCGATCGACTACGACTGGAAACCATGGGTGACGTCGCGGCGCCGTCTCATGCCGTGGGAGTGTCCGGTCACAGCAGAGAGCACGTGGCAGTACCGCCAGCGCATCGAACAGCCTTCGCTCAGCGACTACCAGCAGTGGTTACGCGTCAACTGGAGGTTCACCGTGATGCGGGAGCGCTATGCCCAGCTGGATTGGGACGGCGTGTTAGAAGAACTGATTGTAGCCAGCGCGGCGGTACTGCGCATCGGCAGCGATCCGACGGACTCCCTGCGCGCCCTCATGTGGCACGGAGGCACGCTGAGCGAGCGCGACTTGGCGGACAATCTCGCTGTGCCGCGGTCACAGCTGCGCGAACTGTTTCAACCCTGGGCGTCGCACGGTTTGGTGAAGCTGCGGCAGCGCAGACGATCTGCTGTGTGGTACTTTGACGGCACACAGTTCGAGGCGCGCCTGCACGAGATCCGTGACGCCATGCTGCAGCAAGCCTGTGAGGCCACGCGCCGCCAGGAGGAAGACTACATGTTTCGCTGCGAGTTTGCCGACACGTCGTGTGTCCAGGGGCGCGTGCGCTACCCACACGTGGAGGCCACGCGCCTGGGCATGCGCTGTCCGTCGTGTCGCGTCGTGCTGGGCATGGTGGTGCGGGACCGCAAAGAGTGGCCCATCGAGCGCTGTGCCCGCCGCGTCCGCAAAATGTTCTTGTTGCTGATGGAGGCGGGGCGGCGGCGCAGAGTTGTCGAGCGCATTCGCGATGCAGCAGCCAGCTGGCGCGCGGGCATTGTGGAGCCAACCTTTGTGCGACCTCCTGTCGAGCGGCTCTGGTGTGCCTTTCTCTCTGTGTGTGTGCGTGTGCGACTGACTCTCTCTCTCTCTCTCTCTCTGTGCAGCGACTGATCCACACATCCAATCCAACCAATACACGACGCCTTGCACCTACGCATGTGTTACGAACGCATCGCACACACGCGTGTTCATTCACGACCGCGTGAGGTGTCACGCAAACAGAGGCTGCCACGGGCACACCAGCGGCAGATTGGAGCCGCGCATGCGGGCCACGGGTTGCGCGGGCACAGCACGGACGTGCGCCTCAGGCACACAGGCGACGGGCACTTGCGTCTGGGGTTCACAGAAGTGCGTAAGGCGGCCGTTGCGCGACACTACCACCGACTCGTGGATCCAGCGCCACTCGTCGTCTGTCATATCCGGGTCGGGCACCAACGACAGCCACCGGTCGCACGTGTCGTGGCACAGACGCGGCAGGTACAGCAGGTCGGCGCTGTTGGCCAGTAGACACGGCATGATCAGCGACTCGGGGCGTGCGGAGAAGTCCAGTCCCGCGGTGGCCAGACTCAGCGGACGCCGTGCGATGCGCGTGTTGCGGTGCGCCGCGGGGTCGTGAGACAACAGCGGGCGCGAGACGTGGTCGGGGCTGTTGTCCAGGCACACCACGCGGGGGTCGTCGTTGCACACGGCGTTGGGGACACCGTCTTCTTCGTACTGGCGGTCGCACTCCTCGATCAGCGCCGCCAGGTCGTGGGTCAGGCCTCTCCAGCGCAGCGTAGCCGGGGGACGGGCACCCATCAGCAGGAACACGGGCCGCAGAGGCGCGTGCACGTGGGCGTTGTCCATGAGGCGGCGCAGCACACGGGGCATCACGGCATATGCGTTGACCACCAGCACCGGGCGGAAGTCGTCGTGGGCGCGGCGCTCGAGCGTCTCCAGATCCGACGCGTGGAACGAGTTGCTGACCACCACTTCGCACTCGCCCAACCACATGCCAGTGGCCACGGTGACGGGGCTCTTGCAGGCGTGACGGGCGCGGTATTCGACGTCGTTGAGCGAGCTGAGCAGCTCCACAAAGCCCGCCGCACACTCCAAGCCGCCCAGAACGAGCCGAATGCTGCGCGCCCCCTTTCGCTGCAGAGTGCGCATCTGCCGCATCAGCGAACGCGCTTGTGCACGCAGCGTGTCGATATCGGTGGCCCCCCAACACGGGCCCGTGACCACGTGGATGAAGCGGTCGCTCAGGTGAAAGTCGTCGTCCTCGATGAACTCCACGTTCACCATGGGCCGGTTGAGTCCCAGAGCTTGCGCACACAACCGGTGCGGCGCCAACAGCGCCTCGTGACCCAGCACCAGTGGCGTCTCCGGCGGGTGCTCGGGGGCAGGCACAGGAATCTCCGGCGGCGCCAACACCACCGTGGGCCACTGCGCCTGCGCACACCACACATCAGCTCGCACTCGGACACATTCGCATACGAACGCACACTCGCCTCGTCAGTGACCAGCAGTCCATAGGCGTAGCACAGCGCACGCGCCGCGGCCAGAGCAGCGGGGAACAGGAGCGTGGGCCGTGGCAGCTCGGCGGCGACGCGGTAGAACAGCGCCTGGTGACGCAGCGTAGAGACTGCTTGTGCGGTGTTGGTCGACGACGCCAACAGAGACACAGCGTCGCGGCACAGTGTAGCACGCGCATCTTCGGGCAGACACACGTCGCGTAGCTGCAGCCCACGCCCGTGCGCCACCATGGTCACCCACGCCTTGGGGCCCAGCGTCTCGCGGGGAAGGGGCGGAGGCATAGGACGCACACTCACGTCGAAGAACGACAGGGCGTGGCGCAAAGGCATGCCGCGGCACACCGCTTCGGCCAGCGGATCGGGCAACGCGTGAGAGAGCGTGGCGCACACGAAGGCCCACACGGTGCCCAGTTGCGACGCACAGGGCGACCGGCTCTCCAACACCCAATCGACTTGCTGATACGCGCGGCGGAGGACACCCAGTGACGCACGCAAAGAGTTGGTCTTGAGCTTGTCCAGCACGAGAATGGGCCGCGCGCGGTTGTCTCCAAGTGCGACAACGGGCGGTGCACTCGCCGCGTCAGTGACGGTCGAGCCCGCCAGCCGCAGCAACACGCGCGCCGACACGGCTGCCCACAGCGTCAGCGTGTCGTCGACGGCCTCGGTGAACACGTCCGTTGTGACGTAGCGACGCCCCGCGGCCCGATCCATGCAGTGCGACGTGATGGATTGCGTGACGTCGCCCACGGTGACCAGCGACGAGCACATCTTCAAGCCCGTCAACTGGTAGTGCGGGAACTCCAGTGAGCCCACCCAGCGGCGCACGGTCTCGGCATGGGGACGCGGACTGTGCACCAGAGGAACCAGCGGCGACACGTTGCCACAGACGCGCACGTCACAGAACGCCAGTCCCGTGTCAGGGTCCGCCGAACGCGCGCCCGGTGGCTCGTGCAGCACCAGGGCGTGGGCGGCGAACAGCAATGGCTCGGGCACCGGAACTCCGCGCTCGCCGTACAGACGCACCCAGGCCTCGTCGCGGTCGCCGCGTCGCTCGCCCATGAACGGTGCGACGGCATCGGTGACTTCGTCGGGCCAGCCGTCGTCCGCGCCGAGCTCCGACAGGTCACGCGCGCTGTCTTCCGCGAGCGCCTCGGTCAACGCATGCCGCAGACGCGAGAGGCGGCGCCAGGGGCCGGCGTCTTCTGGAAGCTTGTCCAACGACACGGTGGGGAACGTGACAAAGCCCTTCTTGTGGCGCTTGTGGCCGGCGTGTCGCGAGGGCAGACCCGGACACTGGCGGCCGTAGTGCCCCATCACGAAGAGTGCCGCTTGGTGTGGCCGCCACCAGTGCGGTAGCCCGTGGCGCACCAGCAGCATGACGCCGCGCGGAGTCGAACGAAATCCCGCCACGTGCGCCAGGAAGCCGTCCACGACTTCGAGTTGCGCCTCTTGGAGGTCGGCGTCGTCCAGTTGCGCATTGTCGCGGGAGGAGCGTTTGCGGGGCATCGGCGCTGGGTGGGGTCCAACACGCGGCACTCAACGAACGCGACGACGGGTGTCACAATGAAGTGTGCGCGCGACATCACAGTGTGTCCGACCCTTTTTGATCGGCCGACGCACTGGAGGGGCTCGACACATGTGTTAGTATAAAGTGAACCGCGAGAGTCGCGAGTGTCGGATGTCGAGACACATGCACGCCCACAAAAAGGGACACTCAACCCCGACTCACGACTCGGAGTGTCGGACCTCGAGGTTCAAGTGTCCACTTTTGTGGGCGTGCGCACTTTAGAGACCGAAGATCCGAATCAAAAAAAGGTTGGAGGGGACCCATAGAAATTTTAGGCGAGCGTCGTGGTGGGATTTTTCGACTTGGCGAAAATCTGAAAAATGGGCAAGTCGCTCCCAATACAAACGCGGGTCCGAAATCGAAAAATTTGCCAAGTCCCACCCGCGTTTGTATTGGAGGCGACTTGCCTATTTTTTGAAATTCCACCGAGTCGAAAAAGCCCACCACGACGCTCACCTAAAATTTCTATGGGTCCCCTCCAACCTTTTTTTGATTCGGATCTTCGGTCTCTAAAATGCACACCGTCGCAAAAGTGGACACTCGGACCCCGATGTCTGACACTCGGGTCCGGGCTCGAGGTCCGAGTGTCCACTTTTGTGGGCGTGCGCATTTTAGAGACTGAAGATCCGAATCAAAAAAAGGTTGGAGGGGACCCATAGAAATTTTAGGCGAGCGTCGTGGTGGGCTTTTTCGACTTGGCGAAAATCTGAAAAATGGGCAAGTCGCCTCCAATACAAACGCGGGTCCGAAAACGAAAAATTTGCCAAGTCCCACCCGCGTTTGTATTGGAGGCGACTTGCTCATTTTTCAGATTTTCGCCAAGTCGAAAAAGCCCACCACGACGCTCGCCTAAAATTTCTATGGGTCCCCTCCAACCTTTTTTTGATTCGGATCTTCGGTCTCTAAAGTGCACACCGTCGCAAAAGTGGACACCCGGACCCCGATGTCTGTCACTCGGGTCCGGGCTCGAGGTCCGAGTGTCCACTTTTGTGGGCGTGTGGGTTGAGACCTCAAGACTCGAGGTCAGAGTGACCACTTTTGTGGGCGTGTGAGTCTCGAGGTCCGAGTGACCACTTTTGTGGGCGTGTGAGTCGAGACCCCGAGACTCGAGGTCCGGGTGTCCACTTTTGAGGGCGTGTCATCATTAGAGACTGACGATCTGCACCGAAAAGTTCGCAGAGGGGCCCCATAGAAATTTTAGGCACGCGTCGTGGTGGGCTTTTTCGACTTGGCAAATTTTTCGATTTCGGACCCGCGTTTGTATTGGAGGCGACTTGCCCATTTTCCGAAATTTCACCAAGTCGAAAAAGCCCACCACGACGCTCGCCTAAAATTTCTATGGGTCCCCTCCAACCTTTTTTCAATTCGGATCGTCAGTCTCTATGCGTGGCGTCGCAAAAGTGGATCCGGAATGTATGACCCGACATTCAATTGAGGATCACGCTATCGCCAATGAAACGGCACAGTCCAACAGCAGTAGTCGAACCCGCTCTCAAACAGCACCTTGGAGAACGCAATGCATCCCTACGTCGGGCATACTCTGACGTCGAGCGACACCTCGGGCGAGACGTGACCATGGTGGTCGTCCAATATCTGAAACCACCGCCCTTCCGCGGAGAGTATGTGTGTACGTTTGGGTATGTTGGCATGAACTGCACAGCGGTCACTCTTGCTGTCTGCGACAACGAGGTGTGGGTAGTTGTTCGCGATCTCGATCCGCGGATCAAACAGTATCGTTTCCTGCGGTTTGATGCTGTCCGTTGGACACCGCTTCCTCAGTGGGCAACCGGATACATTGGATACGCATCGTTACACTCAATCCACGTGGCGGCGGACGTAGTGTTATTGGTTTACGATGACATTGTATCGTTGTGGCAACGCACACCTCCGGTTTGCATGTGGAAGCGGTACATTCAGAACGACGGCGGCCTGTACGCTACGTGGAACGCGGATGCGCGTGAAGCGTGGATCGTAGAGGAAGAGAACAGGCATACGGTGTTTCACCGGGTGGACTGCGACGGGAACTCGGTAGTGGTAATGTCCTTGCCGCACACCATGCTGCCATTCGAGGTGTCCTTCTTGCATTGTCACAACAACGACGTGTTCCTGGGAGAACGCCGCTGGAGCTCCAAACACTTTCCGGGCAATTTCCTGTGGCCCGCCGAACAACGATATGAGAGCGGGTACGAGAGCGGCTATGACTGCACAGATGCATCGACGTCGGATGACTACGTTGCGCTCACACGTGAGGTCCGATGGGACTTTCACGAAGTGTCGGTGTACGAACGGACCGAGGGGCGATTGCTTTGGCGATTGGACAGGGATACAATCGAACGCGTGTTGGCTACTGATTACAGGTCTTTCTGTCCTACCAAGATTGCATGGACGTCATCTGGAGAGTTGCTGATGCTGGAAACAATTGTTGGTGTAATACATGCGTTTCATTGATAACGAATAATCATTGGCACTGATGCATGGCGTCGCATAAGTGGCCAATGTAGGTGTGACGGTATGTATACACACGCAGCACTCATGGACCCGAGCGAGTCGAAATCGGATGAACCCGTTGCAAAACGACACAGACGGTATCTGGCAACAGCGGATCCATTTTCTGGTGGCGGGCTTTTGAACCATATGGTCACGCAACCCGATGCACCGCCCTCGTAACACAGTCTTGACACCGTGAGCTGGCCTCTGAATGGGGCAAGACGCAGTGGTTGGCGGATGCGATGAACCTCCGCGATGAAGTTGATGAAATCGTTGGCGGGCACGAACCATGCGCACCCGCATCCGGGTGACATACATGGCGTGTCCGGTGTGTCCTCGAACTTGCGCTTCATCGTGGCGGCGTGCACGCGATCGTCAGTCTCCGTGTGTTAAATTGAGCCAACGAGCGCAGTGAACGAAAAAGGGTCGGACACTGTGCGCTCACAAAAAGGGTCGGACACTGTGACCGACACGCAGGTGTGTGCCGTTCACACATTCGCAATCGCCACCGCCGATTCAACATGTCGTTCGCACCCGAGCTGCATCTGCCCATCGTGGCCACGCCGCCGTCGTCCAAGCGCTTCCGCACGCCTGCCGAGCTCAGTCGTTTGCACCGCACGCCGTCCCCGCCACAGAATGAAGCGGCGGCTGTTGTCGAGACCGATGCCCCGGCGAACGGAGACGACGAAGTTCCTGCCACGCCCGATCCCCATCCGTCTCCCGTGTGCCCACCCGCCCCGGCGCGAACGCGGTCCGTCGTGGTGCCGGACAGCCAGCCCTGTGCGCAAGTCGAGGAGCCGTCGATGGAAGACGCCTTTGGGGGCAACGCCTCTGTGAAGCCTGCCTCCGAAGACCGGATCCCGCCCAACCAGCAAGAGCTGATGAACAACTTCGGCGTCTACGCGGAGGACGAAGTCGACCACACCGTGGTGCACGGGAGCAGCGTTCAAGTCCGCGACATGGCCTACCAGTTGCGTGAGGCCGTTCAGAGCGTCACCATTCGAGCCGGGCGCCACGCACTTCGAGCCCAACAAGACGTAATGACCCGGGGCGCCGGGTTGGTTGGCATCCACGACGCGGAGGAGTACGAGCGCGCGTACCGCGTGTCGCGCATCGTGTACGCGTTCGTGACGGATCTCCTTGACGACCGGTTGGACACGTGGTCGCGCATGGGCATGGACAAGTTGCGCGACCTGTCTACTGACGACCCGTCGAATCCCCCCGCACGCAAACGTTTGCGCTTCTGAATACATGTCTGTCGTGTGATGTGTGCGTTGCGAGCTAGAGTGTGTGTCTGTGTGCACACAGACGAATACGAGCGATGCGAGAGTGTGTTTAATCATCGGATTCTTCTCTGCATGGCACGACTTGCATGTAGAACAGAGCTATGCGCGTCCACGTATCCAGACGGCTGACGTACCAGGCCCACGCGCGCGGCGTCAGTTCCTCCGAGTCGGCGCGGAGTGCGTCCTTGTCTTCTTGCAACAGGTGCACAGACGACTGGTTGTCTGCCCATTCGGACAGTTCGGTGAGCAGCGGCAGCACGGCGTGGTGGTGATCCGCCCCCACGGGTATGCCGTCGGGAATGCTTGGCACCTCGATGGGGGCCGATTGGAGCCGCGCCCGGGCGCGTTGTACTTCGAGTGTCGTAACGACTTGCTTCAATGCATCCACCAACGCATCCAGCCAGCGGTGCAGCTCGTTCCACACCTCTGTCCCGGACGGTTCATGCTCCGATTCCTCCCATGCACTCGCTGCCATGTCCGACAGGAGGTGACTCCACTCGCGCAACCCTTCCGGAGAGGGAGACGTGCGGTCCAGTGCCGTGCTCAGTGTGGCTGCGACCACGGCGTGGCGAGGTGCGTGTGTGTCGCCCGTGGGAAACATGGCGTCGAGAGCATCAATCGTGCTGAGTCCGTGAGGCCGCCTCCGCTCGATGTCCTCGATGGCCGCCACAAACCACGTGGCCAGAGACCCAAACTCGAGCGCCTTGTGGTATCTAGTCACGTGTCCTTGTGCCAGAGCCAGTGCATTGTGAATGCGGGTCTCTAGCTCGTTCATGAACGCCCGGCGCCGTTCACCGAAGGTTGATGCACGCTTCATGAGGCCCTCTAGTGCGGCGTGTACCTCGTCGCCATCGAGGACGGCCGCGATCATTGTCTTCATAGCGTGCGTCAGATGCACAAAGACGTCGTGCACGGGCTGCATACGAAACAGCATGGAGCGACAGATCAACAATGTGTGAACGTCGTCCATGCACGCCCTGTGCTCGTCTGTGTCGGTGGAAAGGGCTTTCTTCGAATCGCTGAGAGAGGTGAGGATATCGGCCTTCCACGAATCCCAGTACGCTGCGACGTCTCCGTCAGTGGTGGCGGTCTCTATCCTATGTGCCCAATCGTCGAGGTATTTAGACGAGAAGTCCCGATCCAGCTGTCGCTTGTGCGGCAACTCCGCCAACAGCCTTGACTCGGAAAACTCCGCCACCGGTATGTGCGTGGCAAACTCGATGGACTTGGCCAGCTCGTCCCGTGCGTGGTTCACGCGTTCCACCAGCATGTCGTCATGGCAGCGATCGATGATGCGCTCCGCCACCACGTCCAGTCCCGGCTGAGCCTGTGTGTTGTAAAACTCGGCCAGTCGCTGCTGGCGTCGGGCGAAGTGCAGTCGCTGGTTTGTTTGCGCGGTGTGTCGCTCGGTGTCGTGCTCGATGAGGATGGAATGGTGCAGAATGGGCGGCCCACAGCTCGTCCGGTAGGCATCGAGCAACGGGTTGTCCTCGAGCTGTTTCCATGTGAGCGTTTTCCGCAGCGTGTTGACGTAATGAGGGTCGACCATGTGCAGATGGCGCTCGGCAGCGATGACCGCGGGGGATCTGTTCAGCGTGTCCCAGTACCTATTGAGTTCCAGATGGGCGTCGAATGCCAGCTCTCGTTCCGCTTGTGACAGCGTTTGCAGCCGGGTCATTTTGTACAACACGGCACCGAGAGGCGCGGTGTGGAGGTCGATGCCACATCGGTGTGCAGCCATGCGCAGTCTCTGATGGCGTGTGATGTGGGCGGGGGCTGCAGTGTCTTGCGCGTCGAGTGTACAGTTGGCCAGGTGACCCTGCACGCACGTAAACCAGTGCCTCCAGCCTGTTGTCCACGCGTCCCGGCTTCGCAGCATGTTGTCCGGCACGAGTATCCACCCCGAGAGCCGACCGCGTTTTCGCGACCCCTGGTGGGCATCGTCTGTGTCGTCGTCGTCGCCTCGTACGCTGTCGCCATTCGGGAGATGCGTGCGTTTCGTGCTGGACATCGTGTGCCCTGTGGTGCCCGACCGCCACGTTTCCGATGACCCACGAAGCTGGTCTCCGCACCTGGCCAAATGGGGAAGACGCTGTCATCGACGCAACGCCATGGTGCTGCTGTGCTGTACCGGGTGGGTGTTGTGGCTGGTGTGGTGGACACGGCGAACGCTTGCCATAGAGCTCGAGCACTTTCCCGAGACCTTTCGTCCGAGCGACCGCGTCACTGCAGACTGGGAGAACTGGACAACGGAGCCCAGCCTCGCCGCGGTGTTGAACGGTCACCCTGAATTGTGTGGGGTGGCGGCGGCCCAGCTGCGTGTCTACCAACGCGTGGCAGTGATACGAGACGTGGTACCCGGTCCGTTGTATCATGTATTTGACATGGCTTGGGTGCCTGCGCCCAACAGCACGTCGGCCATTCACACCGACTCGTCGCCCGTGTGCAACGGGGAAAGTTGGACGGACGCCCTGTTGTACGACAGTGTGTTTGTTGTAGCCGATGTGTTGGGCCCGCATCAGCAGGCGTTTCGCGATGGATTTGAGGTACACGGCAAACCGGCGCACTGCATTCAACGGCTGTGTGCGTTGATGGACGGGGAGTGGCCGTGTCAACACTCTCTGGATCCACTGGATGCCATGCTGATACCTCGGTTACTCACCAAGTAAATCAACAAGCCTCTGCGCATGCGTATGTGTCAGGACAAGTAACACGCACACACGCACAACTACAGACGTAGAAGAGAGAGAGAGAGAGTTGCACACCCACCTGCGGGTGCGGCAACTGTACTGAGTCGGAATGGCGATTGTCTGTTGATAGCAGCGGCTCCCTGCCAGTGTCGACCACGACTGACTGAACGTCGTTCCCGTACAGGGACTGTATCATGGCGGCCGCGTCGAACGTATTCTGTTGGTCGCTGGTTGTGACGAGCGCCGCGTCTACCTCCAGTATCCGGGCGGTCGCCTCCTCGCTGGCGAAATGAGTGTCGGCCAACGTGTCCACGTTGATGCCCGATTCGATGAGTCGGTTGATCTCCTTGTTCACGTGTTCCTCGTTGATTACCGCGCCGGCGTTGCGAATGGTCGTGATAGTGGTACTGATCCGATGGAGTTGTTTCGAGAGTGTCATCCGCTGCCCCTTCACAGCCTGGAGTTCGATGCCCAGATGCGCCAGTGGGTGTGTTGCATCCATACGCATGTTTCGCGTACTGGGATTGTTCTTGATCTCCTCAATCCGGGCCATGACATCAGCCTCGCGGCGTCCCAGCAGGGTGAACTGCTGTTCAATGCGCTGTTTGATGGTGTCAAGCTTCGAGAGCGTGGTCTGCACGGCGTGTTCGCGACTCATGATGCCAAAACACGACGCGCATCCACCCATGACGCACACGCACACAGCCCTTCGTATGTATCTTGCACGTGGTCCGTACGGATGTATAAGGCCGTGTCCTTCATGCGTTTTTGAGGTTCCTATGGCGGAAGAGGCGCATCTGCAACTGGCCCATTATTGGTTCCTCCAGGTTCGGCAAGTACCAGCGTCGGACTTGGTGGAGTTGCGCACGCTGGCGTGGGAGACGTTGGGCCGGCACCTGTCATTCGACAACGACGTGCACCTGTTTGAGGCACTGCACAGTCACTTGCAGGCGAACGAGTCGGCGATCTGCACCGCATGGAACCAGAAGTGCGCGTTGCGTCCGCGTCCCCCCCCCGTCGCGCAACGGCGCAATCTCTTTATGGACATCCTGACCGATCCCGGGCGCGTCACGCGGATGTGACGCATTCGATGCATCCGTGCCTGTTGCCCGGAGACGCCGGCAGCGATGCAGACGACGAGGCACGGCCACCGGTCGGCGCCGGCTTTGCGCTGCCCGACGAGGCGGTTGTCCGTGCCGTGAGCGGGCTGGGTGTGCGCAGTGCCAGTGACATTGGCAACGACCTGCGCGTGCTCGACCAGAAGCTGGCGCGCTCGCAGTTCGAGCTGCAACGGGAACGCGAGTCGTCAAACGCGATGGAGCGGCGTCGCCTCAAGTCCATCCTGCTCGATCACCGCCCTGCCGCCGCCCTGTACGAGCTCTGTCGCATCGCCGCGGGGACAATGGGCATCGACGCCTGGGGCGAGCTCTGGGTGCCCGACAAAGACACGGTGCTGTTGTCCGATCATGCCAACGTGTGGTCCAGGAGCGCCGCTGCATTTCGCCGTCGTCAGCAACTGGCTCCTGCTGCGGCAGCGGACGGTTTGCGATTCGCCGACCCGCGACGCCACGTCGGAACGCGCGTGTGGGACGGTGCTGATTTCATGACTCGGCAAACACACCCCACGTTCCCGCAACGTGACGAGCTCTTTGCCCGTGTGGGCCTGGTTGACCATGGCGCTGCAAACGAAGGCAAGGGCATAGTAATTGGACCCGCTCGATCCGACGCAAATGCCCAGTTTCCCGTTCCTGGCCACTGGAATCGCACGGGATGGACCAGAAATCGGTCGCAACAGGGTGTGCGTTCGGGGCACAATCTCGAGGGCGGGGCTCCGGATGACGCCATCGGACAGAACCTGCCCTGGGACGAAAAGTGGCGCGTCTTGGCGGTGAGCAAGATCAAAGACCGGTTTGCCGGCGTGCCGGACGACATGGTGCAGTGTGACAAGGATGACTGGAAGTTCTTCCAGACATACGGGTCGCTCATCAGCGACGCCATGATGGCAGCGTTTAAGTTCGTGTTGGCTGAGATTCGTCGCATGACGAACTCCGACGTGCGATACGCCGGTGTGCGGTCGTTTCTCTACACAGAGATACTGCGCTCTTACCTCGGGCGCTGGATTGGACTGCATATGATGTCCAACCGCGCACTGGCCGGGAAGCAGTGGGTAAGGAAGGAGGCGCTGCAATCCATCCAGCGTGGTATCATGGACTGTCGCAACTTCTTTGCCGACCCTGTGCATATCCGCGCCGAGAACAATGACGACGAGGTCGGCGGTGGCGGTGGCGGTGGCGGTGGCGGTGGTGGTGGCGGTGGCGGAAGTGACGGAAGTGGCGATGACAGGCGCGGCGACAGGAGCGCGGGGCGGCGGCGGAAGGCCCGATTTGCCACCCCGCCGCGGAAACGAAATGCTTCAAAGAGAGGGGCAGTCAAGGCATCACGCACCAGGCGCACATCGGATGTGTCCGCGCCACGCACACCCGCGAAGAGCCCGCACACCCCACGGACGCCCGCCCGCCGCAAACGCCGTCTTCTGGACGATTTTGCTGATGACGATGATGACGACTATGTGCCCGGTGGCATGCGCCGACGGGGCAGTGCTGCGGGACCGGCAGACGATGGCGACGGGGCGGGACCAGCGGGTGATGGCGACGGGGCGGGTCCCGCAGATCCCCGTGATGACGGCGATGGAGCAGGTGATGCAGCTATGGAAAACGACGACGAGGTTGTGTCCATTCAATCGAGCGGCGACGACGCGCGGCTGGCGGTCGACGTGGGCGATGCGGACATGGAGGCCGACGCGGCATCGCATCACACACAGTTCCGCATGGCAGAATTCGGCAGCGGAGGTGATCTTGTTGACGAAATACGCAGGAGACTGCCCCATCTGTTCAGAGAGTGAGCATCGTGCGCCTGACCCTGCCGACGTGTGGCACCAGAAACCAATACACAGAAACGTGAGAGTCGGTGTGTTACAAATGCATGGGATATGCCCTACCACAACCGCGGGACACGGATGATACCGACGCCCGCACCCGTGTGTCTCTTGGAGACAGATGATCGCGCGCAGGTCCGTCCGCTTGCGCCAGGCGCCGCTGTGAATCTGATCCGATCCAACTCGCTCGATCGGGCCAAATCCAATGCCATCCTTCCCCATTCATCTGTGTGCATCACCGAGGACGACGTACAGTCGCGCGTCATGTTGGTTACCTTTGGCAGCAAGCCGGATGGCAGTGCGGGTGCGTGTCGCGTGTTCACCGTCGATGCGCCCGCTCTCCGGCGGTTCTTCCGCGTCGACGGTGTTCACCACAAGGAATTTCCCGTGTTGCCCCTGGCTCTCGACGTCGTGTCGTACGACACGCGCGATTGCCCCGTCACTACGTCGCTGGGCGTGTATACGACCTTTGGTACACTGGGGCGCACCGGTGTCATGCGTCAGGCCAGCGGACGACGTTGGTGGGCCCGGCAGTACGGTCAGGAGAAGTCCGATTCCAAGGAAGGGGACGTCGTCGTGACGGGAGATTCGGATGCCCTTCTGCTGCGGAACACGCTCTGGAACCCAGAAACGCAGACCATGCGTCTCTTTCACTACGACCACGAAGCGTTGTCCGATCGCTGGCGTCGCAGCATCATGACCATGCCACTGACAAGTCTCTGCAACACACACGCCCCGGCGCGCGTGGCCGCCGATGCAGAGACCAACGTGCCCATCGTGTACGTGCGACCAGAGCAGCCCGTGTCGGGGCCCGCCTTCCTCTGCGTACACAGACCAACCGACGTGCGCCGCATCAACACCGCAGCGCACGTCCCGTCCCTGACGGTGCCCACGCAAGCCCTGTACGACACGATCAAGGAGGAGCGCGCCTTTGCCAACCACGACACGCATTGCATTGCCCACGATGCCAAGATGGAGATCTGCCTGTACACTTGCGACCCGAAGGCACAAGTGGGCAACGCTTCGATCGAGGTTCAGCTGCGGTTCCAATGGGTGTATGTACCCGACTGCGATGCCCCTGTTCAATGAAAACCAGTGACTGTGTGTGACATGAGTCGTTCGTTTGTGTCCACACGGCGCAGCGGTCGAGCGCGCGTGCCGTCCGCTCGTGCTGCCGCGGCTGACGACGGGCATACGAGCGGAACACGGGCACGGGGAGATGACGGCGGACCTGTTGTGAGTGTGCTGGATTTCTGGCGCAGGGTCCGGTACGACAGCCAGTGGACTACGTTGAAACAGATTAGCGGACGGGTAGCACGACCGTTTGGTAACGTGGTGTACATTCTAGCTGCATTCGTGAGCGGCAAACCGGATCAGCCGTTCTTCTACATCGGCGAGTCCAGCAATGCCGTGAGGCGTCTGCTTCAGCACTGGGGCGTACTGCCCGGCGGGGCGCGCGAAACCAAACCGTACAATACGGAACTGTTCACGGTGTGCACGGTGTCCGGGTTCTGTCCACGCAAAGGGCGCACCGCCGCCGCGCAACGCAAGTACCTGGCCCTGTACTTGGAGTACGTGCTGCAGCACAAGAGTGGAGACGCGCGTCTCCTGGAACACGTCGACAATGCACACGTGAACGGGCGACTGCGCGTCCCCTCGTTTCAAGCGGTCGTTGACTTCATGGCGAGCATTGGGCGCCAGGACAGGATCATTCGACGCATGTGCTGGTTGCACCTGGCGACGTGTCACCCGTTGTTTGCACCGGCGCCGTTGCACATCGCCTTCCATGTGCTGGAGTTCCAGGCCATGTACACCATGGCAGTGGACCTGTGCAGAGGTTTCGTATGGGACAGACACAACGCATGGGTGAGTGGCGCCAACCTCGGCCTAACGCGACCTGCACGCAAGGCGGAGTCTGTCTACGTGGAGAACGTTGTCGGGCATGGTGGGGGCATGCACGCTGCACCTGCTGCCTCACCTGCCGCACCTGCTGCCTCACCTGCCGCGCCTGCTGCACCACCTGCCGCGCCTGCTGCGTCGCCTGCCGCATCGCATGGTACAGGTGTGGCGGGCACGAGTGGCCGTAGAGGTAGACACCGGGTGCGCGCGGGTGACTGGGAAATCTAACGATAGAAACGCCGGGCCGACCCGACAATGAGAACGATATGAGCGCGTTGTCAACCAACAGTGGAGGGGGGCCAGAAGAACAGACCGGTGTCACCCACGTACCGGTGCGGCAGGCACTCGATGCGGCGGCCAGCGAAGCCGAACGGCGGGTGGACAGCGCCGGCCGCGAGGCGAAGGTTCTGGTTCCACTGCTGGTGTCAGACGCGCCGGTCACCCAGGAGGATGCCGCTCGGGAAGGGGGGGAACTGGCCCGGTGGGACACAGATGCACGCAAAGGCTTCGATTGTGCCGCCTGGCGCGCGCTCTTTCAACTCAGCAAGGCCCAGGTGAACATTCACACGGACACGGGGGCGCTGTACCTTACGCTGCCGGCGCTGGTGCTGGCGCTGGCGACCAAGAAGTACAGTACGAATGCTATGGTTGCCAGGGGATTCGACACAAATGTGCTGTACGTGAGTCTGGGGCGGAAGACCGGTACGCCGCACCTGATCGGGCTGAGAAGCGACATTGGCTCCGACGTCGCGTTCCTGATGAAAAGTCTGGTTCAACACGGATGCTGGATCAGCGACATGTTCTGGAGCACCGAGAATACGATCAACGCATCCCCTGTGCTGAATCCCCACGGCTTCGAGTGCACGTCTGACGCCTTTTACCACACGGTTGTGGACTTGGCCACGGCGCTGACACGGCCCCATTGCGCAGGGGCTCCGGACTTGCGCCTGAACGGGACCAGTGGACAGCCCGCCGCATACCTGGCTACGTTTGACAACGAGATGCGTCTGCTGCTGGAAGGACGGCAGGGCGATCCCGACATCGCCCGCCACTCGGGATACGGCCTGCAACTCCTGGACGCAATGCTTCCTCATCACATAGTGACCCTTAGCGTGGACTCGCAGAACGGCGAGGGGCACCGGCTCGCACCCACCGAGACACTGGTGCTCTGGAAGCCCTTCCATCACAAGGAGGTGTTGCTTGTGTCGTGCATCCACCAGGGATCCGCATCTCCACTGGCCTTCGCGACGCAAGACCTCTACGAGCTGCCCGTGTTGGACTGGATCACCCTGCGCACGAACCTGCAATGTGCGGAGTCTGACGACCGCGACAGCTCCATATGGGTTCACAGCTGTGCCTCGCTGGCGCGCATCCTGGCCTACCGCGCCGTTGCCGCCTCGCTCTGTCTACTTACCCAGGCACTGCCGGAATCCGAATCGTTCACGTTGCGGATGAACGTGCTGCCAAAGGAGCGCATGAACACACATCCCAACCACCGCGCGCGAATCTTCCAGACGGAGCTCACTCTGTCTACCGACGACATCACCAGTCGTCCGGAGTTGCAGGCGGTCGTGCGTGACATGCCCTTCGAACCGAACGCAGATGCGCGATCCGCCGTCCGAACGAGCGAGTAAACGGCCACTCGCGAGCGACTTGTGGATGTGTGTGCGTTCCGTGTGTGCGAGAGAGGATCAGAGATCTGTTATTACCAACGCCCCCACGGGCTGGTTCACGGGCACCCACGATTCGTCCACACGAAAGCGCTGCTGTGGCCCCACGAATGCGCGACGGACACGACTCCGCTCGTCGGCGCGGTAGAAGTTGGGCTGCACCGTCACGACGCATCCGGGCTGGGGTTGTTCGTCTGTCTTCTGGGGGCCCATAGGACCGTTGGTGCGTCCGTACACAAAGCGCGGTTTGTAGATCCACAGCACTCGCTGCCCCTTGAACGGCTGCAGCATAGATTCCACGTTTTCCTGTGTGTGTGCACTTGCATTTGGTACGGGGTGTATGACACACACACAGAGAGAAAGAGAGAGAGAGAGAGAGACATCGAGCAAGAGAACACACCGCGTATTCGACCGTGGGGATGTAGTAGTGGTAGCCGCGCTCGCACGTGTACTCGGGCAGTCGCCACTTCAACCAACGCGCGGGCGGCCACGCACGGGGGAAGCCCGACGACTCCCACTTGGCCTCGCGTGCGGGAGGGGGGACGTCAAGGCACGCGGCAGGAGTGTCGGGGCGCATCAGCGGTGCCTCTGCGATTCGCATCGCAGTGAGATTGGTGATGGGATCCAGCAGCGCACGTGCGGCCGCCACGTCGTTCTGGGTTCTGGCGCTCATGCTCCAGTTGGGGGTGTGGGTGGCGGCGGCGTTTCGGTTGCCCGTGGCGGAAGAATGGGGCGCCGGCCTGGTGGTGGTGCTGGCCCTGACACTCCAATTGGGGTTGGCGGGCGCAGACATACCCGAGCCGGCACCTGTGTACGTGGCGCTCGTGGTGTCCGCAGCCACCGTGGGACTGGGCCTGTGTGTTTGGAACTGTTGTTGCTGTCGATGCGCGTGTTGCCCCGTGCCCAACAAAGGTTGGTGGGTCGCGCCCGTGGCCGCTACGACGGGATTCGTGGTCGCGTGGGGAGCGATGGCCCTACAAAACAGTGACGAGACACCGGACCTGACTACGGCGCCAGGCGACGCGGTGTTGCGCAACTCGCTGTGGGCAGCCGTCGCCGTGCTCTATGCACTCTGGGTACTCGCGGTACGGCGCGCCCGGGGCTGCCAGGCCCGGTCACAGGGCTACCACCCCGCGTCGTAGCCCGGGCGCCGCTGCGCCACGCATACGCGTCGAGCACGGTGCCTTTGAGGCGGCTCCGGGCAAGAGCGTGCAATGGGACCCGCGCTTCCGCCGCTTTTGTCTGGACCGCCGCCTGCCGCTGCGTGGCGTGACGCCGACGATCGCCCGCTACTTCTGCCCGCGTTATTCGTCGTCGTCGGCGCGCAAGGGCCCCCTCACGGCACGCGGTGACGCGCGTGTGTTGGCGGCGGTGGGCATCAATGGCCGCGAGCTGGGCAGTCTCGTGGACAGCGAGGTGACACAGCTCACGCGGTTGGCCTGGAAGCACGCACTGACGTGGGACCACCTGCTGCCGGATGCACAAGGCGTGTACCGCGGCGTGCTGCCCGTGGGCATGGAAGCGGCAAACGCGGCCAAGCTGCGCCACATCCAGCTCAACGGCAACCTCTACACGCGCCGTCTGCTGCAGGCGCTGCGCGCGCGCCACCTGTTCCCCGTCGCCAGCCAGGTGCCTGTGGGGTCGGCCAAGGCGCGTCTGGGCACGGCGGTGGACCTGGTGTGTGTGCACGAGGACGACCTGCTGCGCTGGGCCGACGGCTGCTCGCTGCGTCCCGGCGCACGCGTGGTGTTGGTGGAGCTCAAGTGCGGCTACGAAACCAACTACGAGCGCTATGTGGGGCCGATGGAGGCGCCGCTGCAGCGTCTCAACGACTCGCCCCACGAACAGCACCAGGTGCAGCTGTTGCTCACGCGCATTTTATTCGAGCGCACCTTCACGCGCGACGGCGGGCCGCGTGTACACGACGCCTTCGTGGTGCGCGTGCACGCCGCCGGAGTTACCATTGTGCCCACGATGCACTGGACCAGCGAGCAGCAATGGGAAGTCTTCCGTGTCATGGAGAGCACGTGCCAACGAACACCAGTGCCCGCGGGCGCGACGTCGCACAAACGCAAGCGGCGCACGGCTGCGAAATGAACCCAATGCATGCTGGCACCCCAAAACGTGTGTATGGAAGAAACGCATAACTCACTCGCACACGCACGCACACACACGCAATCGCTGTCGCTCAAACTCTCGCACCCAGTATGGCCGCACTCCCGGACAGCGCCGAGTGGTGCAAAGCTATGGACGCCAGGCTGTGCATCTTGAAAAGGCAAGCACACAAACGCACACCACACACTGCGCAGACAGGCACCAGAGAGACACGCCAACCGCTAAACCACTCTCGACGGACGGTATCTCAAGAGCTTGCGTGTGTGTGCGCGCGTCCGCGTGTGCGTGTACCCGATCCAGCATGTCGTGGGGAGGCGCCGCCGGCACCCACAAGTACAATGGCTACCAAACGCCCTACGACCTGGGACCCGGCCGCTATGGCGTGCAGGGCCAAATCACGCGCAACCCGGCGGGCTACCAAACCAGCGTGGGGCCTGGCGTCGTGAACGCGCAACCCAACCCCGACGGCTCGTTCCCGTTCCTGGACAACCCGTACATCCCCTTCTTCGGTGCACCGCTCAAGCCGGAGCCCCCGCGACGCGAACCGCGCTCGCATTACGATTACTTCGAGGCCTACGACGGCACGCATTCGATTCACCTGAGCCAGTACTCCATCCGCACCATCACCGAGGCCGACACGTTCTGGCTGCGGGTGCGTGTTCGGCGTGTGTTTAGACGACGCTGTTGTGTGCGTATGTGTGCGTGATTGTGTGTGTGCGAGCGATTGTGTATGTGCTGACGATGGTTGCAGAAACTGCTTCCGCTTGCGGACGGCTCCGATTCGGACGTGATCGTGTGGGACCGCTGGGAGTTCAACGACCGCCTGCTGGACCGCCGCCCCGAAGAGTCCGTCTCCCGTGTCCTGAGCTGCGAGAAGACCGGAGGGCAGGACTCGATGGTGACCTACGGCATCGCGCTGGAGATGGAACATGGCTTCTACTCGACGCCCATCGGCCGGCGCCACTTCGCGTTCCAACTGCAGACCATCGTGAACTCGGTCATCGAAACGGCGTGTCTGGGCGTGGCCACCGCTGTCTACACGGCCGAGCCGGCGCGCAACCAAGAGGGCGAGCTTTTGCGTATGGGCATGAACATGGAGGAGTTCCTGCAGGTGCTGCGCCGCGAGGTGTCCATGTGGAACATCTTCACCAAGAGCGAGAACGGGTGGCGCATCGCCATCGACAACACCAAGTCGGCCATGCTCAGCCGCGGCAAGAACCCGAGCATGGTCATCATGCCCGACGGCTCGGCCAAGTACATCATGGGCGCGCGCCCCGAGGAAAAGTGGCCACTGGCCAAGGGCGGCGCCTACGACGGCACGCCCGAAGTCAGTCTTGCCTACGGAGGCATGGAGATCTACACGTCCCGTCCGTTCATACGCGGCGAGAAGCAGTCCAACATCGACCCGGCGTTCCAGTGGCGCACCATCGGTGGCTTCATCACGTTCCTGGCCAAAGACACCGAAAACGTGCCTCCCAACGAGTACAACCAAGCCATGCGCGACGTGTTCCAGTTCTGCGAGACCACCAACGACGAGTACCGGCACAACTTCCGGCAGGCTCTCGAAGCGTCGGGTGTGTTTGATGTGTCGGATGACAACGACTGGAAGTTGACAGAGCTGGGCTCCCAAGTCTTCGGTGACGCAGTCACTTGGGCAGACTACCTCAGGGTCACTGGCACCCTGGACATCGTGGTGCGCCACATGCTGGCGCGCAATGCCGACGAAAGTCAAGACACTGTACTAAGTTGGACGGGCTGGGTACCGGCGGCAGCACCGGCGGCACCGGCAGCAGCAGCACCGGCGGCAGCGGCAGCACCGGCGGCACCGGCACCCGCGGCACCCGCGGCACCCGCGGCACCCGCGGCAGCACCTGCAGCATTCAGAGCCAGAGCCAGACCGCGGGCACCCAGGGCCGGACCACGGGCACCTGCGCCACCTGGGGCCGGACCACAGGCATTCCCACCGCTCCCCCACGCGGGGCCGGCGTTTGTATTCGGTGTCCCTCCTGATGTTGCGGCAGCAGATGCTGCCGCGGGTGCTGCCGCGGCTGCTGCACCGGAGGTGCGTGACATGGACGTCGAGGAACCTGCTGCTGGTGCATCCGTGCCGATTGGTGATAGGAAGGCGCGAAGAGTAACCAGGGTCGCGGCGGCATGGGTGAACTTCATAGATGCCATCCAGAGCGTCGACCTCCTCACGATTGGATCGGCGCTCGGTGATGAAATCCCGATCGCAGGGGACGAATGCGACAACCTGAAGAAGGGGGCGCCGTCGTTCCAGGCACTGGTGAACGTTTATGACCATTTCCAGCACTTGGGACGAGACAATGGTGACACGTGCGGTATCACCGTGTTTGGTCCAGTCGGCCCGGAATCGTTCCTGCGACCGTTCACGCTCGCCACCACCAAGGACGACAGGCCGCGTAATGCCGACATTGTGCAGTCAGAGAAGGATATCACAAACCGCCTTGAACGACTCATACCCATCGCCGCCGAACTCTGTTCACTGGAGAAGGCCGTACGGCGTGACAGAAATACCCTAAACGGGTACCAACTCCAGATCATCGCCTTGGTGCATGAGTGCATGCAAACTCTGGCAGACCTGCGCCCCCAATTGCGCGTGCAAGTCGACCTGTTCATCCTTATGTCTCTGGCATCCGCGGTTGGTTTCCGCCGACAGATCGAGACAGAGTATGCGAACTTATCCAGCGGGGTTGACGATGACGCAAAACTTGCCGCCGAGATAGCCGCGTATGGGAATGGTGTCAACGAACAGATGGGATCGAACATCCGAGACGCCGATACCTACATGCGTGCCACCATCAATCGGTTCCTGGCGCTCGCCGATGCCATCAGAAAGGCGCACGCGGTAATGACCCACGACGAAGTCAACGCATACGTGCTGGCCCTTCTGGGCCAACGCGATGATCAAACGAATGCCGCCAGCCACGTCGCGAGTTCCCACGCGCGAAGCCTGGACGCGGCGAGACGGAGGGACGGGTCGGGTACACTGGCGGACCTTCTGTATCGCAGCTGGGTCAGCGGAGAGAGTACCCTTCTGGATGCCTCCGATGGAGACGACCTCATGACGCTGGCCATCGACATGCGCAACAACCTCATCGAAATCTTCCTGCGGTTGCGTCAGATGTTTCCTGCCGACAAGAAAGGTGCCGACGAACGCTTCAGGAGCTTCCTGGCCGTGGTGCTGGCCATGAGCACTGGCGTGCGGCGGAATGCCAAGAGGCGTTCGGGGGCAAAACCATTGGGTTACACCAAGGCGGACATCATGGCTATCGTGCAAACGGCAGTACAAGAAACTCGCGGAGGCTACATCAATTATATGGATTGGATCGGGAGTGCCGTCGCAAATTACCCAGTCAGATCGGACGACCAGATCCGAGTGGCCCGTGACGAGGTCCTATCCCATGCATCCATCCTCAATGAAGTCGTCGCACAATCCAACGTGAATGGCGACTGGTGGCTACTGGACCTCCAGGCACGCCGCCGAGGGAGCCCCAGTGTGGCAGCGGGGACAGGGGACAGTCTGGCACACTATTTCCCAGGAGGAGGGGTGAGACTTGCTGGTGTCACCGATGCCTACAGGGTAGCTTTCATTACCATGGCACTGGAACGCATTGCCATTCGCACAAACGGGGGGCGGCTGTTCCGCTGGCTCTTGACGAAGAACTGCTTCGTGCCCATCTCGCTCATCGGCTGGACGCCGCACGAACGCTTCCGCGCGGGCAGCATGGTGGTGGCGGTGCCGGGCAGCGAACTGGGCAACACGTTCGTGGGGCCCTCGGACTGGCAGATGGGCCGCGACACCCAGCGCAAGATGATCAACGCCCACTACACACTCAAGATGAAGTCGCTGGTCATGAACCCCGACCTGATCGAGATCTGCCCCAACGTGTTGGTGGTGGGCTACGGCGGCGGTGCCGGTCACGTCTACTGGCAGCCCTACAACAGTGACGACGTGCAGCGCTACAAGTCGAGCAACATCAATGGCCGCGACATGTTCATCACGGCCGTGCCTCCCGACTGGACGCCGCCGTGCTTTGTGATGGACATCACGGGCCGCTTCAACCCCGAGTGGTTCAACAACGGCACCGAGTCCAACCAGCTGCACTACCCCACGGCTCCGGCCTACACGATGCACTGGGGCTTCCACTATGGCGTGCACCAGCTCAAGCAGCGCTACGAGACGGTCGAACACCCGCGCACCAACACCGTCTGCCTGCAGCGCTTCCAACGCGTGTACGAGTACACGGGCAGCGCCGTCAGCAGCGGCTACACGCGACACATCGTGTCGAAGGGCCACAACGGCCCGCGCGTGTACCCCGGCTCGGCCGACGCGCGCAACGGCATGGCCATGTACCTGGCGCCCGTCAACTACGACAAGACCAGCTCGATGGCTGTCGTGTATTGAACTCTCTCAGTATCGAACCCGTTCTACGTTGCTCGCTGTTTGCACACACGCACACACACGCACACACACGCACACACACGCACACACACGCACACACACGCACACACACGCACACAC
>Ga0228698_1000023_pt1 | contig 164528 bp, 152 predicted proteins | sample McNCre117_Aug_MG_FD_178015 | JGI IMG/M metagenome (GOLD analysis project Ga0228698, IMG submission 178015) | Freshwater microbial communities from McNutts Creek, Athens, Georgia, United States - 1-17_Aug_MG | ecosystem: Environmental > Aquatic > Freshwater > Creek | place: USA: Georgia... | reverse complement strand
AGCAATGGGGCCGGTCTCTCCGCCCCTCCGGGGCTCCGAGCCCGGCCCCATTGCTCAGACCACGCCACACGGCGTAACTTCGCCAAAGGCTCTACTTACGGCTGGATGAAACTTCCAAGGCAGGTCAGCCAGAGCGAGGAAACACCTGAAGGAAAGGAGCGAGACGCAGCAAGGCACGATATTCCTCATGGTTAAACAAGGGATGGTGGCATGATAGGGCAATTACCCTGCTCGGTCAGACGCAATCTTTTCATTGGCCATGCGTTGAGGGCTGCTTTGCCTCATCGCTCTCCAACAGTAATGCTCCGGAGCGAACTGAACACCCTCGCTCCAAACCGAATCAACTCAGCGGGGACCTCCGTTGTCTTTAAATTGACACGCCAAAGCGCAGATCTATACGCTTTAAGCATGAAGCATTTAAAGAACAACAACAATGGGACGACCCTTCTCCTCTAATCCGACATATGTAAACCTTACCAAGGTCACGGATGAGGCTTGGATCGCCCAGCGGGCGACGAAAAGCAGGACGACTTGGTACTTGCTGAAGCTTGGCGACAAGCGACCTCGTTGCAGCCTCGGCACCGACGACAAGCGGCACGCCGCACTCCTGACGATGAAGGCCTATCAGGCTTGGCGGGAAGACCCGAACAGCGATTGGCGCTCGGCCTGCGGCAACGTTACGCACCACATCGGCTTCCAGCAGGTAGCCGAAGACTGGCTGGCGACGCAGAAGACCAATCACGCCTATAAGACCTGGGTCAATCACAGCATTTTTTACTGCGGACTCCCAAGGCGTTACTTGCACTTGCGCGCGTTGCGCAGGGCAGATTCCCGACCTTCAGGACTAAGATCATCAAAGCATAAAGCCGGACCATCTAGAGGCGGGGATTCCCTCGGCATAAAGAGCTCCTCTGCTTCGTACGCCGCCTGCATAACGCCACCACCTATTCTCCTATTCAGCATAAGGAGTAGCTCGGTCGTGTCCGCGTAGAGAATGCTTGGCTTTATTTCAAGAAAATTGAGAAGATGTTTCGACTTTCTGCTGAGATCTTTATTCCCGTTCTCATCATATGCCAACCAGCGGTCATACCCCCACAACTCGGAGAGAACGCTACTGGAATTTGCGCCTTTGTCCACCTCTGTAATCCGTACGTATTGGTATTCTAATATCCTAGCAATCCGCCTTCCCTTGGCATGACTCAGGACTTTGGCACCCAAGTCTCGACCGGGAAAAGCCTTCTTGTAGGCATGTCGGTAATTATCATAATCAACGTGAACCCAAACTTGTAACTCATCAAAGAGATTTGAAGAGTTTGGATCATCCCATATCTTTAAATTTTTATCTCCATGCTCTGGTTGATACGCTTGAACCAGAAATGCTCGTCGGGTATTTCGCCTAGACAACTCGGCAACAATGGGGCCCACGTATGTCTCTATTGCTGAAACGTCATTAGCCACCACGGGAACTAAGAGATTATCGGGAATATGCTCCCTGCTTCCGCGCTCACGGGCTGTTTCATTAAGTATCCTCATTTTGCACCGCCCCAGACGGCAAGAAATCTAACGACCTTGTTCCGACTCACTATGCGCGACATAGCAACCTTCCGTTCCGGCGGCCCTATTTGTTGATGCGGTAATATTGCGTGACTCTGGCTGCGGCCTCATCGAAGGCGGCGTCCCATTTTTCCTGGGGCAAGGCTGGCGGCGGCGGGCAGGTTTTGGCTTTTTCCAGGCCGCATTGCATGACGGACAGGCCATAGCCGCTGGGCCAATGTTCGTCGTAATCGACATGGCCGCGCAGCTTGCGGGCGAAGGCGATGCCGTCGGCCACCGCCTTGGCGGTGTCTTGGGGATGCTTGGACATCAGGTCGGTCAGCTGCTTGGCGCCCTGCTCGCCGTTCAAGACAAAGGCCCGCTTGAAGAAACCTTCATTATTGACGATTTCCGCCCGCCCGCTTTCATCGGCGAAGCGCAGGCTGTCATACCAGCCCAGAGTCGCCTGGATCGCCACCATCGTCAGAATTTCGGACATCTTGCTGCCCCCTTCCTGGGGAACGTAATAGATGCCGTACAGGTCCATGGCCTCCATCGGGGTCAGCGAGACCGGGTTCTTCTCAAGCCCGGTCAGAGCCGCATCCAGGGCTTTACTCGCCTTGGCCTGGTCCTTGCCGCCCAGCACGGCGAACAGCGCCTGGCGACGCTTCTGCCAGTCCTGCTGCGGCGTATCGACGACAATCGTCTCGGCCATGACCTGCGTGCCGGCACAAACAAGCAGCAACGCCGCCAACAGCCCCCGCCAGAAATTGCGCTTCCCCATGATGCCTCTTCTCTCGTGCTCAGGCCGAATGGCCGATGGTAAAAATGAAGCGGCTGCCGGTGCCGCTGGGATTGGGTTCGACCCAGATCGTGCCGTTATGGCGCTCGACGATCTTCTTGCAGACCGCCAGCCCGATGCCGGTGCCGCCGCCATAGGCATTCTTGCCGTGAAGCCGCTGGAAAATCTGAAAGACCCGCTCGGACTGATCCGCCGGAATGCCGATGCCGTTATCGTCCAGAATGATCCGCCAGCCCTCCGGATGGAACTCGGCCTGCAAGACGATCTCGGGCGGGCGGGACGGATCGGAATATTTGATGGCGTTGGCGATCAGGTTTTGGAACAGCCGCGCCATCTCGTGGGGGGCGCAGGTCACCGCGGGTAATTTGGCCGGCAGGCTGACCTTGGCCCCGGACTCGGCGATGGCGACGCTCAGATTGAGCAGAGCGATATCCACCAGCTCCTTCAGAGCGACATTCTGAACCATGTCCTCGGTGCGGCCGACCCGCGACAGCTCCAGCATATCCAGGATCAGCTGGTTCATCCGCTTGGTGCCGTCCCGGACGAAGGCGGCATATTGCCGCTGCTCTTCGGTCAGATTCGTGCCCAGCGACCGCTCCAGCAGGGTGGCAAAGCTGCTGATCACCCGCAGAGGCTCGCGCAGGTCATGGGAGGAGACATAGGCGAACTGTTCCAGCTCGCGGTTGGTCTCCTTCAGGGCGCGGATGCTGTTCTTCAGGGCCGCCTGGGCGCTGTCGCGCTGTTTCAGCAGCAAGGCCGAAGCCCGGTTCACCACCACCAGATAGCTGGTCGCGACCGCCGCCAGCAACAGCAGCAAGGTCAAACCACCCACCAGCGCCGTGGCATATTTGCCGATCACATCGCGCAGATCGAACTCATCCATCCGCCCTGGATGCACCCGCAGGCGCAGCATCACCGCCTCGACCACCGAATAGTCGCCCGGCGGTGAAAAGCCGAAGAACCCCGCCGCCTTGGTGGCCGGATCATCCGGCCCCAGGGACAAAAGCGCCATACTGACGGCCTTGACCAGGGTCTCGGGGACTTTCTTGGTGCTGCAGAACGGCCATTCCGGGTAAAGGGCGGTGGATACAATCTGGGGATAGGTTCCCCGCGGCTGCTGGTTGATGATCTTGATCCGCGACGGGTCCAGCTTGCCTTCGCGAACCATGGCCTCGACGATGCCGGTGCGGACGAAGGCGGCATCGACATTGCGCTCCATCAAAGCCTGGATCGAGCGGTCATGGGGCATGCCCAGATAAATCATCTTGGGAAAGGCGATCCCCTGGCGGCGCAATTCCCAAAGCTGCATCAGATTGCCGCCCAAGGACTCCTCCGAGGGAGAGCCCGCCACGCGGCCCGACAAATCCTCGATCCGATTAATGTCGGCCTGATCCGAGCGGGTGACGATGACCCCGCCGAATTGGGTGACCGGATGGCCGTCGATCTGCGGCATCACCGTCAAGATCGGCGCCAGACTGGTCTGATTGCGCAGCAGGACGAAATGATCCGGATTGGTAAAGACGAAGTCCATCTGCCCGGCTTTGACCGCGTGGTCCAGGTCGGGATAGTTCATCGGCACGACGCGGAACTCGCGGCCGGGAATGGCGCGGGACAGATACTCCATCATCGGCGCCCACTGCCGCAGGGTCTGATCGATGGGGCGAAAGGACAGCACGCCGATCAGAACCGGAGGCTCGCCCACCCCCGGCAGCCCGCTTTCTTGGGCGAACAGAGGCGAAGGCGCGGTTGCCGCCAAAAGCAGCAAAACCAGACAATTCCGCAGGAACCGAACCACTTGCATCGCCCCTTCGCGACTTAAGGAACCCCAGACAATTCACCTTCCCCGAAAGTAGAATAGCCCGGTCCGCAAGCGCCGGAAAGTCACATCCGCAGCAAAGCCCGATATTTCCCAAACGACCTTGGGCACATCCTTTGGCAGGCTTGATCCCATCGGCAATCTGCCCCACCTTGACAGCAAGAAAACCGGAGCCCGCGCCCATGCCGATCCCCACAAGGTTCAGCGACCACCAACTGCAGCGCATTCTGGACGAAGCCAGCATCTATCTCTGTGCCTGTCCGGCCCAGGTCTGCCGCCAGATCCAGGGGCTGCGGGCGCTGCATAGCTATCAGGAAAGCTGCCTGATCGACCCCAAGACCGACAAGCAGACCCACGCCCTGATCGCCGAGGCGACCCTGGAGGCCCATGCCCGGCTGGAGCGTTGCCTGGACGACATCCTGACCCAGGAAGGCTGGGACCGCGACAGCCTGAAGATGCCGCCGGGCCTGCGCCGGCTGCGCGACGAGGCGATCCGAAACCTCTGACAGCCTTCCTTGCGCCCAGCGATTGGCAAGGCCGTTGCAATAGTGGGGTCACCGCCCCCTTTTGCACGGAAGGAATGCCTATGATCGAAATCACGGAACGGGCCAGCGACGCCCTGAAAGCCGCCATGGACAAGGCCAATGGCCAGGCGGCGGGCGTCCGGATCACCGCCAGCAAGGACGGCTGTTCGGACATCCGCTATGACATGGGACTGGTCACCGGCGGGCTGGATGATGATCTGCAGGCCCAGACCCGCTTCGGCATCACCGTCTTCGCCAGCCCGGAATCGGCGGCTTTGCTGCTGGGATCGGTGCTGGATTACGGCCAGACCGACAACGGCTTGGCCTTTTCCTTCTTCAATCCCAACAGCCTGACCGGCAGCGCCGCCACGGCCGAAAGCGGCCATGGCTGCTCTTGCGGCAAGCCGTCCTGCGGCTCTTGAAGGATGGGACCTATCCGTACGGTCCGGTGTGGGGATCGTACGGATTCGGCCATCCCTTGGTTGAAGACCTCCTCCGAAAGATAGAGCTTGTGACCATCTTCCAGCTTCTTTCTACCTGCGAAGGGGACTAATCTTTACACGACAAAAAGAACCCAACCCAGCCGGTCGTCTGGCCGGATTTGATCGAGGGTGATGATGGGTCGTGTAATCGCCTCCCTGCTGAGACCGGACCGCCATTCCGCGCCGCCACTGATCCTCTGCCTGTTCCTGACGCTGCTGGCGTTCAATGGCCGCTGGCTGCCCCCGATCACCCTGGCCTCGCTGCAATCCGACTATGCCGGCGTGCATATGCTGCTGGAAATGATCGCCATTGCCATTTCCGCCATGGTGTTCGGCCTGGGCTGGAGCCTGCGCCGCCAGCCGGACAATATCTTGTCGGTGATCGTCGGCGCGGGCTTCCTGGCGGTGGCGATCATCGACACCTTCCACGCCTTGTCCTATCTGGGGATGCCCGTTCTGGTCACCCCGGCGACGCCCGAGAAAGCCATTAATTTCTGGCTGACCGGCCGCGGCCTGACCGCCCTGGCGCTGCTGTCGGTGGGCCTGACCCGGCGCGGCAACCTGAGCCCGCTGGTCAGCGACGCCGTCTTTCTGCTGGCGGGCGGCATCGTCGGCCTGTCCGGTTGGATCGGCTTTTATCATGCCGACTGGCTGCCCCGGACCTTCATTCCTGGACAAGGCCTGACCGAGGTCAAGATCGGCACCGAATATGTGCTGATGGCCATGCTGGCCCTGGCGACCTTCGGCATCCTGTGGCGGCAGGATCAGGATCATCGCTACAGCCATCTCTGGCTGGCGGCGGGGGCCTGGACCCTGGCCCTGGCGGAAAGCTTCTTCACCCTTTACGCCAGCGTCTCGGACCTGTTCAACCTGCTTGGTCATCTCTATAAGGCGGCTGCCTATCTGATGATCTACAAGGCGCTGTTCGCCAAGGGGGTCAGCGCCCCTTACGCCGAATTGGCCCGCGAGCGCGCCCGGCTGCGCAGCCTGCTGACCTCGATTCCCGACCTGATCTGGATGAAGGCGCCCGACGGCCGCTATCTGGCCTGCAACCCCGCCTTCGAGGAATTCTTCGGTGCCCGCGAAGCCGAAATCATCAACAAGACCGACTATGATTTCGTCCCCCAGGATCTGGCCGACTTCTTCCGCCGCAAGGACAAGGAGGCCATTTCCGCCCATGGCCCCAGCATCAATGACGAATGGGTGACCTTCGCCAATGACGGCCACCGCGCCCTGCTGGAGACCTTGAAGACGCCGGTCTACACCAGGCATGGCGAGCTGCTGGGCGTGCTGGGCATCGCCCGCGACATCACCGCCCGCGTCCAGGCCGAGCGTTCGCTCGAGGTCGCCAATCAGAATCTGGAACAGTTCGCCTATGTCGCCAGCCACGATCTGCGCGAACCCTTACGCACCATCAGCAGCTATGTCACCCTGTTGGAGCGCCGCTATTCCGACAAGCTGGACGACGAGGGACGCGAATTCATCGGCTATGTCCGCGACGGCGCCAAGCGGCTGAACGGCATGGTGCTGGAACTGCTGGAGTTCTCGCGCATTGGCCGCGCCCCCGATGCCGGCGAGGCCGTCGTCTTGGATCAGGTCATCGCCGACGCCTTGGCGGGACTGACCCTGGCCATCAAGGAAAGCAGGGCCGAGATCACCTTGGACGGCCCCTTCCCCACCATCCGGGGCAGCCGCTCCGAGATGCTGCGTCTATTCCAAAACCTGATCGGCAATGCCTTGAAATATCACCGCCCCGATCAGGCTCCCGCGGTGACCATCCGCTGCCGCCGGCAAAAGGACGACTGGCTCTGCACGGTCGAAGACAACGGCATCGGGATCGATCCGCAATATTTCGACCGCATCTTCGGCATTTTCCAGCGCCTGCACACCCGCGACAAATTCGGCGGCAACGGCATCGGCTTGGCCATCTGCAAGAAGATCGTCGAACATCATGGCGGCAAGATTTGGGTGGAAAGCCAGCCGGGACAGGGATGCCGTTTCCAGGTCTCCCTACCCGCCGAAGATTAATCCGCCACCTTGCGTCCGGTGATCATCGGCAGGATCAGATTGTCCTTGCGCACCAGCCAATAGAACAGCACCGCCCCCACATGCAGGGCCGCCAACGGCCCTTCGAAATCCACATCGTCGTTGGACATCAAGCCGCTGATCGCTTGCAGGGACAGCCCGGCCAGCATGGTCACCACCATCCAGCCGCCCAGGGGATTATGCCCTGGGGTCGGGCTCTTGCCGCTCTTCAGATAGGCGGCGACCCCCGAAGGCCCCCGGACGAAATCGCTGAACCGGGCGGTCCGGCTGCCGACGAAGCCCCACAGGATGCGGAACAGCAGCAAAGCCAGCACCGCCTCGCCCAGGGCGGCATGCAGCGGCAGATGGTCCAGCTTGGCGCTGGCGAACAGCGAGACGATCGCCGCCACCAGCACCCAATGGAACAGCCTGACCGGCAGATCCCAGACCTTGATCATCAGTCTTCCTTATAGCGGCGATGGCAGGACTTGCAGCTGTCCATCACCTGACCGGCGGCCTCGGCCAGCTGGTCCTTGGTGCCGCCCGACGAGGCCAGCAGCGCCAGCGCCTGCGACCGTTCCTGCATGGTCTTGGCCTTGGCGGAGAAGTCCGAGAAATTGCTCCAGATCTCGTCCTTGGCGTCGGTCTTGCCCTTGTTGCTGCCCACCGGGAACATGTCGGGGATACGGCCACCCAGGGCGGCCAGCGACTTGGCGGCTTCGGCGATGGCGGCATTGTCGCCCGAGGACAGGCCGTCCTTGACCTGAGCGAAGGACTGCTTGGCGCCCTTGAAGGCCTTGACCCGCTCGTCGATGGGGTCGCCGGCCAGGGCGGCGCTGGCGGCACAGAAAATCAGACCCGAGGTCAGCAGGGCCGACAGGGTGGACCGCATGGTGATCTGCATCTCGATGACATCCTTTGTTGCTTGAGGTTGAGAAGACCCTACCCCAAAACGCGGGCGAAATTATCTCGGCTTCTGAGGCAAAGCGTCGCAAGCGGTATCAGAACCGGGCTTTGCGACAGATCGATACATTTTCACGATGGCAGCGGCAGCAGCACCGAGACCTTGAAGCCGGGCGAGAGATTGCGCATCTCAAGATGGCCGCCATGGGCGGCGACGATGTCATTGGCGATGGCCAGCCCCAGCCCGACGCCGCCGGTGGCGCTGTTGCGGGATTCCTCCAGCCGGACGAAGGGCTTCAGCACCTCGGCCATCTGGGCTTCGGGAATGCCGGGCCCCTGGTCCTCGATCTCGACCAGGGCGAAGCCGTCTTGGGCGCGGCAACACAGCCGAGCCCCCTCGCCATAGCGGACGGCGTTCTCGATCAGATTGCGCAAGGCCCGGCGCAAGGCGGTGGGGCGGCATTGCAGGATCAGGCGCGGCGAATCCTCGAAGACCACCCCATGGCCCAGCTCGGCCATATCCTCGACCAGACTATCCACCAGCGCCGCCAGATCGATATCGCGGCTTTCCTCCAAGGTGGCATCTGAGCGGGCGAAATCCAGGCTGGACTGCACGATGGCGGTCATCTCCTCGATGGTGGCGATCATCTGCTCGGCGGTCTCGCTGTCCTCGATCAGCTCGGCCTTCAGCCGCAGGCTGGTAAGGGGCGTGCGCAGATCGTGGCTGATGGCCGCCAGCAGCCGGGTGCGGTCCTGGATGAAGCGGGTCAACCGGTCCTGCATGGTGTTGAAGGCACGGATCAGCCCCACCACTTCGCTGGGGCCGCTTTCAGGCACCTTGGGCGTCGGCTGGCCGCGTCCCAACCGCTCGACGGCGGCGGCCAGACGGCGCAGGCTGCGGGTTTCGTGGCTGACCACCAGAAAGACGATCAGCACCGTCGCCAGCATCATCACCAGGATCGAGGCCACCGGCGTCGATTCCCAGACCGACGGCACCACCAGCCGGGCATTGGCGTTCAGCCAGCGCCCCTCGGCCAGCGGCACCGACACCGCCAGACCATTAAACTCGTGCTTATGATTGGGATGGCCGTCATAGGGACGTCCCGACACCGCCTGATAGCCGTCGCACCGCTGCTCGGGCTTGTCCAGCAGATGCAGCCGGGGCGCACCGGCACTATAGAGCCGCAGCAGACTGCCCAGCCGCCGGATCAGCTGCTCATCGGTCTCGAAACCGGTGCCCACCTGGGGAGTCGGCGACAGGCTATAGCACAGCTCGTACAGGCTTAAGTGATCCAGAACCTCGGCCTGCCGTTCGACCGGCGTCGCCTGCAACAGCCGCAGCACTGCTTCCAGCTGTTCGAATATCTGGCTGCGCACCAGACTTTTATGCACCCGATGCTCGGTCTCCAGCGCCTCGTGCAGATTGACCGCCTGGGACAGCAGGATCGACAGCAGCAGCAGCACCGCCAAACGCGGAAAGATCCGACGCGGCAATAGTGGCGGAAGGCGGGTCATGGCTCGTCCATTTCCGCGACCGGCACCGCCAGACTATAGCCCTCGCCCCAGACCGTCTTGATGATGCGGGGCGCCTTCGCGTCCTCCTCGATCTTCTTGCGCAGGCGGCTGATGGAATTGTCGATGCTGCGGTCGAAGGGATCGGCGGTACGCCCGGCGGTCAGGTCGAGAAGCTGGTCGCGGCTGAGGGTCTGGCCCGGCCGCTCGACCAGGACTTCCAGCAGGCGGAACTCGGCGGAACTGAGCGGCAGTCCGACACCGTCCGGGCCGGTCAGCTCGCGCCGGGTCAGATCGAACACCCAATGGCCGAAGCGCAGGCGCTTGCCGGTCAGCGGCCCCGGCTTGGGCTGACCCTGGCCGGCGCGGCGCAGCACCACCTTGATGCGGGCCAGCAGTTCGCGGGGGCTGAAGGGCTTGCAGACATAATCATCGGCGCCCAGTTCCAGCCCGACGATGCGGTCGGCTTCCTCGGTCATGGCGGTCAGCATGATGAAGGGAATCCCGGCATCACGCAGATGCCGACCCAGATCCAGGCCGCTTTCCCCCGGCAGCATCAGATCCAGGATCACCAGATCGATGGCCGACGAGGCCAAGCATTGCCGCATGGCCCGGCCATCGGCGGCGGTGCTGACCCGCAAAGACATCTTGGTCAGATATTTCGCCAGCGGCTCGCGGATGTCGCGGCTGTCATCCACCACCAGGATATGCGGAACTTTCTCCAACGCTCGGCTCCTTCGCTCCGCCTTGCAGGATAAAGGGCGCTGCGGCGGCAACCGGAAAGAAAATTGTATCCGTTTGTCGCAAGGCCGCGAACCGCCAAGATTGGCGACAAATTCGCCCCTTTGCCGACATGCGGTTGATACCGACCAAGGCTATTGTCGCCGCGATCCATTGAAAAAGGAAAGCCTCAGATGAAAGCCTCGGCCCGCGACGTCGTCACTCCTGCGGTGGTCGGCCTGTTTCTGTTCATCGCCGTTTCCGGCGTCGCCCTGTTCTTCCATCTTCAGTCCAACCTGTTCCACTCCGCCCATGAATGGCTGGGTCTGGCCTTTGCCGGGTTTGGACTGTGGCACGCGCTGCGTTATTGGAAGAACATCCTCGGCTATTGGAGCAAGCCGGCGTCGAAGCTGGTGATGGCCGGAGCGGTGACTCTATCCCTGCTGGTGGCCGGGCTGACCATGACCCCCGGCCAGGGCGGCAGTCCCCGCATGGTGCTGAAGGCCATGGAGCAATCCACCCTGAGCAGCGCCGCCGCCGCCATGGGCAAGACCCCGACCGAAGCCATCGCTCTGCTGAAAAGCAAGGGCATCGCCGCCGAGGAAGAGCAGTTGGTGGTGGAAATCGCCCAAGCCGCCCATCAGCCCGCCGCCGCGATCCTGATCAGTCTGGCCAATCCGTCCGGGCGCTAGGATCGCCGCAGGTTTCGAACAGCAGCTGCCGCAGCCACCGCTGGCCCGCATCCCGGTGGCTGCGCTCGTGCCAGGCCGCCGTCTTGGTGAAGCCGGGCACCGGCAGCGGCGGCTCGCAGATCGTCAGGCCGCTGACGCCGACCACTAAGCGGCTGGGCACCACCGCCACCATGTCGCTGGAACGCAGGATTTCCGGCACCACCAGGAAGGACTTCACCGACAGGCTGACCCGGCGGCTTCGGCCCAAGGCTTCCAGCGCCTCGTCGGTGACGCCCCGGAAGCCGCCGCCACTATAGGACACCATGGCGTGATCCAGGTCGCAGAAATCCTCCAGCGACAGCGTTCCATCCGCCGCCAGCGCCGGATGCCCGGCCCGCAGAGCGCAGACATAACGCTCGTCGAACAGGCGGCGGGCATGCAGGTCGGGCGGTGTGCATTGCGGCGTCATCAGGGCCAAATCGATCTCGCCCCGCTCCAGCTGGCTTTGCACCTTGGCGTCTTCCACCGGCACCAGCGACACCCGGACCTGAGGCGCATGCTGCTTCAAGGCCGCCAGGAAGGGTACGGCGATCGCCCGCAGGGCATAGTCCGTCGCCGCCACCGTAAAGGTCAGCCGCGCCTGGGCCGGATCGAAGGCCTTGGGCTGCAGCAAGGCCTCGACATCGGCCAGCAGATGCTTGATGGGGCAAGCCAGCTCCAGCGCCCGCTGAGTCGGCACGATGCCCCGCTGCGCCCGCACGAACAAGGGATCGCCGAAGCTGTCCCGCAGCCGGGTCAGCATGCCGCTCATGGCGGGCTGGGTCAGCCCCAGCCGGGCGGCGGCGCGGGTGACGTTGCGTTCGTCCAGCAAGGCGTCCAGCGCCTTCAGAAGATTCAGGTCCAGGGCTCTGATATCGCGCATTCTTATACTCATAATCAGATATGGCGATTTGCGTTATGACAATGCTTACCCCATCTCTGGCTGAGCGACCATATCGGAATGGACCTATGAACGAGATTTCCTGGCCCCAGGGCTATATTCCCGGCTTCACTGACAATTACGTCTCGAACGAGATCACGGTGGCCGGTCTGACCGCCGCCCAGGTCTGGGCTCAGCTGAACGATACCCGCGCCTGGCCGGTCTATTACAGCAACGCCACCGACATCCTCTTCCATGACGGCAGCGGTCCGTTTCTGAGCAAGGGGGCGCGGTTCCGCTTTACTACCTTCGGCTTCCTGGTCGAGGCCGAGGTGGTGGAATACGAGCCTCCCGCGCAAGGAAAGCCCGCCCGCGTCGCCTGGCATGGCTGGGTCGAGGGCGATGCCCAGCATCGGCTGGACGTGCATCACGCCTGGCTGTTCGAGGATCTTTCTCCGGTCCAGGGGCAGCCCCGTGTTCGCATCTTGACCCAGGAAACCCAGAACGGCCAACCGGCCCGCGATCTGGCCGCCATGCGCCCCAACCCCATGCTGAACGCCCATCAGGAATGGATCGACGGCCTGGCCGAGGCCGCCCGCAACGCTCATGCCTAAGGAGACCCCATGTCTGCCCTTTTTACGCCCTTCACGCTGAAAAACGTTACCTTACGCAACCGCATCGCCATTCCGCCCATGTGCCAGTACAGCGCCACCGACGGTGTCGCCAATGACTGGCACCGGGTTCATTACGCCTCGCTGGCCCGTGGCGGCGCGGGGCTGATGATCGTCGAGGCCACCGGCGTCAGCCCCGAGGGCCGCATCTCGCCCTCTTGCCTGGGTTTGTGGAACGATGGTCAGCGCGACGCCCTGAAGGGCATCGTCCAGGGCATCAAGGCCGGCGGTGCGGTTGCCGGCATTCAGATCGGCCATGCCGGGCGCAAGGCCAACGCCAACCGCCCCTGGGACGGCGACGACCATATTCCCGAAAGCGATCCCCGCTATTGGCAGACCATCTCGCCCTCGGCGGTGGCCTTCGGCGGCCCCAACCTTCCCCGCGTCCCGCGCGAGATGACCCTGGACGACATCGCCCGCGTCAAAGACGACTTCGTCACCGCCGCCCGTCGGGCGCTTGAGGCCGGCTTCGAATGGCTGGAGCTGCATTTCGCCCATGGCTATCTGGGGCAAAGCTTCTTTTCCCGCTATGCCAACCAGCGCACCGACGGCTATGGCGGCGACTTCGCCGGACGCGCCCGCTTCCTGCTGGAAACCCTGGAGGCCGTCCGCGCCGTTTGGCCGCAGCATCTGCCGCTGACCGCCCGTCTGGGCGTCATCGAATATGATGGCAAGGACGAGGAAACCCTGGCCGAATCCATCGCTCTGACCAAGCAGATGAAGGCCCTGGGCCTGGACCTGCTGAATGTCAGCGTCAATTTCTCGACTCCTGATGCGCAGATTCCCTGGGGCCCAGCCTTCCTGGCGCCGGTGGCCGAGCGGGTGCGGCGGGAAACCGGCCTGCCGGTGGCCTCGTCCTGGGGCATCGAAAAGCCGCAGCTGGCGGAAGAGGTGGTTGCCAAGGGTCAGATGGATCTGGTGATGATCGGCCGCGCCATGCTGGCCAATCCCCATTATCCCTATCACATGGCCCAGGTGCTGGGGGTCGAAAAGGCCTCTTGGGTGCTGCCCGCGCCCTATGCTCACTGGCTGGAGCGTTATCGCCTGAACGGCTAGGAACAAAGGGGGGGGGCGGTCTTAACCGCTCCCCTTTTTCCCATCAGGCCGGAAAAGCGAATTTCGCGGCCTCGCGGACCCCGCCCGAAGGCCAACGCTGGGTGATGGTCTTGCGCCGGGTATAGAAACGCACGGCATCGGGACCATAGGCGGCCAGATCGCCGAACAAGGACCGCTTCCAGCCGCCGAAGCTGTGATAGGCCACCGGCACCGGCAGGGCGACATTCACTCCCACCATGCCCACCTGGATATGATCGGTGAAATAGCGGGCGGCCTCGCCGTCGCGGGTAAAGATGCAGGTGCCGTTGCCATAGGCATGATCATCGATCAGGTCCATGGCCTGCTGCATGGTCTCGACCCGCATCAGGCACAGGACCGGGCCGAAGATTTCTTCCTGATAGATGCGCATCTCGGGCGTCACATGATCGAACAGGCAGCCCCCCAGGAAATAGCCCTGCTCATGCCCGGCCACCGATAGGGCGCGGCCATCCACCAGCAGCTTGGCGCCTTCGGCGACGCCCTGATCCACATAACCCCGCACCTTGTCGAAATGCGGCTTGCTGATCAGCGGCCCCATCTCGGCCCCCGGCAGGGTGCCCGGCCCGACCTTGAGAGCGGCCAGCGCCTGAGACAACCGACCCGCCAGTTCGTCGGCAAGCCTGTCGCCCACCGCCACCACCACCGAGATCGCCATGCAGCGTTCGCCGCAAGAACCATAGGCGGCCCCCATCAGGGCACTGACCACATTGTCGAGATCGGCATCGGGCATGACGATGGCGTGGTTCTTGGCCCCGCCCAAGGCCTGCACCCGCTTGCCATGGGCGGCAGCGGTGGCATAGACATATTCGGCGATGGGGGTCGAGCCGACGAAGCTGACCGCCTGGATGCGGGGATCGGTCAGCAGGACATCCACCGCCTCCTTATCGCCATTAACAACGTTCAGGACGCCCGGCGGCAGACCAGCCTCCAAAGCTAGTTGGGCGATGTACAGAGTCGCGGAGGGATCGCGCTCGGACGGCTTCAGGATGAAGCAATTGCCGCTGGCGATAGCTGCCGGATACATCCACAGCGGCACCATGGCTGGGAAGTTGAAGGGGGTGATCCCCGCCACCACGCCCAGCGGCTGGAACTCCGACCAGCTGTCGATGCCCGGCCCGACATCCTTGCTATGCTCGCCCTTCAAGAGCTGAGGAACGCCGCAGGCGAATTCCACATTCTCGATGCCGCGCAGCAGCTCGCCATGGGCGTCGTCCAGCACCTTGCCATGATCGGCGGTGATCAGGGCGCAAATCTCCTCGGCCTTCTCCTCCAGCAATTGCTTGAAGCGCATCAGGATGCGGGCCCGCTTCAAGGGCGGCGTCGCCCGCCAGCTAGGAAAGGCCGCCTGGGCCGAGGCGATGGCGGCCTCGACCGTCAGCTTCGAAGCCAGCTCCACCTGACCGCTGGGCTGGCCGGTAGCGGGATTGGTGACGGTCTGCAGCCGCGCTTCAGGACAATGGGTGATGGTTCCCGAGATCAGATGGGCGATGGCGATCATGGGTGTCTCCTTGGCTCAAGCCACCGCCACAAGGGCGTCGGCGACGGCGTTGAACAGGCCGTCCAGATCGGATTTTTCGCTGATGAAGGGCGGCCCGAATTGCAGGGTATCGCCGCCATAGCGGACGTAATAACCGGCATCCCAGCATTTCAAGGCGATCTCCCAGGGGCGGCGGGCCGGTTCACCAGGAGCCGGGGCGATCTGCACCGCGCCCGCCAATCCGTAATTACGAATATCCACCACATGGGGCAGGCCCTTCAGGCCGTGGATCAGATTTTCAAAATAGGGAGCCAGGGCGGCGGCCTTGTCGGCCAGCTGGTCCCGCTCGAAAATCTCCATGGCCGCCAGCCCGGCGGCGCAGGCGACCGGATGGCCGGAATAGGTATAGCCGTGGGGGAACTCCACCAGATAATCCGGCCCGCCCGCCGCCATGAAGGTCTGATAGATCTCGGCGCTGGCGATCACCGCCCCCATGGGCACGGTGCCGTTGGTCAGCCCCTTGGCCACCGTCATCAGATCGGGAGTGACGCCGAAGGCCTGAGCCGCGAAAGACGCACCCGCACGGCCGAAGCCGGTGATCACCTCGTCGAAGATCAGCAGAATATTGTGCTTGTCGCACAAGGCCCGCAGCCGTTGCAGATAGCCCTTGGGCGGCACCACCATGCCCGCCGAGCCGGAAAAGGGCTCGACGATCACCGCCGCGATGTTCGAGGCGTCGTGCAGGGCCACGATCTCTTCCAGGGCGTCGGCCAGCTCGGCTCCCTGCTCGGGCATGCCCCTGGTGAAGGCATTGCCGGGCAACAGGGTATGGGGCAGATGATCCACATCCCCCATGCCGCCGAACAGCTTGCGATTGCCGACGATGCCGCCGACGCTGGTGCCGCCGTAATTAACGCCGTGATAGCCCTTCACCCGGCCGATCAGCTTGGTCTTGGCGGGTAGGCCCTTCTGCCGCCAATAGCCGCGCGCCATCTTCAGGGCGGTGTCGGCGGATTCCGAACCGGAATTGGTGAAGAAGACATGATCCAGCCCCGCCGGAGCCATGGCCGCCACCTTTTCCGCCAGCCGGAAGGCCAGCGGATGGCCGAACTGGAAATTGGGGGCGTAATCAAGCTGGGCGATCTGTTCCCCGACCGCCTTGACGATCTCGGGGCGGGCATGGCCGAAGCCGGTGCACCACAGGCCCGACAGGCTGTCGAACACCCGCCGTCCCTTGGCGTCGGTGAAGTGACAGCCCTCGGCCGCCACCACCATGCGCGGATTGTCCTTGAACTCGCGATTGGCGGTAAAGGGCATCCAGTAGGCATCCAGCGCGGCGCGGCTCAGGCCCGCCGCCGCCCGGGGATCGAAAAGCGCCATCGGCATTGCTCCCATAAACCAGCATTGACGCCTAGCCTGCCCCTGGGATTATGCTGGGTAAATCCAAAGTTCTTTATCTTCAGTTATGGATTTCCTTAAATATGAGCAGCCTGCCATCCCTGACCGATGCCGACCTGCGGCTGTTGCGGCTGTTCCGCACGGTGGTGAATTGCGGCGGCTATACCCCCGCCGAGGTCGAGCTGAATATTTCCCGCGCCGCCATCAGCCAGCATATGTCTGATCTGGAAAAGCGGCTGGGCCTGACCCTGTGCCGGCGCGGGCGAGCGGGCTTTCTGCTGACCGAGGAAGGGCGGGCGGTCTATGAGGCGGCCTTGCGCTTCCATTCCGCCGCCGAGAATTTCCGCGCCGAGATCAATGCCGTGCATCAAAGGCTGCGGGGCGCCCTGAATATCGGCATCACTGACAATCTGGTGACATCGCCCCGCATGCGGGTGACGCGGGCCTTGCGGGCACTGAAGGAAAAGGGCCCCGATGTGCAGGTGAACATCCGCATGATCCCGCCCAAGGAGATCGAGCGCGGCGTCCTGGACGGGCAGCTGCATGTGGGCGTAGCCCCGGTGGGGCGTACCCTGCCGGGCCTTTGCGGCTTGCCGCTTTATGACGAGCAGCTGCATCTCTATTGCGCTGCCGAGCATCCCTTCTTCGCCCTGCCCGATAGCGATCTCAGCGACGCGGTCATCGCCCAAGCCGATGCGGTGGCGCCGTCCAGCCAAATGGCGAAACAGCAAGCCCCGCTCAGGATCACCGCCACCGCCACCGACCGCGAGGGCGTCGCCTTCCTGATCCTGACGGGCTGTTATATCGGCTTCCTGCCGACCCACTATGCCCGGCAATGGGAAGAGCGCGGCATGGTCCGGGCCATCGACCCTGAACGCTATTCAGAACAGGTGGAATATCAGGCCATCACCCTGAAAAGCGGCCATCCCAATCCGGTTCTGGCCAGCTTCATGGAGATCCTGCAAGAAACCCGAGCCTAGTTGTCCAGGAAGCTTTCCAGCGGCAAAGGATGCGACTGCCCCGGCCCGTCGCCCACCGGCGGCAGCAGCATGGACAGCTCTTGCCCTTCGTCCTGCCCCGAGACCTTGCGCGGCTGGAACACCTGGGCGGTGGGCACGATGAAGCTCTTCATCTCGTTTAGGAAAACCCCACAGGCGCGGCTATAGTCCTCGCCTGTGGCGAAGACGGCGCGGAAGGTGCCGTCGGGAATGCCCTCGATCACCGCCTCGGACTGGGCTTCGACGAAGAAGGCCAGAACCGTGCGGCCATTGGGGGTCTTCAGCCGCACCACCGCGTCATCGCCGCCGTCATTGCCGATCACCAACCGATGCTTGCCGCCGGTGCGGCGCATCAGAACATCGCCGTTCTTAGGGACTTCGCCCTTTTGCTCATAGCACCAGCGGTTCTTCTGACTGTTGCCGGGGCCGCCGAACAGGAAGCGCGAGGGCACATAGCCGGTCAGGCCGTTGGGCGTCAGGATGCGGGCCCATTCGCCGCCGCCGCTGCTGTCCATCACCTGCACCGTGGCAAAGCGGTCCAGCAGCGCCACCACCGGCTGATTGGCCGATGGCCCCTGGCGCACCTTCAGCACATCCACCGCCACATGCCGGGTCTCGCCGGCCTGAGCCGGATGCAGGGTAATATCGGCGGCGGCGCTATCGGTATGGGGCAGATTGAGCACCACCCAGCCGGCCACGCCCAATGCCCCCACCAAGGCCAGCAGCGGCACCATCTGGGCCCAGCCGGCATAGCCCGTGCGCCGCCAGCGGTTGATCAGCCGCCGTGCGCCGGGACCGGCCAGCTTTTCGATCCGCTCGATGGGCTCCAACTCGTCTTGGCTGCGGGCGAAGCTTTTGGCCTGCTGCGCCAAAGCGCGGGCGATCTCGTCCTCACCCCTGGCCAGGAAGGCCCGGGCCTGATGAGTCAGAACCCTGAGATTATCCTCACGCGGGCGCTCGCCGCCCTTCATGTTGCGCAACAGCGCCCGCAGACTGTGGAACGGCCCGGTCAGCGACCACCAGCCCAGCAGCCAAGTCACCGTGCTGGCTCGGATCGAAGTCCGGTCGGCGCAGTCCCGGCAAAAAATGCCGTGCACCACCGAGCGATGGCATCCCACCAGGAAACTTTTGACCCGGTGAAAGATGATATAGCGCGGCTGCGCCGTGACCTTGCCGCAGCGGGAACAGGTCAGCGGATCGGGCTCGGGATCGTCGGGATCCAGCGCCCGCACCGGCACCGGCAGGCGGGCCTGGGCATCATAGTCGCCCCGCCGCCTGGCATCTCCCAAAACCCGCCAAGCCTCGGAAACCTTTAGGAATTCTTCGGCCGCTTCGTCGGTCGGATTATAGTCGGGATGCAGAATCTTCGCCCGATAACGATAGGCCGCCTTGATCTCGGCCGCATCGGCAAGGGGGCCGATCCCCAGGGCGGCGTAATGGCCGTTGGGGTCGGATGACGAAAGAGTGGTCCGCGAACTCATGCCGGAGTCACAGCAAAGGCCATGCCATCAGGGCGCCGGTTTACGGGCCTTCTCGACGGCCTCCATCACTGCATCCTCGGTCAGCAGTTCGGGCAGGGCGATGCCGTCGGGCGCCCCCGGCCCATAGACCGCATCGAAAGGAATGGCATAGCGACCGAAGCCCGCCAGATAATTGGCGATATCGTCGCTGGGACGGGTCCAGTCGCCCTGCATCGGCACGACCTCGCCCCGCGCCAAGGCCTCGGCGACCCGGCCGCGATAAATCACGGTGGCCTTGTTGACCTGACAGGTGATGCACCAATCGGCGGTGACATCCACCAGCACCACCTTGCCCTCGCCGACCATCTTGGCGATGGCGTCGCGGTCCAGGGGCTGCCACAGGCTCTTCAGCCGCTCGTCCTTGCCGGTGTGATGCGGCGGCGGCGTCAGCGAGATCCCCAGCGCCGCCAGGGTCAGCAGACCCACCACCACCAGCCGGGGCCGCTGCGGCACCTTGCGGGCCAGCACCAGCAGGCCCAGGATGAACAACATCAGCACCGCGACGATGCCGGTGATATGCGGCCCGGTCTCGACGGCCATCACCGACAGCAGCCAGCCGGCGGTGCCCAGCATGACCAGACCCAGCAGACGGCGCAAGGTGATCATCCAGCGCCCCGGACGCGGCAGGCGGCGGGCCAGGCCGGGCCAGGCGGCCACCGCCAGATAAGGCAGCGCCATGCCCAGCCCCAGGGCGATGAAGATGCAGGCGATATCAAAGACGCCCCGCGACAGCGCGAAGCCGACGGCGGTTCCCAGGAACGGCGCCGAGCAAGGGGTCGCCAGCAGGGTCGCGAACATGCCGGCGCTGAAATGACCGGCCAGACTGTTGGGATCGCCATGGCCGCGCCCAAAGCGCTGGGCCCATTCCGGCAAGGGAATTTCGAAGCAGCCGAACAGATTGGCGGCGAACAAGGTGACCACCGCCGTCATGAAGGCCAGGAACAGCGGTTGCTGGAACTGCACGCCCCATCCCACCGCCGCCCCGGCCAGCTTCAGTCCCCCGGCCGCCAGAGCCAGAATCAGGAACGAGGTGATGATGCCCGCCGCCGACGCCAGGAAGCCGCTGCGGATCACCCGGTCCTCTTGCCCGGCATGGCCGATCAGGGAAAGCACCTTCATGGACAGCACCGGCAGCACGCAGGGCATCAGATTGAGCAGCAAGCCGCCCAGCAGCGCCGCCCCCATCATGCTGATCAGTTCGCCCAGCCGCAGCCCCGGACGCGGAGCCGCGATATCCGACACGATCTCGACGCCGCGGTCGCCATCCACCAGGGTCAGGGTCACCGGCTTGTCGGTCAGGCCGCCTTCGCCGGTATTGGGCGCCGGCTGAATCTTGAAGACCGCCCGCCGCCCGGCCTGTTCCAGCTTGAGCTTGGGATGGCCGAACTGCATCTGGTCGGCCCGTTCGATGAACAGGTCCGGCGCCACCAGCGGCGGATTGGCCTCGATCACCACCTTCAGCAAACCGTCCGAGGTCGCCTCGGCGGCGGTCAGCTTGATGCCTCGGGAATAGGGTTCGCCCGGCACCTTCGACAGGAAGCGGCTGATCAGATGCGCCTCGGCACTGGGAGTGGCGGCGCCGGTGGGCAGCGCCAGGGCCAGATCCACATGCTGCGGCACGCAGGTGACGTCGCAGACCAGATAATCGACGGCGGCCTTCAGCGACAAAGGCTGATTGGGATCGGACAGTTCCGCCACGATGGGCAGGACGACCTCGTCCTTATAGCCCATGGTCTCCAGCCCCGAGATGCTGAAGCGGTGCGGACCCGGCCAGGAAATCACCACATCGGCCAGATTATCCGAGCCCTTCCAGTCCACCGAGGGCGGAAAGCCGGCATCGCCGGGCGAGCGCCAATAGATTTTCCATCCCGGCTTCAGCTCGAAGGCAAGGCCCAGTTCCACATGCCCTTGATCGCCGACGGCGCTGACCGCCGAGATCAGACCGACCTTGCCCTGTTCGTTGGATTTCCAGGCTTCGACATGATCATTCGCCAGGGCCGGAGCCGCCGCGAACAGCGCCGCCAGAACCATGGCCCCAACCATCGTCAAAAACCGTTTCCACGCCGTCATGTCGATCCAAAACCTCAGAGCCAGCCGAAGGCCCCATGCTTTGCGCCTTGGGCCTGTGTCCTGTCAATGACTTCGGGCAAGGATCACGCAAGCGCAAGCCTTGCGTTCCCGCCTTCTTCAGCATATTTGAGAACCATGACCCATGCGATCCAATCCAGTGGCTATCTGACCGGCCAAATGCTTATCGCCATGCCACAGCTGCAAGACCCGCGCTTCGCCCGCACGGTGGTCTTCCTGTGCGCCCATTCCGAAGAAGGCGCCATGGGGCTGGTGGTCAATCGGCTGTTCGACGCCCTGACCTTCCCGGACCTGCTGGAGCAGCTCAGCATCACGCCCACCCCCTATTGCGACGAGGTCCGCGTGCATTTCGGCGGGCCGGTGGAAGCCGGGCGCGGCTTCGTGCTGCATAGCACCGACTATGTCCAAGACGGCACCATGGTGGTCAATCAAGATGTCGGCCTGACCGCCACCGTCGATGTCTTGCGCGCCATCGCCGAAGGCAACGGCCCCAGCAAATGCCTGCTGGCCCTGGGCTATGCCGGCTGGAGCGCCGGTCAGCTGGACAGCGAGATCTTGGAAAATTCCTGGCTGAACGTGCCCTCGGACAACGACCTGCTGTTCGGCGCGGCCCTGGAAGGCAAATGGGAACGCGCCATCGCCAAACTGGGTGCAAGCCCGCTTCTGCTGTCCGGCGAAGCCGGGCATGCTTGATGTTTATTAGCCCCTCGCCGGGCGCGGGCCTCCGCCCGCTTGGCCGCCGCCTCAATGGCGGCTGGTATGTTTATTAGCCCCTCGCCGGGCGCGGGCCTCCGCCCGCTTGGCCGCCGCCTCAATGGCGGCTGGTATGTTTATTAGCCCCTCGCCGGGCGGGCGCATCCGCGCCCTTGGCCGCCGCCTCAATGGCGGAAGTAATATTTGCCCCTCGCCGGGCGGGTTTATTATTCCGGCTTCGCCGTAAGTCCCTCGCCGGGCGGGGCCATCCGGCCCCTTGGCCGCCGCCTCAATGGCGGCTGGACAGATAAAGTTTAGCTCGTAAGGAGTCCTTGTTCCCATGCCCCATGACGCCGCTACCGAGGAATTGTTCTTCACCCGCGCAGGGATGGACGGTGACCGTGTTGCCTCCTTGGTGTCCAACATCCTGACCGGCTGCGACGATGGCGAGCTGTTCTTGGAATATCGCCAGTCGGAAAGCGTCGCCCTGGACGACGGCAAGATCAAAAGCGCCAGCTTCGACACTGCTCAGGGCTTCGGTCTGCGGGCCGTCTCGGGCGAGGCGACCGGCTATGCCCATGCCAGCGAACTGACCGAAGCCGCCCTGCGCCGCGCCGGAGAAACCGTGACCGCCGTCCGCTCGGGCCATGGCGGCACCATGTCGATGGCGCCGAAAGGCGGGGCCAAGGCGCTTTACACCGACCTCAACCCCTTGTCGCTGGTCCCCTTCGAGGCCAAGGTCAAGCTGCTGGAAGAGATCGACGCCTATGCCCGCGCCAAGGACCCGCGCGTAGTGCAGGTGATGGCCTCGGTCCTGGGCACTTGGCAGGCCGTGCGCATCATCCGCGCCGATGGCAGCCAGGCCTCGGACATCCGTCCGCTGGTGCGCCTGAATGTCTCGGTGATGATGCGCCAGGGCGATCGCATGGAAACCGGCGGTCATGGCCTGGGTGGGCGCGTCACCTATGACAATCTGCTGTCCCCGGCTCAATGGAAGGCGGCGGTGGATGAATCCATCCGTCAGGCCAGCGTCAATCTGGGCTCGATCCCGGCCCCGGCGGGCGACATGACCGTCGTGCTGGGTCCGGGCTGGCCCGGCGTGCTGCTGCATGAAGCGGTGGGTCACGGCCTGGAAGGCGACTTCAACCGCAAGGGCACCTCGGCCTTTTCCGGCATGATCGGCCAGCGGGTTGCCGCCCCCGGCGTCACCGTGGTCGATGACGGCACCCTGCCCGACCGGCGCGGCTCTATCTCGATCGATGACGAGGGCACTCAATCGGGCCGCACCGTGCTGATCGAGGACGGCATCCTGAAGGGCTATCTGTTCGACCGGCTGAATGCCCGGCTGATGGGCGTCGAGCCCACCGGCAACGGTCGCCGCCAGAGCTATGGTCATCAGCCGATCCCGCGCATGACCAACACCTTCATGCTGGCCGGCGACAAGAAGCCCGAGGAAATCCTGGCCTCGGTCAAAAAGGGCGTCTATGCCGTGAATTTCGGCGGCGGTCAGGTGGATATCACCAGCGGCAAGTTCGTCTTCTCGGCCACCGAGGCCTATCTGATCGAAGACGGCAAGATCGGCCCCGCCGTCAAGGGCGCGACCCTGATCGGCAACGGCCCCGATGCTCTGACCCGCATCTCGATGATCGGCGATGACCTGAAGCTGGATAGCGGCGTCGGCACCTGCGGCAAGGACGGCCAAGGCGTCGCCGTGGGCGTCGGCCAGCCGACCCTGCGCCTGGACGGCCTGACCATCGGCGGAACGGCGGTATAATAAGTTGCATGAGTGCGCCCCGTCCCGGGGCCGCTCAGGCGCCGCGCGGGCTTAATGCATGAGTGCGCCCCGTCCCGGGGCCGCTCAGGCGCCGCGCGGGCTTAGGGCGGGTTTCCCCTAGGCCTTCTTCAGCAGGAAGACCGCCTGTTCGCTCAGCCAGTTGGACAGGCGGCCGCCGGCGTCGAAGCGCACGGTGCCGTCGGAATTCAGCGACAGGGACTTTTCCACCTCGATCCCTTCCTCGGCGCACAGGGCGACGAAGTCGGCGATGGTGCAAAAATGAATGTTGGGGGTGTCGTACCACTGATAGGTCAGGGTGCTGGTCACCGGCATCCGCCCGGTGGCCAACAGCCCCAGCCGAACCTTCCAATAGCCGAAATTCGGGAAAGACACCACCGCCCGCCGACCGATGCGCAACAGGTCGCGCAGCACCAGCTTGGGATTGCGGGTGGCCTGCAAGGTCTGGCTCAGGACCACATAGTCGAAGGCGCCGCTGGGATAGTCCTTCAGGTCGGTGTCGGCATCGCCCTGGATCACCGACAGGCCATGGGCCACCGCCGAGCGCACCCCGGCCATGGACAGCTCGACCCCGCGGCCGTCCACCTGCTTGAAGCGGTTCAGATAGTCCAGCAGCACGCCTTCGCCGCAGCCGACATCCAGCACCCGCGAGCCCGGCTCGATCATATCGGCGATCAGCTGGAGATCGATGCGCATGGAGGGATGGTTCATCAGATGCCGTCCTTACGGGGCAGACCGCGATGCTCGGCAGCGCCTTCCAGGAAGCCCGAAAGGGTGGCGTGGAATTCCGGCTCGTCCAGCAGAAAAGCGTCGTGGCCCTTGTCCGACTCGACCTCGACGAAGCTAACGTTGGCCGCCACCGCATTCAGCGCATGCACGATGGCCCGGCTTTCCGGCGTCGGGAACAGCCAGTCGCTGGTGAAGCTGATGATGCAGAAGCGCACCTTGGTGCCACGGAAGGCATTGGCCAGCTGGCCGCCATGATCCGCCGCCAGATCGAAATAATCCATGGCGCGGGTGATATAGAGATAGCTGTTGGCGTCGAAACGATCGACGAAGGTGCTGCCCTGATGGCGCAGATAGCTTTCCACCTGGAAATCGGCGCCGAAACCATAGGTGATGGTATCGCGCCCCTGAAGGTTCCGGCCGAACTTGCGGTGCAGCGCCGCTTCCGACAGATAGGTGATATGCGCCGCCATGCGGGCCACCGCCAGCCCCCGGCTGGGCTTGGTGTCATGCAGCGGATAGTCGCCGTCCATGAAGTCGGGATCGGCCAGAATGGCCTGACGCCCCACCTCGGCAAAGGCGATGTTCTGGGCCGAATGCCGGGCCGCCGTGGCGATCGGCACCGCCGAGAAGACCCGGTCGGGATAGCGGGACGCCCATTCCAGCGCCTGCATGCCGCCCATCGAGCCGCCGATGACCGAGAACAGCTTGTCGATACCGAAATGATCCACCAGCCGCACCTGGGCGCGAACCATGTCGGCGATGGTGATCACCGGGAAATTCAGACACCAGGGCTGGCCTGTCTCGGGATTGATATCCATCGGCCCAGTGCTGCCCATGCAGCCGCCCAGCACGTTGGAACAGATCAGAAAATAGCGGTCGGTATCCAGGATCTTGCCCGGCCCCACCAGATCGATCCACCAGCCCGGCTTGCCGGTGACGGGGTTCGGATCGGCGACATAATGATCGCCGGTCAGGGCGTGGCAGATCAGGATGGCGTTGGACTTGTCGGCGTTCATACTGCCATAGGTCTGATAGGCGATGGTCACCGGCGCCAGATCGACCCCGCAATCCAGGCGCAGCGGCGCATCCGGCCCAAGAACAAGCCGTTGTCCGGGAAGATCCTGCTGCTGATTGGGGCTCATCCTATCGTCACACCCTAATATCGGAGGATCGATAGCTAGGGATAGGTCGCGGCAGTGTCAATGCTTTCTTTAAGACAATAGCTTGTTGCCGGGCAGGATGCAGCGGGCCTTGCCGGTGGTCTTGGCGGCGTACATGCGCTGATCCGCCAGCTCCACCAGGGCGGGCCAATCGCTCAGATCGTCGGCCATCCGCTCGGCCACGCCGACGCTGGCCGTCAGGGGCAGACCGTCGGGACGCAGGCCCAGCCAGTCGGGGAACAGGCGCTTCAGGGCGATCTCGACGCCTTCGGCCGACGCATCGGGGAACAGCACCAGGAATTCCTCGCCGCCCCAGCGAACCACCGGGTCCCCCCGGCGCACCAGATTGCCGATGGCCTGGGCCGCCATCTTCAGCACCCGATCGCCTTCATCATGGCCATAGCGGTCGTTGATGGATTTGAAATTATCGATGTCAAAGAAGGCCAGCGCCAAAGGCTTGCCCGACTCGCTGGCGACGCGGAAATGGAACTCGATGCTTTCCATGCCGGACGAGCGGGTGAAGACGCCGGTCAGGGGATCATAGCTGGCGCGACCCAGCAGCGCCGTCATGTAATGCAGCTGGATCATCCCCGACAGCAGATAGACCCCCAGCACCAGCAGCAGTATCCACAGGGTCGAGGCCATGGAGACCGCATCGGTCTGCCCCGACAGAGCCGGGCCGATCACCGCCACCAGCACCACCGGCAAGGCCAGCAGCAGGCTTTCGAAGATCAGCAGCGGAAAGACCGACAGGCCCGCCAGCACGATATAGGGAAGGGCGTGATAAAGGTTGCGGTCCACCGCCGCCATGCCGGTCAGGGTCTGCTCACCCAGTTGCAGCTCGGCTACCACATAGATGCCCAGCGGCAAGGCCAGCGTCACCGCCAGCATCACCAGACCGACGGGTCGGGACCATTCGGCCCGCAACAGCATCAGCAGAAGCAGGAAGCAGGCCACCGCCCCCAGCCGCGCCGCCGCCAGGACCATCCAGGAGCCAGGCTCCAGGGCCAGCATGTCGAAGCCGATCCACAGCAAGGTCGGCAGCGCGAAAGACGCCGCCACCAGCCGCAGCCGGGCCATCAAGGCAGTGGTACGATGTCGCTTCAGATGGGGTGCTTCGTCCAGCGCCAGCACCAAATCCATGAACGCGGTAACTTTGCGCCAGCCCGCCAGACCGAATAGCGCTATGACAATGGCTTTCATCTCTTGCTCTTTGCAAAAGCGGAATCAGCCAGCCCCTACCGGAAGCCTAACACCGTATTCAGTCGCGGGGAAGAAGTTCCAGGACCGTGGTCCTGTATCGCCCGATCAGTTCTGAATCTTTTCCACGTCCAGCATCTCGATATTGCGGCGGGCGGCATCGGCGGCGTTGGAATTGGGGGCGATCTCCAACACCTTCAGCCAGTCCTTGCGGGCTCCGGCGGCATCGCCTTGCAGCCGCTTGACCATGCCGCTTTCCAGCCAGCCGTCCTGATAGAGACCGTCGATGGCCAGGGCCTTGGCCAGATCGTCCGAGGCTCCCTTGATATCGTCGAGATAGCGCTTCGTGGCGGCGCGGAAGACCAGGGCGTCGACCCGCTTGGGATCGTTCTTCACCGCTTCGTCCAGATCGGCTAGGGCTTCTCGGTAATTCTTGGCGTCGGCCAGGGTCTGCGCCCGGTCCACCAGCAGATCGGGAGCCCCCGGCACCAGCCCCAGGGCCGAGGTCTGGGCGGCATAGGCCTTTTCAGGCTTGCCCGACAGCAGCCAGGCCTGCCCGGCCTGGGCCAGCATGCCGGCGCGGATACGGGCCGGGCTGTGGCTGTCACGGGCCAAGGCCTCCAGACGGCTGGCGCCCTCATCAAACTGCTTCAAGGCGATCAGCGACAGGGCGGCGCAATGGCGGGCGGGCTCGCCGCCCCCTAAGCTGCTCCAGGCCAAGGCCTCTTCCCAGGCATCCTCGGGCTTGCTGCGAGCCAGGGCCAGGCAGTGCTTATATTGCCTTTCCTGATCGATCATTTCGCCAGCGGACGGATCGGTGACGCCAGGATTGGCGGAGGGGGCTGCGGCAGCCGGGGCCGGGGCGGTCTTGGTCTCTTTCTCTTTTTCCTTGGCCGAAAGCGGAGAGGCCAGCAGCAGCGGAACGGCCAACAGCAGCGGAACGGTAAGGGCGAGCAGAACGGCGCGGCGCATCGTCTTGTCCATCATTGCGAAGAGGCGCTACAGTTTACCGAACATCATCCGAATGCAAGCCCGCCATAGGACCATTCCCTTGCACAGCACGCCGCCCAGCCTTGCCGATCTGGAACTTCTAGCCTCGGAGGAATTCGCCGCCATCCCCGAGGAACTGCGACTCATGGTCGATCAGGTGGTGATCCGCATCGAAGACTTCCCCGACGAAGAGACCGAGGACGAGATGGACCTGGAAAGTCCGTTCGATCTGCTGGGCCTTTATCGCGGGGTCGCCCTGCCCTTCCAGAGCATCGGCGATATCAGAACCGCGCCGGACATGATTTTTCTCTATCGCCGTCCGATCCTCGACTATTGGTGCGAAACGGGTCAGACTCTGAGATCCGTGCTGCGCCATGTGCTGATCCACGAGATCGGTCATCACTTCGGCTTCAGCGACGACGACATGGACAGGATCGAACAAGCGTGAGCAGCACCCTTCGCCTTCCCCAAGCTTTGGCCCCCGATGCCTTGGCGCATCGTTGCGATCCGGCGCGTCTACCCTTCGCCACCACCGCCGAGCTGGAGCCGCTGGATCATCCCCTGGGTCAGGACCGTGCCGTCGCCGCCCTGCGCTTCGCCATGGGCATGCGCCCGGCGGGCTATAACCTGTTCGCCCTGGGCCCGGAAGGCACCGGCAAGATCAGCCTGCTGCGCGAGCTTCTGAACAAGACCGCCGCCGATCGCCCCGCGCCCGACGATTGGGTCTATGTCCAGAATTTCGCCGAGACCCACCGCCCGCGCGCCCTGCGCCTGCCGCCCGGCAAGGCGCCCGAGCTGAAGCGGACGATGGAGGCGCTGGTGGACGACTTACGTCTGGCCCTGCCCGCCGCCTTCGAGGCCGAGGACTATCGCCACCATCGCCAAACTCTGGAAGAGCAGCTGAAGGAGCAGCAGGAGCAAACCCTGCAGGCCATTCGCGAGCAAGCCGCCAAACGCGGCGTGGCGGTGATTCGCACCCCGGTCGGTCTGGCCCTGGCTCCCATCAAGAATGGTGAGGTTCTGTCTCCCGACGATTTCAAATCCCTGGCCGAGGAAGAGCAGATCCGCCTGAAGGGCGAGCTGGAATCCCTGCAGGACGAGCTGGAAGAACAGCTGTCCGAGATGCCGCAGCTCAACCGCCGCCAGCGGGACGAACTGCGGGCTCTGGACCGTCAGACCGCCGAAGCCGCCGTCACCCACAGCCTGGAAGAGGCCCGCCGCCAATGGGCCGATCAGCCCGCCGTGCAGGATTATCTGGACGCCGTGCGCGACGAGGTGCTGGACAGCCTGGAGGACTTCGTCGGCGAACCCAGCCGCGAGGACGGCGAGGACTCCGACGAACAGCCGGTGCGCCATCACAGCCGCCACGATTCCCCGGCCTATCGCCGCTTCCGCATCAATCTGCTGGTGACCACCCCCGAAGGCGGGGCGGCGCCGGTGATCTATGAAGACCATCCGACCCAGCCCAATCTGGTGGGGCGGGTCGAGCATCTGGCCCAGATGGGTGCGCTGGTCACCGACTTCAATCTGATCAAGCCGGGCGCCTTGCACCGGGCCAACGGCGGCTATCTGCTGATCGAGGCCCGCAAGGTGCTGATGAATCCCTTTGCCTGGGAAGACCTGAAGCGGGCCTTGCGGGCGCAGGAAATCCGGGTGGAATCCCCCGGCCAGTCCACCGGCCTGATGCCCATCGTCACCCTGGAGCCCGAAGCGATTCCCCTGGATCTCAAGGTGATCCTGGTGGGCGAGCCCATGCTCTATTACCTGCTGGCCCAGGAAGACCCCGACTTCAGCGAACTGTTCAAGGTCGCCGCCGATTTCGACTATCAGATGGACCGTTCCCTGGAGCATGAGATGGGTCTGGCCCGCAAGGTCGCCGGCATGACCCACGAGGAAGGGCTGCGGCCCCTGTCCGCCGATGCCGTCGCCCGGCTGGTGGAATATGCCGCCCGCATCGCCGAGGATTCCGAAAAGCTTTCGACCCATATGGCCAGCCTGACCGATCTGGTGCGCGAAGCCGATTACTGGGCCGGAGAAGACAAGGCCGATCTGGTGAAACGCCGCCATGTGCAACAGGCGGTGGACACCCACCTCTATCGCCATGCCCGCGTGCATGAGCATGTGCTGGACGAGATCGAGCGCGGCACCCTGCTGATCGATACCGAGTCCGAGATCGCCGGCCAGATCAACGGTCTGGTGGTGATGCAGCTGGGGCTGTTCTCATTCGGGCGGCCCAGCCGCATCAGCTGCCGTATCCATCTGGGGCGCGGCGAGCTGGTGGATATCGAACGCGAAGTCGATCTGGGCGGCCCCATCCACAGCAAGGGCGTGATGATCCTGCAGGCCTTCCTGGCCGGACGCTTCGCCCAGGAACAGCCGCTGACCCTATCGGCCAGTCTGGTGTTCGAGCAGTCCTATGGCGAGGTCGAGGGCGATTCCGCCTCCTCCGCCGAGCTTTACTGCCTGCTGTCGGCCCTGGCCGACGCCCCCATTCGCCAGGGCTTCGCCGTCACTGGATCGGTCAATCAGAACGGCCAGATCCAGGCCATCGGCGGCGTGAACGAAAAGATCGAAGGCTATTTCGATGTCTGCAAGGCCCGTGGCCTGACCGGCAAGCATGGCGTTCTGATCCCCGCCAGCAACGTCAAGCATCTGATGCTGCGCGATGATGTGGTCGAGGCCTGCACCCAGGGGCTGTTCCATGTCTATCCGGTGGAAACGGTGGATCAAGGCATCGAGCTGCTGACCGGCGTCCCGGCTGGAGAGGCCGACGACAGCGGCGACTATCCGCCCGGCAGCATCAATCGCCGGGTGGCCGCCAAGCTGAACGATTTCGCCAAGCGACTTTGCGCCTTCAACCAGGATGGCGGCGCCAGACCGCCCCGAGGCAACAGCAGCCGCAGTTAACATCTGCAAACGCAGTTTTATTATTGCGCCAACGGAACGGAACCCAGTCATGAGCACCTCTCGTAAAGCCGTCATCTTGCTGTCCGGCGGCTTGGACTCTGCGACCTGCCTGGCCATGGCCAAGGATCAGGGCTTTACCCCCATCGCCATTTCCTTCCGCTATGGCCAGCGGCATCAGGTGGAGCTGGAGGCGGCGCAGCGGGTCGCCAAGGCCATGGGTGCGGCGCGGCATTCCATCATCGACATCGATCTGCGGGCCTTCGGCGGCTCGGCCCTGACCGCCGACATCGCCGTGCCGAAAGACCGCGACGAGGCCGAGATGGCCGACGGCATTCCCATTACCTATGTCCCCGCCCGCAACACCATCTTCCTGTCCTTCGCGCTGGCTCTGGCCGAGGTCGAGGGGGCCGAGGACATCTTCATCGGCGTCAATGCGGTGGATTACAGCGGCTATCCCGACTGCCGCCCCGACTTCATCGCCGCCTTCGAGCGCATGGCCAATCTGGCCACCAAGGCCGCCGTCGCCGATGGCCGCAAGCTGACCGTCCACACGCCGCTGATCAGCCTGACCAAGGCCGAAATCATCAAGACCGGCTTGGCGCTGGGCGTCGATTACGGCCTGACCGTCACCTGCTACGATCCCTCGCCCGAGGGCCATGCCTGCGGCCGCTGCGACAGCTGCCATCTGCGCATGAAGGGTTTCGCCGAGGCCGGATTGGCCGACCCCGCTCCCTATATGGACTAAAGCCCATGCGTCAGGCCGTCACCACCCTGTCCTTCGACACGCCCGGCACCGGCCTGACAGAGATCACCGGGCCGCTGGCCTCTTGGGTGAAAAGCCAGGGCATGACCGACGGCCTGCTGACCCTGCTGCTGCGCCATACCTCGGCCAGTCTGGTGATTCAGGAAAACGCCGATCCGGCCGTCTGCTTCGATCTGGAAGCCTTTTTCCGCAAGCTGGTTCCCGAAGGCGAGCATCTCTATCGCCATGGCGAGGAAGGGCTGGACGATATGCCCGCCCATATCAAGACCGCCCTGACCGCCGTCAGCCTGTCGATCCCGCTGATCGGCGGACGGCTGGCGCTGGGGACTTGGCAGGGGGTCTATATCTTCGAACATCGCCGCCGGCCGCACCGCCGTCAGGTCGCCCTGCATCTGCTGGGCGAATGAGATGGACACCCCGCGCCGGGGATGGCATAGAGCCTTCATGTCCCATCTTCCGCGTCTTTCCAGGAAAAGCCTGATCGCCTTCGCCGCCGGTTGCCTGCTGATGCTGGCCACCGCCGCCTGGCAGGGCCGTTCCGTCGCCATCGATCAGCCGCCGCTTGAACGGTTGAACTGCGTTTCCTTCGCCCACCCCGAGACGGTGCTGATCATCGGCAAGCGCCCACCGCCCGAGCAGGCCGATATCGAACGCGAACTGACCGAGCTGGCGAAATGGACCAGCTGCATCCGCGTCTATTCCTCGGACCCGCGCCAGGAATATGTGATTCCCTTCGCCGAGAAGCAGGGACTGAAGGTGATTCTGGGAGCCTGGATCAACAGCCATCCCGACACCAGCCATGCCGAGATGGACCGCGCCATCGCCCTGGCCGAGAAATATCCCGGTACGGTCAAGGCGCTGCTGATGGGCAACGAGGTGCTGACGGTCAAGGAAATGCCCCTGGCCGAGCTGACGCCCTATCTGGATGAGGCCCGCAAGCGGTCTCCCGTGCCGGTCTCGGTGGCGGAAGTCTGGTCGATCTGGCTGGACCAGCCGGAACTGGCCGAGCATGTGGATTTCATCGCCGCCCATATCCTGCCCTATTGGGACGATTTCCCCATCTCGCTGAACAAGGCCTTCGGCTTCATCGAGACCTCGCTGACCAAGCTGGAAACCCGCTTTCCCGGCAAGCCGATCCTGATCGCCGAGACCGGCTGGCCCAGCGGCGGCCGCGCCAAGGGCGGCTTCCCGCCCGGACAGGTCGAGCAATCCCGCTTCGTCCGCGCCATCGCCGGATTGGCCGAACGCCATCACTGGGATTACAATCTGGTCGAATCCTTCGACCAGCCCTGGAAGCGCTATTCCGAAGGCGTGGCCGGCGGCACCTGGGGGCTGTTCGACAAGGACGGCGAACCGAAATTCAGCTTCGACGGCCCGGCGATCCCGGATAAGCGCTGGTGGATTCCCGCCCTGGGCGCGCTGCTGCTGGGCGGGCTGGCGCTACTGGCCTGCCGTCCGCGCACCATGACCCAAGCCGCCCTGGCTCCGATCTTCGGCGGGCTGTGGGTCTGGCAGGCGACGTTCCTCTATGACTGGTATAGCGGCTGGGTTCGCGCCGGGCTGGCGCTGGTGCTGCTGGCGGGATCGGCGGCAATCGCCATCGCCGCCCTGCGCCGCGAGACCGTCGAGGCCCGCCCGGCCCAAGAGCTGCTGGCTTTGTGGAAACGCCCCCTCTGCCTGCTGAAGGCCGCCTTCGGCTCGGCGGGCGGGCTGCTGACGCTCTATCAGCTGGATGCACTTTATCTCTGCCTGGAAGAGCCGTTCCAGATTCCCGCCGACTATTACACCCTGGTTTTCGCCATCCCCGCCCTGACCGCCCTGCTGCTGACCCGCTGCCCCAAGACGGTCTGGAACCGCCGCCTGGGCTGGGCCTTGCCGGCGGGCGGCTTGCTCTGCGTCGGACTGTCGCTGCTGGTGGTGCCGCAGGCCTGGGCCTGGGCCGGGATCACCCTGCTGCTGGCCAAACCGCTGTTGCGGGCCAAAGCCTGATGCGGCTGTTCGTTGATGCCGATGCCTGCCCGGTCAAGGACGAGGCGCTGAAGGTGGCCCTGCGCCACAATATCCCCGTGACTTTGTCCGGCAATAGCTGGATGCGCGGCTATGACCATCCCATGGTCGAGCAGATCATCGCCGCCCAAGGGCTGGATGCCGCCGACGACCTGATCGTCGAACGGATTGAGGCCGGCGATATCGTCGTCACCGCCGACATCCCCCTGGCCGCCCGCTGCCTGGCCAAGGGCGCCTGGGGCATCGACCCGCGCGGCAAACAGTTCGATGACGGCTCGATCGGCATGGCGGTGGCGGTGCGCGACCTGATGACCCATCTGCGCGACACCGGCCAGATCACCGGCGGCCCCTCGGGCTATGGCAAGCAGGACCGCTCGCGCTTCTTGGATGGCCTGGAACGGCTGGTGCAGCGGGTCAAGAAGACCGCCGTCTGAAAAAAGCTCGTCCCCACAACCGGCACCCCTCTCACCAGCGCCCATTGAGGGCGCGGCCAAGGGCGCGGATGCGCCCGCCCGGCGAGGGACATTACGGCGAAGCCGGAATAAAAATTAATACCTTAAGCTCGTCAGCTTCTTGAACAGACCGCCCTGAGGCAAGGGGTTGAAGTCCTTGACCTCTTTCGACGGGCGGCCGAACAGGAAGCCCTGGACATAGTTGCAGCCGCAATCGCGGCAGAATTCCAGGGTTTCCGGGGTATCGACCATCTCGGCGATGGTTTCCACGCTCATGCGCTTGCAAAGCTCGGTCAGAGCCGACAGGAAGGCGCGGCCCTTCTGGGCCTTCATGGCGTTCTTGACCGCCGAGCCGTCCAGCTTGACCACATCCACATCCAGCACCGACAGATATTGGAACGAGGCGGCGCCGGCGCCGAAATCGTCCAGACAGACGTGGTAGCCCTTGCTGCGCAGGGACTGGATGAAGTTGTTGGCGGCGTCCAGGTCGCTCATGCGCGAGGATTCGGTGATCTCGAACATCAGCTTGCCTTTGACCCAGTCGTTCTCCTTCAGCATCTTGTGCAGCGCCTCGACATAAGAGGGCTGGCCGATGGAGTAACCCGAGACATTGACGGCGACGCGGTATTTGTTGCTGTTGCGCGGGAACTTGCCCAGCCAATCCACCACTTTCCGGGCCATGGCGTAATCGAAGTCGTGGATCAGGCCGGTTTCCTCGGCGAAGGTGATCATCTTGAAGGGCGATTCGCCCGCCGACTTCTCGAAGCGGCACAGCGCCTCGTAGTGATGGATCTCGCCGGTATTGATATGGATGATCGGCTGCAGGGCGACGAAGAACTCGCCCTTTTCCACCAGCTGCTTGAAGTTATTGACCTCGGTCACCGCCTCGCCCACCAGGGTCGACATGTTGGCGGCGATGTCCTTGATGCTGACGCCGGTGCCGTCGGCATCGCGGAATTTGTTCAGGGTATAGAGCAGACCCTTGGCCAGATCCTCTTCCGAGATCCCGGCCGAGTCCGAGACTTCCATGGTGGCGGATTCCACCTTGACGCCTTCGCCGGTGGGATCAAACTTCTGGGTCATGTCCTGGATCTGGCTGACCAGATCCTCGACCTTGGTGTTGGTGCCGTGCAGGATCGAGAACCGTCCGTCGCCGACCTTGGCCGCCGTATCGCCGCCCACCGAATTGGCCTTCAGGAATTCGCCCACCGAGGCCATCAGGGCACTGCCGGAATCGGCGTCCAGGCGGCCTTGCAGCGCTTCGATCTCGGGGATCGACAGCAAGGTGACTTCGGCTTCCTCGCCGGCTTCCTGAATCTGGCGCATGCGCTCGGCGGCGACTTCGGCGAAGTTGGCGCCGTCCACCAGGCCGGTTTCCTCGTCCACCTCGACATCGTCGGCCAGCTGCGGCGGGGCGTCGGCCTTGCGCAGGGCGACATAGATATTGGCGTCGGTGCCGTTCAGGCAATAGGCCGACATGGAGGCCCATTGCGGTTTGCCGCTGGCCAGTTGCAGGCGGATCAGCTTCTCATGCACACGGCCGGGCTTGAGCACGCCTTTGAGGATGGCCCCCACCATCGAGATGTCGGACGGCATCAGCAGATCGCGAAAGGACGAGCCCCGCAGATCCTTGGCGCTGCGGCCGAAATAGGCTTCGGCGGCGCCTTCGACGAATTCGATATTGAAGAAGCGATCCAGTTCGAACAGCAGGTCCGCCCAGCAGAAGGCCATGGAGACATATCTGTCCCGCTCCACCTTCAATTTGTCCTGCGCGTTCGTCACCTCGACCAACCCCCGTTCGGCTTCCGAGAAAGCCAGACCATCCCACAGGCTCGCGAGTCACCGCGAGCCTCACCAACCCAATGGAAAAATAACCAAAATCCGCCACAGGCACAACCGGGGATCACCCCGGCTTTGCATCAGGCTTGACAGAAAGCCCCCGGACACCCCAGAAACCTTGGTGAATTGATCACAGGCGAGCTTATGCCCCGCATTGGAAAAATAGGTCTGCTGACCCTTGCCGGACTGGCCTTCTCTCAGGCCGGCCTGGCCGAGACGCCTTTCGAGGCCGGAGTCGCCGCCTATGGCCGCGGCGATTACGCCCAGGCCCGCAGCCAATGGGAACAGGCTCTGACCGCCGGAGACTGGGAAGCCGCCCGCAATCTGGGATTGCTTTACCGCAAGGGCCTGGGCATCGAGGCCAATCCAGCCAAGGCCGCCGACTATTACAAGCAGGCCGCCGATCACGGCATCGTCAATGCCGAGCTGAATCTGGCCGAGATGTATCTGTCCGGCCAGGGTGTGCCCAAGGATACCGCCAAGGCCCGCGAACTGCTGGAAGACGCCTCGTCCAAGGGCAGCCTGCCCGCCCGCTATCGCCTGGACGAGATGCATGACGCGGAAAGCCGGGGCGGCCAGCCGCTAGCCCTGACTGCGCCCAAGAGCGGTGCCAGTACCGGTGCCAGCGCACAGCCCGAGCCCAGCTTCACCGTCCCGCCGCCGGTGGCCGTGAAGATCGAGCCGCCCAAGCCGGTTGCGGCTCCTGTCGCCGCGCCTGCGCCCGTCGCCGCCAAGCCTGCGCCGAAACCGGCAGCCCCGGCCAAGCCGGTCGCGCCGCCGCCTGCCGCGCCCGTGGTGGCAGCGGCCAAGCCCGCACCCGCGCCCGTACCCGCGCCCGCTCAGGCGCCTGTCGCACAGCCTGTCCCCCAGCCTACCCCCCAGCCTACCCAGGCGCAAACCGCCGCCGCCGAGCCGCCACCCACCGCCGACGACGCGCCGCCGCCGCCGATGCCTGCGCCGGCTCCTACTCCGGCTCCGGCCCCCGAGAAAGCCGCCGAACCGGAAAAGGCTCCCGAGCCTGCCCCGCCCCCGGCACCACCCCAACCGGCTCCGCCGGAACCGCCGACCCAGACCGAACTATCCACCCCGCCGACCGCCGAATTGGCCAGTCTGGAGCAGGATCAGGCCCGCGCCCATGTGGCGTCTTATCGTTCGGAATCCGATGCGGCCCGGGGATGGCTGGCCTTCAATCTGCCGGGTCTGCTGCCCGAGCTGGACGGCGTCGATATTCCCGGCAAGGGCCATTTCGTGCGGCTTTATGCCGTCGGCCCGAGCGATCTGGTGCAGCAGCTGTGCGACCAGATCAAGGCGCGCGGCGAATGGTGCCGCGTGGTCAAAACGCCCAAATAGCTTAATTCTTGGGGCGCAACGCCTTGGCGGCATCCGGGGCGGGCAGATATTTCGCACCGTCCTGATAGGACCAATCCACCATCTCGCCGCTGCCGTCCTGCAACACCGTCTTGCCGACCCAGCTGCCCAGCGTGGATTGATGATCCGCCGCCCGGAAGGTCACGGCCCCAGCCGGGGTCGGCAGGCTTAGGCCCTCGAAGGCCGCCACCAGCTTCTCAGGGTCAGTCGAGCCCGCCTTGTCCAAGGCCGCGGCAATGGCCTTCATGGCGACATAGCCCAGCAAGGCCCCCATGCGCGGATCTTCGGAATAGGCGGCCATATAGGCCTCGACGAATTTGCGATGCTCGGGCGTCTTGATGACGTTCCAGGGATAGCCGGTGACGATCCAGCCATCGGGGGCATCCTCGGCCATGACGTCGAGGATTTCCGGCTCGCCGGTCTGAACGCTGAACACCGGACGGTTCTTGAACAGCCCCTTGTCGCGGCCTTCGCGGATCAGCCGGATCAGATCGCCGGCGAAGGTGGCGTTGAAAATGGCGTCGGGCTTGGCCTGTTCCAGGCTCCGCACCACTGTTTCCGCCTCCAGCTTGCCCAGCGGCGGATATTGCTCGGAGACGAAGGTGACATCGGGCCGCCGCGCCTTCAGGGCTTGCTTGAAATCGGCGGCGAAGGCCCGGCCCTGCTCGAAGTCGGGGGCGATGATCGCCCATTTCTTGGCGGGAAGCTTGGCTGCCGGCTCGGCCAGCATGGCGCTTTGCATCGAGGCCGAGGGCCGCAGGCGGAAGCTGTAGCGATTGCCCTTGGCCCAGACCAGATCATCCCCCAGCGGCATCACCGCCAGATAAGGCAGGCGGTTGGCCTTGGACCAGTCGGACAAGGCCTGCGCCACATGCCCCAGCAGGCTGCCGGTCAGCAGCACCACGCCGTCCTTGTCCTTCAATTCGGCCGCCGCCGCCAACGCATCGGCGACCTGGGCGCGGTCATCGCGGGAGATGACCTCCAGCTTGCGCCCACCCATCACGCCCCCGGCCTTGTTGATCTCGTCCAGCGCCATCTGCCAGCCGTTGCGATAGGGCACGGTAAAGGCGGGCACCGCCGTATAGCTGTTCAACTCGCCGATCTTCACCGGCTCGGCGGCTTCGGCAGACCAACCCGCCAACAAAGCCGCCAGCAAAAGCGCCCGCGTCACCCTCACAGCTTTTTCCCCGCCAGCCAGGCCAGGATCTTGTCGGCGGTGGGCCGCCACCAATGATGATCGAGCATCAGCCCATGGGGCGCCCCCGGCAGAATCTCCAGATCAGCCTGCCAGAAGGTCGCCGTCTCGCGGAAGGCCGAGCTGGGCAGGAAACAATCGGCGTCGCCGCCCAGCACCAGCATGGGCACCGCTTCATCACCCAAGCGCGGCATGGGCTGGCTGGGGCAGAGAAGCTCGGCGGCGACCCGATTGGATTCGGCTTGCAGCTTGGGCAGCAGATGCGCCGCCTCTTCGCCCGGCGTCTTGTCCGAGAAAAAGGCCCGCTGGATCACCTCGGCCGAGATCGCCTGCGGCCCCAGGCTTTGCAGCAGGCTCAGCTGCCATAGCACCTCGGGCGCGAAGCAAGACAGATGCAAGGCCGACGAGCCCAGCCCCGAGGGCGGGGTCGAAGCCAGCAGCACCGCGCCCGCCGCCGGGTTCAGCCGCGACAGGTAATGCTGCACCACCAGCCCGCCCATGGAATGGCCGATCAGCAGCGGCGGTGCGTCCAGCCGGTCCGAGGCGGCTTCGACATCATCGACATAATCATCCAGGCAGGCCCAGTTCAGCTGGCCCTCGCTCTCGCCATGCCCCCGAAGGGAAATGGCATAGGCGGCATAACCTTTCTCGGCGAAATATGGCAGGAAATGCTCGTTCCAGATCCAGGCGGCGCAATAAGAGCCATGCACGAACAGCAGCGGCGGATGCTTGGATTTCGTCTTGGCCTTCGCCGCTGGTTGGGAATGAAAGAACTCAAGCTTCATGAGACCCCTCCCGAATTGCCTTTGCCACACTATATCCCTGAAAAGGCTGTGGCGTCTCGGCCCAAGCGCATGGCTGCTCCGCGTCTTCTCACAAGACTTGAGCGGCGAAGCGATCTGTGTATGATGTGCCGCCACTTCCCGTTCAGTAAAGTCCCCCGGAGGCGGCATCATGGAAATCAAAGAAGCTCTCACTTTCGACGACGTGCTTCTGGTGCCCGCAGCCTCAGATGTTCTGCCGGCCACCGTCGATACCCATACCCGCCTGACCAGCACCATCACTCTCGGCATTCCGCTGGTTTCCGCCGCCATGGACACCGTGACCGAAAGCCGTCTGGCCATCGCCTTGGCCCAGGCTGGCGGCATCGGCATCGTCCATAAGAATTTCGACATCGCCGGTCAGGCCGAAGAGGTCCGCCGCGTCAAGCGCTTCGAGTCCGGCATGGTGGTCAATCCGCTGACCATCCATCCCGACCAGCCGCTGGCCGACGCTCTGCGCCTGATGGAAATCCATAACTTCTCGGGCTTCCCGGTGGTCGAGCGCGACACCGGCCGTCTGGTCGGCATCCTGACCAACCGCGACGTCCGCTTCGCCACCAATCCCCTTCAGCCGGTCTCCGAGCTGATGACCAAGGACCAGCTGGTCACGGTCAAGGACAGCGCCCCCGCCGACGAGGCCAAGCGCATCTTGCATCAGCACCGCATCGAAAAGCTGCTGGTGGTGGACGGCGATTATCGCTGCATCGGCCTGATCACCGTGAAGGACATGGAAAAGGCCCAGGCCTATCCCAACGCCTGTAAGGACGAGCAGGGCCGCCTGCGCGTCGGCGCCGCCACCGGCGTCGGCAAGGACGGCATCGCCCGCGGCGAGGCTCTGATCGATGCCGGGGCCGACGTGGTCATCGTCGATACTGCCCACGGCCACCACAAGAACGTCGCCGACACCGTGATCGCCCTGAAGAAGACTTATCCCAAGGCGCAGATCATCGCCGGCAACATCGCCACCCCCGAAGCCGCCAAGGCGCTGATCGCCGCCGGTGCTGACGCCGTCAAGGTGGGTATCGGTCCGGGCACCATCTGCACCACCCGCATCGTCGCCGGTGTCGGCGTGCCGCAGCTGTCCGCCGTGATGGAAGTGGCCGAAGCCGCCGGCAGCATTCCGGTGATCGCCGATGGCGGCATCAAATATTCCGGCGACTTGGCCAAGGCCATCGCCGCCGGCGCCTCCGCCGTCATGGTCGGCTCGCTGTTCGCCGGCACCGAGGAAAGCCCCGGTGAGGTGTTCCTCTATCAGGGCCGCTCCTACAAGAGCTATCGCGGCATGGGCTCGCTGGGCGCCATGGCCCGCGGCTCGGCCGACCGCTACTTCCAGGCTGAAGTGAATGACAAGCTGAAGCTGGTCCCCGAAGGCATCGAAGGCCGCGTCGCCTATAAGGGCCCGGTGGGCGCCGTCATCCATCAGCTGGTGGGCGGCCTGCGCGCCGGCATGGGCTATACCGGCAACGGCACCGTCGCCGAAATGCAGAAGAACTGCACCTTCCGCCGCATCACCGCTTCGGGCCTGCGGGAATCCCACGTCCATGACGTGTCGATCACCAAGGAAGCGCCGAACTATAAGAGCGAGGGCTAAGCTTTGACTCCTGGTGCGCGGCTCTCCGCCGTTATCGAACTGCTGGACGAGATCGCCCGCCAGGACAAGCCTGCCGATCTGGTGGCCGGGTACTATCTGAAGGCCCGGCGCTATATCGGCGCCAAGGATCGTCGCTATATCTCGGGCCGGGCCTGGGGCGTTCTGCGCCGCAAGGCCCGCCTGGATTGGTGGCTGGCCCGCGAAGGCTCGATGATCAACGGCCGCACCCGCGTGCTGGCCGATCTGGTGCTGTCGGACCACAAGACCCCCACCGAGGTCTCGGAGATGTTCGCCAGCGACCGGCATAGCCCGACCGCGCTGCTGCCCCAGGACCATGCCCTGCTGCAAGCCCTGAAGGGCCGCGACCTGTTCCATCACGAGATGCCCGCCTGGGTGAAGGGCGAATATCCCGAATGGCTGGAGCCGCACCTGACCGCCTCGCTGGGCGATCGCATGACCGCCGAGATGGCGGCGATGCGCGACGAAGCCCCGGTGGATCTGCGGATCAACACCCTGAAGACCAACCGTGACGGGGCGCTGGCCGCCTTGGCTCACGAGGGCTTGCTGAATGCCGAGCCGACCCGCCTGTCGCCCATCGGCCTGCGCTTCCCGGCCCGCATCGCCCTGACCGCGCAACAGGCCTTCAAGGATGGTCTGGTCGAGGTGCAGGACGAGGGCTCGCAGCTTCTGGCCCTGCTGACCGACGCCAAGCCCGGCATGGCGGTGGTGGATTTCTGCGCCGGAGCCGGCGGCAAGACCCTGGCCCTGGCCGCGACCATGGAGAACAAGGGCCGCCTGATCGCCTGCGACGTCAATGAACGCCGCGCCGAAAAGGCCACCCTGCGCCTGCGCCGCGCCGGTGTGCATAACGTCACCCGCCGCATTCTGGAAAGCGAAACCGACAAATGGGTCAAGCGCCAGGCAGGCAGCTTCGACCGCGTGCTGGTGGATGCGCCTTGCTCGGGCTCGGGCACCTGGCGGCGCAACCCCGATTCCAAATGGCGCTTAAGCGAACAGGGCCTGACCGAGCTGGCCGCTCTGCAAGGCCGGATTCTCGCTAGCGCCGCCCGGCTGGTGCGTCCCGGCGGACGGCTGGTCTATGCCACCTGTTCGCTGCTGACCGAGGAAGACGAAGCGCAAGTGACCGCCTTCCTGGCCGCCCATCCCGACTTCCGCCTGATCCCCCTGGCCGAGGCCTGGGAACAGACCATCGGCGGCACCTGCCCCATCGAGGGCGAGATGCTGCGGCTGGCCCCGGCCAAGGACGGCACCGACGGTTTCTTCGCCGCCGTGATGGAACGCGCCGCCGCGACGGCCTGACCATCCTTTCGATTAAAGCCTTTTGGCCCCTCTTTCCTTGGGGCCTTGGGTGCGGTTATCCTATTATGCCTCAGCAGCTTGGAGCCGCTCGATGGCTTATACCGCGCGTTTTCGCCCCTACCTGATCGATGCCCTGGCGCATTATTCTCCCGAGAAGCTGGTGGCGGATATGTTCGCCGGCATGACGGTGGGCGTAATCGCGCTGCCGCTGGCCACCGCCTTCGCCATCGCCTCGGGCCTTCGGCCGGAAGCCGGTATCTTCACCTCGATCATCGCCGGTTTCATGATCTCGGCGCTGGGCGGTTCGCGGGTGCAGATCGGTGGCCCAGCCGGCGCCTTCATCGTCATCGTCTATGGCATCGTGCAGCAATATGGCGAAGCGAATCTGCTGGTCGCCACCATGTTCGCCGGCGTGCTGCTGTTCCTGATGGGGCTGTTCAAGATCGGTACCCTGATCCGGCATATCCCGGTCAGCATCGTCATCGGCTTCACCAACGGCATCGCCGTGCTGATCGCGCTCTCGCAGATCAAGGATTTCCTAGGCCTGCCGCTGAAGTCGGTGCCTGCCGAGTTCTTCGCCCAGGTTCACACTCTGGCCCAGCATCTGCCCGAGACCAGCCTGCAAACCCTGGGGCTTGGACTGGCCTGTCTGGTCGGAATTCTGCTCTGGCCGAAAACCTATAAGCATTATCACTGGGCGGCCTTGCGGATGATGGCCCGCATTCCCGGCACCATCATCGCCGTAGTGATCGGCATGGTGGCGGTGAAGGTCTTTCATCTGGATGTCGCCACCATCGGCACCCGCTTCGGCGGCATTCCCCAGGGACTGCCCGACTTCGATCTGCCGGGATTCGACTGGGACAGTGTGCGCCATCTGATCAGCCCGGCCATCACCATCGCCCTGCTGTCGGCCATCGAATCCCTGCTCTGCGCCCGGGTTGCCGACGGCATCATCGGCGATCGCCATAACCCGTCGCAGGAACTGATGGGCCAGGGCCTTGCCAATATCGTCGCCCCTTTGTTCGGCGGCTTCTGCGCCACCGGCACCATCGCCCGCACGGTGGCGAACATTCGTTCGGGAGCGGTTTCGCCCATCTCGGGGATCGTGCATTCGCTGATGCTGCTGCTGATCATCCTGGTGGCCGCGCCCTGGGCCAAGGATGTGCCGCTGGCCTCGCTGTCGGCCATCTTGCTGTTCGTCGCCTATAATATGGGGGAATGGAAGCAGTTCCTGCTGATGCGGCATTTCACCTTGAACTACCGCGTCATTCTGCTGAGCGCCTTCCTGCTGACCGTGGTGGTCGACCTGACCATGGCGGTCGAAGCCGGGCTGGTGCTGGCCAGCCTGTTCTTCATCACCCGCGTCGCCAGCCTGACCTTCCTGGAACCGGTCGAAAGCGCGACCCCCGGCCTGCGCATCTATCGCCTGCATGGCTCGTTGTTCTTCGGCTCTGTCAGCAAGATCGAGCATCTGCTGGACCCCAACGCCAATTTCCCCCGCTGGCTGCTGCTGGACTTCTCGCCGCTGCTCAACCTGGACACCACCGGCCTGGAAGCCCTGAAGGAAATCGCCGACCTGCTGGAAAAGCATGACGGCGAAATGCTGATCTGCGGATCGCACTCCCAGGTCGATTCCCTGATCCACCGCTCGGGCTTCGCCGAACATCTGGGCGAAGCTCACCTATTCCCGGATGTGGAAACCGCGGAGAAATGGGTGGCCACCCAATAACAAAAACCCCCGCCGGTTTCCCGACGGGGGTTTTGTGTTTCAGCCTAGACCGAAATCAGTCTTCGCTTACACCGCGACCTTCGCGGCCACGTCCGAGAACGCGGCGATCTGGTCGAAGTTCATGTAGCGATAGATGTCGGCGGCCTTCTTGTTGACCACCTCGACCTGGGCCAGATATTCGGCCGTGGTCGGGATCTTGCCCATCAGAGCGCAGACGGCGGACAGCTCGGCAGAACCGAGATAGACGCGGGTGTCGATGCCCAGACGGTTGGGGAAGTTACGGGTGCTGGTGGACATGGCGGTCGAGCCCTTGCGGACCTGAGCCTGATTGCCCATGCAGAGCGAGCAGCCGGGCATTTCCATGCGGGCGCCAGCCTTGCCGAGAACGCTGTAATAGCCTTCCTCGGTCAGGATCAGGGCGTCCATCTTGGTCGGCGGAGCAATCCACAGACGGCTGGGGATGTCGGACTTGCCGTCCAGCACCTTCGCCGCAGCGCGGAAGTGGCCGATGTTGGTCATGCACGAACCGATGAACACTTCGTCGATGGTGTCGCCGGCGACTTCCGACAGCAGCTTGACGTCGTCGGGGTCATTCGGGCAAGCGACGATCGGCTCCTTGATGTCGGCCAGATCAATGTCGATCACGGCGGCATATTCGGCGTCGGCGTCGGGCTGCAGCAGGTCGGGCTTGGCGATCCAGGCTTCCATGGCCTTGACACGGCGGCCCAGGGTGCGGGCATCGGCATAGCCCTCGGCGATCATCCACTTCATCAGGGTGATGTTCGAGGTCATGTACTCGATGATCGGCTCCTTGTTCAGGCGCACGGTGCAGGCGGCAGCAGACCGTTCCGCCGAGGCGTCGGTCAGCTCGAAGGCCTGTTCCACCTTCAGGTCGGGCAGACCCTCGATCTCGAGGATGCGGCCGGAGAAGATGTTCTTCTTGCCCTTCTTTTCGACGGTCAGCAGGCCCTGGCGGATGGCGTAGAGCGGGATGGCATTGACCAGATCACGCAGCGTGATGCCGGGCTGCATCTTGCCCTTGAAGCGCACCAGCACCGATTCCGGCATATCCAGCGGCATGGTGCCGGTGGCGGCGGCGAAGGCCACCAGACCGGAGCCGGCCGGGAAGGAAATACCGATCGGGAAGCGGGTGTGCGAATCGCCGCCGGTGCCGACGGTGTCGGGCAGCAGCAGGCGGTTCAGCCAGGAGTGAATCACGCCGTCGCCGGGACGCAGGGCGACGCCGCCGCGGGTGCTGATGAAGCCGGGCAGATCACGATGGGTCTGCACGTCGACCAGCTTGGGATAAGCGGCGGTATGGCAGAAGGACTGCATGACCATGTCGGCCGAGAAGCCCAGGCAGGCCAGATCCTTCAGCTCGTCGCGGGTCATCGGGCCAGTGGTGTCCTGGGAACCGACGGTGGTCATCTTGGGTTCGCAATAGGCGCCCGGACGGATGCCCTTGCCTTCCGGCATACCGCAAGCGCGGCCGACCATCTTCTGAGCCAGCGAGAAGCCCTTGCCGCTGTCGGCAGACTCGCCCGGCAGGCGGAACAGGGTGGACGGAGCCAGATCCAGAGCCTCGCGGGCCTTGGCGGTCAGGCCACGGCCGATGATCAGGGGGATACGGCCGCCAGCGCGGACTTCGTCGAAGATCACGTCGGATTTGACGGTGAACTCGGCGATGACCTTGCCGTCCTTCAGGGCCTTGCCCTCATAGGGACGCAGCTCGACCACGTCGCCCATGTTCATCTGGTTGACGTCCAGCTCGATGGGCAGAGCGCCGGCATCTTCCATGGTGTTGTAGAAGATCGGGGCGATCTTGGTGCCCAGACAGACACCGCCGAAACGCTTGTTGGGGACGAAGGGGATGTCCTCGCCGGTGAACCACAGCACCGAGTTGGTGGCAGACTTGCGCGAAGAACCGGTGCCGACCACGTCGCCGACATAGGCCACCAGATTGCCCTTGGCGCGCAAGGACTCCAGGAACTTCACGGGGCCGCGCACGCCGCCCTCTTCCGGCTCGATGCCGGGGCGGGCGTTCTTCAGCATGGCCAGGGCATGCAGCGGAATATCGGGACGGCTCCAGGCGTCGGGAGCGGGCGACAGATCGTCGGTGTTGGTCTCGCCGGTCACCTTGAAGATGGTGACGGTCATCGAGGCCGGAACCTCGGGACGCGAGGTGAACCATTCGGCATCGGCCCAGGACTGGACCACGCCCTTGGCGTTGGCGTTGCCCTTGTCGGCCAGCGCCTTGACGTCGTGGAAGTAATCGAACACCAGCAGGGTCTTCTTCAGGCCCTCGGCGGCGGCGGCGCCACATTCGGCGTCACCCAGCAGGTCGATCATCGGCTTGATGTTGAAGCCGCCCAGCATGGTGCCCAGCAGCTCGGTGGCCTTGACCTTCGAGATCAGGGCGCAAGCTTCGGCGCCGGTGGCGACCTTGGCCAGGAACTCGGCCTTGACCTTGGCGGCATCGTCCACGCCGGCGGGCACGCGATAGGTGATCAGCTCCACCAGAGCCTGCTCTTCGCCCTTGGGCGGATTCTTCAGCAGGGCGACCAATTCCTCGGTCTGCTTGGCGGTCAGCGGAAGCGGGGGGATACCAAGCGCGGCGCGCTCGGCGACATGCTGGCGATAGGCTTCAAGCACGGCAAGGTCCTCTCTGTCGAAAGTTTTCGTTACCGATGGCTCCGTCCCGTGGCGACGGGCTCGGGGCGATGGGATGCGCCGCGGGTCTTCGGTCGTTCGGGATGGGAACATAGCAACTTTCCAGCCCCGGTAAAATGGAAGAAACTTACCGAAGCGTCACAAATCGCCCCTGCCCGCGCTTGCTTTCCAATTTGTTCAGCGGCTGATAATATGCGTCAGGGGTGAAAATGGTCGCGGGGCCTTTTCCCTGAAATATCCGGAGGCGCATGAGGGGAATGGCCACCGTCTTCAGGCTACTTGCCATCATTGCCACGCTGATGCTGACCACCGGTTGGGCGACGGCGGCGCAACCGCGCGATTCCGTCACCGTCCTGACCGACGACACCTATCCGCCTTACATCTTCCGCAACGAAAAGGGCGAGCTGCAGGGCATCGTTCCCGATCTATGGCATGTGTGGTCGGAGCGCACCGGAATCAAGGTCACCCTGGTCGGCGGCGATTGGGGCGAGATCCAGCGGCGCTTCAACAGCGGCGAAGGCGACGTCATCGACAATCTGTTCCGCACCGAGGCGCGCGACCGCATCTATCGCTTTTCCGAGCCCTATGCCCTGGTGGATGTGCCGCTCATCTATTCCATGGAGCTGGGCGATCTGGATGGGCTGGATCTGGTCCATGACATGGTCATCGGCGTCAAGGACGGCGATTCCTGCCGCGATCACCTGCTGTCGGTGGGCGCCGACAACCAGCGCAAGTTCAGCAGCTATGACGCCATGATCGACGCCGCCGTGGCCGGGCGCATCAAGGTCTTTTGCATGGACAAGCCGCCGGCGGCCTTTTTGCTGGCCAAGCGCGACGTCATCGGCCGGTTCCTGGCGACCGCCCCGATTTATTCCGGCCATGTGCATTGGGCGGTGCGCCGGGGCGACGATCAGACCTTCGGCCTGATCCAATCCGGCTTCGCCCGCATCAAGCCCGCCGAGCGCAAGGAGATCGAGGATCAGTGGCTGGGCTCGTCTCTCAACCAGTTCGGCGAAGAGCAGAAATACCGCTATATCCGCCCGCTGATCATCGGCCTGCTGTCGGTGGCCGCCGCCTTGGGGCTATGGTCCTGGCTGCTGAAGAAGCAGGTGCGCCACCGCACCCACAGCCTGGGCAAGGCCCTGGACGAGCTGAAGGTCAGCGAATCGCGCTTTCGCACCATCTTCGACAGCGTCGCCGACGCCATCTTGATCCAAGATGCCCGCAACGGTCGTATCCTGCTGGCCAATCAGGCTTTCGCCCGCATGTTCGGCTATGACCTGGACGAACTGGCGAACCTGCGGCTGAACGATATCAGGGCCGAACCCCACGACCAGCCGCCCAGCCCCGAGCCCAGCCCGCGCAACGAATGGCGGGCTTGGCGCAAGGACGGCACCCTGTTCTGGATCGAGGCCGAGGCCAGCCTGGCCTCGTTCGACGGGGCGACGGAGTTGATGTTGCTGGTGATCCACGACATCACCGAACGGCGCGATTACGACGAACGGCTGCGCCGCTCCATCGAGGCGCTGACCCGCTCGAATGCTGATCTCGAACAGTTCGCCATGGTCGCCAGCCACGATCTACGCGAGCCCTTGCGGATGATCAGCACCCATATCGGGCTGCTGAAACGCAATCTGGGGGCCGAGCTGAAGCCGGAGGTGGCGCTGGAGCTGGATTTCGCCGAGACCGGGGCCAAGCGGCTCGACCGCATGGTGCTGGATCTTCTGACCTATTCCCAAAGCGGCCGCCCCGACAGCCCGCGCGAACTGGTGCGGCTGGACCAGATTCTTCACAAGGTCCGGGCAAGGCTAGAACCGATTCTGAACGAGACCGGGACGATGCTGCAGCTGCCCCATCACCTGCCGCGCGTCGAAGGCTGCGCCGCCGATTTCGAGCAATTGTTCCTGCAGCTGTTCGACAATGCCCTGAAGTTCCGCCATCCCGACCGGCTGCCCAGCGTCTCGTTGAGCGCCGAGCGTGAACCGGGGTTCTGGAAATTCACCATCGCCGACAACGGCATCGGGCTGGATATGAAATTCGCCGAAAGCATCTTTCTGATCTTCCGGCGTCTGCATCCCCGCGAAAGCTATGGCGGCACCGGCATCGGTCTTGCCCTGTGCCGCCGCATCGTCCTGCATCATGGCGGGCGGATCTGGATCGATTCGACCGCCGATCACGGCTGCCGCATCACCTTCACCCTGCCCGCGCAAACGATCCCCGGCGCTTAGGATACTTAACTTAGGCCCGCATAGTGCGGCTGATCAGGCGCAGGGTGTAGTCGAAGGACGGCCAGTCGGGCAGCAAAGTCTCGGCCAGTTCGGCCACCTCGCGCCGGTTGATGTTGCCGCCCTGATGGTTGGACTGAATGCCGCGCAGCAGCTGGACCCAACGGTCACGATGTTCTCTGGGGGTCATGGCCTCTCTCCTTTCCTCTTGTCTTGGCGACACCCCCCTGCCCTGGGAGAGGTCATTCCTTGGTGCCAACGCCCATAAGCGTTAACGCGATGTTTACAGTCTTGGAGAAAAGAGACCCGCAATCCAAGATGTCGTCGGTTTAAACCCCTCTATCCTTCGTCGCGTTGCGGAAACCATCGTATGGAGATTGTCCAGGGGCGGAATCCCACCCTATCTGGGGGTATTATTGGCGCTTAAACCATTCCCGTTTGCCGTGCCGCCGTCCCCAGCCAACGGCGGACAACCACTTGTAGATGGCGGGGCGGAGAAGGCGAGACCCTTGCCCGGAGCGGGCCCCAACCAAGTGACCCCCCGTTTGCAACATAAGCCTGAGGCATCAGCCCCCCATGGCCGGACCGTTGCATTTCACCCCCGGCCTTTAATTCCTCTTGGCCCGGCTCATACATTTGCTAAGGTGCCCCAGCGATGAGTAACCAAGCCATGAGCCAGTTCGACAGCAACGCCCAATTCTCCGGCCAGGGTCTGGCTTGCCTTCGCGGCGAGCGGATGGTCTTCGCCGGGCTGGATTTCACTTTGTCCTCGGGCGAGGCGGTGCTGCTGCTGGGCCCCAATGGTTCCGGCAAATCCAGCCTGCTGCGGCTGCTGGCCGGGCTGATCAAGCCCGCCGCCGGGCGTCTGGCCTGGAACGGTACCCCGGTGACCGAAGACCGCGAGGCTCATTCCGGGCGCATCCATTATGTCGGGCACCACGACGCCATCAAGCCGGTGCTGACGGTGTGGGAAAACCTGCGCTTCTGGGCGCGGTTGCATGATCCCGAAGCCGGAGACGCCGCCGCCCGCGAGGCGCTGGAGCGGTTCGACATGGCCCGGCTGGCCGAGATTCCCGGCAAGCTTTTGTCGGCAGGCCAGAAGCGCCGCCTGAACCTGTCGCGCCTGCTGGCCGCCCCGGCGCCGGTCTGGCTGCTGGACGAGCCGACGGTGGCGCTGGACCGCGCCTCGGTCAAACGTCTCGAAGCCGTCATCGCCCGACATCGCGCCCAGGGCGGCATGGTGGTGCTGTCCACCCATGCCGACATCGACCTGCCCGACAACCGCGAAATGCATATGGACCGCTTCACCCCACCGCCCCCCATCGCCGACGACCTAGGGGGCTGGGTGTGATCCGCCCAGGCTGGCTGTTCGCCTGCCTGTTGCTCCTGACCTGCGCCACCGCGCAGGCCAAAGATACCCTGCCCTGGAAGCCCGACCCGCCGGGCACATGGCGCAAGATGACCCAGCAGGACGAAACCAGCAGCAGCAAATGCATCGGCAAAACCACCACGCCCATCTGCGCGGTGGAGACCTTGGAAGCCTGCCTAGCCCGTCGCAATTGGGACTTTTGCAAGCTCGTCTACCACGGGCCAGAGCTATTTCAACCCTACATACCGCAGGCGGCCTCGATCTACGAGCTCTATGCCATCAGCAAGGTCACTCGTTTGCATGATAGCGATCATCCTCCATGGGAGTTTGTATTCTATAATCCGATTCCACATAACTGGAAGCCGGGGGACTTGAAGGTCAAACTCCTTCACCGCGAATGCTGGGGCGAGGAATGCCAGCCATCTCCCTGGACAACGACACTTCAACTCCGCGCTTTGCCTGACGGCAGCTGGATTGTCATTGGATGGGATGGTTATTGGAAATAGGCATGCCGATTGCCATCGTAAGGCTTTGAATAATCGCGCAACTCCCGCACCTTGGCGATCAAGAGTGCCCGCGTCTTATCATCGGATGAAAGCTCCTTATAGGCCTTGATCAATCCCTGACTTACCCAAGTTATCGTCTTGCCACTCGAGGAAACCGTTGGGATCTTCTCCTGCCCCTGGGCCGTTCGCACATCATTTACCGCCTGTAGCAGCAATTTCGTGCCATCAGGAGCCCCCAGATTAAACAGTGTGTCGCCAAGGGTAGCGGCGGCCTTGGAGTCGCTGATTTCCGCCAAGACCTGATGTCCGCCAACGTGCTGAAAAATATCGTCAAAATACCAGCGATAGACCCCAGCCAATTGTCCTGGCGTCAGGTCAGAGACTTTCTTCACCTTGTCCAATCCTGGTATCGCTTTACAGGCATCTTCATCATCTTTCGCGGCTTTAAAAATATCAGGCTTGATCCCAGCAAAGGCTCCCGATGTTCCATGGGACATCATTCCACCTTCCCAGGCGAATATCTGAGCATAGATCAATCGCTCTTGGTCGGTTAATCCCGGCATCTTGGCGAGTGCCGCATTGAATTTTTGCCAATTACCCATCTGCTTATTGTGGTTAAAATAATCTCTCACCCCCTCTGGAAGAGGCGGAATCTTTGTTTTTTGCTTGGGTGGCGCTTTACTCCCAGAGCCACTGGCATACCAGAACCAACCGGGATTCGGCTGCGTCCCTAATCTTACGTACATGTGAGCCCCAGCGGCCTTGGCGAGCTGTTGGGCATGGTCAATGCTGGGCAGGGGCGGCAGGGCCAGCCGCACCAGGATGATCGAGGCCAAGGAAAGGTCGCCCTTGGTCATGGCGTGGGCCAGGGCTTGCCAGCGTTGCCAGCGGCTATCCAGGCTGACGGCATAGCCATAGCCGACCGACATCAGCTGTTCCAACTCTGCCTGTTGCGGCACCTGCCAGACGGGAGCCTCACCCTCAAACTGTATTTTGTGCAGCAAGGGCAGACCGGGGCCTAGGAAGGCTCCCTCTTCGTTCAGATAGGGGCTCAGGCCGTCACCATCGGCAGCGGCCAGCGAATAAGATTTCACCAGGGGATAGGTCATGCAGGCCTCGTTTTGGGCTTTTGATCCGAGGCAAAAGAACATAACATGAACACTATAGAATTTCAAGTCCGTCTCACGCCCCTGGCGGGTGGCTTGACGATTCCGCTTGGCTCCGTCTCGGCCTTTGCTATGGTTCCGGCCCATGAGTTACACAGCGATCCCTCACGCCTTATTCTCCCGCGGTCAAAGAGTCGCCCGATGATCCGTCTTCTCGACATCATCCGCCGCGATCTTCGGCTTGCTCTGCGTCAAGGCAGCGACAGCGTGATGGTGGTCACCTTCTTTGTGTTGACGGTGGTTCTGTTCCCCTTCGGCATCGGCCCCGAGGCCAATATCCTCGAGCGGGTCAGCGCCGGAGTGTTGTGGGTGACGGCTCTGCTGGCTTCGATGCTGTCTCTCGACCGGCTGTTCCAGGCCGATTACGAGGACGGCAGTCTGGAGCTGCTGGCCCTGACCCCCACCGCCTTGGAAGTGCTGGTGATGGGCAAGGTGATCGCCCATTGGCTGACCACGGGGCTGCCGCTGATCATCGCGGCGCCGGTGCTGGCGGTGCTGCTGCATATGAATGCCGACGGCTTCGGCACTTTGCTGCTGACCATGCTGCTGGGCACCCCGACCCTGTCGCTTATCGGGGCCATGGGCGCGGCGCTGGTGCTGGGGGCAAGACGCGGCGGCGTGCTGCTGTCGCTGCTGGTGCTGCCGCTTTATGTGCCGGTGCTGATCTTCGGCGTCGGCGCCATCGATGCGGCGGTGCAGGGCTTGCCGGCTCAGTCGCAACTTTTAATTCTGGGCGGCATGCTGCTGGCCGCCCTGGCCCTGACGCCTTGGGCTGCCGCCTCGGCTCTGAGGCAGGCGCTTGAGTAGCTGGTAAACGAAATCGACTCGCTGTAGAAACTGCCTATGCATCGCTTCGCCAACCCCGCCCAATTCCTGCGCCTCGCCGCCGTGATCCTGCCTTGGACCGCCGGCGCGACCGTCCTTTTGATCGGCGCCGGGCTGTATTTCGCCCTGTTCGCCTCGCCCGCCGACTATCAGCAGGGTGAAAGCGTGCGCATCATGTATGTGCATGTGCCGTCCGCCTGGCTGGGCATGGCCTGCTATTCCACCCTGGCGATCGCCTCGGCCGCCGGACTGGTCTGGAAGCATCCGCTGGCCGATCTGGCCGCCAAAGCCGCATCGCCGGTGGGGGCCGCCTTTACCTTCGTCTGCCTGGTAACCGGCGCGCTGTGGGGCAAGCCCATGTGGGGCACCTGGTGGGCCTGGGACGCCCGGCTGACCAGCATGCTGATCCTGCTGTTCCTCTATCTGGGCCATATGGCGCTGCTGAACGCCTTTGACGATCCCAACCGGGGCGCCAAGGCCGCCGCCATCCTGGCCCTGGCCGGAGCGGTCAATCTGCCGATCATCAAGTTCTCGGTGAATTGGTGGAACACCCTGCACCAGCCGGCCAGCGTCACCAAGCTGGGCATGCCCTCCATCGATCCGGCCATGTTGCTGCCCCTCTTGCTGATGGGGCTGGGCTTCACCACTTACTTCGTCACCATCTTGCTGCTGCGCATCCGCACCGAGATCATCGCCGCCAAGCTGCGCGCCATCCGCATGACGCAAATTCATGCTGCCGGTGCAGCGCAAGACGGCGCCGTGCAAGAACCGGCAGTCGGCTAAGGGGCCATATTATGGACACAATCGCCTCTTACCTGCAGATGGGTGGCTATGCTGGCTATGTCTGGCCGGCTTATGGTCTGGCAACCCTGGTGGTGGCCGGCCTCTTGATCGCGTCCTGGCGCAATCTGAAGGCCCGTGAACGCGAGTTGAAAATTCTGCAAGAGATGTCGCCGGGCCGCCGTGGCCGCTCCCGCGACGCCTCGGACGCTTAAGGAGCATCAGGGTGACGCGCAAGCAACGGCGGCTTTATTTCCTTGTGTTGGGCCTGCTGGCGCTGGGCGCGGCGACTGCTCTGGTTCTGACCGCCGTCGGCGACGGCATGGTCTATTTCTATACCCCTGCCGATCTGAAGACCAAACATGTGGGCATCGATCGGCGGCTGCGCATCGGCGGCTTGGTGGAAAATGGATCGGTGGTCAAGGACGGCCAGACCGTAGCCTTCACCATCACCGACATGACCGCCACCCTTCCCGTCACCTATACCGGCGTGCTGCCCGACCTGTTCCGCGAAGGCCAGGGCGTGGTCGCCGAGGGTAAGTTGGATGCCGAGGGCAAGTTCCACGCATCGGAAGTTCTGGCCAAGCATGACGAGAACTATATGCCCAAGGAAGTCTCGGACGCCCTGAAGAAGTCCGGCCGCTGGCAGGAAGAGTATAAGCACAAATGATCCCTGAAGCCGGGCATTTCGCCCTGATCCTCGCCCTGTTCGTGGCCGTGGTGCAGTCCATCGTGCCCTTGATCGGCGCTCATCGCGGCGACCGCCCCTGGATGGAGGCCGGCCGCACCGCCGCCTTGGCGCAGTTCCTGCTGATCGCCACCAGCTTCGCCGCCCTGACCTGGAGTTACGTCACCAGCGACTTCTCGGTCGCCAACGTGGTCCAGAACAGCCATACCGACAAGCCGATGCTCTATAAGATCAGCGGCGTCTGGGGCAATCACGAAGGCTCGATGCTGCTGTGGGTGCTGATCCTGGCCACCTATGGTCTGGCGCTAGCCGGCTTTGGCCGAAATTTGCCCCCCACGCTGCGGGCTCGCGCCCTGGCGGTGCAGGCGATGGTCTCGGTGGGCTTCCTGGCCTTCATCCTGTTCACCTCTGACCCCTTCACCCGCGTCTTCCCGGCGCCGCTGAACGGTCATGGCCTGAACCCGCTGTTGCAAGACCCCGGTCTGGCCTTCCATCCGCCGTTCCTCTATCTCGGCTATGTCGGCTTCTCGATGGCCTTTTCCTTCGCCATCGCCGCCCTGATCGAAGGCCGCGTCGACGCCGCTTGGGCCCGCTGGGTGCGTCCCTGGACCCTGGCCGCCTGGTGCTTCCTGACCTTAGGCATCGCCCTGGGCTCGTGGTGGGCCTATTACACCCTGGGCTGGGGCGGCTGGTGGTATTGGGACCCGACCGAAAATGCCTCCTTCATGCCTTGGCTGGCGGGAACCGCTTTGCTGCATTCCGCCGTCGTGGTGGAAAAGCGCGACACCCTGAAGTCCTGGACCATCCTTCTGGCCATCTTCGCCTTCTCGCTGTCGCTACTGGGCACCTTCATCGTCCGCTCGGGCATCGTCACCTCGGTGCATAGCTTCGCCGCCGACCCGGCCCGCGGCGTCTTCATCCTGGCGCTGTTGATTCTGGTGATCGGCGGCTCGCTGACCCTGTTCGGGGTGCGCTCGCCCAGCATGAAGGGCGGCGGGCTGTTCGCCCCCATCTCGCGCGAAGGCAGCCTGCTTCTGAACAATGTGCTGATGAGCACTGCCTGCGGCACCGTGCTGCTGGGCACGCTCTATCCGTTGTTCGCCGACGCCTTCGATCTGGGCAAGGTCTCGGTGGGCCCGCCCTTCTTCAATTCGGTCTTCATCCCCATCATGATCCCGATGGTGGCGACCATGGCCCTGGGGCCGATGCTGTCTTGGAAGCGGAGCGATCTGACCGGCGCCCTGTCCCGTCTGAAGCTGGCCTTCGCGCTGGCCCTGATCGGCGGAGCCGCCACCTTCGCCCTGCATGGCGGCAGCCTGAAGGAACTGGGCGCCGCCGCCGCCGTGGCGCTGGCCCTGTGGCTGCTGGCGGGCACGCTGGTGGAATGGGCCGACCGGGTGAAGCTGTTCCGCGTTCCCTTCGCCGAGGCGATGCGTCGCGCCGCCCATCTGCCCCGCGCCGCTTACGGCATGACCATCACCCATGCCGGTCTGGCCATCAGCATCATCGGCATTACCGGCTCGGCCTTCTGGACCTCGGAAAGCATCCAGGTCATGCGCCCTGGCGACAGCGTGACCATCGCCGGCTATCAGATGACCCTGGACGGCGTGCAGGACGGCATTCCCGGCCCCAACTACACCGCGTCGCGCGGCAGCTTCACCGCCCGTCAGGACGGCGAATTGGTGGCCGTGATGCATCCTGAAAAGCGTCTGTACAAGATGCCGCCGCGCCCCACCACCGACGCCGCCATCCATACCAACCTGATCAGCGATCTCTATGCCGTGGTCGGCGATCCTGACGGCAAGGGCGGCTATGTGACGCGGCTTTATCACAACACGCTGGTGCCGTGGATCTTCATCGGCGCCCTGATCATGGTCGCGGGCGGGCTGGTGTCGCTGACCGACCGTCGTCATCGCGTCGGCGCTCCGCTGACCCGCAAGAGCAAGGCCTGAGGAGACCCGCCGATGCGTCCCGCCGCTTTTATTCCGGTGCTGATCTTCGTCGCCTTGTCGGCCGTCTTCGGCTATCGCCTGGTGATGATCGAAAAGGGCGACGCCCCCAGCAACATCCCGTCGGTGCTGATCGACAAGCCGGTCCCCGCCTTCGACCTGCCGCCCTTGTTCGAGGGCAAGCCGGGGCTGAAGACCGCCGATCTGCAAGGCCATGTCACCCTGATCAATTTCTTCGCCTCTTGGTGCGTGCCCTGCCGGGCCGAGCATCAATATCTGTCGGGCATCACCGGCAAGGGCTTCACCCTGGTCGGCATCAATTACAAGGACAAGCCCGAGGACGCCAAGGCCTGGCTGGCGCGTCTGGGCGACCCCTATGATGTGCTGATCGTCGATCGCCAGGGAGCCACCGGCATCGATTTCGGCGTCTATGGCGTGCCGGAAAGCTATCTGATCGACAAGCAGGGCCGCATCCGCTTCAAGCAGACCGGCCCCTTCACCCCCGAGGTGATCGAGAAAGAGCTGCTGCCCCGTGTCGCGGAGCTGAACAAATGAGCCTTCGCGCCGTCATTACCGCCGTTCTGCTGAGCATCGCCGCCCTGCCCGCCTTGGCCATCCAGCCGGACGAAGTGCTGCCCGAGCCCTCTCAGGAAGCCCGCGCCCGCGCGGTGGGCAAGGAGCTGCGCTGCCTGGTTTGCCAAAACCAGTCCATCGACGATTCCGACGCCGATCTGGCCCGCGACCTGCGGCATCTGGTGCGTCAGCGGATCACCGCCGGCGACAGCGATTCCCAGGTGAAGCAATATCTAGTGGACCGCTATGGCGACTATGTGCTGCTGAACCCGCCCTTCAGGGCCGGCACCCTGGTGCTGTGGCTTGGCCCGGCGGCCTTGCTGCTGGGCGCCGTCGGGGGCGCCGTGCTGTTCTATCGCCGCCGCCCGCAACAGACTGACACCGCCCCCGTCCTCAGCGACGAGGACAAGAAGAAACTCGCCGCCCTCTTGGGGGACAAGGCCGGAGACTCCCAATGATCTGGCTGGTCTGCGCCGCCTTTATCCTGATCGCCCTGGGTCTGATCCTGCGGCCGATGCTGCGCCGCCAAAGCGCTGCCGACCAGCGGCTGGGCTATGACGTCGCCGTCTATCGCGACCAGTTGGCCGAGGTCGAGCGCGACCAGGAACGCGGCCTTTTGACCGCCGAGCAGGCCAATGCCGTCAAGGCCGAGGTTCAGCGCCGCATGCTGGCCGCCGCCGAAGCCGACCAGGCCGAGCCCGCCACCGACGCCAAGGCGCTGGAGACCGGCCGCTGGCTGCGCCTGACCGCCGCCATGCTCATTCTGCTGGCGGTGCCGGGCGGATCGCTGGCGCTTTACGCCCTGCTGGGTGCGCCGGGCCTGCCGGCCCAGCCCTTTTCCGAACGGCAGAACAGCCCGGAATTCCGCTCGGCCCAGGTCATCGAGACCCTGGAAGCCCGTCTGGCCGAAAGCCCCGACGCCCGAGGCTTCGCCCTGCTGGCGGGCGCCTATCGCCAAGTCGGACGGCTGGATGACGCTGTCGCCGCCTATCGCAAGGCCATCGAGCTGGGCGGCGGCAATCCCGAGCTTTATTCCTCGTTGGGCGAAGTGCTGGCCTTGGCTCAAGGCGGCGGCGTCGGACCGGAATCCCGCCAAGCCTTCCTGCAAGCCCTGCAGCTGGACCGCGCCGATCCCCGCGCCCGCTTCTATCTGGGCCTGTCGAAGGCGCAGATCGGCAAAGCCGCCGAGGCCATCGCCATCTGGCGCGACCTGGAGAAGGACACGCCCGCCGACGCGCCCTGGCGCGAGATGCTGCAAAAGCAGATCGCCCAAGCCGCCGAAGCCGCCAAGCTGGATGCCAACAGCATCGCTCCCCAACCGCCTTCGCTCGATGGAGCCCAAGCTCCGGTGACGGCAATGCCCAAGCTGGCCGGTCAGGACGCCATGATCCGCCAGATGGTCGCCGGTCTGGCCGCCAAGCTGGCGCAGAACCCCAATGATGTGGATGGCTGGCTGCGGCTATCGCGGTCCTATCGAGTGCTGAACGAGTTCGAAAAGGCCAAGGACGCCGCCCGCAAGGCCGTCGCCCTGCGCCCCAAGGAAGCGGCTCCGCTGCTGGCCCTGGCTGATGTGCAACTGGCCGCCGCGCAGTCGGACAAGCTGCCCGACGACGTCATCGCCACCGTGCGCCAAGCCCTGGCCCTGGAACCCGACAATATGGATGCGCTCTATTATGTCGGCGCGGCCGAGTCCCAGTTGGGCAACGCCGCCAAGGCCCGTGAGCTGTGGGGCAAACTGCTGGCCAAGCTGCCCGAAGGCTCGCCTGAACGCGCCGACCTGCAAAAAGAAATCGATAGCCTGGGGAAGTAAGGCAAGCGCCCGCCCGGCGTCTGAGAGGCCCACCGAAATTACGCCGCGTCTTCTTCCTGACGGCGGCGGTATTGGGTCATGCCGATCTCGTCCATCATGATCTGCTCTTCGCGGGCTTCTTCTTCCCGTTCCCGCTGAGCCCGTTCCTTCTGGACTTCCTCATAGACCTTCAGCTGACGGAAGGCTTCGGCCAGCCGTTCGCGGGCCTCTTCGATCTCGGCGGCCAGGGCGCGGCGCAACTGGACGACCTGCTGCTTACGCAGCCGATAAGCGCCGACATAACCGCCGAACAAGAACCCCGCATTGGTGGGGTCCGAGGCCGCCACCGATTGCTCCATGGCCAGTTCGGCGTCCAGCCGCTGATCCTGGGCGATAAGCTCGTCATCGCGGGACAGCAGCACGCCCAGCTCGCGCTGGCGCTCGTCCACGCCCCACTGGTTGACGCGGATCAGCTGATCGAGGTCTTTGGCCTTGCGCGACATTGGTCCCTATCACTGCCTGCCGTGTGAGAGAATCTCGGCCAGCAGGCGATAGCTGCTGTCCAGATCGGTGGCTTCATGCTTGCGCTGGGACAGATAAGCCTCCAGCGCCGGATAATAATGAATGGCCTCGTCGACCGCCGGATCGGACCCCCGGCGATAAGCGCCCAGGCGGATCAGTTCGGCCATGTCGTCATAGACCGCCAGCAACCGCTTCGCCGCCGAGACCAAGGCGTTCTCGCCTTCGGAATTACAGCCGGGCATGGTTCGCGACACGCTGCGCAGAATATTGATGGCGGGATAGCGGCCCCGTTCGGCGATGGCGCGATCCAGCACCACATGGCCGTCGAGAATGCCGCGCACGGCGTCGGCAATGGGTTCGTTATGATCGTCGCCATCCACCAGCACGGTGAACAGGCCGGTGATGGAGCCCTGATTGGCGCCGCCCGGCCCGGCCCGCTCCAGCAGACGCGGCAGCTCGGCGAAGACGGTGGGGGTATAGCCCTTCGAGGCTGGGGGTTCGCCTACCGACAGACTGATCTCGCGCTGGGCCATGGCGAAGCGGGTCACCGAGTCCATCAGGCAGAGCACATCGCGCTGCTGATCGCGGAAGAATTCCGACACCGCCAGGGTGGCATAGGCGGCCTGGCGGCGCAGCAGGGCGGATTCGTCCGAGGTGGCGACCACCACCACCGAACGGGCCATGCCCTCTTCACCCAGATCGTCCTCGATGAATTCGCGGGCCTCGCGGCCACGCTCGCCGATCAGACCGATGACCGACACGTCCGCCGAGGTATGGCGGGCCATCATCGACAGCAGCGACGATTTGCCGACGCCCGAGCCGGCGAAGATACCCATGCGCTGCCCCCGGCAGACGGTCAGGAAGGCATTCATGGCCCGCACGCCCAGATCGATCTTGCCCGAGACGCGCTGGCGGGAATGGGCCGGCGGCGGCTTGTTGCGCACGGGATAGGGCACATCGCCCACCGGCAGCGGCCCCTTGCCGTCCACCGGCTCGCCCATGGCGTTGATGACGCGGCCCAGCCAGCCGGGATGGGGATAGAGCACCGGATTGGCGTCCAGCACCTCGACCTTGCAGCCCAGACCGACGCCATCCAGGCTGGAAAACGGCATGATCAAGGCCCGGCCGTTGCGGAAGCCCACTGCCTCGCAGGCCACCGTGCGGTCGCGGGCGACGATCTGGCAGCGATCGCCCACCGACAGCGCCCGCCCCAGCCCCGAGGCCTCGACCAGCAAGCCCTGGACGGCCTCGACCTTGCCGAAATAGCGGATGGCGGGAATGCGCTCTAGGTCGCTTTGCAGGGAGCGGACAAGGACAGTCAACAGGGTACCCCTTGATTTTCTGACGGACTTTTACCGTCTTTCGGGACAATCGCCCATTTAGACGGTAGCGCGGCACCCTTAAAGCTTGGTAAACTCTTTCAAATTGTGGGCTGGGGGACCCTGCCCAAAGAGCTGCGCGGGATCTGGGGATGCGTGTACTGATCGTAGAAGACGACGCCATGACCTCGAAGAGCATCGAGCTGATGCTCCGCTCGGAAGGCATGGTGGTGGATGCCACCTCCATGGGCGAAGACGGTCTTGAGATCGGCAAGCTCTATGAATATGACCTGATCCTGCTGGATCTGATGCTGCCCGATATGGACGGCTATGAAGTGCTGCGCCGCCTGCGCGCCTCGCGGGTGACCACGCCGGTGCTGATCCTGTCGGGCCTGTCCGAGCCGGACAAGAAGGTCAAGGGCCTGGGCTTCGGCGCCGACGACTACCTGACCAAGCCTTTCGACCGCGCCGAGCTGGTGGCCCGTATCCAGGCCATCGTCCGCCGCTCCAAGGGCCATTCGGAATCGGTCATCAAGACCGGACAGATGACCGTCAATCTGGACAAGCGCACCGTCGATATCTCGGGCGAGCCGCTGCATCTGACCGGCAAGGAATATGGCATCCTGGAACTGCTATCCCTGCGCAAGGGCCAGACCCTGACCAAGGAGCAGTTCCTGAACCATCTTTACGGCGGCATCGACGAGCCCGAGCTGAAGATCATCGACGTCTTCATCTGCAAGCTGCGCAAGAAGCTGTCCACCGCCACCCAAGGCGATAATTATATCGAGACCGTCTGGGGCCGCGGCTATGTCCTGCGGGATGAAGCGGTCAACTGACCAGTTGAAGAACCGTCAGCAATTCCTTGATCTGGCTGGACCAAGTCAGGCGCGATAGCGTCTGGGCCGCCAATGCGCCCCGACGCTTGGCCTCCTGGCGGTTCTGATAGATCGCCTCCAGGGCTTCCACCCCTTCCTCGACATCGCACTCGCCCCAGCCATCGGCCCCCCAGCCGCCGGGAGCCGACAGCACCGCCGCCTGCCGGGTCAAGGGATAGCAATTCTCGCCATCGATCAGGTCGCGCTGGCCGCTATTGGCCGACAACACCACCGGCAGGCCACAGGCCATCGCCTCCATGGCCACCAGATTGGTGCCGCCTTCACAGCGGTTGGGGAACAGGGCGCAATCCATCTCGCGCAGCAACTGCGGCATCATGGCATTGGGAACCGCCCCCAAATCGAGCACCGCGCCTTGGGGAATGCCATTGGCCTGCGCCCATCCAGAGACATCGATCTTGCCGCCCTGCGCCACCGGCACCGGCGCGATCCCCTCCAGCCGACCCATGCTTTGCGCCAGATTGGCCGCCCAAGGGCTGTGCCAAGCCGTCACCAGCAAGGCTTCCGGGTGACGCTGGCGGAAGGCGCGGAAGATCCGCAGTACCAGATCCTGGCCCTTGCGGAACTCCAGCTTGCCGCCCGAGAAGATGGTGAAATTTTCGTGGAATAGATTGGCGCGGGGCGCTGGATGGAACAGGGTGTCATCCACGCCTTGCAGCACCACCTCGACATTCTCCAAGCCATAGCGGCGCAGGACCTCGCCGTTCCAATGAGACCCGACGATGATGCGGTGATAGTCGCGGCCCTTGATCATGGCAGCCGCGTCGATGCGGCTATCCTCGAAAAAGGCCACGCCATAGGTGCGGTCGCCCATCACGCAGGCATTGTTGGCGCCCATGGCGGCATAGCCGAGATTGTTGCCCAGGGAATGCAGCGCCACGCTGCCCTTGACCAGGGCCGGGCCCGGCTGCAGCAGATGCTTGGTCAGCTGATTGCTCAGAAAGAAAAACGGCGACAGGGCCCATTGCCGGGCAGGGTCCAAGGCCAGCTGCTGCGGCGCGATGGGACAGGCGCTGGCGACTTCAACGCCGTTGCGCCAGCCATGCAGCGCCAGATTCAGGCCATAGATTCCCCAGCCGAACAGCGAGGACACCCCCCACTGAAAGAGCAGGCGATTGGCCACGGCGTCGGCCTAGCGGGAAACGCAGTAGATGCCGCGCTGATTGGGCATCGGCTTGAAGCGATCGGAAATGCCCAGCACCGTCTCGGCGCCGCCCAGATAGAGCATGCCGTCATCAGGCATCTGCTTCGAGATGGCTTCCAGCACCTTGGTCTTGGTGGGCTGATCGAAATAGATCAGCACATTGCGACAGAAGACCACATCGAACTGCCCCAGCAGCTTCATGTCATGCAGCAGATTGAACTCGCGGAACTGCACCATGGCGCGGATGGCGGGGTCGATCTGCCAGCTTTCGTCCTTCTTTTTGAAGTACTTGACCAGATACTGGATCGGCAGGCCGCGCTGCACCTCGAACTGGGAATAAAGACCGGCCTTGGCCTTTTCCAGCATTTCCTGCGAGATGTCGGTTCCGATGATTTCAATGCGCCAGCCAGCCAGCTTGGCGGCATTTTCCTTCAGGATCATCGCCAGCGAATAGGCTTCCTGACCCGAGGAACAGGCCGCCGACCAAATGCGCAGCGACTTCTTGGCGGCGCGGGCGGTGCTCATCAGCGGCAGAACGGTGTCGCGGAACTGATCGAACGGCTTGGCGTCGCGGAAGAAGAAGGACTCATTGGTGGTCATGGCCTCGGTGACTTCGCGGCACAAAGCCTCGTCACGGCCACGCATCTTGGCGATGATATCCTCAATGCCCTTCAGATTGCGGGCACGGGCCAAGGGCATCAGACGGCTTTCCAGCAGGTAAGCCTTATCCGGCGTGATCACCAGACCCGAACGGTCCTTCAGCAGCTTGGCGATGAAATCGAAGTCTTCAGGCCGCAACATGTTAACGCCTCTGAGCCTGACGCAGAATGAACTGCGAGATTTCTGAAATAGGCAGCACGGCGCTGCAGATGCCCGAGGTCGCCGTCGCGCCGGGCATGCCCCAGACCACGCTGGTCGCCTCGTCCTGAGCAATCACGGTGCCGCCATTCTTGACCACATCGGCGCCGCCCTTGGAGCCGTCCGAGCCCATGCCGGTCAGCACCACCGCCAGAACACGACGCCCCCAAGCCGCCGAAACCGAACGGAACATGGGGTCCACCGCCGGGCGGCAGAAATTCTCGGGCGGGTTCTTGTTCAGACGGACGATCTTTTCCACGCCCTTGGTCTCGACCACCATATGGAAGTCGCCCGGGGCGATATAGATACGGCCCGACTTCACCGGCTCGCCGTCCTTGGCTTCCTGGGCATCCCAACCGCTGACACGAGTGATGTGCTCGGCCAAGATGGTGGTGAAGGTGGCGGGCATATGCTGGGTGATCAGAATCGGCTGACGAATCGACCCCGGCTTGATGCCGCCCAGCACCGTGAACAGCGCCTGCGGACCGCCGGTCGAGGAGCCGATGGCGATGATGTCCGGCGCTTCCATGGAAGGCTGGCGCAGAATGATCTGCGAAGAGGGATAAAGCGACTTGGGCTGCGGCGCCGGACGCGGGGCCGTGGAACCGGCCGGAGCCGTGCCGCCGATGGGGCGAGACGGAGAGGCGGTCGCGCTGCTGGTGGCGGTGGCAGGCCGCGGCGCCGAGGGGCGCAGACGACGCCGCGCCGCCGCCAGGGCGCGCACCTTGCCCATCAGCTCATGCTTGAAATCAGAGCCGCCGGCGATATCACGCGACGAGGTCGGCTTGGGCACATAGTCGATCGCGCCCGCTTCCAGGCAGCGCATCGAGATATCGGCATTCTTCAGGGTCAGGGTCGAGGCGACGATGACCTGCAGATCGGGGTCGATCTTCAACATCAGCGGCAGGGCGGTCAGACCGTCCATCACCGGCATCTCGATGTCCAGGATCACCACTTCGATGTCGTGGCGCTCCAAGGCCTGCAAGGCCATCTGGCCGTTGCCCACCGATGCCACCACGTGGAAGGTCTTCGCATCCTCTTCCAGCATGCGCGTGATCAGGCCGCGCACGACCGCCGAGTCGTCGACAACCATCACCCGCACGGGCTCGGGCGGCGCGAAGCGCGAAGTTCCTGGTTCCAAAGCCATAGCCGATCCCCCTGATAAATGTGGGCTTACAGGAGGCCGACTTGCGAAAACTTGGCTTGCAGGATCTCGCTGTCAAAAGGCTTCATGATATATTCGTTGGCACCGGCCGAGATGGCTTCCTGAATATGCTCGATGTCGTTCTCGGTGGTACAGAACACGACGACCGGGGCATCGCCGCCGGGCAGCTCGCGCAGGGCGCGCAGGAACTCGATGCCGTTCATGACGGGCATGTTCCAATCCAGAAGCACGGCATCCGGCATGGCCCGCAGGCAGTGGTCCAAGGCGACCTTACCGTCCTCGGCTTCCAGGGTCTGGAAGCTGAGTTCGGTCAGGATTTTCTTGGCAACCATCCGAATGACCTTGGAGTCATCCACAATCAGACAAGACTTCATGCCACCCTTCACTTTCTTAAGGTGCCGCCCGGATCAAGGACTGAACCGGACGGCGTGTCTCTCTTCTTAGTTGGCTTCGGCGCGCGTGAAGTCCAGCAGGCGCGGGACGTCCAGAACGACCAGCAGCTTGTCTTCCAGGCGATAGATGCCATTGGAGAATTCGCGCCACAGCGGGTCCAGGGTCGGAGGATTGCGCTCGAACTTGGCCGAAGGCAGGCTGAGCACTTCACCGACGCTGTCCACCATGAGGCTGTACAGCTCACCCTTCATATCGACCACGACGCTCATGCCGTCGCCGCCGCCCTTCAGGTCGCGCAGGCGCAGGCGCTGGCGAACGTCGATGGCGGTGACGATGCGGCCGCGCAGGTTCAGAGAACCGGCCACTTCCGGCGGCGCCAGCGGAATGCGGGTGATCTTCTGCGGACCCAGGACGTCCTGGACCATCAGCACCGGAATGCCGAACATCTGGCCTTCGATGAACATGGTCACGAATTCATCGTGATCCTCGGTCGAGGCGAGTTCCTGCGAACCACGCTTGGAAGCAACGATCTGGTTCATGCGGCACCTTTGGAGGAAGACAGGGTGATCGCCAGAGTCTGCAACAGGGCGTCACGATCGAACTTGGCGACATAGTCGTTGAAGCCAACCTCGCGGCCACGCTCGAAGTCCTTCTCGGTGGCGTGGGACGACAGAGCGACCATCGGGACAGTCGCCCAGCGGCCTTCCGAACGCACCGCCTGAGCGAAGTCGAAGCCGCTCATGCCGGGCATTTCGATGTCGCTGATGATGGCGTCGAAGTCGTCACCGGCTTCACGCATCGCCAGAGCCCGATCGGCGCTGTCGACGCTGGTGACGTCATAACCGGCCACCGACAGCAGCGGGGTCAGCAGATTGCGGAAGAAGGGGCTGTCATCGACCAGCAGCACGCGCTTCTGACCATATTTCTCGGCCTGATATTCCTGGTCGGGCGAACCGAACCAATCGCCCCAGGCCAGGGTCAGATAGTAGCCGGCATCGATCATGTCGGTCGCCTTGCCGGCGATGACGGCGGTGCCGATCAGACCCGGCTGGGCCACCGACAGCTCGACCTTCAAACGCTCTTCGACGATATCGACGATCTCGTCGACCACCAGACCCATGGAGCGGTCGTGATCCGAGAAGACCAGAACCGGCTGACGGCCTTCGTCGCGGACCGCATAGCGGTCGTTGATCATCACCAGCGGCATCAGCTTGCCGCGGTACTGGACCACCGGCTTGCCATGAGAATGCTCGATCTCGGCGACATCGATCTCTTCCAGACGGGCCACCAGGGCCAGCGGCACAGCCTTGAGATCCTCGCCACCGGCGCGGAAGACCAGCATGGACTGACGGTCCTCGGCATGCATGTCGCGGGTCGCCGTGGCCTCGGCCGCAGCCTGGCTGCCGCCGGCGATTTCGCCAGTGCTGCCGGCGATGCCGTTGGGGTCCAAAATCATGATCACCGAGCCGTCACCCAGGATGGTGTTGCCCGAGAACATGTTGATGTGACGCAGGATCGGAGCCACCGGCTTGACGACGATTTCTTCGGTGTCGAAGACGCGGTCGACGATGATGCCGAAGGTGTAGGTGCCCACCTGGGTCACGACGATGAAGGTCTCGGTCCGACCATCTTCCTCGCCCAGACGCAAGAGCTTGCGCAAGGACACCAGCGGCAGCAGGCGGTCGCGCAGGCGCAGCACCGGGGCATTGTTGATGACCTCGATACCATGTTCCGAATTGGCGGTGGTGCGGACCAGTTCCAGCACGCTGATCTGCGGGATGGCGAAGCGTTCGCCGCCGCATTCGACGATCAGGGCCGAGACGATGGCCAGAGTCAGCGGGATCTTGATGATGAAGCTGGTGCCCTTGCCGGTCTGGGTCTTCAGCTCGATGGTGCCGCCGATCTTTTCGATGTTGGTGCGCACCACGTCCATGCCGACGCCGCGGCCCGACACCGAGGTGATCTTCTCGGCGGTCGAGAAGCCGGCGCGGAAGATGAACTGAGCGATCTGCTGATCGGTCATCTGATCGATCTCGCCTTCGGTGGCGAGGCCGTTCTGCAGCGCCTTTTCGCGGATGCGGGCGATGTTCAGGCCCTTACCGTCGTCGCTGATCTCGATGATGATATGACCACCCTCATGGAAGGCGTTCAGCACGATCTTGCCGACTTCGGGCTTGCCGACGCGGCGGCGTTCCTCGGTGGACTCCAGGCCGTGATCGGCGGAGTTGCGGACCATGTGGGTCAGCGGGTCCTTGATCAGCTCCAGCACCTGACGGTCGAGTTCGGTCTCGGCGCCCAGCATCTGAAGATCGATCTTCTTGTTCATTTCGACCGAGAGGTCACGAATGATGCGCGGCAGCTTGGCCCAGGCATTGCCGATGGGCTGCATGCGGGTCTTCATCACGCCTTCCTGAAGGTCGGTGGTGATGTGGGACAGGCGCTGCAGCGGCGTGGCGAATTCGCTGTCATCCTTGCCGCGGACCATCTGCAACAGGGCGTTGCGGGTCAGCACCAGCTCGGAGACCAGGGTCATCAGGTTTTCCAGCAGCTCCACATTGACGCGGATGGTCTGGGCGGCGACGGCGGATTCCTTGGCCTCGGCGGCGACACCGGCGGGAAGGGCCGGAGCGGCAGCCGGAGCGGCAGGCACCTTGGCGGGAACCGACGGAGCGGCAGGAGCGGGTTCGGGCTCGTGAGCGACGACCGGAGTGGGGGCGGGCGCAGGCGTCGGAGCGGCTTCGAAAACAGGTTCGAAAACGGGTTCGGGTTCCGGCTCGGGCTCGGGTTCCGGCTCGGGAGCGGCGGGAGCGGCAGCCGGAGCCTCGGCGGCGATCTTGCCCTCGGCCATGGCGTTCAGCTGGGCGATCAGGTCCTGATCGTCGCCTTCGGGCTCACATTCGTTCTGTTCCAGATGGCCGAGAATCAGCTTGATGCGGTCGATGGAACCCAGGATCAGCGTCACCGCCGTCGGCGTGACCTGCAGCTCGCCGTCGCGGAACTTACCCAGCACATTCTCGCCGGCATGGGCCACATGCTCCAGGCGCGGAAGGCCGAGGAAGCCGCAAGTGCCCTTGATGGTATGGACCAGACGGAAAATGTTCGAGAGGATCTTGGCGTCAGGGTTCTGCTCAAGCTTGACCAACTCGACGTCCAGAACGGCCAGGCTCTCTGCCGTTTCCGTCAAAAATTCACTTAAAAGATCGTCCATGTCGCACCTTCCGCCTCTCGAACGCCGGTCCGGTTGATCAACTCCGGTTCCGCCCGCCGTTTTGGAACGTTTTTACGGGCATGCAGTCTATGTCAAATGACTGCATGGGTTAACCCTATTAACGCTTTGCCACGTTTAAAATATATCAGCCCACGCGAAAATCTACTGAATCCTTATCGGCGATCCTTTCGATAGGATGACTCATCCTTTGGCCCAGCAGGGCTAAATAATAGCCCTGGGCTGCTCTTGGGGTCAGACCCTCTACCCCTTGTGCTTCCAGCGCCAAAGCCGACTCGGCCAAGGTCGCCCCCAAACCCTTGACCGTGAGCGCCGCCCAGAGGCCGAGATCCGGCTGTCTTGTCCTTAAGATCATGCTGCCGCCCCGCGGCAGACAGTCGCGGGCGGTCAAAATCAGATTACAGAGCAGCTTGGCCTCGTCCGAAGTCCAGGCCACGGCGCCGCCATCTTGCCAATCCAGCACCACCGATTCCGCCACCGACATCGGCTGTTCCAGAAAAGCCGACGCCAAACCGCGCAGCTGCGCCTGGGTCAGGGCGCCGCCGGCGCTTCCCAAGGCCGCGCGAAGAAAGCGCAGCCGATGGCTGGCGCAAGCCGCGCTGGAGGCCAGCAAGGCCATGGCCTCGTCCGCCATGTCCGGCCCCATATCCTCATCGCCCAGCAGCTCCGTCCCGGTGCCGATGGCGCCGATGGGCCCCGCCAAATCGTGACAGAGGCGGGAGCAGAGCAGCTCGGTCAATTTCAGATGCTCGTCCAGGGTCATGGCGTCTCCTTGCACAGCGGGTCAGTCTGCCAGCCTGAGGGCGGATGGCAAGGGCAAAGAATCCCAGGATCGCCCCTTGCATGACCTCTGGTCAGGGTCATAATACCTTGGTCATCTGGGGGGTATGTCATGGGCCTGGGACCGAAGCGCCTCTTCTTATGCTGCCTTCTCATGCTGGCCGCCGCGCCTGCGCTTGCCAGTCCTCAAGCCGAGTTCGACGATCAGCTTGCCAATGCCTTGGCGCAATATCGCGATGCCAGTTATCAGACCGCCCCCACCCACAGCAACAAGAGCGCAGGGCAAGAAGCCTTGCAGGCCTTTCTGGCCAGTTGGAGCCGCCTACGGGACCGTTGGCAGAGCGCAGCGCCGCCGCGCTATGCCGATGACCCCGGGTTCGCCACCAGTCTGAACGATATTGCCGAGATCGGACGCGAGACTCAGTTCGAGCTGACCCAGGACCACCTACCCCAGGCCCATGACCGCTTGCGGCAAGTGCGGGCACTGTTGGCGGATTTGCGCCATCGCAACGGGGTGGCCTTATATCTCGACGCCCTGGAAGCCTTCGACGATGTTCTGGCCGAAACCGCCGATCTCGGACTCGATAGCCCCAACCTCGCGCCCGAGCAAGCCCTGCGCCTGACCCAACAGACGGCCGTCTTAAGCTATCTGATGGAGCGGCTTTATAAGCAGGCCCCAGCCCGCTTATCCGACGACCCCGTCTTTCTTGATCAGCTGGAGGAGCTGAATCGCCAGATCATCGGCCTGTCGCTGCTGATTCCCTTGGGCCGCTGCGAAGCCGTCACCGCGGCCCTGGCCGATCTGCGCCGCCGGCTGGATAAACTGATGCTGGCTTACGGCTGAGACTCCCACCAGGCCATCAGCAAAGCCATGTCCGGGGCGATTTGATCGCAGCTGCCGCCGCAGAAGCGCAGCCAGGCCTCCTTATATTTCTCTGGCACCGCCACCAGGACCGGAACCTCTTCCGCCATGGCCAGCATGATCTCATCGGCCAAGCCGTCGCCGGCTGCTTCCAGATGGGCGAATTTATTGACGATCAGCAGCTGGCAACCGGATTCGATGGCCTGCCGCAAGGTAACGCTGGCCTGAGACATGGCATGGGGATTGATGGCGCAGGCGGCCTCTTTGCCCAGCTTCTGATCGATGATCAGCCGTTCGCCGCTGTGAACATCAATCAGCTCCATGCCGGTAATGGTCCCCTCGGCGTCGCGCTCGGTCCGCTGCACGCTCCCGCCCAAGCGCACGCCTTGGGCCTTGAGCGTCATGGCGAAAGTGGCCAGCAGTTCCTGGGCCGACTCTCCTTTGGGAACGATGATGGCTGCGGTGCGGGTCATTCTTCCTCTCTTGTGCGCAGAGCGGTCAGCAGGGCCACCGCTCCCAATCGATCCTTGGGGTCCAGCTGCGAGACCTTCTCGAGGATGGCCTGCCCCAGCGGGTGATCTCCCAAGCGCAGATGCAAATAGCCCACCGCCAGCAATGCGAAGAGATAGAGTCTGGGCTCCCCCTCAGTCTCATCGAAGCGGGCCTGATCCAGCCTTATCTTTTGCCAATCCTCGGGCAAGCCCAACCGCCGGGCGGCAATGCCGAGACAGGCTTCGGCCTGGGGCAAGGCCTCGGCCAAACGATGGCGGTAGAAATAGAACTTGTAAGCCCCCAGATGCACCGCCAAATGGCCGGGCGCCTGAGACAGGGCCAACTGAATCTGCGTTTCGGCCGCTGCTTCATCGGACCAGCAAAGAGCGGCCTGATGCAGCGCCCGTTCCGCCTCGGCGGGCAGATCTCCGCCGTAATAGCGTCTGTTCAGCCAATCCTCATCAGTCAGCATGGACTGTCTCCATCTGTTCTGACTGCTGCCGGATCACGATACAAAAGGACGGAACAACAAAAAAGGCCGGAGATGATCTCCGGCCTTTTATTGTTTTGCTCCGACAGCGCCCTTAGTGGACGGCGGCGGAATGTCCCAGAGCAGCCTGCATAGCGCGGGCCACCGTGATGGAACGCTGGGCCTGAACCTTGGCCACGTCGTTACCAGCCTCTTCCAGAGCCTCTTCGGCCTGACGCAGACGATTGGCAACGGCTTCGGCGTTCAGCTCCGAGACCTTGACGGCCTCTTCAGCCAGCACGGTCACGCGAGTCTCGCTCACCTCGGCAAAGCCGCCGGCGACGAAGATGCGCTCGCGCACCTTGCCGTCCTCATAGATGTCGATGACGCCCGGGCGAACCGAGGTAATCATCGGAGCATGCTGCGGCAGGGCACCAAAGTCACCTTCTGCGCCGGGCACGACGACCATGTCGACGGGCTCAGAGAACAGCAGGCGCTCGGGCGAGACCAGCTCGAATTCGGTCTTCTCAGCCATGGTTCACCTTTCTCAGGCGGCTTCGGCCGCCATCTTCTTGGCCTTTTCGATGGCTTCCTCGATGCCGCCAACCATGTAGAAGGCCGCTTCGGGAAGATGATCGTACTCGCCGGCGACGATGCCCTTGAAGCCCTTCACGGTCTCTTCCAGAGCGACCAGCTTGCCGGGCGAACCGGTGAAGACTTCGGCCACATGGAAGGGCTGCGACAGGAAGCGCTGGATCTTACGGGCGCGAGCCACGACCAGCTTGTCTTCTTCCGACAGTTCGTCCATGCCCAGGATGGCGATGATGTCCTGCAGGGACTTGTAGGTCTGCAGAATACGCTGCACATCGCGGGCGGTCTTGTAGTGAACGTCACCGACCACCTTGGGATCCAGCACGCGCGAGGTCGAGTCCAGCGGATCGACGGCGGGGTAGATGCCCAGCTCGGCGATGGCGCGGTTCAACACGGTGGTGGCGTCCAAGTGGGCGAAGGAGGTGGCCGGAGCCGGATCGGTCAAATCGTCGGCAGGCACGTAAATGGCCTGCACCGAGGTGATCGAGCCCTTCTTGGTCGAGGTGATGCGTTCCTGCATCTGGCCCATTTCGGTGGCCAGAGTGGGCTGATAACCCACGGCCGAAGGAATACGGCCCAGCAGAGCCGACACTTCCGAACCGGCCTGGGTGAAGCGGAAGATGTTGTCCACGAAGAACAGCACGTCCTGGCCTTCTTCGTCGCGGAAGTACTCGGCCAGGGTCAGGCCGGACAGGGCGACGCGGGCACGGGCGCCCGGGGGCTCGTTCATCTGACCGTAAACCAGGGCCACCTTGGAGCCCGGGCCGTCCAGCTTGATGACGTTGGATTCGATCATTTCGTGGTACAGGTCGTTACCTTCGCGGGTACGCTCGCCGACACCGGCGAACACCGAGTAACCACCATGGGCCTTGGCGACGTTGTTGATCAGTTCCATGATCAGCACGGTCTTGCCGACGCCGGCGCCACCGAACAGACCGATCTTACCGCCCTTGGCGTAGGGAGCCAGCAGGTCGATGACCTTGATGCCGGTGACCAGAATTTCGGTTTCGGTCGACTGCTCGACGAACTCGGGGGCCGAACGGTGGATCGGCAGGGTCTTGCTGTTGCCGATCGGGCCACGTTCGTCGATGGCTTCGCCGATCACGTTGATGATGCGGCCCAGGCACTCGGGACCAACCGGAACCGAGATGGGGGCGCCGGTGTCCTGGACTTCCTGACCGCGGGTCAGACCGTCGGTGGAGTCCATGGCGATGGTGCGGACGGCGTTCTCACCGAGATGCTGAGCCACTTCCAGGACCAGGGTCTTGCCCTGGTTCTGGGTGTGCAGGGCCGACAGAATCGCGGGAAGTTCGGCGTCGAAGCGCACGTCCACGACAGCGCCCAGGACCTGGGTGATGGTGCCGACATTGTTCTTCGTCATAAGAGCGTGCTCCTGATTGACCGTCACAGCGCTTCGGCGCCGGAAATGATTTCGATGAGTTCCTTGGTGATCTGGGCCTGACGGCTACGGTTGTAGCGGATCGTCAGGTTATTGATCATGTCGCCGGCGTTGCGCGTGGCATTGTCCATCGCCGTCATACGCGCACCCTGCTCGGAGGCATTGTTCTCCAGGAGGGCGCGGAAGATCTGAACGGCCATGTTGCGCGGCAAAAGATCAGCCAGGATCGCTTCTTCCGAAGGCTCGAACTCATAGAGAGCCTTGGAGGAGGCGTCGGCATCCGCCTTCACTTCCGGCACCGGGAACGGAACCAGCTGCTGGCGGGTCACGATCTGGGCAATCGCCGATTGGAAGCGGTTGTAGACAATGGTGCAGACGTCGAATTCACCGGCCTCGAACATGGCCGACACTTTGTCGGCAATGTTGTTGGCTTCGGGGAAGGTCACGCCCTTGCGGCCGATCCCTTCATAGCTTTCGGCGTACATGCTGCCAAATTCGCGACGGAGCTGATCGCGGCCCTTACGACCGATGGTGATCAGCTTGACCGTCTTACCCGAACGCTGCAGCTCGTTGACCAGAGCGCGGGTGTTGCGAACGATGGAGCCGTTGAAGCCGCCGCACAGGCCACGATCCGAGGTCGCGACGATGATCAGATGAACATCGTCCTTCCCGGTCCCGGCCAACAGCTTGGGCGCACCCGACTGGCCGGCGAGGCTGGCGGCCAAGGCGCCCAGCATACGTTCCATACGGACCGCATAGGGGCGGGCCGCTTCGGCTGAAGTCTGGGCGCGGCGCAACTTTGACGCCGCGACCATCTTCATGGCTGACGTGATCTTTCGCGTCGATTTGACGCTGTTGATCCGTAGCCGTAGGTCCTTAAGGCTGGGCATCTGCCTGGCTTCCCGTTACTTACGCGAAGGTCTTCGAGAACGCTTCCAGGAAAGCCTTCAGCTTTTCCTCGGTCGCGGGGCTGATGGCCTTTTCAGTGGCGATGGCCTGGACAACGTCCGGAGCCTTCACCTTGATTTCGGACAGCAGCGAGGCCTCGAAGCGGCCAACGTCACCAACAGCCAGCTTATCCAGGTAGCCCTTCACGCCGGCGTAGATCGAAACGACCTGCTCGTCGGTGGACAGGGGCGAGAACTGGGGCTGCTTCAGCAGCTCGGTCAGACGCGCACCGCGGTTCAGCAGCTTCTGGGTGGCCGGGTCCAGGTCGGAAGCGAACTGCGCGAAGGCCGCCATTTCACGATACTGGGCCAGTTCCAGCTTGATCGAACCGGCAACCTGCTTCATGGCCTTGACCTGGGCGGCCGAGCCGACGCGCGACACCGACAGACCGACGTTCACGGCGGGGCGGATGCCCTTATAGAACAGTTCGGTTTCCAGGAAGATCTGACCGTCGGTGATCGAAATCACGTTGGTCGGAATGAAGGCCGACACGTCGTTGCCCTGGGTTTCAATGACCGGCAGAGCGGTCAGCGAGCCAGCGCCCGAAGCGTCGCCCAGCTTGGCGGCGCGCTCCAGCAGACGGGAGTGCAGGTAGAACACGTCGCCGGGATAAGCTTCGCGTCCCGGGGGACGACGCAGCAGCAGCGACATCTGACGATAGGCGACGGCCTGCTTGGACAGATCATCATAGATGATCAGGGCGTGCATGCCGTTGTCGCGGAAGAATTCACCCATGGCGCAGCCGGCATAGGGAGCCAGGAACTGCAGCGGGGCCGGATCGGAGGCGGTGGCGGCAACGACGATGGAGTAGTCCATCGCGCCGTTGTCGGTCAGCACCTTGACCAGCTGAGCGACGGTCGAACGCTTCTGACCGACGGCGACGTAGATGCAGTACAGCTTCGCCTTTTCGTCGGTGCCGGCGTGAGCGGCCTTCTGGTTCAGGATGGTATCGACCAGGATGGCGGTCTTACCGGTCTGACGGTCACCGATAACCAGCTCGCGCTGGCCGCGGCCGACGGGGATCAGAGCGTCGATGGCCTTGATGCCGGTCGACATCGGCTCGTGCACCGACTTACGCGGGATGATGCCGGGGGCCTTGACGTCCACGCGAGCGCGGCTGTCAGCCTGGATCGGACCCTTGCCGTCGATCGGGTTGCCGAGAGCGTCAACGACGCGGCCCAGCAGGCCCTTGCCGACGGGAACGTCGACGATGGCACCGGTACGCTTGACAGTGTCGCCTTCCTTAATGGAACGGTCGTCACCGAAGATCACGACGCCGACATTGTCGGTTTCCAGGTTCAGGGCCATGCCCTTGATGCCACCGGGGAACTCGACCAGCTCGCCGGCCTGGACCTTGTCCAGACCATAGACGCGGGCGATACCGTCACCGACGGAGAGAACCTGACCGACCTCGGCGACTTCCGCCTCGGTGCCGAAATTGGCGATCTGTTCCTTAAGGATAGCGGAGATTTCCGCGGCGCGGATTTCCATCACCCGACCCCTTTCATAGAGAGCTGAAGATGTTGCAGCTTGGTCTTCAACGAGCCGTCAACCATGCGGGAGCCAACCTTGACCACCAATCCGCCAAGCAGAGTCGGGTCGACGTTCACATCCAGGGTGACATTGCTGCCGATGACCTTCTTCAGGGCGGCGCCGATGGCGCCGACCTGCGTTTCGGTAAGCGCAACGGCCGAAGAAACCTGAGCCGTGACTTCGCCGCGCTTGGCGGCCAGACGGTTCAGGAAAGCCTCGATCACGCCGTTGAGCGCGGCCAGACGACGGTTTTGAGCCGCCAGTCCGAGAAAATTCTTGGTCAGGCCATGGAACCCAGCCTTGTCGGCCAGAGCAGCGACAGCCTTCTGCTGATCGCCGCGACTGACAACCGGGCTGCTCAGCAGACGGCGCAGTTCGACGCTGCCAGCGACCATGGTCTTGAGGGATTTCAGATCCGCGGCAACCGCATCAAGAGCGGCCTGCTGTTCAGCAAGCTCGAACAGAGCAGCGGAATAACGGTCGGCGATCGCGCCAGTGGCTTCGGATGACACGTGGACAGTCCCTATCAGATTGCCGAAACGAATCCGGGATGGATCCGAAATGGATGAAATTCTTCAACATTTTGGCGGAGGCAAAGGTAAGCCCTTGCTCAGCGCGTGGGTTAACTAGCATATCGACGGCACTGTTGCAAGACGACTCGGCCATAAAACTGGCGGAAAAATGCGACTTTTTCGACTCGCCTCAGACAAAACTGTACGGATCGACGTCGATCTGCACCCGCACGCCATGGGGAAGCGAGAGGGGGGCGATCCAATCCCGCAGGATTTGCTGCACCTGCACCGGCCTTGGGGCCTTCATCAGCAGCCGCCGGCGATGGCGTCCGCGCAGCAGCGCCATGGGGGCCGGAGCCGGCCCCAGGACCGTAATCTGGTGATCATGGGGGGCGGCGCGAGAGAGCATCAGGGCCGCCTGATCCACCGCCGCCATATCCTCGCCCGAGACGATCAGGGCCACCAGCTTGCCATAGGGCGGCATCTCCAATTCCCGGCGCTGCCGGGCTTCCTCGGCGAAGAAGCGGTCGGCATCCCCGGACATCAGGGCCCCCATCACCGGATGCTCGGGCTGATAGGTCTGCAGGATCACCCGGCCCGGATGTTCGGCGCGACCGGCACGGCCCGCCACCTGGCTCAACAGCTGAAAAGTCCGCTCGGCCGCCCGCAGATCGCCGCCCGCCAGCCCGAGATCGGCATCCACCACCCCCACCAGGGTCAGCAAGGGAAAGTGATGGCCCTTGGCCACCACCTGGGTGCCGATCAGCAGATCGATCTCGCGCTTGGCCATCCGCTCGACCAGGGCGGCGGCGGCATGGGGACCGGCCAGGGTGTCCGAGGCCATGATCTCGACCCGGGCGTCGGGGAATTTGCTCAAGGCTTCTTCGTACAGCCGCTCCACCCCCGGACCACAGGCGCGGAAGCTGTCTTCCTCGTCGCATTGCGGGCATTTTTCGGGCAGAGCCGAAAGATAGCCGCAATGATGGCATTGCAGCCGCCCCGCCCGGCGATGCTCCACCAGCCAAGCGGTGCAATGAGGGCATTGCAGGCGATGACCGCAGGTGCGGCACAGGGTCAGCGGCGCATAGCCGCGCCGGTTCAGGAACAGCATGGCCTGCTCGCCCGCCGCCAGGGTCTCGCCCACCGCTGTCAGCAAAGGCGGCGAAATCCAGCTTTGCCGAGCCGGCGGCGTGCGGCGCATATCCACCAGCTCCAGACTTGGCAAGGTCGCGCCGCCATGGCGGTTGGGCAGATGCAGCTTCTTGTAGCGCCCAGCCTGGACATTGGCCTGGGTCTCCAGCGACGGCGTCGCCGAGGCCAGCACGATGGGAATCGCCCCCACCCTTGCCCGCACCACCGCCATGTCGCGGGCATGATAGATGACGCCCTCTTCCTGCTTGAACGAGGCGTCATGCTCTTCGTCGACCACGATCAAGCCCAATTCGGGATAGGGCAGGAACAGCGCCGAGCGGGCGCCGACCACCACCTTGGCCGCCCCTTCGGCAATAGCCTTCCAATGTTCGCGGCGGGTGGCGTCACCCACCTCGGAATGCCATTGCACCGGCACCACGCCGAAGCGACGAGTGAAACGCTCAAGCCATTGAGCCGACAGGGCGATTTCCGGCAGCAGGACCAGCACCTGCTTGCCTTGCGCCAGGGCCTCGGCCACCGCCTCGAAATAGACTTCGGTCTTGCCCGAACCGGTGACGCCTTCCAACAGACTGACCGAGAAACCCGCCCCCACCGAAGCCCGCATGGCCTGCGCCACCTCGGCCTGTTCTGGCGAGAGCGCCGGGCCAGCCCGTCGCCAATCCGGTTCCGGCGGCGCCTTGAAGCGGGGCAGCAGCACGGTCTGCAAGCCCCCCGCATCGGCCAGCCCCTTGACCACCCCGGGACTCACCCCGGCGGCATGGGCCAGTTCGGAGGCCGACAACGGATGCCAAGCCGCCTCGATCACCCTTTGCCGGGCGGGCGTCAGCTTCACCCCCTGGGGCAGCTCGGGCCAGGCGACATAGCCATGGGGGATCTTCGGCGGCGGCTCCAGGGCGGCGGGCACGCTCATGGCCATTTTCAGCACCGCACCCTGCGCCGACAAGGTATAGGCCGCCACCCAATCCACCAGAGCGCGAGACGCATCCGGCAGCGGCGGCACCGCCAATTTCTCCAGCACGGCGCGGCATTTGGCCTTGTCCACCGAGCCCTCGCCCAGCCCCCAGACCACGCCGATCATCTGGCGCTTGCCCAACGGCACCCGCACGAAATCCCCCAGCCCCAAACATTGTTCAGGGCCGACGACATAATCATAGGGACCGGCCAGCGGCAGCGGCAGCAGCACCGCCACCCGTTGACCGGGCCGATAGCTCCCCTCCCCCTGGTGGGGAGGGGATGGGGGTGGGGGTGGAGGCTGGGTTCGCCAGTTCAAGGCAACGCCCTCCACCCGGGCCAGAATCCCCCCCACCCTTGATCCCTCCCCGCCAGGGGGAGGGAGAAATGATGCAGTGACATCATAATGTCTCTTGCTTGGGAATTGGCAGCGACGGAAGGCATGGATTACACTCTAGCCGCCCATGAGGATCGAGGAAAGCGACCACCATCATGAAATTCTTTATCGATACCGCCGAGATCGCCGAAATCCGTGACCTAGCCGCCACCGGACTGGTGGACGGCGTCACCACCAATCCCTCGCTGATCGCCAAGAGCGGCCGCAAGTTCCTGGACGTGGTGGCCGAGATTTGCGAGGTGGTGTCCGGTCCGGTCAGCGCCGAAGTGGCCGCGACCGATTTTGAGACCATGCTCAAGGAAGGCCGCAAGCTGGCCAAGATCGCCCCCAATGTCGCGGTCAAGGTTCCCCTGACCGTCGATGGCCTGAAGACCTGCAAGGCGCTGTCGGACGCCGGCACCATGGTCAATGTGACCTTGTGCTTCTCGGCGGCTCAGGCGCTGCTGGCGGCCAAGGCCGGAGCCAGCTTCGTCTCGCCCTTCGTCGGCCGGCTGGACGATATCGGCCAGGACGGCATGGAGCTGATCGCCGACATCGTCGGCATCTATGACCAATATCCCGCCTTGCAGACCGAAGTGCTGGTGGCCTCGGTCCGTCATCCCGGCCATGTGGTCGATGCCGCCAAGCTGGGCGCCCATGTCGCCACCATCCCGCCGAACGTGCTGCGCCAGCTGTATAATCACCCCCTGACCGACAAGGGTCTGGCCGCCTTCTGCGAGGATTGGCGCAAGACCGGCCAGTCGATCCTGGAGGCCTGAGCGCATGCCCGAGACGGAAACGACCTTTAGCGAAGATCAGATCATCGCTTACCTGAAGGAGCATCCCGGCTTCCTGGAGCGTCATCCCGAGCTGATCGCCAAGATGGCCCCGCCGTCCCGCTTCGACGGCGAGAACGCGGTGCTGGATCTGCAGCAGTTCATGATCGACCGGCTGCATAACGAGCTGGATCAGATGCGGGGCTGCGCCGAACATCTGATCACCACCTCGCGCTCGAACATGTCGATCCAAAGCCGCACCATCGAAGCGGTGCTGACCACCCTGGACGCCGCCGACATGGAAGGTCTGGCCCGCGTGGTCGCCGAGGACTATCCCGGCCTTTTGGATGTGGATGTCTGCACCCTGGGCTTCGAGGCCCCGGAGGGCGGCGAGGCGCTGGTGGTGCCCGGCATCCATGACTTGCCCTCAGGCCTGCTGGATCAGGTGCTGCCGCCCGGCGACATCTTCCTGCGCGGCGCGACCGCCGGCGATCCGCTGGTGTTCGGCGATGCCGCCAGTCTGGTGGCCTCGTTCGCGCTGGTCCGCCTGGATGCCCCCGGCTGCCCGCCCGGCCTGCTGGCCTTGGGCTCGCGCAACGAACGCACCTTCCACCACACCCAGGGCTCGGACCTGCTGGCCTTCCTGGCGCGGGTGATGGAAGACTGCATCGGCCGCTGGTGGGCGGCGGCCGCCTAGGACAGCGGATGACCGCCGTTCCCATCCTCTTCCTGGGGGACGAATCCCTGCGCAAGGCCGTGACCGACTGGCGGGAATGGCTGGCGGGGGAACGGCGGGCCTCGGCCCATACCCTGGACGGCTATGGCCGCGATCTGTCGGCCTTTTTGTCCTTCCTGACCGGCCATCTGGGCGGCGAGCCCCGCTTAGATGGCTTGGCCTCTTTAAGCCCCGCCGATTTCCGCGCCTTCATGGCCAGCCGCAACAAGGACGGCATCAGCCGCAGCTCGATGGCGCGGGTCATGTCGTCGCTGCGTAGCTTCTTTCGCTATCTCGATCGCAACGGCATCGTCCATAACGCCGCGCTGGGCGCCATCCGTTCGCCCAAGCCGCCCCGCTCGGTGCCCAAGGCCTTGAGCGCCGACGATGCCTTGGCAACCTTGTCCTCGGCGGCGGAATTGCAGGACGAGCCCTGGATGGCGGCCCGCGACATCGCCCTCTTTACCCTGCTTTACGGCTGCGGCCTGCGTCTGGGCGAGGCCCTGGGGCTGAACCGCAATCAGACGCCCAAGGGCGAGGTCATGACCATCACCGGCAAGGGCCGCAAGCAACGCTTGGTCCCCTTGCTGCCGGCGGTGGTCGAGGCGGTGGCGGATTATCTGCGGCAATGCCCCTATAACCCCGGCCCCGAGGGGCCGCTGTTCGTCGGAGCCAGGGGCAAGCGGCTCAATCCCGGCGTCGTGCAGCGGCAGATGCGCCGCCTGCGCGGGCTGCTAGGGTTGTCGGACACGGCCACGCCCCATGCCCTGCGCCACAGCTTCGCCACCCATCTGCTGGCCGGGGGCGGCGATCTGCGGACCATTCAGGAATTGCTGGGCCATGCCAGTTTGAGCACCACCCAGCGTTACACCGAGGTGGATGCCGCCCGCCTGAACGCTATTTACCAAGACGCCCATCCGCGGGCGAAGGGCTAAAGCGCCGCGAACAGATCGGCCAAAGCGCCGCTCCAGTCATGGCGGGCCTGCTGGCGGAACAGCCGCATGCGGCCGGGATACCAGAGGCTGTCGGCCCGCTCCAGCCCCCAGCGCCAATCGGGCAGATAGGTGATCAGCCCCCAGGCGGGAATCCCAAGGGCTCCCGCCAGATGCAAAGGGGCGCTGTCGATGCTGATCACCAGATCCATCTGCGCCATGACCGTCGCCAAGCCGGTCATATCACCCAGGGCGTCGCCGTGATCGACCACATCCGCTCCCAGGACGTCCTGCCAACCGGGCGGCGGCTGATATTGCAGGCAGTGATAGCGCAAGCCATCCCGCCGGGGCAGGCCGCGCAGGCTTTCGATGGGCAGCGAACGCATATGGTCGCGGGGGTTCTTGGGGTTGCCGCGCCAGATCAGCCCGACATTGCGGCCCTCCAGCCGATCCACCGGCGGCAAAGGCAGATAAGGCGGCGCAATCTCGACCCCCGCGCCCAGGGTCGGACACAGGCTGATCAACGGGCTCCAGGCATCGAAGGGCGGCAGATCGCCCCCCTCGGGGATGATCTCCACCCCCTCCAGCCCGGCCAGCACTTCGACCAAGGCCGACGGGCAAAGGAATAGCAGCCGCTGCACCCGCTTTGCCGCCAAGGGCAGCAGGCGGCAGAATTGCAGCAGATCCCCCAGCCCCTGCTCGGCCGTGACCAGCAGCGTCACCTCGGCCTCGCCCCGCCAGCGAGGCTGCGGGTAAGACCGGCGCGGCGAGGGAAAGCCGTCATAGCGCCAGCGCCATTCATATTCGGCGAAACCCTCGGCATAGCGCCCCGCCGTCAGCAGGGCATGGGCGCGGTTATAACGCGCCAAGGCATTGTCGGGGTCCCGGGTGATGGCCTCGGCATAGGCCTGCTCGGCCTCGGCGGGACGGCGCAGGCGAAAGAGCGCCACCCCCAGATTGAGATGTGCGGCGGCCAGATCGGGAGTCAGTTCCAGGGCGCGGCGGCTGTGGGTCACCGCCTCGTCCAGGGCATCGCGATCCATCAGCAGCCCGGCCAGATTGTGATGCGCCACCGCCAGGGTCGGATCACAGGCGACGGCGCGGCGATAGGCCTCGATGGCCTCGTCGGGCCGCCCCAGCCCCCGCAGGCAGGAGCCCAGATTATTATGCCCCGCCGCCAAAGTCGGATGACGACCCAGCAGGCGTCGAAACGCCGCCTCGCCCTCGGCCAGCAGCCCCAGCCGCAGCAGGGCGTCGGCCAGGGGCGGCAACACCGCGTCATCTTCGGGGGTCAGCCGGGCGCAGGCCTGCAAGGCCGCTTTGGCCGGCTCGGTCTGGCGCAATTTCTCCAGCATCAGGGCGAAATCCAGCCACAGCCCGGCATCCTGGGGCGACTGGCGCAGAGCCTCTTCGGCAGTGGAGAGGGCTTGCTGCATGAATTGCAGCGCCTGAGCCGACTGCCCCTCGGCCTCCAGGCGCAAGGCCTGCTCGAACAGCAGGGCCGACAGGCTGGAGGCAGACGGATGGGTCATGATCACGCAGTAATAACGGCCGAGGCTTCGATTTCCGCCAGAAGTTCGGGAGGCTCGCGCTTATAGGCACGTTGGGCGTCTTCCTGCTCGAGGAAAGCAGTCAGCACCGGGATCAGCTCCATCCGGTTCTCGCGGCTGTTGCCCATATTAAACGAGAACAGCTCGACCCAGTGCAAGGGAAGCTTGGGGAACGAGAAATATCCCAGGATCACCAGCATCTCGCCGATGCCATGGGTGCAGAGGTCGAACGAGGCCAGGAAATTGTCGCGCAAGGCGCCATGCCGGGCCTTTTCCTGATAGGGGCGACGGTCCAGCTCTTGCTCGTAGGTCTGGCGCAGGGACTTCCATACCTGCTCCATCACCCGGCGGTCAAAGCTGGCGAACGAGGTCTGGAACATCTTCAGCTGCGACGGCCCCAGCTTGGGCATGACATATTCGGGGCCGTTGAGGCGCATCTGGATATCGGTCAGCAGCTCGGCATATTTCGCCCGAAGCTTCAGCGCCTCGGCCGACTGGGCGGCTTCCTCGATCTCATGGGCCGGGCTGGTGATCTGATAGAGCCGCCGCCAGATGGATTCCCAGGCGATGATGGTCTTGCTGGCAATCTCGCGCAGGTCGGCGCGGTTCCAGAAGGCCGCCGAATCGACGCCCTTCCAATTGCGGGCATTGGCCAGGGCGCCCAAATTCTTGCCGCCCAGCATGCGCGGGGTGATGACCTCGCGGATGACCTGACAGAACCGCTGCTCGAACACCGGCGACAGCAGGAACGGCACCCGCACGCCACGGGCGATCAGCGGATTGCGGCGCTGGAAAAAACCGGTCAGCAGGCGAACGCGGTAGCACAGCGCCTCGGGCAGCAATTCTTCGAAACTGTTGCAGGTCACCGGCTGCGGCACGGGCGGCGCCAGGATCTCGGTGGGTGCATGGTGCAGCTCTTCGCCACCGGCACTGTAATCCTCGTCCACCTCGGGGGCATAGAGCATCTCGGCGTAATATTCCACCGGCCGCGAGGCCAGGATCACCCGGATCACCTGCACCGAAAACTGCCGCAGCACCTCCATCGGTGCGCCGCTCTTCAGAAAGGCTCGGGTCTGGGTCTGGGTCTGAACCCGGACCTCGGCGTCGTCGGGATGCTGCAGATAGAGCGAGACCAGCTTGTCGGTCATCTCCCACAGCGAAGTCGCGTCGGTTGCCGTTCCCAGCAAAGCCGCGCTATTGATCAGACGGTCGTCGAATTCACTGACGTCACTACCCATGCCTACGCCTCTCCAAGGCCCTTGTGGCCCAGGGGTGACGGTCTGGTCTGGGTGTTTGAACGACATGCCCCCATGCGAAACGCACGGCGAGCCCCCTCCCATGACGTCAATGCCCCCGCAGCCTTTGCGGCTTCTTCTCACCGTAATTGGTCATAATCTGGTCATTTCGGTCAATCTTTCCGCCGTCTTTATCAAATCCGTAATACTAATGCGCAGTTCAGATCAGGGCTGGGCATCGATTTGACGGGCGGCCATCAGCTGCGCCAGGCGCGGCCCAAGGGCCATCACCACCAGCAGCCGGGCGGTCTGCATGGTCATGACGAACGAGACATCCACCGGGCTAGACGCGGCGATGATGGCGATGGAATCGGCGCCGCCCGGACTGGTGGCGAGAAAGGCCGTCAGCCCATCCACATGGGCGATGCGGGCCAAAGCCAGCCCCAGCAGGGCGCAGAGAACCATCAAGGACAGGATCGAGGCCAGAATGGCCGGCAGCGCCTTGGCGGCATGGAGCAGAATCTCGCGGGTGAAGCGCAGGCCGATGCTCCAGCCGATGAAGGCATAGCTGACCGCCAGAAGCCACGGCGGCAGGGTGATCTGAAACCAGCCCAAGGGCTGCAGCAGGATTCCCCCGATCAGCGGCAGCATGATCGGCCCCGAGGAAATCGGCAGACAGCGCGACAGCAGCAGCCCAGCGGCCATCAGCCCCAGGGTGCAGGCCAGCCCGACGCCATCCAGGGGCGGAAACCAGTCCATCGCCGCGCCGACCGCATGGACATCGCCGGTGGTCAGCCTTGCCGCCAGCGATGCCGCCATGGCGACGCAGAAGACCCGCAGATATTGCATGATGGCGACCATCCGCACATCGGCGCCATAGGCCTCCGACATCAGAGTCATGGCGGTGGCGGCCCCCGGCGAGGTGCCCCAGATGGCCGAGGTTCCCGGCAGCAGGCGGCGGCGTGTCAGCAGCCAGCCGATCAGCAGGCTGAAGCCCAGCACCAAGGCGATGGACAGGCCATAGACCGGCCAGTCCTGCAGCAACCGGCCAAGAACGCTGGGCGGCAGCGCCCGGGCGATCATGCAGCCCAGCACTGCCTGAGCGAACAGCACCGGCAGCCTGTGCAGCCGGGCCCGATCGCCGCGCAGGGCGCAGGCCACCGCGGCCAGCATCGGCCCCAGCAGCAGCGCCGCCGGCAGCCCCAGCCATTCCAGCAGCAAGGTGATCAGAGCGGACAGGACCAGCAGACGGGTCCAGGCTCCGCCGTTCAGCGATGTCACGACGGCAAGCCCATAGTGCGAGACCCATATTCCGAGACAAGGGCGGAAGGTAGTCCCTTGGGGGCCGAAAAGCCATCTTCGGAAAAAATGGCGCCGGATGAAAATTTTTTCAAAAAACCGCGCCCGGTTTCGCCCGGACGCCCGTAACAGCTTCAAGCGGGAATGTAACTCGATCTCGCAAAGGAGTGGGAAGATGCTGACTCCCATAGAGCAGACGCCATCCTTGGCCTATGAGCCCATGCGGCAGCAGCTGACGCAAGCGGCGGCGACCAACGCCCCGACCGTCACGGCGCCCCAGGCTACGGACCAAGTGCAACAGGCCGCCGCCTCGTCGCAGACGGGGGGGCAGCAACCGGATTCCGGGTCCACCGACAGCGGTTCGTCCCATCAGGGCGATACCGGCGAAGCCTCACGCCAGCTGGGCGCCGCCTGGAGCACCCTTGAGCAATTGAAGACCCAAGCCGCCGCCGCCCTGTCCAGCGGCGACGTCAAACTGGCCCGCGACATCGCCGCCGAAGCCGCCGGAGTCGCCGGCAGCATCCGCGACATCGCCGGCGATCTTCCCGGCTCGTCCGCCGGCAATGCCGAAGTGGTGATGCAGGAAGCCTCCAGCGTCGCCGGCTCCGCCGCCGGCCCGGCCGAGGCCGGCAACACTCTGGACAAGGCCCGCGCCGCCCTGGCCATGGCCAAGGATGTGGTGGATACCGCCCAGACCATGACCCATTTCAGCGATGCCAGCAGCCAAGTCCAGCTGACCGCCGAAATGCAGGTGGTGCAGCAGGCGATGGCCCAGGTCGAGACCGTGGCCGCCGCCCAAAACCAAAGCTCCGCCGCCCCCAAGGGCAGCAGCCACCGTCTGGATATCAGCGCTTAAAGATGATTTCGAACAGTCGAAATCATCTTTAAGGTTTTGCATGATGCGCCCCGTCCCGGGGCCGCTCAGGCACCGCGCGGGCTTGGGGGCCTGAACTCATCGGGCTCAGAACGCATCAGATCAAAATCCGCTTCAGACCCGATCTTGATCGGTTCTCGGATTTATTCCGAATAGGTCTCGTGCCGCATGGGCGCATGCCGGACCGGCAGCTCGGGCGGCGGCGGCTCGCCGGGGCGGGCGGCGCAATAAAACGTCGCCAGATAAGGATCGGTCCAGCTGCACTGGTTCGGCTGCGTCAGCCAGTGAACCGCCGTGCGGTGATATTTCTGACAGACCTCTTCCGCCATGGCCTGCACCTTGGCCGGCGGCGTCGTGGAAGGCGCATAGCAGATACGGACGCGTCCGCTCTGATGCTCCATATAGCTGCTGTCCACATAAGGCGCTCCGGCGCAGCCCCCCAGCAATCCAAGCAGAAGCAATCCCGCCCCCAGGCGCAGGCCTTGGCGAAGATCACGACGAATGAAGGACAAGCGGACGGACATGAGGACACCTTGGTCTGCAACGTCTTCTGTTTAGCCCAGCCAGCCTCTTCCGAAAAGCGGGAACTGGAAAAGTGAAGAGGAGAAAACAAGTTTCCCTGATCTCGTCTCTGTCGTTGTCTGATCAAGGGTGACGCGCTATGTTTCCCAGATGCAAGGGCGAGGGGGCCCGCAGGAGGGAAATTATGGCTGAAAGCAAGACGTACCGCCTGGTTACGCGCAGCGACTTCGACGGTCTGGTCTGCGCTGTGCTGCTCAAGCATTTGGGCCTGATTCATGACATCAAGTTCGTCCACCCCAAGGACATGCAGGACGGACTGATCGAGATCACCGAAGGCGATATCACCACCAATCTGCCCTATGTCAATGGCGTGCATCTGGCGTTCGACCACCATCTGTCGGAAACCATGCGCACCGGGCAGCATGACAACCACATCATCGAAGCCGACGCCCCGTCGGCGGCGCGTGTGGTCTATAACTATTATGGCGGCACCTCGGCCTTCCCCGAGTTCTTCGATTCCATGATGGCGGCGGTGGACCAGGGCGATTCCGCCCGCTTCAGCCGCGCCGAGATCCTGCACCCCACCGGCTGGCCGCTGCTGAACTTCCTGATGGACGCCCGCACCGGCCTGGGCCGCTTCCGCGAGTTCCGCGTCTCGAACTATCAGCTGATGATGGACCTGATCGACTATTGCGCCGGTCACCGCATCGAGGAAATCCTGCAGCTGCCCGACGTCAAGGAACGCGTCGATCTCTATTTCGAGCATGAGGAACTGTTCAAGGAACAGCTGCGCCGCTGCTCGACCGTCCACAACAATCTGGTGGTTCTCGATCTGCGGAACGAGGAAACCATCTATGTGGGCAACCGCTTCATGATTTATGCCCTCTATCCCGAGTGCAATATCTCGATCCACATCCTGTGGGGCGTGAAGCAGCAGAACACCGTCTTTGCGGTCGGCAAGTCGATCCTGAACCGCAGCTCCAAGACCAACATCGGCCCGCTGATGCTGGAATATGGCGGCGGCGGTCACGAGAACGCCGGCACCTGCCAGGTGTCCAACGACAAGTGGGAAGACAGCCTGAACGCGCTGATCGCCAAGATCACCGCCGAGGGTTAATCCCCGGAACAGGGACCGCTCCGCCTTTCGGTGCGGTCCCTTGGTCCGGCTTGGTCTATCGCCAATCATCTTTATATTGACGTCATCATGACCGGACCTCTCGCCCAATACCGCGCCCAGCTTGCCGACGGCAGCATCAAGCCCGATGTCGCCCAAGCCATGGCTATCGAGAAATTCGAGAGCCTGCACAGGGCCCTAAGCTCATACCGCCCACAGCAGGGCGACAGCGGCTGGCTGTCGCGCTTCGGCCTCGGCGCCAAGCCCGAGATCAAGCCGCTGCAATGGCGCTCGGGCGATTGCGCCGCCGCGATGCCCAAGGCCGGGCTTTACATCTATGGCGATGTCGGCCGCGGCAAATCCATGTTGATGGACCTGTTCTATGGCACCGCTCCGGTCGCCGAGAAGCGCCGGGTGCATTTCCACGAATTCATGCGCGACGTCCATGCCCAGATCCATAAATGGCGCCAGGACAAGACCCGCAAGGACGACCCCATCCCGGAACTGGCCCGTCACTTGGCCAAGACCTCCTGGCTGCTCTGCTTCGACGAGTTGCAGGTCACCGATATCGGCGACGCCATGATCCTGGGCCGGCTGTTCAAGGAGCTCTTCCTGCTGGGCGTGGTGGTGGTGACCACCTCGAACCGCCATCCCGACGATCTGTACAAGGACGGCCTGCAGCGCGACCGCTTCCTGCCCTTCATCGCCCTGATCAAGGAGCGGCTGGATGTGCTGGAGCTGAACTCCGACCACGATTACCGCCTGGGTCGCAAGAAGGGCATGCGGGTCTATCACTATCCCACCGGCCCGGCCGCCAATGCCGAGCTGAACCGCTGCTTCGCCCGCCTGACCGCCGGTGTCCCCGGCCAGGAAGAGGTGATCCATGTGAACGGCCGCGTCTGGACCATCCCCAAGGCCGCCGACGGCGTCGCCTGGTTCAGCTTCGACGATCTGTGCCGCAAGGCGCTGGGGGCGTCGGACTATCTGGAGCTGGCGACCCTTTACCACACAGTCATCGTCTCGGACGTGCCCACCCTGTCGCCGGCCAACCGCGACGCCGCCAAACGGTTCGTCACCCTGATCGATGCTCTGTACGAGCATAAGGTGACCTTCATCTGTTCGGCCGAAGCCTCGTCCCAGACTCTTTATCCTTCCGGTGACGGCGCGTTCGAATTCCATCGTACCGTCAGCCGTCTGATGGAAATGCAGTCTGCCGAATATCTAGGCCGCGAGCACCTCCCATAAGGTCGTATTACGACTTTATGATGATGTGCTGATCTTTTCCTTGTTGAGTCAACGCATTAGCGAAATGACGGCGAACAGCTGACTTAACCCTTGGGGAAGACAGGGAATTTTTCCAAGCTTCGAACGACTCTCAATCGCCCTAAGGGCTTGCCCGCAGACGCGAATCGCGGTACGAAAAGCCGCTCAATTCCTCACGCTGCCTAAAATGGTGGCGGCGCCTTGAGCCCCATCGAAATTCGTCCAAGAGGCAAACTCCAATGGCTCGTAAAAAGATCGCTCTCGTTGGCGCCGGTAACATCGGCGGCACCCTCGCTCACCTGATCGGCCTGAAGGAACTGGGCGACGTCGTCCTGTTCGACATCGCTGAAGGCATTCCCCAGGGCAAGGGTCTGGACATCGCCGAATCGACCCCGGTTGAAGGCGTCAACGCCTCCTACTCGGGCGCCAACGACTACTCCGCCATCGCCGGCGCCGACGTCATCATCGTGACCGCCGGTGTGCCGCGTAAGCCCGGCATGAGCCGCGACGACCTGATCGGCATCAATGCCAAGGTCATGAGCCAGGTCGGCCAGGGCATCAAGCAGTATGCTCCGAACGCCTTCGTGATCTGCATCACCAACCCGCTGGACGCGATGGTTTGGGTGCTGCGCGAAGTCTCCGGCCTGCCCCACAACAAGGTCGTCGGCATGGCCGGCGTGCTGGACAGCGCCCGCTTCCGCTACTTCCTGTCGGAAGAGTTCAAGGTCTCGGTCGAAGACATCACCGCCTTCGTGCTGGGCGGCCATGGCGACACCATGGTTCCGCTGGCCCGTTACTCCACCGTCGCCGGCATTCCGCTGCCCGACCTGGTGAAGGCCGGCTGGACCACCCAGGAGAAGCTGGACCAGATCATTCAGCGCACCCGTGACGGCGGTGCCGAGATCGTTGGCCTGCTGAAGACCGGTTCCGCCTTCTACGCTCCGGCCGCCGCCGCCGTGCAGATGGCCGAAGCCTATCTGAAGGACAAGAAGCGCGTCCTGCCGGTCGCCGCCTGGGTTGACGGCCAGTATGGCCAGAACGGCATCTATGTCGGCGTTCCCACCATCATCGGTGAGGGCGGCGTCGAGAAGGTCATCGAGATCGAGCTGAACGAAGCCGAAAAGGCCGAGTTCGCCAAGTCCATCGACTCGGTGCGCGTCCTGATCGAAAAGTCCAAGGAACTGATGCCGAAGTAAGCATCGGCTCTCTCAGTGAAGGCTCCGCGATGAACATTCACGAGTATCAGGCAAAAAAACTTCTGGCAGGCTACGGCGTCGCCGTCCTGCGAGGAGCCGTTGCTTATACTCCTGCGGAAGCCGAGCAGGTGGCGAAGGAACTTGGCGGCCCCGTGTGGGTCGTCAAGTCCCAGATCCACGCCGGCGGACGCGGCAAGGGTTCATTCAAGGGCCGCGAGAAAGATGGCGGTGGCGTGCGGGTCGTCAAATCTGTTGACGATGTGCGCGACGCCGCCCTTTCCATGTTGGGCCAGACCCTGGTCACCCAGCAGACCGGCACCGCCGGAAAAGAGGTCAAGCGCCTGCTGATCGAGGAAGGCTGCGACATCAAGCGCGAGCTTTATCTCAGCATGCTGGTGGATCGCACCTCGGGCTGTGTCGAGATCGTCGCCTCGACCAAGGGCGGCATGGAGATCGAAGAGGTCGCCAAACATCATCCGGAAGAGATCGCCAAGCTGCTGATCGATCCGGTGCAGGGCTATCAGCCCTATCATGGACGCAAGCTTGCCTTCGAACTGGGACTGGAGGGCCGTCAGGTCAGCCTGGCCGTCAAGTTCATGGGTGCGCTTTACAAGGCTTTCGTCAGCCTGGACTGTTCGCTGGTCGAGATCAATCCGCTGGTGGTCACCACCGCCGGCGACGTGGTCGCCCTGGACACCAAGATGGCCTTTGACGACAACAGCCTCTATCGCCACAAGGATATCGAAGAGCTGCGCGACGAGTCGGAAGAAGACCCGTCCGAGCTGGAGGCCGTCCGCCACAGCCTGAACTATGTCAAGCTGGACGGCACCATCGGCTGCATGGTCAACGGCGCCGGTCTGGCCATGGCGACCATGGACATCATCAAGCTTTACGGCGGCGCGCCCGCCAATTTCCTGGATGTCGGCGGCGGCGCCACCAAGGAACGCGTCACCACCGCCTTCAAGATCATTCTGTCGGACCCCAATGTCGAGGGTATCCTGGTGAACATCTTCGGCGGCATCATGCGCTGCGACGTCATCGCCGAGGGCGTCATCGCCGCCGCCCGCGAGGTCAGCCTGAACGTGCCCCTGGTGGTCCGCCTGGAAGGCACCAATGTGGAGCTGGGCAAAAAGATCATGGCCCAATCGGGACTGCCGATCATTTCCGCCGACAATCTGGCCGATGCCGCCGAAAAGGTGGTCAAGGCCGTGAAGGAGGCCTCGTAACATGGCCGTCCTGGTCAATTCCGGAACCAAGGTCATCTGCCAGGGCTTCACCGGAGCCCAGGGCACTTTCCATTCCGAGCAGGCCATCGCCTATGGCACCAAGATGGTCGGCGGCGTCACCCCCGGCAAGGGCGGCACCAAGCATCTCGACCTGCCGGTCTTCAACACCGTGCATGAGGCCCGCGCCGCCACCGGCTGCAATGCCAGCGTGATCTATGTGCCGCCGCCCTTCGCCGCCGACGCCATTCTGGAAGCGGCGGACGCCGGGGTCGAGCTGATCGTCTGCATCACCGAGGGCATCCCGGTGCTGGACATGATGACGGTCAAACGCGCCCTGAAGGGCAGCAAGAGCCGCCTGATCGGCCCCAACTGCCCCGGCATCATCACGCCCGGCGAATGCAAGATCGGCATCATGCCCGGCCATATTCATCAGCGCGGCAAGGTGGGCATCATCTCGCGCTCAGGGACTCTGACCTATGAAGCGGTGGCTCAGACCACCGCCGCCGGATTGGGGCAAAGCACCTGTATCGGCGTCGGCGGCGACCCCATCAACGGCACCAGCTTCGTCGATTGCCTGGAGCTGTTCCTGGACGACCCCGAGACCGAAGCCATCATCATGATCGGCGAGATCGGCGGCGAAGCCGAGGTGCATGGCGCCGAGCTGCTGAAGTCCCTGAAGAATCCCAAGCCGACCGTAGGCTTCATCGCTGGCCGCACCGCCCCCGCGGGTCGCCGCATGGGCCATGCCGGCGCGGTGGTTTCCGCCGGCCATGACACCGCCGATTACAAGATCGAAGCCATGCGCTCGGCCGGCATCGCCATCGCCGAGTCTCCGGCTTCGCTCGGAACCACCATGTTGAAGTTGTTGAAGGGCTAAATCTAACGTAGCCCGACTGATCAGAAGTTTACCCGCGTACCCAAAGCACTTAGAGTACCTGAGCAAAAACTATAACCGCCGCAAGGCGACCCCCCCATCGTCGAACCGTCCAAAATAGGGAGAGGGCGTGGCGAGAACCACGTCCGCCGCATCGGATGCCACAGAACCAGATGTCCTTCCTGACTGGTGCCAACGCCACCTATGTTTCCGAACTCTACGCCCGCTTTATCGAGGATTCCTCGATGGTGGACGCCGAGTGGGTGGCGTTCTTCTCTGAACTCAACGAGGATGGCAAGGCCATCCTGGCCGAGCTCAAGGGCGCCAGCTGGAATAAGAACCCCAACAAGGTCATCGGCGCCCCCGCCGAGGAAGCCCCCGCCAAAAAGGATGCCAAGGGCAAAGGCCCCGCCGGTCCCTCGCCCGAGGAACTGCGCAAGGCCATCCTGGATTCCATCCGCGCTTTGATGATGATCCGCGTCTATCGCGTTCGCGGCCATCTGGAAGCCAAGCTCGACCCGCTCGAGCTGCAGACGGTGGAAGCCCATCCCGAGCTGGATTACCGCTCTTACGGTTTCCTCGAAGCGGATCTCGATCGCGAGATCTTCATCGACAATATGCTGGGGCTGGAAACCGCCACACTGCGGACCATCATCCGCATCCTGCGCGAGACCTATTGCAGCTCGATCGGCGTCGAGTTCATGCACATCCAGGATCCCGACCAGAAGAGCTGGATCCAGAAGCGCATCGAAGCCATCCGCAACCACACCGACTTCACCGAGCGGGGCAAGAAGGCCATCCTCGAGCGCCTGACCGAGGCCGAGGGCCTGGAGCGCTTCCTGCAGATGAAGTACACCGGCACCAAGCGCTTCGGCGTCGAAGGCGGCGAAGCCGTCATTCCGCTGCTGGAGCAGATCCTCAAGCGCGGCAGCCAGCTGGGCCTGAAGGACATGGTGCTGGGCATGGCCCACCGTGGCCGCCTGAACATCCTGACCAACTTCATGAAGAAGCCCTTCGCGGCGCTCTTCTCGGAGTTCCAGGGCAACCCCTCCACCTCGGAAGATTTCCAGGGCTCGGGCGACGTGAAGTACCATCTGGGTACCTCGGCCGACCGTGACTTCGACGGCAATGTCGTCAGCATGTCGCTGACCGCCAACCCGTCGCATCTGGAAGTGGTCGACCCCGTGGTTCTGGGCAAGGTCCGCGCCAAGCAGACCCAGCGCGGCACAATCGACCGCACCGACGTCATGGGCATTCTGATCCACGGCGACGCCGCCTTTGCCGGCCAGGGCGTGGTTCACGAATGCTTCGCCATGAGCCAGATCAAGGGTTACACCACCGGCGGCACCGTCCATGTGGTGATCAACAACCAGATCGGCTTCACCACCGCGCCGCAATATTCCCGTTCGGGCCCCTATTGCACCGACGTGGCCAAGATGATCCAGGCTCCGATCTTCCATGTGAATGGCGATGATCCGGAAGCCGTGGTCCATGCCGCCCGCATCGCCACCGAGTTCCGTCAGGAATTCCGTCACGACGTGGTGATCGACATGGTCTGCTATCGCCGCCATGGCCATAACGAAAGCGACGAGCCGGCCTTCACCCAGCCGCTGATGTACCGCAAGATCGCTTCGCACCCCACCACCCGTCAGGTCTATGCCAACAAGCTGATCGCCGAGGGTGTGCTGACCGAGGAAGAAAGCGCCAAGATGGTTGCCGACTTCCAGGCTCACCTGGAAGAGGACTTCCAGGCCGCCAAGTCCTACAAGGTCAACAAGGCCGACTGGCTGGAAGGCAAGTGGGCTGGCCTGGGCGTGCTGAACGACGAAGAAGAGATGCGTGAAGAGGCGACCGACGTCTCCTTCGAGGTTCTGAAGGAAGTCGGCGCGGCCATCTCGAAGGTGCCGGAAGGCGTCAACGTCAACCGCAAGATCGTCCGTCAGCTGGAAGCCAAGCAGCAGATGTTCCAGACCGGCGAAGGCATCGACTGGGGCACCGCCGAGGCTTTGGCCTTCGGTACGCTCTGCGTCGAGGGCAGCCGCGTGCGTCTGTCCGGCCAGGATTGCGGCCGTGGCACCTTCTCGCAGCGTCATTCGGTCCTGGTCGACCAGGATACCGAAGCCCGCTATGTGCCGCTGAACCACATCCGCGAAGGTCAGGCCGAGTACGAAGTCATCGACTCGCTTCTGTCCGAAGAGGGTGTGCTGGGCTTCGAATACGGCTACTCGCTGACCGAGCCCAACGGCCTGACCCTGTGGGAAGGCCAGTTCGGCGACTTCGCCAACGGCGCTCAGGTGATCTTCGACCAGTTCATCTCGTCGGGCGAATCCAAGTGGATGCGCATGTCCGGTCTGGTGATGCTGCTGCCCCACGGCTTCGAAGGCCAGGGCCCCGAGCATAGCTCGGCCCGTTGGGAACGCTATCTGCAACTCTGCGCCGAAGACAACTGGCAGGTCTGTAACTTCACCACTCCGGCCAACTATTTCCACGCTCTGCGCCGTCAGCTGCGCCGCAACTTCCGCAAGCCCCTGGTGGTGATGACGCCGAAGTCGCTGCTGCGTCACAAGCTGGTGGTCAGCAAGCTGGAGGACTTCGGTCCGGGTTCGCGCTTCCGCCGCGTCCTGCCGGAAACCGACGCCCTGAAGCCCGACGATCAGATCCGTCGCGTGGTGCTCTGCTCGGGTAAGGTCTATTACGACCTGTACGAAGAGCGGGCCAAGCGCGGCATCGACGACGTCGCCATCGTTCGTGTCGAGCAGATCTATCCCTGGCCGAAGGAGACCCTGATGAAGGTTCTCAGCCGCTACAGCAAGGCTGAAGTGGTCTGGTGCCAGGAAGAGCCGGCCAACATGGGTCCCTGGACCTTCGTCGACCGCCGCCTCGAATTCATCCTCGAGGAGCTGGAACACAAGCCGGGCAAGGCCTACTACGTCGGCCGCAAGGCGGCGGCGTCGCCCGCCACCGGCTTGAACAAGAACCATGTTTATGAACAGGCCCTCTTGGTCGAACAGGCGCTGACCGGCGCGTTGTTCACTCTGCCCCAGCCTTTCCGCCGGGTCACCAAGATGTCCAAAATCCAAAACGCTAAGTAAGCAGGCGAGGAAGTCCTATGAGCACGAATATCGTTGTGCCCACCCTGGGCGAATCGGTGACCGAGGCGACCATCGCCAAGTGGTTCAAGAACGTCGGTGACGCCGTTAAGGCTGATGAGCCGTTGGTCGAACTGGAAACCGATAAAGTCACGGTGGAAGTCCCGGCTCCGGCCGCTGGTACCCTGACCGAAATCCTGGCCGCCGTCGGCGCGACCGTGGATGTCGGCGCTGTCCTCGGCACCCTGGGTGCCGCTGGCGCCGCCGCCAAGCCCGCCGCTGCTGCCCCGGCTCCCGCCGCCGCCGCTCCGGCTCCGGCTGCTGCCCCGGCTGCCGCCGCTTCGGCTTCGGCCGCTGGCCTGCCCTCTCCGTCGGCTGCCAAGCTGATCGCCGAGAACGGCTTGGGCGGCGTCGCCATCGCCGGTTCCGGCAAGGATGGCCGCGTCACCAAGGGCGATGTCCTGACCACCCTGGCTTCGCCGGCTCCGGCTGCCGCTGCCGCTGCTGCCCCCCGTGCGGAAGATCCGCGCGAACAGCGCGTCAAGCTGACCCGCCTGCGCAAGACCATCGCCAACCGTCTGAAGGAAGCGCAGAACACCGCCGCCATGCTGACCACTTTCAACGAAGTGGACATGACCGCGCTGAACGCCGTGCGCAACCAGTACAAGGACGCCTTCGAAAAGAAGCACGGCACCAAGCTGGGCTTCATGTCCTTCTTCGTGAAGGCTTGCGTCACCGCTCTGAAGGAATGGCCGGCGGTCAATGCCGAATTCACCCCGGAAGAGATCGTCTACAAGAACTTCTATGACATCGGTGTCGCCGTCGGCACGCCGAACGGTCTGGTGGTTCCGGTGGTCCGTGACGCCGACAAGCTGTCCTTCGCCGGTGTCGAGTCGGCCATCGCCGGCTATGGTAAGAAGGCCCGCGACGGCAAGCTGACCATGGACGAGATGACCGGCGGCACCTTCACCATCTCGAACGGTGGTGTCTATGGCTCGCTGATGAGCACCCCGATCCTGAACGCCCCGCAGTCGGCCATTCTGGGCATGCATAAGACCATGCTGCGCCCGATGGTCATGCCCGACGGCAAGATCGAGGCCCGCCCGATGATGTATCTGGCGCTCTCCTACGACCACCGCATCATCGACGGCCGCGAAGCGGTGTCGTTCCTGGTGCGCGTCAAGGAGTGCATCGAAGACCCGCAGCGCATCCTGCTGGACATGTAATTCCGAACTCGGCTCCTCCCCACGGGGAGGGGCCGATTTTGTCTTTGCCATAAGAAATTCGTGGGAGCTTCCATGAGCGAGAATTCTTTCGACGTCGTCGTCATCGGCGGCGGTCCCGGCGGTTATGTCGCCGCCATCCGCGCTGCCCAGCTGGGCCTCAAGGCCGCCTGCGTTGAAAAGCGCGGCACCCTGGGCGGCACCTGCCTGAATGTCGGCTGCATCCCCTCCAAGGCGCTGCTGACCTCGTCGCATCACTATGAAGAAGTGAACCATTCCTTCGCCGAGCACGGCATCAAGGTCGGCAAGGTCGAGCTGGACGTCGCCGCCATGATGGCCCGCAAGTCCAAGGTGGTGTCCGACAACACCAAGGGTATCGAATTCCTGTTCAAGAAGAACAAGGTCTCCTACCTGATCGGCGCCGGCAAGATCACCGCCGCCGGTGCTGTCGACGTGATCGCCGCCGACGGCAAGGTCACCAAGATCACCGCCAAGGCCATCATCATCGCCACCGGCTCCGACGTCACCCCGCTGCCGGGTGTCGAGATCGACGAGAAGACCATCATCTCCTCGACCGGCGCGCTGGAACTGCCCGCCGTTCCGAAGCATATGGTGGTTATCGGCGCCGGCGTCATCGGCCTGGAGCTGGGCTCGGTCTGGCGTCGCCTGGGGTCCGAAGTCACCGTGGTCGAGTTCCTGGACCGCGCTCTGCCGCTGCATGACGGCGAAATTTCCAAGCAGATGCAGCGCATCCTGGAAAAGCAGGGCATGAAGTTCAAGCTGGGCACTAAGGTCACCGGGGCCAAGGTCGCCAAGGGCAATGCCACCCTGACCCTGGAGCCGGCTGCCGGCGGTGCTGCCGAAGAGCTGAAGGCCGATTCGGTGCTGGTGGCTATCGGCCGCCGTCCCTACACCGACGGCCTGGGCGCCAAGGAAGCCGGCGTCGAGATCGACGCCCGCGGCTTCATCAAGGTGGACAAGCACTTCCAGACCAACGTCAAGGGCATCTTCGCCATCGGCGACGTCATCGGTGGAGCCATGCTGGCCCACAAGGCCGAGGAAGAAGGCGTGGCCCTGGCCGAGATGCTGGCTGGTCAGCATGGCCATGTGAACTACGACGCCATCCCCGGCGTAGTCTACACCTGGCCGGAAGTCGCCAATGTCGGCCAGACCGAAGAGCAGCTGAAGGCTGCCGGCGTGGCTTACAAGATCGGCAAGTTCCCCTTCACCGCCAATGGCCGCGCCCGCGCCATGGGCGAGATGGACGGCTTCGTCAAGATCCTGGCCGACGCCAAGACCGACCGCGTGCTGGGCGCTCACATCATCGGCCCGAATGCCGGTGACCTGATCGCCGAAGTCGTGCTGGGCATGGAATTCGCGGCGGCGTCGGAAGACATCGCCCGCACCTGCCATGCTCACCCGGCCCTGGGCGAAGCGGTCAAGGAAGCCTGCCTGGCCGTTGATGGCCGCGCCCTGCATATGTAAGGCGCTGGCTTCGGCCACAAACAAGAAGGGCGGCTCCATCGGGACCGCCCTTTTTCTTTATCGACCTTCGGGCGCTACCGCCCCGCCTTGCGTAGCTTCTTGTCCTCGTACATGCCCTGATCGGCCTGCTCTAGCAGGATTTTGACATTGTCGCCATCCTCGGGGAACAGGGCGACACCGATGCTGGCGCCGACGCCGATCTCTTCCCCGTCGGGCAAGGTCACGGTGGCGGCGGCAATGGCGTCGCGCAGGCGCTCGGCATAGAGCTTGACCCCATCGGGAGTCGCTTCCGGCACCAGAACGGCGAATTCATCACCGCCCAGCCGCGCCGGCAAGTCGGTGGTGCGGCTATGACGGCGCATGGCCTCGGCGACCGCCACCAGCACCAGATCACCGGCCCCATGGCCATAGGTGTCGTTGATGGGTTTGAAGCCGTCCAGATCGATCATGATCACCGCCGCCGTCAGCTGATGCCGGCGGGCGCGGTCCAACTCGCGGGGCAGCTCGGCCCCGAAGCGCAGACGATTGCTGAGGCCGGTCAAGGGATCGGTGGTGGACTGGCGGACCAGCTCATCCCGGCTGCCCTGCAATTCTTCCATCAGACGATTGAAGTTCAGGGTCAGGGAATTGACCTCGATCAGCCAGCGGGACGCCCGCTCCACCACCCGCCGCGACAGATCGCCGCTGACCAGGATTTCCTCGATATGCTGGGCCAGCCCGCTGATGGGCATGGCGATCAGGTAGCGCACCTTCAGCAGCACCACCACCAGCATCAAGGTCACCAGCACGGCGAAGACATAGATCAGCGTATTCAGGGTAAAGTTCAGCGGCACCTTCAGGCTGTCGGTGGGAAAGGAGATGTCGATGACGCCATTCACCGCCCCTATCGGAGTGTCGGCATGGCAGCCCTGGCATTCCTCGGTGACCAGCACCGGATAGACATAGCGCAGATTGGGGCCTTCGACTTGCAGCAGCTCCTTGCCGCTGGCCATCACCTGCATGATGGCGGCGTCGCTTTGGCGAATCAGCCTATCCTGCTCGATCTCGCCATACTGCCGCGCCACCGCTGGACTGCGAAAGACCCCCACATGAATGTCGGGAACCGTCGAGTTCATCCGCTGCACCAGCTCGGCGATCTCGGCCTTGCTCCAGCCCTTGCGCATCACGGAATAAAGGTTCTGGAACACCAGCTCGGCGTTGCGGCGGGACTCGGACAAAGCCAAGCTTGCCACCGAACGTTCCTTGACCCAACTGGTGGCGATCCCCACCGAAATCACCGATAGGATCGCAATCCCCAGATAGATCAATAACAACGTGCGCGAGATCGTCAGACGCATCAACCCGACCCTGAATTTTCATACTAAGGTTTTTATACTTTTAGCTAGATCGGGTGGAGATGACAAATGAATGTTGGCTCATTAACCCCCATGGGCCGGCAAACGGTTGCGAATCTCCTGGGGCAGAGCCGCCAGTGCGACCCCACGGCTGCGATGCCAAAAAGCCGACAGAACCGCCAGCCCCAAACCGACCAGCAGCGACGTCACCGCCAGCCCGGACCCCAGCGACGAGGTTTGCTTCAGCAACAGGCTGACCGAAGCGATCACATAGACCAGCGCCGAGACCAGCAAGGCGCGGCGATCCACCAGCAAGGCAATGATGCCCAGCAAGAGATAGATCCCCACCCCAGCCAGGGCCTGGGTCAGACTGGCCTCGCCGTCCAGCAGATCCAGGGCGGAAAACAGCGGATGCACGATCAGGGGCGCCGCCAGCAGATGCAGCCAGAAGGCGACATCGGAATTGCAGCTGCGGCGATGAGGGTCGCTGGCGTCCCAGCGCAAGGCCAGCAGAAAGACCGCCAGCCCCATCAGCAGCATCAGGCCGCTGCCCAGCTTCGCGCTCCAACTGGGCGCCAACATGGCGACCAGACTGGCAATCGTCAGCGCCAGACCAGCGACACCGGCGGCAATGGTGATCGGCACGCGAAAGCGCCGCCAATGCAACACAGCCACCGCCACCGCCAGCAGCGACGCCGCCAGAAAGGACCATTCTCCCTCCTGCAGGCTCTCGACCTGACCACCCAGCGCCGCCAGGGTTCCGAAGAAGCTGCCCAGAGCCCAGGCGCACAGCAGCAGAATGCTAGGAAGCGCCATCCGACGCTTGCGGGTAAAGAATTCGGCCAACGCCCAGGCCGCGCCCGCCGTCGCCCAGCCTGAAACCGCATAGGAGGCCTGCGCCCCCAGATAGCTGACCGCGCCCAAGATCATGACCAGGGCGATGCTGACGAAGATATCGTTGAAGCCGGTCAACAGGCGGAAATGCTCTTCATCCACCGCCGGCTGCGCCCGGCGGCGCTCGATAAAGGCGCGGAAAGATTGGACATCCGCCGCGTTCAAGACCGCATCGGCCACGGCGGCATCAAGGTCTTCGTCGCTATACATACATCACCCCTTTATTAGACTTTAGTAGTATGGCTTTGACGAAAGTCAGATACTTTTGAATCGGACACGCCAACATTCGAGCAAGCCGCCTACGCCATGAGTGCAACAGACCAGCCATAGGAATGGGCTTATAGTCCACCACAAAAGCGGCAATCTACAAGCTAGGATTTGACCGCTGACGTTATGGAGACATGCAATGTTCGGCTTGATCACTAACCTCAAAATCCGATCCAAGATCGTCAGCGGCTTTGCCGTGGTCATGGTGATTCTTGCCGTCGTTTCGGCCATGGCCGTCATCAATTTCACCTCGACTCGCGAACAGGTCGAAACCTACAGCCAGCGCGTCAAGGTGGTGGCGATCGCCCGTCAGCTGGACCGCGATGCCATCGATCTACGCCGCTTCGCCCGCGAATATGCCCTGACCGGCAAGGACGAGGATGCCAAGAAAACCTATAGCATCGCCGACTCCATGCGTAAGCAGCTGGAATTCGCCATCGGCTATATCAAGAATCCCGAACGGCTTCAGCGCAGTCGCGACATGTCTCAGCATTTTGAAGCCTATATGGTCAATTTCCAGACGGTCGAAAAGCAGCGCGAAGAGATGGACAAGCTGATCCATACCGTCATGGACCCCTCGGGGGCGCAGTTCTATCAGCTGGTCACCAGTCTTCGGGAAGAGGCCGCCCATCAGGGCGAGAGCCGCGTTTCCCAAGCCAGCGTCCCGGTGCTGGAGCATGGCCTGCTGGCCCGTCTGTTCGCCAATCAGATGATCGGCCGCCGCGACGCCTCCTTCGCCCCCAAGGCCAAGCATGAATTCGAAGAGCTGGGGGCTGCTCTGAAGACTCTCGATGCCGCCGTCGGCAGCAACGGCGCCATGGCCAAGGAGATGGCCGAGATCAAGGCTCTGGTCCCCACCTATGAAGACGCCTTCGACCGGACTGCCGCTCTGTCGGCCAAGAACCTGGATATCGTCGAGCATGTGAATGCCGAGATCGCCAAGCAGTTCTCGGAAGAAGCCGCCTATATCCGCGACACCGGCGTCGAGGAAGAACATCGCATCGAAGCGGAGACCAAGTCGGTCATCGATAACTCGCGCGATATCACCAGCATCTTCGCCATTGTCGGCCTGCTGATCGGCGCCGCCGCCTCCTGGCTGCTGGGCTCGACCATTTCCAAGCCGGTGGTCGGCATGACCGACGCCATGCGCCGCCTGTCCGAAGGCGACACCTCGATCACCGTTCCCGCCCAGGACAACAAGGACGAGATCGGCGAGATGGCCAAGGCCATGACCATCTTCAAGGACAACCTGATCGCCAACGAACGCATGCGGGCCGAGCAGGAAGAGCAGAAACGCCGCTCGGCCGAAGAGCGCAAGGCCGCCCTGCGCAAGATGGCCGACAACTTCGAATCCCAGGTGGGTTCGGTGGTTCAGGCCGTTACCGCCGCCGCCGTGCAGCTGCAGGCGTCCTCGAAGCAGATGAGCGCCACCGCGCAGGAGACCAGCGCCCAGGCCACCACCGTCTCGGCCGCCGCCGAACAGGCTTCGGGCAATGTCCAGACCGTGGCCAGCGCCACCGACGAGCTGTCCGCCTCGATCAACGAGATCTCGGGTCAGGTCGAGCGGTCGCAAGAAGTCTCGGTCCGCGCCAATGAAGAGGCCAATCACACCACCCAGCTGATCCAGCGCCTGTCCGAGAACGTCGGCAGCATTGGCGAGATCGTGGCCCTGATCAACGACATCGCCAGCCAAACCAATCTGCTGGCCCTGAACGCCACCATCGAAGCAGCCCGCGCCGGTGACGCCGGCAAGGGCTTCGCGGTGGTCGCCTCGGAGGTCAAGAATCTGGCCAACCAGACCGGTCGCGCCACCGAGGAAATCAGCCAGAAGATCGCCGCCGTGCAGAACGGCACCCAGGATGCGGTGGACGCCATCGCCGCCATCTCCCGGGTTATCACCGAGGTCAGCGAGATCAGTTCCGGCGTCGCCTCGGCGGTGCAGGAACAGACCGCCGCCACCGGCGAGATCGCCCGCAACGTCGATCAGGCCGCCATCGGCACGCAAGAGGTGTCGCGCAATATCGGTCAGGTGGAAATGGCCGCCCGTGAGACCGGCAACGCCGCCGAACAGATCAACGAATCCGCCACCGAGCTGTCGCAGCAGGCCGAACGCCTGAAGATGGAAGTGTCCCGCTTCCTCGATCAGGTGCGGACCGACAAGGACCGCATGGCGATCTTCCATTGGGACGAGTCCCTGGCCGTCGGCATTCCCGAAGTCGACCGTCATCATCGCGATATCTTCGAGCAGATGAACGGCTTCTTCACCGCCATGATGGACGGCAGCGGCGCCAATGTGGCGCAGAACCTGATCGGCGGCATCACCAGCGATATGACCCGTCACTTCAGCGATGAAGAAAACGCCATGAGCCGGGCGAATTTCACCGGACTGGACAAGCATCGCAGCGACCATCAGCGGTTCCTGCGCAGCCTGGAAAGCCACGTCACCGCGATGAAGTCCGGCAAGCCCGAAGCCGCCAACGCCTTCTTCGAGATCTGTGCCGAATGGTTGCGCGAACATATTCAAAATGACGACAAGGAATTCGCCGCCTTCATGCGCTCGGCGCGGCGCGCCTAAAAGTCAAGGATGTCAGCTCACAAGGCCCGGTCCGCAAGGATCGGGCCTTTTCTTTGCCACCCCCTGCATCGGTGCGAGAAAGACCTATATTAAGCAGAGCGATAGGGGTAAACCCCTGGGCCAGGAGCCTCTTTTCACCCCGGAGCCCCCATTGTCCTCCTCTGCCACCGCCCAGCGTCCCGACGGCCCGCCCCAGGATCATTCCCTGGCGACGTTGCTGACTCTTTGCACGGCGGAGGGGCTGACCCTGATCGGCGTCTTCGCCTTTCCCGCCCTGGTGCCGCAATTTCGCGCCGCCTGGGGGCTGAGCAACACCGATGCGGGCTGGATCGCCGGGATCTATTTCCTGGGCTATGCCCTGGCGGTTCCCACCCTGACCAGCCTGACCGACCGCATGGACGCCAAGCGGGTGTTCCTTTTCGGGATCGCCGTCTGTCTGGCCGCCTCGGCGGGGTTCGCCTTGCTGGCCGAGGGATTCTGGACCGCCATGCTGTTCCGCTTCCTGGGCGGAGCCGGACTGGCGGGTGTCTATATGCCCGGCCTGAAGGCGCTGGTGGATCGGGTGCAAGGGCCGGGGCAGGCCCGCGCCATGTCCTATTACACCGCCAGCTTCAGCCTGGGCACCATGCTGTCCTTCGCCGTGGTGGGCGAGGCCGCCTTGCGCATCGGCTGGCAGGGCGCCTTTTGGCTGTCCGCCGCCTGTGCCGCCGTCGGCCTGCTGCTGGCTCTGAGCTTAAAGCCGGTAACGCCGGCCCAAGACAAGCCGAAAGGCGGCTTGCTGGACTTCCGCCCGGTACTCCGCAACCGCGCCGCCATGGGCTATATCCTGGGCTATGTCTGCCATATGTGGGAGCTGTTCACCTTCCGCGCCTGGGTGGTGGCCTTTCTCGTCTTCGCCCGTAGCCAGGATGGCGGAGCGGTGGACTGGTCGCCCACCAGCGTCGCCACCGCCTGTTCCCTGATGGCCATGATCGCCAGCATCGGCGGCGCCGATCTGTCCCTGCGCTTCGGCCGCATCCGCATGTGCATGCTGGCGATGCTGCTGTCGGGCGGCTCGGCCCTGCTGCTGGGGCTGACCGCCGCCCTGCCCTATTGGCTGGCCGCGGCCGCCTCGGTTCTTTATACCGGGCTGGTGCAGCTGGACTCGGCGTCCCTGACCACCGGCGCCATGCTGGCCGCCGAGCCCGAGCGGCGCGGCTCCACGGTGGCGCTGCATTCCCTGCTGGGCTTCGCCGCCGCCTTCTTCGGCCCGCTGGCCCAAGGCGGCATCCTTGATCTGGTGGGCGACGGCCATTCCGTTGCCTCTTGGGCCGTCAGCTTCGCGGTGATGGGCGCCATCGGCCTGTTGGGGCCCTTAGCCTTACGTTGGGGCGCCAAACCGTCATGAAGGCCATTCACCGTATTTCCAATCACCGCCGCCGCAAGGTCGTGCTGCGCCGGGTCGGCTTCGTCGGCTCGGGCGCGTCGCTGATGCTGCTGGGGATTTTGTCGGCGCCGACGCCGGTGCCCATCGGCTTCGTGCTGTTCGCCATGGGGCTTTACATGATGGCGCGGGGATCGAAGACGGCGCGGCGCTCGATCAAGCATCTGCGCCGCCGGATGCCGCTGTTTTCACGCGGCCTCAATCAAGCCAAGCATCGCATGCCCGCGCCTATGCGGGATTTTATCGAAAAAAGCGATCCCGAGAGATAGCCGTCAGGTCTTACGCCTTACCGGTCTTGGCCGAGTTGGCCATGGTGGCGAAGAAGTCCAGCTGCCACTTCATCTCTTCCTCGGTCAGCGGGAACTGGGCGGTGCCGTGGCTGCCGCGCAGGACATCGCTGGGAGAAATCTTGGCGACCTTGGTCTGGGCGATGCCGGCGATATTCATGCCCAGCCCGGCCTTCCAGATCAGCGAGACCGTGCCCTTCGAGGATTTGGACGAGAAGATCTTGCGCACCACATCCAGCGGCATGCCCGACAGGCTGGCCAGGGCGCAGATGACGAATTCATCATCACCAGTGGCGATGGCGGCGAACAAGGCGGCTTCGTCCAGCTTGCCTTCGTCGCGCATACGCTGAACCGTGGCCATGATCTTGTCGTCGCGGTCATCCTCGGGGGCAGCCGCCGGCTGATCCTGTTCGCCGCGACGGAAGTCGGCCATCTCGGCCCCGCCATCCTCGACCCGACGGCGGACCACGGCAGCGACGGCGGCCTTGGTCTCGGGGTCCATGTCGCCGCGTTCCTGCAGCACCTGCAACAGGCTTTCGGCGACGAAGCGGGCCAGACGGGTGGCGGCGCGGGCCGACAATTGCGGACGGCGCACCAGCGGCGCATGCCACTGCTCGACGTCGGGGGCCCGCTCTAGCAGCATATCCAGGGTCTCTTCGCGGATCTGGGCGCTGGGATTGGCCAGCAGCACGGCGATGGCGTCGATATCCTCGGTCTGGGCGATAGCCTCGGCCACGTCGGCGGCCACGCTGGAGCGGCGCGAAATCGCCGTCAGCTTGCCGGTGGTGGGATGGCTTTGGATGATCTCGACCAGATCCTCGTCGGACAGCACCGGCGAGAATTCCAGAACCGGCAGCGAGACTTCCAGCGCGCTGTCATGGGCCAAAGAGCGGATGACGCCGGGCGGCGCATTGGCCACATCCTTCAGGGTCTCGGCCAGAATCTGGCGCACCCGGGTGATCTGGTCGCGGGCCAGCAGGGCCAGCGCCTCGTAGGTCATGCTGCGCAGCCGGTCGCGCTCGTCGTCGGACAGGCCGGGAGCCAGACGGGCGATCTTGGCGGCCAGATCGCCGCGCACCACCGGATCATGATCTGCGGCCAGCCGCAGGTCGGCCTGAACCGGGGTCGCCTGATTAGCGGCGATCTCGCGGCGGACGCCCGGATGGGGGTCTTCGGCCAGATAATAAAGAATTTCGGGACGCAGATCGCGGCGCGAGGCCAGCGCCTTACGGACCTCGGGGTCCTTGTGGCGGGCCAGCTCGCGGGCTTCCTCATAGGAAATCTCGGCCGCCGTGCGCAACCGCTCGACGGATTCGGAGCCACCCTGGCGCCAGGCGCCGAACAGCTTGGAGATCAGACCGCCGCCGCTCATGACGAAATCTCCTTGGACGAGATCTCCTTGGTATGGGCGATCGGTCCGGCGATGCGATAGCTACCCTTACCCTGGCGCTTGACGTCGTACATCGCCTCGTCGGCGCGGGCCAGCAGGGCGTTCATGCTTTCCTGCTGCGCCGGTTCATGCACCGCCACGCCCAGGGACATCGATAGGGGATGCGTCACCATACCGGAATACTGCACCAGCGCCTTGGCGGCTTCCAACATCTCGTTGCAACGCTTGATGGCGATGGTTTCGTCGGCGCCTTCCAGCCAGACCGCGAACTCGTCGCCGCCCAGGCGGGCCAGCAGATCGATGGGGCGGGTATGCTTCAGCAGAATGTCCCGCACCGCCTGCAAGGCTTCGTCGCCGCGCTTATGGCCGTGGATGTCGTTGACCAGCTTGAAATTGTCGAGATCGACATAGATCAGCGCCGCCGCCTTGTTGTCGCGGGCCAGCCGCGAGAAGCGCCGGGTCAGTTCCTCGAAGAAGGCGCGGCGGTTGAACAGGCCGGTCAGGCCGTCGGTCCGCGACAGGGTCAGAATACGCTCGTGATTGGCGATCTGCTCGTTGGCGATGCCGATCTGATTGGCCACATCCTCGACCAGCAGACGCTCGTCGTCGCTCCAGGGAGCCACGTCGCCGGCCCGCCACAGGGCGATGGCGCCGTTGACGTCATGGCGATAGCGGGTCACCGAGGCCAGCACCTGGCAGCGGTCCACCATGCCTTCGAAGCGGTCATCCATGATGAAGGCGTTCAGCACCGGGCGGGAATCCCCCACCTCGCCGAAGCTGGCGGCGATGGCGTGACCGTCTTCCTGATGGCGGAAAATCTGGCAGCCGCTGCTGCCCAGGGCGCGGGCGGTGGCCTCGGCGGCGATCTTCAGCATGTCGGCGGGATCGACCACGTCGCGGATGGTGCGCACGATATAGGTCAGCAGCCGTTCGCGGTTGTTGGCCCGGGCCAGGGCGGCGTCGCGTTCCCGCTCCAGGGTGACGTCGCGGCAGACGCCGCGATTGCCCCGGCGATGACCGTCGCCATCCAGCAGCGGCGAGGACGAGGCCAGCACGCAGGCGGCCTGACCATCGGCCCGGCGCATCCAGACCTCGGCATCCTCGATGGGGCGTTCGGCGGTAAAGGGCATCAGGCTGTCGACGCCCGGCTGCTCCAGCAGGAATTCCTGCGGGCGGTGCCCGACCAACTGATCGGCAGACAAGCCCAGCGCCCCCTTGGGCGAGACGAAGACGAAATGCCCATCGGACCCGACTTCCCAGGCGAAGTCGCTGGAGATCTCGACCAGGTCCTTATAGCGCTGACGCGATTCCACCAGGGCCGAGCGCAGATTGCTTTCCAGCGTCACATCCTTGGTGATGATCAGGCTGGAGCCGTCATCCATGGGCAGAGCATTGACTTCATACAGCATGGGGCCGGCGGGGCCCGGCACCATCACCACTTCGACCTGCGAGCGGCCCAAGGTCTGGGCGCGGCTGGCGGCGGCGCCGACACCGGGCACCAGCCCATCGCGCACCACGGCGGCCAGAGTCTCGCCGGCGCTGTTGGCGGCGCGGATCAGGCCCGAGGGATCGGCCAGCAAGACCGGCGAAGGAAAACTTTCCACGGCCAGGGCTGAAAGCGTGACGCCGATCGGATGGGCGTCGCCCTCCAATCCCAAAGCCCGCAACACTTTCGCAAATAGACCCATGGCACCTGCTCATTAGCCGGCAATCCGGCTATCGGCGCGGTCACAGACCGCTCAACACATGACTTATGCCATGAGATGTAGGGAAAGGCTAGGGATCAGCTTGCGAATCTCCATCCGACCCGTTTATCACTAAGGTCATGGATATTTCGCCCGCCCCGACGGCCCCGCGCCCCGATCAGATCGAGCATTGGATCTTTGATCTGGACAACACCCTTTATCCTGCGTCCTGCAGCTTGTTTCCACAGATCGACCTGCGCATGCGGGCCTTTATTTCCGAGGCTTTGAAGCTGCCGCTGGACGAGGCGTTCCGCCTGCAAAAGCAGTATTACCATCATTACGGCACCACCCTGCGCGGGCTGATGCTGAAGCATGAGATCGAGCCCGCCGCCTTCCTGGCTTATGTCCATGACATCGACCATTCGGTGCTGGCGCCGAACCCGGCGCTGGCGGCGGCGGTGGCGGCTCTGCCGGGACGCAAGATCATCTTCACCAACGGCTCGGAACATCATGCCGAGAACGTGCTGGCGCGGCTGGGTCTGTCGGATCAGTTCGACGCCATCTTCGATATCGCCGCTGCCGATTATATCCCCAAGCCCAATGCCGAGAGCTATACCCTGCTGGCCAAGCGCCACGGCATCCGCACCGACCGGGCCGCCATGTTCGAGGATATCGCCCGCAATCTGCTGCCCGCCGCCCAGTCGGGCATGGCCACCGTCTGGGTCCGCGAAGACGGCCACAGCCATTGGACCGACGACAAGGACGAGGATATCAGCCATGTCCATCACATCACCGACGACCTGACGGGCTGGCTGGAACGCATTCTGACGAAGCCATAACTTGCACTGGCCCCGCTCTGGGACTAATTCTTGCGGCAACGAAACTTCCCCAAGTCACGGAACCGCATATCATGTCCTTCAGCCAGCACATCATCGCCCGCATCGAAGAAGCCTGGGAGGCTCGCGATACCATCAACACCGCGACCCAGGGCCTGGTGCGCGAGGCGGTGGAAGAGACCCTGGACGCCCTGGACGCCGGTGAAATCCGCGTCGCCGAAAAGATCGACGGCCAGTGGGTGGTCAATCAGTGGGCCAAGAAGGCGGTGCTGCTGTCCTTCCGTCTGAACGACAACCAGATCATCACCGGCGGCGCCGGCAAGGATGGCGTCTGGTACGACAAGGTTCCCACCAAGTTCGACGGCTGGACCGCCGACAAGTTCAAGGCCGCCGGCTTCCGCGCCGTCCCCGGCTCGGTGGTGCGCCGCTCGGCTCATATCTCCAAGGGCGTGGTGCTGATGCCGTCCTTCGTCAACCTGGGCGCTTTCGTCGGCGAAGGCACCATGGTCGATACCTGGGCCACCGTCGGCTCCTGCGCTCAGATCGGCAAGAATGTGCACCTGTCGGGCGGCGTCGGCATCGGCGGCGTGCTGGAGCCGCTGCAGGCCGGTCCGGTGATCATCGAGGACAACTGCTTCATCGGCGCCCGCGCCGAAGTGGCCGAGGGCGTCATCGTCGAAACCGGCGCTGTTCTGTCCATGGGCGTCTATCTGGGCGCTTCGACCAAGATCATCGACCGTGAAACCGGCGAAGTCTTCGTCGGCCGCGTGCCCGCCTATTCGGTGGTGGTGCCCGGCACCCTCCCCGGCAAGCCCCTGCCCGACGGCACCCCCGGCCCCAGCCTCTATTGCGCCGTGATCGTCAAGAAGGTGGACGAGAAGACCCGCTCGAAGACCTCGATCAACGAACTGCTGCGCGACTAAGCCTTGGACGATCTCGGCCAACCTTTAGAGCTGACCCAGGCTCTGCTGCGCTGCCCCAGCGTCACCCCGGCGGATGCCGGGGCGCTGGACGTGCTGCAAGCGGCTTTGGAGCAGCTTAGCTTCACCTGCACCCGTCTGCCCTTCGGAGCCGATACGGGACGGCCGGTGATCGACAATCTGTACGCCCGCCGGGGCACGGCCGCGCCCAACCTCTGCTTTGCCGGTCACACCGACGTGGTGCCGCCCGGCCAGGGCTGGACGGTCGAGCCCTTCGGCGGCGAGGTCATTGGCGATCATGTCTATGGCCGTGGCGCCTCGGACATGAAGGGAGCCATCGCCTGCTTCGTGGCGGCGGTGGCGCGTCTGCTGGCCGAAAGTGAGCCCAAGGGCTCCATCAGCCTCTTGATCACCGGCGATGAGGAGGCCCGCGCCCTGGACGGCACCGTCCGGGTGCTGGAGGCCTTGGCCGAGCGGGGCGAAAAGATCGATCTTTGCATCGTCGGCGAGCCCACCAGCCCGCGCATCCTGGGCGAGATGATCAAGATCGGCCGTCGCGGCTCGCTCAATGCCCGCCTGCGGGTGCTGGGGGCGCAAGGCCATACGGCTTATCCGCATCTGGCCGACAATCCACTGCCGCGGCTGCTGGCCATGCTGACCGCCATCACGGAAAAGCCCATCGACGAGGGCTCGGAGCATTTCCAGGCCTCGACCCTGGCGCTGACCACCATCGATGTCGGCAATCCCGCCACCAACGTCATTCCGGCGGAGGCGCGGGCGGGGCTCAACATCCGCTTCAACGATCTGCATAGCGGCAAAAGCCTGGAAGACTGGCTGCGGGCCAAGTTCGACGCCGTCGGCGGCGCTTACGAGCTGGAGATCGAGGTCTCGGGCGAAAGCTTCCTGACGCCCCCCGGCCCGCTGTCCGAGGCCCTGGCCGAGGCGATCCGCAGCGAATGCGACCGCGAGCCCGAGCTGTCCACCTCGGGCGGCACCTCGGATGCCCGCTTCATCAAGAACTATTGCCCGGTGGCCGAGTTCGGTCTGGTGGGTCAAAGCATGCATAAGGCCGACGAGCGCACCGCTCTGGCCGATCTGGAATCGCTGACCCGCATTTATGGCCGGGTGCTGCGCAAGCTGCTGGTCGTCTGATGCGGCGGCTGACGGTGGAATTCCGGCTGGTGGTGGTGGGTCTGAAGGCGATCCTGCGCTTCCAGCCCGCCGCCTTTCTGTGCTTTCCCGGCGGCATGGGGCCGTTCCTGCGCTCGTTCATCGCCGCCCTGATCGTCTCGCCGCTGCAAGTCCTGATCGTCTGGGCCGAGATGAGCAGCCAGACCATCGACGATCCTCAGCGCTATATCCTGTTCCAGGCCGCCGCCTATGTCCTGGGCTGGCTGGCCTATCCGCTGCTGCTGCTGCCGGTCTGCCGGCATTTCGACCGCTCGGGCCGCTATACCACCTATGTCAGCGCCTTCAACTGGTTCCAACTGGTGGAATATGGCGTGGTGGTGCCGGTGCTGCTGCTGGGAACCATCCCCTGGCTGCCGCCCGCGCTGACCATGGTGCTGTGGATGGTCACGGTGCTGACCCTGATGGTCTATGAATGGTTCCTGATCCGGCGCGGGCTGGAGCTGGAGACCGGCACCACCGCCGCCCTGGTGATCATCAACTTCCTGCTGAACCTGTTGATCAGCCGGGGAGCCGAGGTGCTGACATGAGCCTGTCGGTCCGTCTCTGCCGCTCGGAGCAAGAGATTCCCGACAGTCTGTGGGCGGACTGCTTTCCGCCGCCGCTGGAAGGCCGCTGGTGGTTCCGGGCCATGGAACGGGGCGGCATGGACGACCAGTTCCTGTTCCTTTACGCCTTGCTGGAAGATAACGGCCGCCCAGTGGGGCTGGCCCCGGCATTCGTCATGGATGTGGCCATCGAGCTGGTCATGCCGGAAGCGGTGCTGCCCATCGCCCGGCTGGTGGGCAAGGTCTTTCCCAAGGTCTTGTATCAGCGCAGCCTGTTCATCGGTTCGCCTTGCTCAGACGAAGGCCATATCGGCTTGCTGGAGGGCATCGACCGCCGCGCCGCCCTGCTGGCGCTGCAACGGGCTTTCGAGGCCGAGGCCGCCCGGCAAAAGGCGGCGGTGCTGGTCTGGAAGGATTTCCGTTCCGACTGGGAACCCGACTTCGCCTGGCTGCGTCAGCAAGCGAAGCTCTTCCCGGTGGTCAGCTTCCCCGGCGCCGAGGTAGCTCTGCCCTCTGGCGGACGGGACGGCTATTATGCTGGTCTGAAAGCCAGCCGCCGCCATGCCATCAACCGCAAGCTCAAGCGCAGCCGCCAGCTGGCCGAACTGACCGCCGAGGTGGTGGGCGCCCCCGACGATGCGCTACTGGATCAGCTGTTCGCTCTGTTCTGGCAGACCTACGAGAATGCCAATACCCGCTTCGAAGTGCTGACCAAGGACTTCTTCGCCGCCCTGGCCGCCGAGCCGGAAAGCCATTTCCTGATCCTGCGCGAAGCGCAGACGGGCACACCGGTGGCCTTCATGCTCTGCTTTTTGCAGGGCACGGCCTTGATCAATAAATTCATCGGCCTGGATTATGGCCGCCCCCGCGACTGGGCGCTGTATTTCCGCCTATGGGACGAGATGATGGCCTGGGCCGGCGGCTTGGGCGTCACCCAGGTGCAAAGCGGCCAGACCGGCTATTCCGCCAAGGTCGAGATGGGCCATCACCTGGTGCCGCTGACCCTGCAGGTGCAGCAGCGCATCGGCCTGTTGCACTGGATCTATGGCAAGGTCGCCAAGACCATCGGCTGGCGCAGCCTGGACAAGGATCTGGGCATCTATCTGGACGCCCATCCCGACGAAGAAGCACTCGGGAAACCTCCAGAAACTTGACGCGAACTTGACGTGCTGCGACAGGCGGCATATGTCAGTTTTTTGCACCTGATCATAGGACACACGTTTCATGGCCCTGTTGCCCATCCTGGTCGCACCCGATCCCTGTCTGAAAGCCAAGGCCAAGCCGGTCGAAGCGGTGGATGACGATCTGCGCCGTCTGATGGACAACATGCTGGAAACCATGTATGCCGCCCCCGGCATCGGTCTGGCCGCACCCCAGGTGGGCGTTTCGCGCCAGGTGCTGGTGCTGGACATCGCCCGCGACGGCGAGGCCAAGGCGCCTTTGCGGATGATCAATCCCCAGATCACCTGGGCCTCGGACGAAGACAATGTCTATGAGGAAGGCTGCCTGTCGGTCCCTGAGCATTATGCCCAGGTCACTCGCCCGGCCCGCATCCGGGTGAAATATCTGGACGAAAACGGCCAGACCCAGGACCGCGACTGCGACGGCCTGCTGGCCACCGTGGTTCAGCATGAGATGGACCATTTGGCCGGAACCCTGTTCATCGACCATCTGTCCAGCCTGAAGCGCAACATGATCCTGCGCAAGCTGTCGAAGCGCGACAAGGAATGAGCCTGCGGCTGATCTTCATGGGGACGCCGGATTTCTCGGTGTCCATCCTGGCGGCGCTGATCGAGGCCGGGCACGAGATCTGCGCCGTCTATAGCCAGCCGCCCCGCCCCGCCGGACGCGGGCATAAGGAACAGCTGACGCCCGTGCATGCCTTCGCCGCCGAGCGCGGCCTGCCGGTGCTGACCCCCAAATCCCTACGCAATGCCGAGGCTCAGGCCGAATTCGCCGCCTTCCAGGCCGATGCGGCGGTGGTGGCGGCCTATGGCCTGATCCTGCCCAAGGCGGTCTTGGATGCGCCGAAACAAGGCTGCCTGAACGTGCATGCCTCGCTGCTGCCCCGCTGGCGCGGCGCCGCCCCGATCCAACGAGCCATCCAGGCCGGAGACGCCGAGTCCGGCGTCACCATCATGCAGATGGACGAGGGGCTGGATACCGGCACCATGCTGCTGATCGACCGCCTGCCGATTACCGCCAGCACCACCGGGCAAAGCCTGCATGACGAACTGGCGGCGCAAGGGGCTCGGCTGATCGTCGAGGCTCTGACCCAGCTTGAGGCGGGAACCCTGACCGCCACCCCCCAGCCCGCCGAGGGCGTGACCTATGCCGCCAAGCTGGCCAAGGAAGAGGGCCGCCTGGACTGGACCCGCTCGGCCGCCGAATTGGACCGTACCATCCGCGCCTTCACCCCTTGGCCCGGCGTCTGGTTCGAGCATGGCCCGGAACGGTTCAAGGTGATTTCCGCTCAGGTCGTGGCGGGCAGCGGCGCCCCCGGCACTCTGCTGGACGATAGCCTGACCGTCGCCTGCGCCGAGGGCGCCTTGCGCATCACCAAGCTTCAGCGGGCCGGCAAGGGCGCCATGGAGGCCGAAGCCTTCCTGCGCGGCTATTCCCTGCCCAAGGGAAGTTCCCTGTGCCCCGCTACAAACTGACCCTGGAATATGACGGCACCGGGCTGGTGGGCTGGCAGCGCCAGATCAGCGGACCGTCGGTGCAGCAGACCCTGGAAGAGGCGGTCATCAAGCTGGCCGGCCACGCCGCCGAGGTGGTAGGGGCCGGCCGCACCGATGCCGGGGTCCATGCCAGCGGCCAGATCGCCCATGTGGATCTGGACAAAGACCTGGCCCCCGACCGGGTGCGCGACGGCATGAATTACTGGCTGCGGGGCGAGGAAGGCTGCTCGCCGGTGATCGTGCTGGCGGCCGAGCTGGCCGAGCCCGACTTTCATGCCCGCTTCTCGGCCACCGGGCGGCAATATCTCTACCGCATCCTCAATCGCCGTCCGGCTCCGGTGCTGGATGCCGACCGGGTCTGGTGGGTGGGCAAGCCCTTGGATGCCGAGGCCATGCATGCGGCAGCGCAATTGCTGCTGGGCCATCACGACTTCACCAGCTTCCGCGCCTCGGAATGCCAGGCCGCCTCGCCCATGAAGACCCTGGACCGGCTGGATGTGCAACGCTTCGGCCAGGAAATTCAGATCGTGGCCGCCGCCCGTTCCTTCCTGCATCATCAGGTCCGCAACATGGTCGGATCGCTGAAGCTGGTCGGCGAGGGCAAATGGAAGCCCGAGAAAATGAGCCAAATATTACAGGCGCGTGATCGTTCTGTTGCAGGCCCCACCTCGCCTGCTTCCGGCCTGTACCTGACGGGCGTTTCTTACTAAGACTTTCCTCTCGCGCATCTGCCGAAGAGGAATCCCATGTCCGTCCAACTGCATGCCCAATCCCTGGCCGACCTGTCCAAGCGCCGCTATCAGCGTCTGATCATGTCGCTGCCGGTGGTGGCGGACGGCAAGACCATGCGCACTCTTGATTGGTCGGCCACCGGCTTTCGCCTGCCCAAGGAATTCCCCGGCAAGGGCGACGCCCCCTTCAAGGCCGAGCTGATCGTCCCGGCCCAAGGGCTGCTGTTCTTCTTCAAGATCATCGCCCACCATGTCCATGAGAACGGCGATAACGGCTATGCCGGCTATCATTTCAAGGAGCAGAGCGGGGTCGAGCATGACATCCTGCGGGCGCTGGTGATCCATTTCGTCTCGGGCGGCTGTTTCCCGTTGAGTGAAGCCCTGGAGCTGGAGGTCAACAAGCAGGCCATCGCCATCGCCCGCGACCAAGGCGTCTGCGAACATCCCGAGCTGGGCTACGCCATCGCCACGGCTTGAGGTCGATCAAGACCGCTTGCGCCGTCACTCCCTAGGCTGGCCTGATCGTGACATCAAGCGGAGTGCCGGGATGAAAAAGCTGTTGGCGGCCGTTCTGGCCATAAGCGGAATCGCAACCACCGCCCTAGCCGCGGACTGCCATCCCGCCGCCAAGGCCGATTGCAGCGGCGCCGATCTGCGGGAAACCGACTTCATCGGCACGGACCTGCACGGCATAATCCTCAGCCGGGCCAACCTTTGGGCCGATGACATGGTGGGGGTCAATCTGGCCGGGGCCAAGCTGGACCACAGCATCCTCTATGCCGCGACTTTGAAGCGGGCCAATCTGGCCGGCGCAGATTTGCGCGGCGCCGACCTGACCCAGACCCATCTTGAAGGCGCCGACCTGCATGGCGCCGACCTGCGGGGCGCCAATCTGAAGATGGCGCAGCTGGACAATGCCGATCTGAGGGGAGCAGACCTGCGGGGGGCCAGTCTGATCCTGGCCGATATTCATTCGGCCAATCTGGAGAATGCCCAGCTGGAGGGCGCTCAATGGCTGACCCGGCGCATCTGCCAAATCGGTTCGGTCGGCATCTGTCACGAGGGCGAGGCGTCACAGCGCCTGCCCAGTTCCGCCTCGCAATAGGGACCAAACCCCGCCTCGGTGAAACTTTTTCCTGCGCTCAAGGCCGCAGGAGACTTTTCCGCTCCGCCGCCCCGCCCCACAGCATCTTGGGGGCGGCGGGGCTAATCCTCCCCAACAGGTCGATGGCGGGGCGGTGCCCATGGTCTGCGGATGTCAGCGGCCGATTCCTGTTTCAGACAGAGAGTTCGGGCAGGGCCGCAATCCGCATTGACTCTGGGAGTACGAATCCTTATACACCGATGCTTCGTTTTTCATGAGCTTATGTTCGGAGTACCTATCGTGAAGCGCACCTACCAGCCCTCTAAGCTCGTTCGCGCCCGTCGTCATGGCTTCCGCGCCCGTATGGCCACCGTCGGCGGCCGCCGCGTGGTTGCCAACCGTCGCCGCCAGGGCCGCAAGCGCCTGTCCGCCTAATCCCCGCATGGGGCTGGCCGGGAAGAGCGTGCTTGCGCGACTGAAACGGCGCTCGGAGTTTCTCCGTGTCGCCGCGACACGCTGCAAATGGGCAGCGCCCGGCTTGATTCTGCAGGCGGCTAAAACCGCCGCACCAGCGACGCCGCCTCCGGGCGGCGCGTCTGTTGAGGGGAACCATCCGATTGCCGCGGATTTGCGGATCGGATTCACCTGCAGTAAAAAAGTAGGCAATTCGGTGGCCCGCAACCGCGCCAAGCGGCGTCTGCGGGCCGTCGCCGCCGAGATTCTGCCCGCGCTGGCCGCGCCCGGTTATGACTATGTCCTGATCGGCCGGACGGAAACCTTGCAGCGTCCCTATTCTCTGCTCTTGCAGGATTTGCGAACCGCGCTAAAACGTGTGGGCGCTCTGCGGCAAGTCGAGAGCGGCAACCCGGGTGGAGAGGGCAGATGAGTCCGGCAAGCATCCTGCTGCGTGGTCTGATCCGCGGCTATCAGCTGCTGGTCTCTCCGATTCTGCCCGGCCATAGCTGCCGTTTTCTTCCCTCCTGCTCGGCCTATGGGCTGGAAGCCGTCGAGACCCATGGGGCTTTGCACGGTTCCTGGCTGACCCTGCGCCGCCTGCTGCGCTGCCACCCTTGGGGTGGGTCGGGATACGATCCCGTGCCTGCCGCGAAATCTTCACATGTCCACGGCCCTGGCTGCTGCCATCCTGGCTCTCCTCCGTGACCCGGTAAGACTGATATGAACGACAAGTCCAATATCTTCCTGGCCATCGCCCTGTCCGTGGGCATCTTGCTGGGTTACGAGTTCTTCTTCGCCAAGCATCCGGCTCCGCAGCCCGCCCAGGGCAGCACCGCTCCGGCGGCCGCACCCGGCGCTGCCGTTCCCGGCGGCCCCGTGACCGCCGCCCAGACCCCGGAAAGCCGCGCCGCCGCCATCGCCGCCGCGCCCCGCGTCAAGATCGCCACCCCCAGCCTGAGCGGTTCGATCGCCCTGGCCGGCGGCCGCATCGACGATCTGACCTTGCTGAATTACCGCGAGAAGATCGACGCCAACAGCGCCAAGATCACCCTGTTGTCTCCGGCCACCGGCCCCGGCGCCTATTACGCCGAGTTCGGCTGGGTCGCCGGCACCGACAGCAAGGTCGCGCTGCCCGGCCCCGACAGCAACTGGACCGCCGACTCCGACAGCCTGACCCCGGACCATCCGGTCACCCTCAGCTGGGACAACGGCCAGGGCCTGACCTTCCAGCGGGTCTATGCGGTCGATGCCTCCTATCTCTTCACCGTGACCCAGAAGGTGGTGAACGCCAGCGGCCAGCCGGTGACGCTGTTCCCCTATGGGCTGGTGTCGCGCTGGGGCACGCCGCCTTCGGACGCCAATTCCTCGATCCTGCATGAAGGCCCGCTGGGCGTCTTCGACGGCACCCTGGACGAGCTGAAATACAAGAAGCTGAAGGACGACGACCATCTGGTGGAAAAGAAGACCACCGGCGGCTGGCTGGGCTTCACCGACAAATATTGGCTGACCGCCGTCATCCCCGACCAGAAGACCGAGGTGCAGGCCCGCATGAGCTGGCGCGCCGAGGGTCAGGTGGATCATTATCAGGTGGATTGGCTGGGCGCTGCCGTGCAGGCCGCCCCCGGCGCTACCGTCGAGACCACCAGCCATCTGTTCGCCGGCGCCAAGGAGCTTGAGAAGCTGGACGGCTACAGCCAGTCCATCCGCCCCGACGGCGAGCTGAAGCTGCATATGGCCATCGACTTCGGCTGGTTCTTCTTCCTGACCATCCCCTTCTTCCACTTCCTGCGCTTCATCGCCGCCCACATCCCCAATTTCGGTATCGCCATCCTGGTGTTCACCGTGGTGATCAAGGCCGCCTTCTTCCCCATCGCCAACAAGTCCTATCAGGCGATGAGCAAGATGAAGAAGCTGCAGCCCGAGCTGAAGGTGTTGCAGGAACGCTTCGCCGACGACAAGGCCCGCCTGAACCAGGAAATGATGGCGCTCTATAAGCGCGAAAAGGCCAACCCGGTGTCGGGCTGCCTGCCGATCCTGATCCAGATCCCGGTGTTCTTCGCGCTCTACAAGGTGCTCTATGTCACCATCGAGATGCGTCAGGCGCCGTTTTATGGCTGGATCCATGACCTGTCGGCTCCGGACCCGACCACCCTGTTCAACCTGTTCGGCCTGATCCCCTGGGATCCGCCACAGTTCCTGCATATCGGCATCTGGCCGCTGATCATGGGCGTCACCATGTGGGCGCAGCAAAAGCTGAACCCCCAGCCCACCGACCCGGTGCAGGCCAAGATGTTCACCTTCCTGCCGGTGATCTTCACCTTCATGCTGGCGAACTTCCCGGCTGGTCTGGTGATCTATTGGGCCTGGAGCAACCTTCTGTCGATCGCCCAGCAGTGGCTGATCATGAAGCGCACGGCCAAGGCTTGAGTGTCGACTTGACCCAAGACAATCTCACCCCGGAACAAGAGCAGGCGGCCCGTTTGGAAACGGGCCGCCTGTTGTTCGCCAAGGAATGCAGCTTCATCAACGGCGTCGCCAGCCTGAGCCAGCTGCCCCCTCCCAATCTGCCCGAGATCGCCTTTGCCGGACGCTCCAACGTCGGCAAGTCGAGCTTGATCAACGCCCTGACCGGCCGCACCTCGCTGGCGCGGACCTCCAACACGCCGGGCCGCACCCAGCAGCTGAACTTCTTCGATCTGGGCAAGCGCCTCATGCTGGTGGACTTGCCGGGCTATGGCTTCGCCCAGGCCCCCAAGGATCAGGTCGCCGTCTGGACCCGGACGGTGAACGACTATCTGCGCGGCCGCGTGGTGCTGAAGCGGGCCTTCGTGCTGATCGACAGCCGTCACGGGCTGAAGGATGTCGACCGCGAAGTCCTGACCATGCTGGACAAGGCCGCCGTCATCTATCAGCTGGTGCTGACCAAGGCCGACAAGATCAAGGCCGCCGAGCTGGCCGCCGTCGAACAGGCGGTGGCGAGTGAAATCGCCCGCCGACCCGCCGCCTTCCCGGTGGTGCTGTCCACCAGTTCCGAAAAGGGCCATGGCATCGCCGAACTGCGCGCCACCATGGCCGAGCTTGCTCTTCCCGCTGTCTAGGAGACTCCGTTCCATGACGACCCGCGACGACGAACTGGCCATTTGGCTGGACAAGGCCAAGACCCTGTCCGAGGCCCTGCCCTATTTCCGCCAGCATGCCGATGAAACCATCGTCATCAAGTACGGCGGTCATGCCATGGGCGACGACAATCTGGCGGCCTTGTTCGCCCATGACGTGGTGCTGCTGCGCCAGGTCGGCATCAATCCGGTGGTCGTCCATGGCGGCGGCCCCCAGATCGGCAAGATGCTGGACCGGCTGAAGATCAAGAGCGAGTTCATCGACGGCCTGCGCGTCACCGACGCCGCCACCGTCGAGATCGTCGAGATGGTGCTGGCCGGTTCCATCAACAAGCAGATCGTCTCGGCCATCAATCAGGCCGGCGGCTTCGCCGTGGGTCTGTCGGGCAAGGACGGCAGCCTGATCCGCGCCCGTAAAGTGCGCCGCACCCAGAAGGACCCCGGATCGGAAATCGAGAAGGTGCTCGACCTGGGCTTCGTCGGCGAACCCTCCGAGATCAATCCGCATGTGCTGGAGCATTTCCGCCGCTCGGATATCATTCCGGTGGTGGCGCCGACCGGCGTCGGCCCCAATGGCGAGACCTACAACATCAACGCCGACACCTCGGCGGGCGGCATTGGCGGGGCCATTGGCGCCCAGCGTCTGCTGTTCCTGACCGACGTGGCCGGCGTGCTGGACAAGCAGGGCAACCTGATCCCCGACATGACCGCCAGCCAGGCCCGTGCCCTGATCGCCGACGGCACCATCACGGGAGGCATGATCCCCAAGATCGAGACCTGCCTGCATGCTGTGGAACAGGGCGTGGAAGCCGCCGTCATCCTGGATGGCCGCGTGCCCCACATCATCCTGTTGGAGCTGTTCACGCCCCACGGCGCCGGCACCCTGATCCGCCGCGACGCGTAAAAAACAACAGCCGCTGCCCCAAAGGGAAGCGGCTGTTGTATCTGACAAAAACCATCGCCCCCTTGGCCGAAGGACCAAGGGGGCGATTGCGTTCTGGGATTAGGCGTTGCCCTGGGGCTCTTCTTCCATACGCTGGCGGAACAGCGACACGAAGTCGATGGGCTGCAACAGCATGGGCGGGAAGCCGCCATCGCGGGTGGTGTCGGCGATGATGTTGCGGGCGAAGGGGAACAGCAGACGCGGGCATTCGATCAGCACCATCGGCTGAATATGCTCGGCCGGGACATTGACGGTGAACAGACCGCCATAGACCAGCTCCAGCAGGAAAGCGGTCTTGTCGCCGATCTTGGCGTCGATGTTCAGCTGCAACAGCACCTCGAAGGTGTTGTTGACGACCGGCTTGGCCTCGATATTGACCTGGACGCCGATCTCGGGAGCCTGCTGCTGCATCTCCATGAAGACATGGGGCGCGCCGGGGACTTCGAAGGAGAGATCCTTGACGTACTGCAGATTGACGGTCAAAGGCGCTTGGGCCTGCTGCTCGGTGTCGCTCATCTTGGGCTCCAGGTAAAAGGGTTGTCTGTGGCTAGCACGGCCACCGCGAAAAGTCTATTCCAGTTGCTTCGGCGGAGTATCCTCGGGCCCGTCTCCCGCTCCATGGACTTCCGACCATTCCCCGTCGATGACGGTCGAACCGCCGCCAGGGCTGCTGGCGGTCGAAGCCGAAGCCACGGTGAAGCGGCCCGCCAGCAGGGCGTAGAGCGCCCCTCGCAAAGTCGGGATCAGCAGCAGAAGGCCCAGCAGGGTGGTGACATATCCGGGCAGCATCAGCATCAGCCCCGACAAGGACAGCGCCGCCGTATCGAACAGCTCGCGCACCGGCATCTGGCCCTGAGACATCATGGCCCGGCTGCGGATGGCGGTTTCCAGGCTCTGACGCCGCAGCACCGCCATCCCCGCCATGCCGGACACCACGATGCCCAGCACCGCCCCCAGGAAGCCGAGCCAATCCATCATCTTGATGAAAACGGCAATTTCAAGCGCCGGCCAAGCCAGCAGGAAAAGGACGGGAAACCAGGCCATGCTTGCTCTTGATCCTTCTTGCCCTTATGTACGAAGCTGCTTTTTCAAGCAGCGCACATCTGTGGCACTTCTGTCCGGGGCATCATGCACGACGGCTCGCAGTACATCGACATCATTCTGTTCGCCTGCGTGGCGGTTTTCCTGATCCTGCGCCTGCGCGGGGTCTTGGGCCAGCGCACCGGCGAAGAGCGGCAGTCCGACTTCGGCCAGCGCATGGAAGCGCCCAAGCCGCCAGTTCGGGAAAGTATGTCGCGCCTGTTCAGCCGCCGCCCGCCGCTTCCCGCCGATGATGGCACCCCCGAAGCCGGATTGGCCCGCATCGCCGCCGCCGATCCCGGCTTCTTGCGCGACGGCTTCATCCAGGGCGCGACCAACGCCTTTCAGGACATCGTCGCCGCCTTCAACAAGGGCGACGAAGCCGCCCTGCGCCCCCTGCTGTCGGACGAGGTCTTCGTCAATTTCACCCAGGCCATCCGCGCCCGTCAGGAGGCCGGGGAAATCTGCGAGAACCGGCTCGAGGCCGTGCTGTCCGCCGATATTCTCGAAGCCCGCATGGAGGGCAGCCTGGCCATGATCACCGTCGGCTTCGCCAGCCGCCAGATCATCTGCGAAAAGGACGCCCAGGGCCGCCTGCGCTTCGGAGACCCCGATCGCTCGGTCATGGTCAATGACCGCTGGCGCTTCGCCCGCGACATCCGCAGCCGCGACCCCAGCTGGCATCTGGTGGCGACCCAAGGGGCCGACGCATGAGACCGCTTCGCCTTTCCCTGATCGCGGCGGGACTGTCACTGCTGGCCGCTTGCGCCGGACCGGACATACAGCCCAGCCGTCCGACGCCATCCCAGGGGCCGATCGCCTCGGGGCCCATCACCCTTTATCCCGTCAGCTTCAACGAGCTGCCCGGCTGGCGCGATGACGCCGCCGCCGAAAGCCTGCCGGCCCTGCGCAAGAGCTGCGACAAGATCGTGGTGATGCCCCCCAGCAAGCAGCTGGGCGACGGCCGCACCGGCACGGCTGGCGACTGGACCGGCCCCTGCGGCGCCTTGCGCTCGGTGGCCGCCAGCAACGACGCCATCCGCCGCTGGGCGGAAAGCTGGCTTCAACCGTACCGCGTCACCGCCGGCGGAAGTTCCGAAGGCCTGTTCACCGGCTATTACCAAGCCGAACTGCGCGGCTCTCGCCAGCGTTCGGCGGCCTATCCGGTGCCGCTGTATGGCCGCCCCTCGGGCTGGCCCGCCGATCCCTCGAAAACCGGCCAAACCTTCGCCACCCGCGCCGAGATCGATGCCGGGGCTTTGAATGGCAAGGCTCCGGTGGTGCTGTGGCTGGATGATCCGGTGGATGCCCATATCCTGCATATCCAGGGCTCGGGCCGCGTCACCCTGGATGATGGCAGCGTGGTGCAGGTCAATTACGACGGCAATAACGGCCATAAATTCGTCGGTCTGGGCAAGATTTTAGCTAGCCATAACCTGCTGGCCCCTGGCGAAAGCACCATGCCGGCGGTGCGAGCCTGGCTGAAATCGCATCCGGCCCAGGCTCCGGCCTTGATGGCCGAGAATCCCCGCTATGTCTTCTTCCGCCTGCATCAGGGAGAAGGCCCCGTGGGCGCCCAGGGCGTCGCCCTGACGCCGGGCCGCAGCCTGGCGGTGGATACCAAATATATCCCGCTGGGCGTTCCCCTGTGGCTCGACAGCGCCGACAGCGCCGGACGCCCCCTGCGCCGCCTGATGGTGGCTCAGGACACCGGCGCGGCCATCACCGGCCCGGTGCGAGGCGATTTCTTCTGGGGCTTCGGCGAGACCGCCTTCGACTCTGCCGGACGGATGAAAAGCCGGGGCAGCTATTACCTGCTGCTGCCGCGCCAGCGGACGGCTCCCGTGGCGCTCGACGCGGATCAGCGCATGATCACCCTGGCCCTGCTGGACGAGGAAATGCCCTGATGGCCCGCCAACAGCATCGCCCCGCCGAGGATGTCGCCTATGAAGCCCTGCGCCGCGCCCATGCCGCCGGGCGGGTGGTGATCTTTTCCGATGCCCATGTGCTGAACCGGCCCGGCTCGCCCGTCTATTCCCCCATCGATATCTTCGCCCCCACCCTGGCTTTGATGGGCAGCAGCCTGACCCTGCTGTTCGCTTTCGGCCTGCTGCCCTGGATCATCGCCCTGGTGCTGATTCTGCTCTGGCAGGTCTATGGCGCCCGTTATTTCGTTGAATGGCGGCTGCATCGTCGCACCGTGCAATCGGCGGTGCGCAATCTTCAGTTCATGCGGGTGCTGTGGCATATGGGCGGCATCGCCATCGCCCTGAAGGACTGGCCGGAAAAGAACGTGGTCGCGCCCTATGGCGACTGGCGTGCCTTTGTCGGAGATTTCCTGATCGATATCGAAGCCTCACAGGAACAATAAAAAAGCCCGGAGATTTCTCTCCGGGCTTTTTCTCTGGCGCGAAAGCCTTACTTCACCGGGGTTTCCGGGAAGGCCAGCTCGTCGCGGGCCCGCCATTCCGGGCCGACATAGTTGATGATGATCGACTTGCGCGTGCCATTGATGGGACGCGGATCAACGGCATGCCAAGTATCGGTGCCGGGGATGAAGATCAGGCCGCTGTTGAACAGGCACGGCGCGCGATGCACCCACTTCAGATCGTTGTCGTAGACGTCGGTGCCCCACTCTTCCGAGCCCGGACCCTTCGAGAGATAGATCAGCATGGTGTACTGCTTGACGCCGATATCGGTGTGCGGCTCCAGCCAGAAACCGTCGGTGTCCAGGCAATATTCCAGGCGCAGGCTGGTGCCGGTCAGGTCGATGCCGCATTCGGCTTCGATGGCGGCGACGGTCTTGGGGTCCTGGAAGGCCTCGGCCAGCGCCTTGGCGGCGGGGAACTTGGCCTGAGCCTCGGTGTTGAAGTAATAGCGCGAGGCGTTGTTGGTCTCGCGGCGACCGCTATAGGTCAGCCCCTTGACGGCAGGAACCGACAGGCTGTGCAACTCTTCCGCCTGCTCCAGCGGCAGCATATCGGTCATCAGCCAGTGGCGGTAGGGCTTGGTCACCCGGTTGCTGCCCCCCAAGGCTTTCAGAAAACTCTGCTGGTTCGCGTCTTTGTTCGAAATCACTTCAGCCACAGTCATGGCATGCCCCACTCATAATAAAAATCGGCGGCATCATACTCCCGCCCCGTCATGAGAGCAAATGATAGCCCCTGGCCCTTGACGAAAGGCAGAGCTTCTCCGAAATAGGAGTCCAGACGGTGCCCGCGATTGGGGCCGTCATCCGGACTCGCTCATCAGAGGAGAACGATCATATGAGCCGTGTTTCCATGTTCAACAGCCCGCTTCTGCTTGGTTTCGATCATTTCGAGCGGGTGCTGGACCGGGTATCCAAGACCTCGCCCGAGGGCTATCCCCCCTATAACATCGAGCAGACCAGCGAAAACGGCCTGCGCATCACCCTGGCCGTCGCCGGTTTCTCCATGGACGATCTGCAGGTCTCCATCGAGGACAATCAGCTGATCATCCGCGGCCGCCAGGGCGAAGACGACCCCAACCGCATCTTCCTGCATCGCGGCATCGCCGCCCGCCAATTCCAGCGCGCCTTCGTGCTGGCCGAAGGCATCGAAATCCATGGCGCCACCCTGGATAACGGCCTTCTGCATATCGACATGACCCGCCCGCCGCCCGAAAGCCGGGTGCGCAGCATCAAGATCGAGAAAGCCGCACCCGGCGCCCATGCCGGACGGACCCTCGCGGTGGAAGCCACCTGATCGAAGGAGACCCAGGCCATGGACCAAGACGCCCCTCGGACCCATCCTCCCAACCGCCTGATGAGCGCCGGAGATCTGGCGCGATGGGGCGTCGAGGATGTGGCCTATGTCAAACAGGTCAAGATCAACGACGAAAGCGGCTGGGCCATCTTTGGCGCCGACGGGGCCAATATCGGCCTGACCCACGACCGAGACCTGGCCTTCGCCGCCGTTCGTCAGCACGACCTGGAACCGTTCAGCGTGCACTAAATATATCGGCGGGCCGTTTGGCCCGCCGTAGTCCCTCGCCGGGCGGGGCCATCCGGCCCCTTGGCCGCTCGCTCAATGCTCGCTGGTTTTTTATCGGCTTCGCCGTCGGCCCCTCGCCGGGCGGGCGCGTCCGCGCCCTTGGCCGCTCGCTCAATGCTCGCTGGTGAGAGGGCTTTTGGGTGGAGGGGATGAGTTAGCCTTCTAGGCTTTTCGGGTTCTAGGCTTTTCGGGTTTTTCCGCTTCACCGCAGACTCCCCTCTCCCGCAAGCGGGAGAGGGGCTGGGGGTGAGGGAAAACGGACAAACCCGACCTCACCGGCAGCAGCTCGGCCCAAGCCGACCCTCGCCGCAAGCATCATTTCCCCCCTGCGTCTTGTTACCCGATCCCCTGTGGATTCTTGCCGGAAATTGCGCCGCAACACTTGCGTTCCGTGCGTTTGGTGATAAGGTTCTGCGTCCGCCGCTTCGTGCCGAAATGCCGGTCAAAAATGCCTGGGGCGCACCCCAACGGACGCGGAAACGTTCCATCAAGACGGGAATCCAGCGATGACGAAGATCAAGGTCGCCAACCCCATCGTCGATCTCGACGGCGACGAAATGACGCGCATTATTTGGAAGTTCATCAAAGACAAGTTGATCCTTCCTTATCTCGACGTCGACATTAAGTACTACGACCTGGGCGTCGAGTACCGTGACCAGACCAACGACCAGGTCACCATCGATGCCGCCAATGCCATCAAGCAGTATGGCGTCGGCGTCAAGTGCGCCACCATCACCCCTGACGAGGCGCGCGTTAAGGAATTCAACCTGAAGAAGATGTGGAAGTCGCCCAACGGCACCATCCGCAACATTCTCGACGGCACCGTGTTCCGCGAGCCGATCATCTGCAAGAACGTGCCGCGCCTGGTTCCGGGCTGGACTCAGCCGATCGTCATCGGCCGTCATGCCTTCGGCGACCAGTACAAGGCCACCGACTTCGTGGTCCCCGGTCCCGGCAAGCTGACCATCAAGTTCGTCGGCCAGGACGGCAAGGAAATCGAGCATGAAGTGTTCGACTTCAAGGCCGGCGGCGTCGCCATGGGCATGTATAATGTCGATGAATCGATCATCGGCTTCGCCCGCGCCTGCTTCAACTACGGCCTGCAGAAGAAGTGGCCGGTCTACCTGTCGACCAAGAACACCATCCTGAAGGCCTATGACGGCCGCTTCAAGGATCTGTTCCAGGAAGTGTTCGACAAGGAATTCAAGGCCGAATTCGACAAGCTGGGCATCGTCTACGAACACCGTCTGATCGACGACATGGTCGCTTCGGCCCTGAAGTGGTCGGGCGCCTTCGTTTGGGCCTGTAAGAACTATGACGGCGACGTCCAGTCCGACACCGTGGCCCAGGGCTTCGGTTCGCTGGGTCTGATGACCTCGGTTCTGCTGTCCCCCGATGGCAAGACCGTCGAGGCCGAAGCCGCTCACGGCACCGTGACCCGTCACTACCGCGAGCATCAGAAGGGCAAGGAGACCTCGACCAACCCGATCGCGTCGATCTTCGCCTGGACCCGTGGCCTGTTCTATCGCGCCAAGTTCGACAACACCCCGGAAGTCGCGAAGTTCGCCGAGACCCTGGAACGCATCTGCGTCGAGACCGTCGAAGCCGGCTTCATGACCAAGGACTTGGCCATTCTGATTGGCCCGGATCAGCCCTGGCTGACCACCAACCAGTTCCTGGACAAGCTGGACGAAAACCTGAAGAAGGCCATGGCCGCCTAAGGGCTTCGACCATCAGGACCGAAGGCCCGCGAAGCAATTCGCGGGCCTTTTCCCTTTCAGACATCAAGAGCACCCAAGATGACCCAGGAAGCCACCCGCGATTACATGTATGGCAAGATCCACCGCTGCACGATCACCCAGGCTGATCTGCATTATGTGGGCTCCATCACCGTCGATCCGATCCTGCTGCGCGCCGCCGGAATCCTGCCCCACACCAAGGTCGATGTGGTCAACATCACCAACGGTGCCCGGCTGGCCACCTATGTCATCGAAGGCCCCGAAGGGAGCGGCGTGATCTGCCTGAACGGTGCTGCCGCCCATCATTTCAGCAAGGGCGACCTAGCCATCATCATGGCCTATGAACAGGCCCCGCTGTCGCAGATTCCCGGACGCAAGTCCCGCGCCGTGCATGTGGACGAGAACAACCGCATCATCGGCATCGACGAATATGTCACCCCCAGCCTGAACGAACTGGGCAAGCCCGAGAACAACCGCTACGCCCAGGCCTATCCCACCCGCCTGCACGCGCCCAGCGATCCCTCGGAAGCCGAGAACGAGACTGGCGCGTAACTAGAGCTACAGCACCAGCTGTTCAAAGGCTTCCGCCGCCTTGGGCCAATCCCATTGGCCTTGGCGTGCCAGGGCGGCGCGGTGCTGGCGCAGCCAGAGCGCATCATCGCCCAAGATCTTCAGGGCGGCTTCGGCAAAGGCCTCCTCGCCCTTGACCACGAAGCCGGTTTCGCCATCCACCAGCCGTTCCTTCATACAGGCGATGTCCTCGACCACCCCCGGCAGACCCATGGCCTGGGGCTCGGCGGCGGCATTGCAGAAGGTCTCGCCGATATCGCCGCGATAGAGGAAGGCCCGGGCGGCTTTCATCTCTTCCACCAGCTGGGTCTTGGGCACCGGCCCGCGCAGGACCACGCCCCGGTCGGACAGCGCCGCCGCCCGCTCCAGGATCGGCGTCATCTTGTCGGCCTTGGCCGCGCCTGCTGCTCCATAAATGGCGGCGCCGGCGAAGATATGCAGCTCGGCCCCCGGCAGCTTGGGGAAAATGCGCTCGGCCCAGACCTCCAGCAGCCAGTCCAGCGAACGCAGCGGGTTCGACAGGAACACCGCACGCGGCGGCGGCGCTTCGGTCCGTTCGGCGGCCCCCAGGAACAGCGGCGTGATGCCATAGGGAATGACCGCCCGCCCGCCCTCGAAGGCCCAGGCGGGATAGGTGGACAGATGGCTGGCCCCGGAAAAGACGATGATCGGGCGGCGGCGGAACAGCGGCCATTGATAGCGCCATTTCAGCAGATAGCCGGCCGGGTTATGGATCCAGAAGATGCTCTTCTTCGCCTGGGGAACCTTGGCGATCAGATGATGGGAGCGGTTGGCGATGTAAAGATCGGCGGCTTCGGGCATGGGCGTGGCGTCCAGCGGCTGCCAGCGCACACCCTTCCACTCCAGCGGAGCGGCGCAACGGTTCCAGACCTCGACCCGATGGCCACGGGCCGCCAGGGCCTCGGCCAGTTCGGCAAAGGCGCTCTCGGCCCCGCCCAACGGCTTCTCGTCCTTGACCTTGCCGTCGAAGGCGATGCCGTCATCGGCCATGACGATGTGAAGACTGCGGCTCATTCGTCGTACTTGGCCTTCCAATAGGACACCAGCGGGTAAAGGGCGGCGAACAGGGCGATCAGAAAGCCATGCCCGCCCTCGCGCCAGCCGCTGCGGCTGACATAGCAGCGCCAGAAGCGGGTCATCACCCGGCGGATATTATGGGCGGCGCTGCCGATCTGGCCGGAATCCCGCAGATCCTTGGCCCGCGCCGTCGAATAGCTGTCGAAGCGGCGGATCATGTCGCTGATGTTCCGGTCGACATAATGCTGCACCCGATTGGTCAGCGACGGCCCCTTGGTTCCGGTCAGGGTCAGGCGCGGATGCACCCGCTCGTTGCCCCAGCGCTTGGCAGTCTTGCGGAACAGGCCGGGATAGGCAGGCTTGCCGAAGCTGGCGCCCCAGCCATGGCGGACCAGCTTCTTACCGATCCAGTTATCCACCGGCAGATCGTGATAGCCATGGGGCGAAGCGGCGATGACCCGGCGGATCTCAGCCGCCAGTTCCGGGGTGCAATGTTCGTCGGCGTCAAATTCCACCACCCAATCGCCCGAGCAGGCTTCTATGCCGGTATTGCGGCGCGGGCCTTCCAGCTCCCACGAGCCTTCGACCAATCGGTCGGTGAAGCGGGCGGCGATCTCTTTGCTGCCATCGGTGCATTTGTCCAGCACCACCACGATCTCGTCGGCGAAGGTCAGCCGCTCCAGGCAGTCGGCCAGCCGGGCTTCTTCGTTATGGGCGACCACCAGGGCGGAGAGCTTCATGACGCCCTCGCGGCGTGATGGGCCTCGATCCAGGCGCAGGCGGCGGGCAGGTCATCCAGCACGGCGGCGGGGGTGCAGCGGTCCACATGTTTCTGCCCATGGCCGGTGCGCACCAATAGCCCGACCGCGCCGACCGCCTGGGCCAGCTCGACATCGACGCTCTTGTCGCCCACCAGATAGGCACGGGTCGGGTCGAAGCCCAGCTCGGCAACCGCCTGCTCGACCATGCCGGGCAAGGGCTTGCGGCAGTCGCAGTCTTCGTCGGGGCCATGGGGGCAGAGATAGATGCCGTCCACCGCGACCCCTTCCGCCCCCAGGATTTCCCGCAGGCGGTCATGGATGCGGTCCAGGGTCGCCATGTCGAAATAACCACGGGCAATGCCCGACTGATTGGTGACGATGGCGATGCCGAAGCCCAGATCGCGCAGCCGCTTCAAGGCCGCGCCGACGCCGGGATACAGCTCCAACTGGTCGGGATCGGACAGATAATGCCGCTCGACATTGACGGTGCCGTCGCGGTCGAGCAGAACGAAGGGACGCGGGTCGCGGGTCATGGCAGTCTTTCCAGACGGGCGGCGAAGAATCCGTCCATACCACCAATCTCTTGGTGATGATAGGGCAGGGTCCGCAGGTCGCCCGCCGGGGTGATCAGCTCGGCCCAGCCGCCGATTTCGTCCGGCTGAACCGGCACGCGGCGCACCGGCGCGCCCGAGGCCAGCAGCGCCTCGATCTGCGCCGCGCCCTCTTCGGGCTGCAGCGAACAGGTGCAATAGATCAGCAGCCCGCCGGGTTTGAGCATCGCCACCGCCGCATTCAGAAGACGGGCCTGGGTGATGGCCAGCTTGGCCACATCCTCAGGCGCCTTCAGCCAGGCGGCGTCGGGATGACGGCGCAGGGTGCCGGTGGCCGAGCAGGGCGCATCCAGCAGCACGGCGTCCAGAAGTTCGGTGGGCTTCCACTGGGCGGCATCGGCGGTGACCAGCTCGGCACTCAGGCCCAGCCGGTCGAGATTGGCGGTCAGCCGCTGCAAACGCTTGGCCGAACGGTCGAGGGCGATCACCTGGGCTCCCGCCGCCGCCAGCTGGGCGGTCTTGCCCCCGGGTGCGGCGCAAAGATCGGCCACCCACTTGCCCTGGACATCGCCCAGCAGCTTGGCGGGCAGAGCGGCGGCAACATCCTGCACCCACCAGCCGCCCTCGTCATAGCCGGGCAGCCCCGAGACCATGCCGCCGGGCGGACGGCGGACGGTGCCGGAGGAGAGCAGACTGGCCTCCATCCGCTCGGCCCAGGCGGCGGCATCGCCCTTGACCGAGACATCCAGCGACGCTTCTTGCAGATGCGCCCGGGCGATGGCGCGGCAGGCCTCCTCGCCATAGGCGGCGCACCAGCTGTCCCACAGCCAGCCGGGAGTATTGAGCTTCTCGGCATCCTGTTCGGCCAGCATCGCCGCGCCTTCGCGGGACAGGCGGCGCAGAACGGCATTGATCAGCTTGGCCATGCCCTCCATGCCGCTGGCCCGAGCCATGGCGACGGCGGTATCCACCGCCGCATGGGGCGGGGTGTCGAGGAACATCAGCTGGGTGATGCCCAGGCGCAGAATATCCTCGGCCAAGGCGGCGCGGCTATGCAGCGGGCGCTCCAGACAGCGGGCCAGCAGATCATCCACCTGCCCTCGGCGGCGCAGGGCGGTGGCCAGCAGCATGCGGGCGAAGGCGCGGTCGCGCTCGTCCAGACCGTCATGGTCCAGGGCTTCGTCCAAGGCTTGGTGACGGCGAAGAACAGCCGACAACGCCTCGACGGCGGCGGCACGGGCGCCGAATTCGGCACGGGACAGGATCTGGCTCAAATGATTTTCTCGCTCGGGCATTGATTGGCGGCGGGGGGATGAATAACTTTGCCCACGGCCAGGATCAAGAGGAGCACAGCATGACCGCCGAAACGCCTTCGGGCAAGGACCAGACGCAGCCGCAGGACCAGACCCCTGCCACCGAGCCCTCCAAGACGCCGGTCCCCGCCGAACATGGCGGCCCCAAGGGCGCCGAGCCGACCCGCTTTAACGACTGGGAACGCGGCGGCCGCTGCGTCGATTTCTAAGGGCTAAAACCCCGCCATCCGTCGGACCTCGTCCGGCGTCTTGCCGGAGTCGCGCAGGCTTTGCAGCGTCAGCGCCTTGTCGCGCTTGGCGAAGCGTTTGCCGGACTCGTCGGTCAGCAAGGGATGATGATGCCATTCCGGCACCGGCAATCCCAGCAAGGCTTGCAGCAGACGGTGCAGATGGCTGGCCTCGAACAGGTCTTGGCCCCGCGTCACCAGCGTCACCCCTTGCAGGGCGTCATCCACCGTCACCGCCAAATGATAGCTGGTGGGCGTATCCTTGCGGGCCAGCACCACATCGCCAAACAGGGCCGGTTGCGCCACCTGGGAGCCGACCGAACGATCGGTCCAATGAAGTTCTCCCGCCAAGGCCACCGCTTTCGCCATATCCAGCCGCAGGGCATAGGCTTCGCCGGCCTCTTGCCGCCGGGCCGCCTCTTCGGCTGGCAAGGCGCGGCAGAGGCCGGGATAGAGCGGCCCATCCGGTCCATGGGGCGCGTGGCCCGAGGCGGCGATCTCGCGGGCGATGTCGCTGCGGGTGCAGAAGCAGGGATAGAGCAGCCCCAGCCCCGACAATCTGTCCAGGGCGGCGCGGTAATCCTTTAGATGCTCGGACTGCCGCCTTGCCGGTTGCGGCCAATCCAGGCCCAACCAAGTCAGATCGTCCTCAATGGCGGTGATGAATTCGGGGCGGCAGCGGCCGGGGTCGATATCTTCGTGGCGCAGCAGAAAACGCCCGCCGTTGGCCTGCCGATGGGCGAACAAGGCCGAATGGGCATGACCCAGATGCAAAAGACCGGTGGGGCTGGGCGCGAAGCGGGTGACGATCATGGGGTGACAATAGCACCGTTTTTCCGGTAGCTCTTGCTCCAGCGATTGTTCACAGGAGTTTTCATCATGCTGACCGGCCCTTCCCTTGCTCCCGCCTCTGGGCAGCCGCCCAAGCAGCTGGTGATCTTCCTGCATGGATTGGGCGCCGACGGCTCGGATCTGATCGATCTGGCGCCCTATTTCGCCACCCGCCTGCCCGACGCCCTGTTCCTGTCGCCCGACGCGCCCGAGCCCTGCGATATGGCTCCGTTCGGCAAGCAGTGGTTCAGCCTGCAGGATCAGTCGCCCGAGGCCATGCTGGCCGGAGTGGAAACCGCCGCCAAGACCGTCAACGCCTTCATCGACGCCAAACTGGCCGAACTGGGCCTGACCGACGAGCAGCTGGCGCTGGTGGGCTTCTCGCAAGGCACCATGACCGCCCTGCATCTGGCGCTGCGCCGCCCCAAGGCCTGCGCCGCCGTTCTGGGCTATTCCGGCCTGCTGGTGGCTCCCGACCGATTGGCCGACGAGATCACCGTCCGCCCGCAGGTGCTGCTGGTGCATGGCGACGAAGACGACGTGGTGCCCCACCAGTTCATGCCCTTCGCCCAACAGGCGCTGTCCCGACTGGGCGTTCCGGCCTTGTCCCTCAGCTGTCCGGGGCTGGGGCATTCCATCGATGACGAGGGGCTGAAGGCCGGTATCGAATTCGTCTCGCAGGCCCTGCCCATCTGATTTCACCGAACTGTTACCCTTGTCTCCGGGTCGATCTGTTAGATACACTATATCTAGTAGCGCGAACCCGGACGATGGGGGAGGCCCATGCTGGCTCTGGACAGGTGCCCGGCTTTGGTTCTGAACGCGGACTTCCGTCCGCTGAGCTACTATCCCTTGTCCCTATGGCCCTGGCAGGAAGCGGTCAAAGCGGTCGCCGCCGAACGGGTCAATGTCATCTCGCACTATGACCGGGTGATCCGCTCGCCCTCTTGCCAGATGAGCCTGCCCAGCGTGATCTCGCTGAAGGACTATGTGCCGGCCAACCGCCGCCCGGCCTTCACCCGCTTCAACCTGTTCCTGCGCGACCGCTTCACCTGCCAATATTGCGGCCAGACCCACCCGACCCACGAACTAACCTTCGACCATGTGATCCCCCGCGCCGCCGGAGGCACCACCTGTTGGGAAAATATCGTCACCGCCTGCGGCCCCTGCAATCTGCGCAAGGGCCACAAGATGCCCGACGAGATCGGCATGATCCCCCTGACCCCACCCCGCCAGCCCAGCAATTACGCCCTGATGGAATATGGCCGCGGCTTTCCGCCCAATTACCTTCACGCCAGCTGGCGGGATTTCCTCTATTGGGATTCGGAATTGGAGGTGGTGTGAGGGTGTGAGGTTTTTTGCAAGTCCCTCGCCGGGCGGAAAGTTGATTATTCCGGCTTCGCCGTAAGCCCCTCGCCGGGCGCGGGTGATAGGACCTTTGGATGGAGAGGACGAGCTTCCTCTTGGGTTCTCGGGGAATCTCCCTCACCCCAAACCCCTCTCCCGCTTGCGGGAGAGGGGCTTTTCTTTCCGCAGCTCTCTCCCCTCTCCCGCAAGCGGGAGAGGGGCCGGGGGTGAGGGAAAATTCCGGCTTCGCCGTAAGCCCCTCAGCCTAAGCGGGCGCGTCCGCGCCCTTGGCCTCGCGCTCAACGCGCTCTGGTTATTTATTCCGGCTGCGCCGTAAGTCCCTCGCCGGGCGGGCGCATCCGCGCCCTTGGCCTCGCGCTCAACGCGCTCTGGTGATAGGCTGTGCCAGCGGAGAGGACGAGCTCTCTCAGATAGTGTCTTGGAGATCCATGTCCGGCTGGCGGCATTCTTTGGCGGTTTATGCGAATCCCAGAGTTCTGGCGATTCTGATCTTGGGATTTTCCAGCGGCCTGCCTCTGGCCCTGACCGCGTCCACCCTGTCGACCTGGCTGGCCAAGGATGGGGTCGATCTGAAATCCATCGGCCTGTTCGCCCTGGCGGGAACGCCCTACGCCTTCAAATATCTGTGGTCTCCCCTGATCGACCGGCTGCCGCCGCCCTTGCCGCTGGGCCGTCGGCGGGGCTGGGGCATCACCATCCAGCTGGCCTTGATGGCGGCGATGCTGGCGCTGGGCAGTTGCGATCCCAAGGACTCGTTGGCGCTGATGGGCGGCCTGACCCTGCTGACCGCCTTTCTGGCCGCCAGCCAGGACATCGTCATCGATGCCTATCGCGTCGAGATCCTGGAAGACTGGCAGCAAGGCGCCGGAGCCGGCATGACCCAGACCGGCTATCGCCTGGGCATGATGGCGTCCGGTGCCGGAGCCCTGTTCGTCGCCGATGCTTATGGCTGGTTCATCGCCTATGGCGCGATGGCGGCGGCGCTGGGGCTGGGAATGCTGATGTTCCTGCTGAACCCCGAGCCGACCCCCCGCATGTCCGCACAGACCGTCGAGCGGGAACGCCGCGCCGCCGCCTTTCTGGAACAAAGGCCGCATCTCCAGGGAATCCAGGCCAAGCTGCTGTCCTGGCTGTATGGCGCGGTGGTCTGCCCCTTTCTTGACTTCGCCGCCCGGCCCTCTTGGCTGGTCATCATCATCTTCGTGATCGGCTATAAGCTGGGCGAGGCCATGGCCGGGATCATGGCCTATCCGCTGTATGTCTCGATGGGCTTCTCGCTGCCCGAGATCGGCACCGTCTCCAAGGGCTTCGGCGTCATTCCCACCATCGCCGGCGGATTGATCGGCGGCATCCTGGTGGCGCGCCTGGGTGCCCTGCGGGCCCTGATGCTCTGCGGCATTTTGCAGTCCCTGGGCAATCTGGCCTATGTCTATCAGGCCCAGGCCGGACATGACGTCACCGCCCTGGCGCTCTGCGTCCTTGCCGAGAACCTGACCGGCGGCATGGCCGGAGCCGCCATGGTCGCCTATCTGTCGGGGCTGTGCAACGCGGCCTATACCGCCACCCAATATGCCTTGCTGTCCTCGCTGTCGGCGGTGGGGCGAACCCTGTTCGCCTCGAATGCCGGAGCCATGGCGCAAAGCATGGGCTGGGTGCCGTTTTTCCTCTTCACCACCCTGGCGACCCTGCCCGCCCTGCTCTTACTGGCCTGGCTGATGAAAAAGAGCGCGAAATCTGTGTGACATTCCATTCGGCGGGGCTTGGCGGCCTTTCCTGGGAAGGGTATCCTGGGAACCAAGGGCCGCCTGTGACGGCCCGTCCATGAGGAAGGCAGAGATTATGGACCTGAAGAAGATCCCGATCGGGAAGAATCCCCCCAACGACGTCAACGTGGTCATCGAGATCCCGCTGAAGGGCGATCCGGTGAAGTACGAAGTCGACAAGGACTCCGGGGCGATGTTCGTTGACCGCTTCCTGCATACGGCGATGTATTACCCCTGCAATTACGGCTTCATCCCCAACACCCTGTCGGACGATGGCGATCCCGTCGACGTGCTGGTGGTGGGCCGCCATTCGGTGGTTCCGGGTGCGGTGATGCGTTCGCGTCCCATCGGCGTGCTGCTGATGGAAGACGAGGCCGGTCAGGACGAAAAGATCCTGGCGGTGCCGCATCCCAAGCTGCATCCGTTCTATGACGATGTGAACAACTACAAGGACCTGCCCACCACCCTGATCCAGCAGATCGAGCATTTCTTTGCTCACTACAAGGATCTGGAAGAGGGCAAGTGGGTCCGCGTCACCGGCTGGGGCGATGCCGAGGCGGCTGCCCGCATCATCACCCAGTCGATCGAACGCGCCGAGAAGAAGGCCAAGAAGAAGTAAGCCTTCTTCCCCAGGCCCGAATCAAAAACCCCCGGAGGATCGCCTCCGGGGGTTTTTTCTTAAGCCTTGGTGCTGGTATCGTTCTTGGGCCGCACGCCCTCGATGGAATTGCCGGTCGCCAGGAAATAGGCCATCTCGGCGATGTTAGTGGCATGGTCGCCGATGCGCTCGATATTCTTGGCGATGAACAGCAGATGGCTGCAAGGCGTGATGTTGCGCGGGTCTTCCATCATATAGGTCAGCAATTCGCGGAACAGGCTGGAATATTGCGCATCCACCTCTTGGTCCCGCTTCCAGGCGGCCAGGGCCTTTTCCGGATTGGGCTCTTCATAGGCGGTCAGGATTTCGCTCAACAGGCTCAGCACCAGCTTACCCAAGGTCTGCAAGGGCCGCACCGAGGGCAAGATCACCGGCTGGGTGTTCAGCACCAGGGCGCGCTTGGCGATATTGGCGGCATAATCGGCGATCCGCTCCAGATCGCCGGCCACCTTCAGAGCGGTGATGACCACCCGCAGATCGTCGGCCACCGGAGCCCGCAGGGCCAGAACCCGCAGCACCTGCTCGTTGGCCGAGGCTTCCAGGGCGTCGATCTCGGCGTCGGCCTGGATGATCTTATGGGCCAGATCATCATTGCGGCTGACCAGCGCCTCGATGGCCAGGGTCAGCTGATGCTCGGCCAGAGCGCCCATGCGCGAGACCTGCTGGTGCAGGACGTTCAAGGCCTCGTCGAAGGATTTGACGATATGCGGTTCCATGTCCTTAGTCCTTATCAGCCGAAGCGCCCGGTGATGTAGCCCTGGGTCAGCTTTTCCTTGGGGTTGGTGAAGATCTGCTCGGTCATCCCGCTTTCGATCAGCGAGCCCAGATGGAAGAAGGCGGTGCGCTGCGACACGCGGGCGGCCTGCTGCATGGAATGGGTGACGATGATCAGAGTGTAGGTTTCCCGCAGCTCGTCCATCAGCTCTTCCACCTTGGCGGTGGCGATGGGGTCCAGGGCCGAGCAGGGCTCGTCCATCAGGATCACTTCCGGGCTGACGGCGATGGCGCGGGCGATGCACAGACGCTGCTGCTGGCCGCCCGACAGGCCGGTGCCGATGGCGTCCAGCCGGTCCTTGACCTCTTCGAACAGGCCGGCCCGCTTCAGGCTGTTGACCACGATCTCGTCCAGCTCGTCCTTGCGCTCGGTCAGGCGATGCACCCGGGGGCCGAAGGCGACATTGTCATAGATCGACTTGGGGAAAGGATTGGGGCGCTGGAATACCATGCCGACGCGGGCCCGCAGTTGCACCGGATCGACGCCGCGAATGATGTCATGGCCGTCCAGGGTGATATCGCCTTCGACGCGGCAGCCCTCGATGGTGTCGTTCATGCGGTTGAGACAGCGCAGGAAGGTGGACTTGCCGCAGCCCGAAGGCCCGATCAGCGCCGTAACCTCGCCATCGTTCATGGTCAGGTTCACGTTTTTCAGCGCATGCTTCTGTCCGTAATAGACGTTCACATCCTTGGCGACCAATTTGGGGCGGGCGGCCGGTTGCGGCTCGACGCTCGGATTGGGGGCTGGCAAGGTCTCAATCTCCTGAGAAACAAGTGAAGCGCGGTAAAGCTGGTATACCGGGGGCGAAGGCGTCGCAACAAGAATCCTGCACTGTCACAGAACTGTGAAGAATCCTCGGCACCGCTATTTTTCAATCAGCGGCAGATAGATACTGAAAATACTTCCCTGCCCCAGATTGGACTCGATGGTCAGCAGGCCGCGATGGCGGTTCATCACATGCTTGACGATGGCCAGCCCCAATCCGGTCCCGCCCATCTGCCGCGAGCGGGCGGTATCGACCCGGAAGAAACGTTCGGTCAGGCGCGGCAGATGTTCGCGGGCGATACCCTCGCCGTGATCCCGCACCGAAACCCGCACCGCCTGGACGCATTTGCCGGCCAAGGCCGGGGGAAGCTTGTCGGTACAGCCCAGCGTCACCTCGACCGCCGTGCCTTCACGGCCATATTTCAGGGCATTGTCCAGCAGGTTCTGGAACACCTGGGCCAGCTCGTCCTCTTGCCCCATGACCTCGGCATCCGGGGTCTGGATATCCAGGGCCAGAGTCATGTTGCGGCGCTGGGCCGTCACTTCCAGCCCTTCGGCCACCCGCTGCAGCACCTGGATCAGCCGAAGCTTCTGCACCGGGCGGCTATGCTCGTTCATCTCGATGCGCGACAGGTTCAAAAGATCGGCCACCAGCCGCGACATGCGCGAGGCCTGCTCATACATGATCGCCAGGAACCGCTCATGGGCTTCGGCATCGTCCTTGGCCGGACCTTGCAGGGTCTCGATAAAGCCCAGCACCGCCGCCAGCGGCGTGCGCAGCTCGTGGCTGGCATTGGCGACGAAGTCGGCCCGCATGCGTTCCATCTGCCGCAGGGCGGTGACGTCATGCAGGGTCAGAACCGCCGTCGGGCCGTTCTCGCCGTCGCTGGTCAAGGGCTCCAGCATGGCCAGGAATTCCCGCTCGACCGGACCGGTCAGCGTGAATTCCACCTCGCGGCCCGGCTCTCCGGTCAGAACCTTCTCGGCGGCTTCCAGCAAAGGCGGATTGCGCAGAATCGCCGCCAGATCGCGGTCCTGAAGCTGCCGCCCGAAAATCTTCCGCGCCGCCAGATTGGCCCGCAAAATCTTGCGCTGACCCGACAGCAGGAACAGCGGCGAGGGCAGGCTTTCAAACAGGGTTTCGTGGAAATCCACCCGTCCGGCGGCTTCCTCCACCTTGCTGCGGGCCGAGCGGCGGAACTGCCCCAGGGCTCCCAGCAATTCGGCGCCCGCCACCGAGCGCGGCGTCGGCGGCGCACTGTCCTCACCCCGCGCCAGCTCGCGCATATGGTTCGACAGCGCCAGCAGATCGCCGACATAGGGACGCAGCAGCAGCAGCGTGATGGCCAGACAGCTCAGCCAGGACAGCAGCGCCAGCGGCAGCCGCAGCACCCCATCGGCCACCAGAAAGACCAGTACCCCCGCCAGCGGCAGGGTCAGCAGCGCGGCAAAAGCGAAAAGCGGACGATTGAACCGGGGCGAAGGCATGGGGTCTCGAATTGTGACAATCGATCTTGAGAGTCATGGCAAAAGCCCCCGGCGTCAACCGGGGGCTTCAAGACATTTTAATGACGCTATATTGGGGCCCCTCAAGTGCCGGGCGGGCGCGTCCGCGCCCTTGGCTCCTTCGCTAAAGCTTCGGCGCGCTCAACGCGCTAGTCGCGCTGTGCGCTCCGGTTATATTTAGGCCCCTCAAGCGCCGGGCGGGCGCGTCCGCGCCCTTGGCTCCTCCGCTTCCCTCCTCCGCTGGCGCTCCGTCGTCGCTGCGGGGCGCTCAATGCGCCAGGGGTTTATATTTAGGCCCCTCAAGCGCCGGGCGGGCGCATCCGCGCCCTTGGCTCCTCCGCTAAAGCTTCGGCGGCCTCAACGGCCTAGTCGGCGGCAAGCCGCCTCCGGGAGAGGCGGCCTCTGCTTCCCTTACTTCAACGCGTCATGGGCGGCCAGGACGGCCATGTTGACGATATCCGTCACCGTCGAGTCCATCGAGACGATCTGCACCGGCTTCGACAGGCCCGACAACACTGGGCCGATCACGGTTCCGCCGCCCAGCTTGTGCAAAAGCTTCCACGAGATGTTGGCGGAATAGAGACCCGGCATCACCAGCACATTGGCCGGGCCCGACAGGCGGCAGAAGGGATAGAGCTTCATCAGCTCGGCATCCAAAGCCACGTCGGCGGCCATTTCGCCGTCATATTCGAAGTCCACATGGCGGGCGTCCAGCGCATGCACGGCGGCATTCATGCGATCGGCGGCGAAGGACGAGGGATTGCCGAAATTGGCATAGGACAGCAGCGCCACCCTGGGCTCGTGGCCCAGCTGGCGGGCCTGGGCCGCGGTCTGACAGGCGATGTCGGCCAGTTCCTCGCCGTTGGGGCGCTGATTGACCACGGTGTCCGAAATGAACACGGTGCGGCCCTGATTGACCATGATGGTGGTGCCGAAGACCAGCTTGCCGGGAACCGGCTCGATCACCCGCTTCACATCCTCGAAGGCCTGGTAATAATTGCGGGTCAGGCCGGTGATCATGGCATCGGCGTCACCCGCCAGCACCATGGCGGCGGCGAAGAAGTTGCGATCCTTGTTCACCATGCGCTGTACGTCGCGGTACAGCAGTCCCTTGCGCTGCAGGCGGCTATAGACCTGATCGATATAATCCTTGGTCCGTTCGCAGATGCGGGCATTGACGATCTCGAGCCCGTCCTGAGCCCCCACCAGCCCGGCCTGTTTCATGGTCGCCAGGATATGTTCCTCGCGGCCCACCAGGATCGGGGTGCCGTAACCGGCATTGCGGAAGGCGACGGCGGCGCGGATGGACTTTTCCTCTTCACCCTCGGCGAAGACCACCCGCTGGGGATGGGCCTTCACTTCCTCGAAGATGGTCTGCATCGAGGCGGTAGTGGGGTCCAGCCGGGCCGACAGCTCGCGGCGATAGAGATCCATATCGATGATCGGCTTGCGGGCCACGCCGGATTCCATGGCGGCTTTGGCCACGGCGGGAGGAATGGCGGCGATCAGGCGCGGATCGAAGGGCACCGGCACGATATATTCCGGGCCATAGCGCAGGCGGCGGCCGACATAGGCGGCATCCACCTCGTCGGGCACATCTTCCCGGGCCAGGGCGGCGATGGCCTTGGCGGCGGCGATCTTCATGGCGTCGTTGATAGTGCTGGCCCGCACATCCAAAGCGCCGCGGAAGATATAGGGGAAGCCCAGCACATTGTTGATCTGGTTGGGATAGTCCGAGCGTCCGGTCGCGACGATGGCGTCGGTGCGGATGGCCTTGACCTCTTCCGGAGTGATCTCGGGGTCGGGATTGGCCATAGCGAAGATGATCGGACGCGGCGCCATGGCGGCCACCATCTCGGGCGTCACCGCGCCCTTGGCCGACAGGCCGAAGAAGACGTCGGCGCCCTTCAGGGCTTCTTCCAGGGTGCGGGCGTCGGTCTTGACCGCATGGGCCGACTTCCACTGGTTCATGCCCTCGGTGCGGCCCTGATAGATCACGCCCTTGGTGTCGCACATGGTGACATTGTCATGGCGCACGCCCATGGACTTGACCAGCTCGACGCAGGCCACGGCCGCCGCGCCGGCCCCGTTCACCACCAGCTTGACCTCGGACATATCGCGCCCGGTCAGATGCACGGCATTGATCAGCCCAGCCGCCGAGATGATGGCGGTGCCGTGCTGATCGTCATGGAAGACGGGAATGCTCATCAGTTCACGCAGGCGCTGCTCGATGATGAAACATTCGGGAGCCTTGATGTCTTCTAGATTGATGCCGCCGAAGCTGGGCCCCAGATAGCGCACGGCATTGATGAATTCGTCGACATTCTCGGTATCGACTTCCAGATCGATGGAATCCACGTCGGCGAAACGCTTGAACAGCACCGCCTTGCCTTCCATCACCGGCTTGCCCGCCAGCGCCCCCAGATTGCCCAGGCCCAAGACGGCGGTGCCGTTCGAGATCACCGCCACCAGATTGCCCTTGGCCGTGTAGTCATAAGCGGTTTCGGGATTGCGGGCGATTTCCAGACAGGGCGCGGCGACGCCGGGGCTATAGGCCAGGGACAGATCGCGCTGAGTGGTCATCGGCTTGGTCGGCACGATCTGAATCTTGCCGGGGCGACCCGAGGCATGCATGAGTAGTGAGTCGCGTTCCAGCTTGGCGCGGGCGTTCTCTTCCATCTTTAAAAAACTCTCGTGAGTATCTGAAGGGCGTTCAGCCCTTGCGGCTGTTGGTATGGACGTTCTGGGCGCCGGCTTCGGTCAGGATGCGGCTGGCCTCGGCCTCGCGCGACGCATCGGCGGCATAGACCCACAGCAGCACCTGCCCCTCGGCCAGGGCGCGGGCGAAGTCCTCGGAATGGGGACGGGCGGTGATCTCGTCCATCAGCTCTTTCAGGGCGGCCCCGCCAACACCGGCGGCGACAGCGGCAGCCGCCGCCGCGGCGATGGGATCGGCGATCAGGGCGATGAAGCCGGCGGCCACCAGCGGCCCCTGATAGCGCAGCTCGCCCAGCAGACCCACCAGGGTCTCTTTCCAGGACGCGGCCTTGGGATCGGCGGCGTCGAGGGACTCGTGGGACGCCAGCACCGACAGGTCGGCATGGCCGAATCCGGCGGCCTGCAGCGCCTTGACGGCGGCGTCGAAAGCCGAGCGGGTCTTCAGGATGCCGACGACTTCGCGGCGGGTCAAGCTGGTCTGGGTCACGGACGTTATCCCCTTATAATGTTGTTCCTATTGTGCCTAAAAATGGCGTCGATTCATAGCCCTCGCCGCAGTCTCGTGTTAAGGTCCGGCGCCATGACCGACACTGAAGACACTTCGCCCGCTATCCCCGAAGACGCCACGCCGATGATGGCCCAGTATCTGGCCATCAAGCATAGCCATCCCGATTGCCTGCTGTTCTATCGCATGGGCGACTTCTACGAGATGTTCTTCGAGGACGCGGTTCAGGCCGCCGAAGCGCTGGACATCACCCTGACCAAGCGGGGCAAGCATGGCGGCCAGGATATCTCCATGTGCGGCGTGCCGGTGCACAGCCACGAAGCCTATCTCTCGAAGCTAATCCGCAAGGGCTTCAAGGTCGCCATCTGCGAACAGCTGGAAGACCCGGCCGAGGCCAAGAAGCGCGGCGCGAAATCGGTGGTCGAGCGCGGCGTCATCCGCGTCGTCACCCCCGGCACCATCACTGAGGACGCTCTGCTGGACGCCCGGCGGCATAATTACCTAGCCTCGCTGGCCGAGACAGCCGGCGGCATGGGCCTGGCTTGGCTGGATATGTCCACCGGCGACTTCCAGGTGCAGCCGGTATCTTTGAAGACCGCCGCCGCCGCCGTAGCCCGCTTGAGCCCCGGCGAACTGCTGGTGCCCGACCGCCTGACCCAGAACCCGACGCTGTTCGAACTGTTTCGTGAATTCCGCTCGGCCCTGTCGCCCCTGCCCTCGGCCCGCTTTGATTCCGAGAATGCCCGCCGTCGGCTGGAAAGCCTGTATGGCGTGCGGGCCCTGGACGGCTTCGGCGCCTTCAGCCGCCCCGAGCTGGCCGCCGCCGGAGCCCTGGTGGACTATGTCGAGCTGACCCAGAAGGGCAAGCTGCCCCGCTTAGGCCTGCCCCGCCGTCTGGCCGAGGGCGCGGTGATGGAGATCGACGCCGCCACAAGGCGCAATCTGGAACTGTCCGAGACCCTGACCGGTGAGCGCAAGGGCAGCCTGCTGCAAGCCATCGACCGCACCGTGACCGGAGCCGGCGCCCGCCTGCTGGCCCAGCATCTGGCAGCGCCGCTGACCGATCCGATGGCGGTGAACGAACGGCTCGACGCCGTGCAGTTCTTCGCCGAGCGTCACGGCCTGCGCCAAGAGTTGCGCGAAACCCTGCGCAAGGTTCCCGATGTGGAACGCGCTTTGTCGCGCCTGACCCTGGGACGCGGCGGCCCCCGCGATCTGGCCAATATCCGCGATGCCCTGGGCGAGATCCCCAGCCTGCGCCGGATCATCCATACTGACGGACTGGATGCGCCGCCGACGGTGATCCAGGCTGCCTGCCGCGATCTGGGGGAACATGATGTGCTGGTCGAGCGATTCAGCCGCGCCCTGGCCGCAGAACTGCCACTCTTGACCCGCGACGGCGGTTTCATCGCCGCCGAATACCATCCCGGCCTGGACGAGCTGCGCGGCCTGCGTGATGAAAGCCGCCGCCTGGTCGCCGCCTTGCAGGCGCACTATGCCGAGATCAGCGGCGTCTCTGCCCTGAAGGTGAAGCACAATAATGTGCTGGGCTATTATATCGAAGTGCCGCCCAAGCAGGCCGAGCGCATGGGCGAACCCTTCATCCATCGCCAGACCATTGCGTCCGGCGTGCGCTACAGCACCGTCGAGCTGGGTGAGCTGGAGAACAAGATCCGCGGCGCCGCCGACAAGGCTTTGGCGCTGGAGTTGGAGCTGTTCACCGATCTGCTGGGCGAAGTCACCGCCCGGGTCGAGGAAATCGCCCGCGCCGCCCTGGCCCTGGCCGGGCTGGATGTCGCCTCCAGCCTGGGCGAACTGGCGGTGGACCGCCGCTATGCCCGCCCGCAGGTAGAGGCTGGAACCGCCTTCAGCATTCGCGGCGGCCGCCATCCGGTGGTCGAGGCTCTGATTTCCGAAAGCTTCGTCGCCAATGACTGCGACCTGGAAGACGCCCAGCGCCTCTGGCTGATCACCGGTCCCAACATGGCCGGTAAGTCCACCTTCCTGCGCCAAAATGCCTTGATCGCCGTGCTGGCCCAGATGGGCAGCTTCGTACCTGCCGACTCGGCCCGGATCGGCGTGGTGGACCGGCTGTTCTCCCGCGTTGGCGCAGCCGATGATCTGGCGCGGGGCCGCTCCACCTTCATGGTGGAAATGGTCGAGACCGCCGCCATCCTCAATCAGGCCGGACCCGGCGCGCTGGTGATCCTGGACGAGATCGGGCGCGGCACCGCCACCTTTGACGGCCTGTCCATCGCCTGGGCGGTGGTCGAGCATCTGCACGAGGTGAACGCCTGCCGCGCCCTGTTCGCCACCCATTATCACGAGCTGACCGCCCTGGCCGCCAAGCTGCCGTCGCTGTCCTGCCACTGCATGCGGGTCAAGGAATGGCAGGGCGAGGTGGTGTTCCTGCATGAGGTCGGCCCCGGCGCCGCCGACCGGTCCTACGGCATCCATGTGGCCCGGCTGGCCGGTCTGCCGCCCGCCGTCATCAACCGCTCGGAAGGCATCCTGCATCTGCTGGAAAAGAGCGAACAGTCCTCGGCGGTGTCCAAGCTGGCCGACGATCTGCCGCTATTCGCCGCCGCCGTGAAACAGACTCCGGCCCCGACCGCTCCAGCCGGCCCCTCGCCCCTGGAGCTGGCCCTGGCCCAGGTCAATCCCGACGAACTGACCCCCAGACAGGCGCTGGAGGAACTTTATCGCCTAAAAGGATTGCAGGGCTGACGCCCCTCCATCGAAAGAAGGATCGCCCTATCCTGAATGGGATTTGAGTCTTACCCCTTAAAAGCGCTAACATCAGACAAAGATCATAAGTCGTGATGGGAGGGGCGATTCTTCGCCTGGGGCACCATGCTTCTGAATGTCTCTGTCTTATCCAAGATTCGTGTCCTTGCCGCCTTGATGGGCCTTGTCGCCTTGGCCGTCGGCGGCATCGGCTTCTATTCCATCAACGCTTATGACGCCTTGCTGGATAAGACCGAAAATCTCTCGGCCCGAGCGATCGTCTGTCAGACCATGAATACCCTGGTCATGTCGGTGGTGTCCGACAGCCGAGGCGTCTATATGTCTCGATCGCCGGACGAGCTTGATAAATTCGCCAAGCCCCTGCTCAGCAGCCTGGAGGCCATGAAGGCCCGCCGCGACGAATGGCGCACCCTGCTGCCGGCCGAGGACAAGGCCGAGTTCGAGAGCATGAGCCGCTCGATCGACGAGTTCATCCAATATCGCACCCGCATGGTCGAAGTTGGCCGCGCCAGCGGCGCAGACGCCGCCCGCGAACTGGGCGACAACGACCAGAACCGCGCCAATCGCAAGGCCCTGAACGCCTCTATCGAATCCTTGACCAACCGCTATAGCCAAGCGATCCACGAGTCCAATCGGGATATGGATGCCTTCCACAGCCGCTCGATCATCATCTGCGCGGCCATTCTGGGCATCGGCCTGCTGGTCGGCTTCATCGCCACCACCGTCATCGGCAAGAATCTGATCGGCCGTCCCATCGAGGCGCTGACCGATTCGATGACACAATTGCGCGACAAGAAATTCGATATTCAGATCTCGGGACAAGACCGCGGTGACGAGATCGGCCATATGGCCGCCGCCCTGTCCGGCTTCCGCGACGCCCTGCGCCAGAACGAACAGATGCGTGAGGCCCAGGAACAAGCCCGCCAGGAGCGCGAGAAGCGTTCGCTGCGGGTCCAGCAATTGACCAACGACTTCAACAACCGCGTCGGCGATATCATCGGCAGCGTCAACAAGGCCACCACCGAGCTGCAAAGCGCCGCCACCATCATGGGCCGCGTGGTGTCCGACACCGCCGAAAAGGCCTCGATCGTCAGCGCCGCCGCCCAGGAAGCCGCCACCAATGTGCAAACCGTGGCCGCCGCCGCCGAGGAACTGACCTCGTCCATCTCGGAAATCTCGCGCCAGACCGCCGACGCCAATATGGTCGCCTCGCAGGCCGCCGACCGCAGCCGCGCCGCCAACGAAGGCATCCATACCCTGTCCCTGGCCGCCGAGCGGATCGGCGAGGTGGTCAATCTGATCAATGACATCGCCAGCCAGACCAATCTTCTGGCCCTGAACGCCACCATCGAGGCGGCCCGCGCCGGCGATGCCGGCAAGGGCTTCGCGGTGGTCGCCGGCGAGGTGAAGAACCTGGCCAATCAGACCGGCCGCGCCACCGAGGATATCTCGGGCCAGGTCAATTCGGTGCAAAGCCAGACGAGGGACGCCGTGACCCTGATCGCCGGGATCGGTGAGACCATCGCCAAGGTTTCGGAAATCTCGTCGGCCATCGCTTCGGCGGTGGAAGAACAAGGCGCCGCCACCCAGGAAATCGCCCGCAATGTCGAGCAAGCCGCCCAAGGAACCGCTCAAGTCACCGAAAATATCATCGGCGTGCGCGAAGCCGTCGAAGAGACCGACCGCGCCGCCGACAGCGTCGGCCATGCGGTCTCCGAACTGGAACAGCAGGCCGGCGCCCTGCGCAGCCTGATCAACAGCTTCCTGGCGGATGTGCGCTCCGCCTGAGACCAGCTTGGATTTTCAGTCAGATTTTCTAGTTAGATTTTCCGGGCCAGGAAAAGGGTTGGAAGCTATAGTGCAGGCACTCCAATCTGAGTAGTGGCCCGGAATGAGCATTCCTTTCAAGATCAAGAACCAGCGCGCCATCATCGACCGGCAGGCCGTGCTGGCCCGCATCGACGCCGTCATCGCCGAGGATCATCCCAAGCCCAAGCGCCGTCCGCATGTGCTGACCATCTTCAAGGATGTGCTGAAAGCCGGGCATGAGGAAGTTCGCCGCCGCTTCGAAAGCCACGGCCAGGGCACCGAGGCCGTGCGCGAGAACTGCTTCCTGATCGATCAGATCATCCGCATCATTCACGACTACGCCCTGGAACATGAATATCCCGTCGGCGTCGCCACCACCGGCCAGGCCATGAGCGTGGTGGCGGTGGGCGGTTACGGACGCGGCGAATTGTCGCCCAAGTCAGATATCGACCTTCTGTTCCTGCTGCCCTACAAGCGCACCGCTCATGTCGAACAGGTGGTGGAATATATCCTTTACATGCTGTGGGACATGGGACTGACAGTGGGCCATTCCACCCGCACCATCGACGAGTGCATCCGTCAGGCCAAGGGCGATCTGACCATCCGCACGGCCCTGCTGGAGGCCCGCTGGATCTGGGGCGATGAAGACCTGTTCGGCGAACTGAAGCGCCGCTATCGCTCGGACATCGCCGCCGGCAGCACCGAGGATTTCGTCGAGGCCAAGATGGCCGAGCGCAACGACCGCCATGCCAAGGTGGGCGAGGCCCGCTATGTGCTGGAGCCCAATATCAAGGAAGGCAAGGGCGGCCTGCGCGATCTGCACACCCTTTATTGGATCGCCAAATATATCTATGCCATCACCGACGTCCGCGAGCTGGTGGCCTTGGGCGTTCTGTCGGAGGACGCCGCCAGCCGCTTCGCCAAGGCCCAGGCCTTCCTGTGGACCGTGCGCTGCCATCTGCATTACATCACCGGCCGCGAGGAAGACCGCCTGACCTTCGATCTTCAGCCCGAGATCGCCCGGCGCATGAACTATAACGACCATACCGGCAGCAGCTCGGTCGAGCGGTTCATGAAGCATTACTTCCTGATCGCCAAGGATGTCGGCGATCTGACCCGCATTTTCTGCGCCCTTTTGGAAGCCCAGCATAAGCGCAAGCCCAAGCTCAGCTTCACCGCCGTGCTGCGGACCAAGAAGATCAACGGCTTCCACCTGGAAAACAACCGCCTGGACGTGCTGACCGAAGACCAGTTCGAGCGCGACCCGGTGGCGATGATCCGCATCTTCCACACCGCCCTCGACCTGGATGCCGACATCCATCCCCGGGCGCTGTCGCTGATCACCCAGAACCTGCGCCGCATCGACGGCAAATTGCGCCAGGACCCGGAAGCCAACCGCCTGTTCGTCGAAATGCTTTGCTCGCGCAAGGACCCGGAAGTGGCCTTGCGCCATATGAACGAGGCCGGGGTGCTGGGACGCTTCATCCCCGATTTCGGCCGTGTCGTCGCTCAGATGCAGTACGACATGTACCATGTCTTCACGGTGGACGAGCACACCATCCAGGCCATCGGCATCCTGCATCGCCTGGAACAAGGCCTGCTGGCCGCCGAAGCCCCCGCCGCCAGCGGCGTCATCAAGACCGTGCTGTCGCGGCGCACCCTCTATCTTGCCACCTTCCTGCATGACATCGGCAAGGGCCGCAACGCCGACCATTCCGAGCTGGGGGCCGAGCTGACCCTGAAGCTGGGGCCGCGCCTGGGCCTGACCGACGAGGAAACCGAAACCGCCAGCTGGCTGGTGCGCCAGCATCTGCTGATGACCCGCACCGCCTTCAAGCGCGATATCGACGATCAGAAGACCATCGCCGACTTCGTCGAGGTGGTGCAAAGCCCCGAGCGGCTGAAGCTGCTGCTGGCCCTGACGGTAGCCGATGTCCGCGCCGTCGGTCCCGCCGTCTGGAACGCCTGGAAGGCCGGTCTGCTGCGCGAGCTTTACAACCGCTCGATGGACATGATGTCGGGTGGCGTCGGCGAGGAACGCCGGGGCGCCCGCGTCGAAGCGGCGCAGAAAGCCCTGCGCCGGGCGCTGATCGACCAGAAATGGACCGAAGCCGAGATCGAGACCCATCTGGGCCGCGGCTATCCCTCCTACTGGGTCTCTTACGACCATCACACCCATCTGCGGCACGCCGCCCTGGTCCGCGATGCCGAAGCCGCCAAGGCTCCGGTTACCTTCGATGTTCGCCATGACGATGCCCATGGGGTGAGCGAGATCACCATCTACACCCCCGACCATGCCGGTCTGTTCTCGCAGATCGCCGGCGCCATGGCGCTGTCGGGCGTGTCGATCGTCGATGCCAAGATCATCACCATGACCGACGGCATGGCGCTGGATACCTTTACCATCCACGACCTGGACGGCGGCCCGGTGAAAAGCGAAGACCGGCTGAAGCGTCTTTACAGCCAGCTGGAATCCGCCCTGACCGGCAAGCTGCGTCTGGCCAGGGAAATCGCCCAGCGCCGCGATTCGGTGCAAAGCCGCACCCGCGTCTTCAAAGTGCCGCCCCGCGTGCTGGTGGACAATAATGTCAGCGCCAAGCACACCGTCATCGAGGTCAATGGCCGCGACCGCGTCGGCCTGTTGTACGACATCACCTCGGCCATGACCCGGCTGTCGCTGACCATCGCCTCGGCCCATATCTCGACCTATGGCGAGCGGGTGGTCGACGTCTTTTATGTCAAGGATGTGTTCGGCCTGAAGATCGAGCATGACCGCAAGATCAAGGCCATCCGCGAAGCCTTGCTGTCGGCGCTGAAGGAACCCGGTATCTGCGACCCCAGCCCGCCCCGCGCGGCGGCAGAGTAATCGCCCATGAACCTTGGGAAAGCCATCGCCACCATCGGCGGCTGGACGGTTTTAAGCCGGATCACCGGCTTGGCCCGCGAGATGCTGATCGCCCGCTATCTGGGGGCGGGAATGATCTCGGACGCCTTCTTCGTGGCTTTCCGCTTTCCCAACCTGTTCCGCAGCCTGTTCGCCGAGGGCGCTTTCAACCCCGCCTTCGTGCCTATCTTCGCCGGCAAGCTGGAGGCCGAAGGCCAAGAGGCGGCGCGGGACTTCGCCGAGCAATGTCTGGCGGTACTGACCGCCGTACTGCTGGGCTTCGTGCTGCTGATGGAAATCTTCATGCCGGCGGCCATGCTGCTGCTGGCGCCCGGCTTCGACGATATGCCAGGCAAGATGGAGCTGGCGACCGAGCTGTCGCGCATCACCTTCCCCTATCTGCTGTTCATCTCGATGGTGTCGCTGCAAAGCGGCGTGCTGAACGCCCTGGGCCGCTTCGCCGCCGCCGCCGGCACGCCAGTTCTGCTGAATGTGGTCTCCATCGCCGTGCTGGTAATGCTGGCTCCCTTCACCCCCAATGCCGGCTATGCCATGGCTTGGGGCGTGCTGGTCTCGGGCGTCGCCCAGTTCGCCTGGCTGGTCTTTTCGGTGCGCAAGGCGGGCATGCCGCTGCGCTGGCGCTGGCCGCGCCTGTCGCCCGAAGTTACCCAGATGCTCAAGCGGGTGGTGCCCGGCGCGGTCGGAGCCGGGGTCTATCAGATCAATCTGACGGTCAATACCATGATCGCCTCGGAAGTCGCCAACGGCGCGGTCAGCTATCTGAACTATGCCGAGCGGGTCAATCAGCTGCCGCTGGGCGTGGTCGGCGTCGCCATCGGCACCGCCCTGCTGCCGGTGCTGTCGCGGCAATTGCGGGCGGGCGAGGCTGATGCCGCGCTGGAGTCCCAGAACCGCGCCATGGAAATGGGCCTGCTGCTGACCCTGCCGGCCGCCGCCGCCCTGATGGCCATTGCCCATCCCATCATCGCCGTGCTGTTCGAGCGCGGCTCGTTCCATGCCGAGGACAGCCATGCGGTGGCCCTGGCCCTGATGCTGCTGGCCACCGGCCTGCCCGCCTATGTGCTGGTCAAGGTGCTGACCCCCGGCTTCTTCGCCCGCGAGGACACTCGCACGCCGGTCCGCCTTGCCATGGGCTGCATGGCCGGCAATGTGGTGCTGAATCTGGCGCTGATGATGCCTCTCGGCTATCTGGGCATGGCCCTGTCCACCTCGCTGATGGCCTGGGCCAATGTGGCGGGGCTGGCTTGGCTGCTGCACCGGCGCGGCTATTTCACCATGGATGCCCGGCTGCTGGGCCGGATTCCCCGCATTCTGGCGGCTTGCGCCCTGATGGCGGCGGCGCTGGTGGGTGGGGAATGGCTGCTTGCGGATCTGCTCGATCTGCCGGGCTGGCGCTTCCTGGCGCTGGGGCTGCTGACCGTGGTCGGCATAGCCGCTTATGGCCTTGCCGCCCTGGGCTGCGGCGCCACCCGCCTGTCGGAGCTCAAGGCCATTCTGCCCCGGCGCTTCCGCAAGCATTGATCCTCTGGACGGCGAGGCCGGACAGGGATAGCTTGCGCGAAAATTCGCTCCAAGATCAAAGGACACCTTTGTCATGACCAGACCCTCGGGCCGTACTCCGAACCAGCTCCGCGCCATCTCGCTGGAACCCGGCTTCAGCAAATATGCCGAAGGCTCCTGTCTGGCCAAGTTCGGCAACACCCATGTGCTCTGCACCGCCTCGATCGACGAGAAGGTGCCGCCCTTCCTGCGCAATTCCGGCAAGGGCTGGGTGACGGCGGAATATGGCATGCTGCCCCGCTCGACCCACACCCGCACCGACCGCGAAGCCGCCAAGGGCAAGCAGTCGGGCCGCACCCAGGAAATCCAGCGCCTGATCGGCCGCTCCTTGCGCTCCATCGTCGATCTGACCGCCATGGGCGAACGCCAGATCAAGGTCGACTGCGACGTGTTGCAGGCCGACGGCGGCACCCGCACCGCTTCGATCACCGGCGCTTATGTGGCGCTGTATCTGGCCTTCCAGAAGCTGGTCGCCAACGGCGTGCTGCCCGCCGTGCCGCTGACCGGCCAAGTGGCCGCCGTCTCCTGCGGCATCTTCCAGGGCGTGCCGGTGCTGGATCTGGATTATGACGAAGACAGCAACTGCCAGGCCGACAGCAATTTCGTGCTGACCGCCGACGGCCGCATCGTCGAGATCCAGGGCACCGCCGAGGAACATCCCTTCAGCCAGGCCGAGTTCCTGGAACTGTTGGCCCTTGCCACCCAGGGCGTCGCGGACCTGGCCGAGGCTCAGAAGAAGGCGCTGGGCCTATGACCCGCCGCTTCGAAGGTGGCAAGCTGGTCATCGCCAGCCACAATGCCGGCAAGGTGCGCGAGATCGCCGAGCTGCTGGCTCCCTTCGGAGCCCAGGTGGTCTCGGCGGGCGAATTGGGCCTGCCCGAGCCCGAGGAAACCGGCTCGACCTTTATCGAGAATGCCGAACTGAAGGCGCTGGCCGCCGCCAAGGCTGCCGAACTGCCCTCGCTGGCCGATGATTCCGGTCTGGCGGTGGATGCCCTGCTGGGCGCGCCGGGCATCTATTCCGCCCGCTGGGCCGGTCCCTCCAAGGATTTCGGCCATGCCATGACCAAGATCCACGAGCAGATCGGCGAGAACCCGGACCGCAAGGCCCAGTTCGTCTGCGCCCTGGCCCTGGCTTGGCCGGATGGCCATGTGGAAACCTTCGAAGGTTTCGTCCATGGCACCCTGGTCTGGCCGCCCCGTGGCGAGCAGGGCTTCGGCTATGACCCGATGTTCCTGCCCAATGGCCGCGACGAGACGTTTGGCGAGATGCCATCCGCCGCCAAACACGCCATCAGCCACCGCGCCGAAGCCTTCACCAAGCTGGTGGATGCCTGTTTCGCGTGATGCGGCCCATTTCTAGGCCGCTCGTCGCCTCAGATTAGTTGCTCTGTTCGATCACCCCGTACCAGCCCAGGCCCCGATAGCTTTCATAGCCCGGGGTCAGGGCATAGCCGACGGTCGTGCGGCCTTGGCTGTAATGGCCGCTGCTCTTGCCCCGCAGCTGGAGCGGATAGGCCGAACCTAAGGCGGTGCCGTCGCTGCTGGCGATGACGCGATGCTGGGAATCCAGCAGCAGGCAGCGGGTGCGGGTCCGTTCCAGCGGCGACAGGCGCACGCCCTGCACGATGGCCTTGGCCTGGGGCTCCCAGTCGAAGAAGATGCCCAGCACGCCGATGATCTTGCCGTCATTGTCGCCGTTCTCGCGGATGGCGGTGGAATAGGTGGCGGCGACCGCATGGCGCAAAGCCGGAACCGTATGGATGTCGGCCACGGCGAACTCGCCACCATCTTGGGTGGCCAGCGCGTCCTGGAACCACTGTTCCTTGGAGACATTGGCATCCAGCGCGTTGGGATAGCGGCCCGGACGGCCGGTGGCGACCACACGGCCATCGGCATCGGCCACCCACAGGTCGAGATAGACCGTATAGCTGTCCAGGATCACCCCCAGCCGTTCGCTGGCGAAGCGGGCCTTGGCGCTATCGGAGGAGTCGGCGACGCAATCCACCAGCGCCGAGTCGGTCGCCCACCAGCGCACATCACAGGAGCGCTCGTACAGGTTCCGGTCGATGATCTCGATGGCGTTATGGGCCAAGTCCACCAGCCGCTCGCCGCGCAGGGTGGCGACTTCGTCATTCATGTCGGCGGCATATTGGCTGACGGTTTCCAGCCGCCCGCGCAGCTCGCCCTGCAGCGACGAGGCCAGATCGCTGATCTCGGCCGAGATGGACTTCACCTCGTCGGCGACCACCGCAAAGCCCTTGCCCTGACTGCCGAAGCGATGCGCCTCGATGGCGGCATTCAGCGCCAGCATACGCGACCGCCGGGTGATGCCGTGGATGCGGGAAATTTTGTCATCCGCCAGATGGGTGACGCCATTGGTGATTTCGACGAGCCGTTCGACTGACTGCATGCGCTTATTCCCTCTGTCCTGTCGCCGGTTTTATCCGGACCTGCCGGTTGTGACAGTCGCAATCTGCGTGCCAAAGGGTTTTGGCCTCATTTCCGGGAAATTAGGTCAGCTTCCCTGCCGTTAATGCCCATAGGGGATGCAGTGGCTTTCAGAATTTGCCTGCCAAAACGGCATTTTAGGACTCTCTTTCATAAGAAAAGCCGCCCTGGTTGCCCAGGGCGGCTTCGTTTTTCGGCAGAGCCGAGCGCAGTCTTAGGACTGGCTCTTCTCTTCCTTGGCGCGGTTGAAGGCAGCGCCCAGGATGTCGCCCAGCGAGGCGCCCGAGTCGGACGAACCGTACTCGGCCATAGCCTGCTTCTCTTCTTCCATCTCGCGGGCCTTCACCGACAGGGTAACCTTGCGGGTGCCCTTTTCGATGGCGGTGATCTTGGCGTCGATCTTTTCGCCAACGGCGAAACGGTCGGGACGCTGATCGCCACGGTCACGAGCCAGCTCGTTCTTGCGGATGAAGCCCGACAGGCCGTCCACGGCGACTTCCAGACCGTTTTCGGTCACGGCGGTCACGGTGGCGGTGACGACATCACCCTTCTTAACGTTGGCGATGGCTTCCTTGAACGGATCGGAGCCCAGCTGCTTGATGCCGAGGCTGATGCGTTCCTTTTCGATGTCGACGTCCAGGACCTTGGCCTTGACGACCGTGCCCTTGGCGTAGTCGGCAATCGCCTGCTCGCCGGAACGTTCCCAATCCAGGTCGGACAGGTGCACCATGCCGTCGATGTCGCCCGGCAGGCCGATGAACAGACCGAACTCGGTGATGTTCTTGACCTCGCCCTCGACCTCGGCGCCCACGGGGAACTTCTCGAGGAAGCCTTCCCAGGGGTTCGACATGGTCTGCTTCAGGCCCAGGCTGATGCGGCGCTTCTGAGCGTCGACATCCAGGACCATGACTTCGACTTCCTGAGAGGTCGAAACGATCTTGCCGGGATGGACGTTCTTCTTGGTCCAGGACATCTCGGAGACGTGCACCAGACCCTCGACACCAGCTTCCAGCTCGACGAAGGCGCCGTAGTCGGTGATGTTGGTGACGCGGCCGACGAACTTGCCGTTGACCGGGTACTTCTGCTCGACGCCTTCCCAGGGATCGGCTTCCAGCTGCTTGATGCCCAGGCTGATGCGCTGGGTCTCAGAGTTGAAGCGGATGACCTGCACCTTGACGGTCTGGCCGATATGCAGAGCTTCCGAGGGATGGTTGATGCGCTTCCAGGCGATGTCGGTGACATGCAGCAGGCCGTCCACACCGCCCAGATCGACGAAAGCGCCGTAATCGGTGATGTTCTTGACGACGCCTTCCAGCACCTGGCCTTCCTTCAGGCTCTCGATCAGCTCGGAGCGCTGTTCGGCGCGGGTCTCTTCGAGGACGGCGCGGCGCGAGACAACGATGTTGCCGCGCGAGCGATCCATCTTCAGGATCTGGAAGGGCTGGGCGTTGCCCATCAGCGGAGCGATGTCGCGCACGGGGCGGATATCGACCTGGGAACCGGGCAGGAAGGCCACGGCGCCGGACAGATCGACGGTGAAGCCACCCTTGACGCGGCCGAAGATGACGCCGTTGACGCGCACGTTGTCCTGGAAAGCCTTTTCAAGCTGGGTCCAGGCTTCTTCGCGACGGGCCTTCTCGCGGCTCAGCATGACTTCGCCGTTCTTGTCTTCGTAACGTTCGACGAAGACTTCGACTTCATCACCGGCCTTGATCTCGGCGGGGCGGCCGGGGATGGTGAATTCCTTCAGGGGGATACGACCTTCGGACTTCAGGCCGACGTCGATCACAGCGAAGTCGCCATCGACTTCGACAACCAGACCCTTGACGACGGAACCTTCGAAGGTGCCGTTCTCGCCGAACACTTCGTCCAGCAGAGAGGCGAAATTCTCAGTAGTGGTAAATTCAGTGGCGGTAGCCATGGTACACAAATCCTTTCAACATCTTCTATCCAGGCCAGCCGGTTGAATCCGGCGGTCTTAAGGCGGTGAACCGAAACACCGATCGCCGCTCCCCCGCCTCGAAGGGAACGGCCACCCTTGCTTTCCGTGCCGGCCTGATCAGGCGGCGGGGCAGCGCTGGGAGATGATGGACACGGCGGCGGCAAAGGCCGCGTCGGCGTCCAGCTCCGAGGTATCCAGCAAAACCGCATCGGATGCGGGAACCAGCGGAGCCACGCTTCGAGCACTGTCGCGCTCGTCACGCTCTTTCATGTCCTGAAAGATTTGGTCTCGTATAGCCGAGACTCCCTTGTCAAGCAACTCTTTGAGTCGCCGCTCGACCCTTTTTTCCAGGCTGGCGGTCACGAAAAGCTTGGCGTCGGCGTCGGGGCAGACCACCGTGCCGATGTCGCGGCCATCCAGCACCGCGCCGGGAGCCGTGGCGGCGAAGCTGCGCTGGAACTCCAGCAGGGCGGCGCGCACTCCGGGAATGGCGGCGACCTTGGACGCCGCCGAGCCCGCCTCTTCACCGCGCAGGGCAGGATCGGCCAGCAGATCCGGGGTCAGGGCGCGGGCGGCGGCCTCGGCCTGTTCGGGGTTGGCGGGATCGCCGCCGAAGCGCAGCACCGTCAGGCCGGTGGCGCGATAGAGCCCGCCGGTATCCAGGTAGTTCAGGCCGAAATGCGCGGCCAGACGACGGGCCAGGGTGCCCTTGCCAGCCGCGGCGGGGCCATCGATGGCGATGATCATGGGGTCAGGCTCCTACCAGAGAAATCCGCCGATGGCGTAAGTGGGCCGTAGACCGTCATGGGCGACGCACACCGCCTCGACCTTGTCGGCCTCGGGCTTCTGACCGTAAGTGGTGCCGATCTCGCCGGCGTGAATGCCGCCGGTGCAAAATACCACATCGATGCCGGCCCCATCGGCGCCGGCAACGTCGGTATGGAAGGCGTCACCCACCGCCAGCACGCGGCGGCGATCGGTCATGCCCAGCTTTTCCAGGCAGATATCATAGATGGCCGGATCGGGCTTGCCGCGATATTCCACCACGCCGCCTTGCTCGGCGTAATATTTCGCCAGCATGCCGGCGCAGATGATCTCTTGCCCCTTGCGGATGACGATCAGGTCGGGATTGGCGCAGACCATCGGCAGCTTGCGGGCCAGGGCGGCATCCATCACCGGGGCGTAATCGGCCACGGTTTCCTCGAACTTGTCGGGGCCGGTATTCAGCAGGAAATCGGCCTGGGCGACATCGGTGACGATGTCCAGGTCCAGCTCTTCGAAGATATTGCGGTCGCGCTCGGGCCCGATATGCAGGCAGCGGCGGCCCAGCGCGGCGAACCAGGGATCGCTGCGGCGGACCAGCGCCATATGCACCGCCTCGCCCGAACTCATGACATCGCCGTAAAGGCTGCGGTCCACACCCAGCCCGGTCAGCTGCTCGATCAAAGCAAAGCCGCGACGCGGCGCGTTGGACAGCATCACCGTCTTCTTGCCCAAGGCCTTCAGCTTGGCCAAGGTCTCGGCGGCGCCGGGATAAGGGGCGGTGCCGTCATGGATCACGCCCCACAGATCGAGGATGAAGCCGTCATATTGATCGGCGACCTGACTCAGGCCGTCGAGAACCCGCAAGCTCATTCCTTCCTCCCGGCATCGACGCCGACGGCGTCTTGCAGACTGGTGAAGCCGTCGCGGCGCAGATGCTCGACCAGCTCCTTCTTGATGCGGCTCACAAGGCCGGTGCCCTGATAGACCAGCGCCGAATAAAGCTGGAGCAAGGACGCGCCCGCCCGGATCTTGGCATAGGCCTGCTCGCCCGAGGCGATGCCGCCGACGCCCACCAGCGGCAAGCGGCCTTCGGTCAGGCCATAGACCTTGGCCAGCACGGCGGTCGAGGGTTCGAACAGCGGCGCCCCCGACAGGCCACCGGTCTCGCCCTTGCGGTCCGAGCGCAGGCTGTCGGGGCGGGCGATGGTGGTGTTGCTGACGATCAGCCCATCCAGCCCGCCGGCCAGCGCCACGGCGGCGATGTCCTGCAAATCCTCGTCATTCAGATCGGGGGCGATCTTCAGCAGCAGCGGCGTCTTGGCCGGCAGCGCATCGACGGCGGCGCGGGTGCGGCCCACCAGCTCTTCCAGCGGCCCCTTGCCCTGCAAGGCCCGCAGGCCCGGCGTATTGGGCGAGCTGACATTGATGACCAGATAATCGGCATAGGGCCCCAGGGCGGCGACGCCTTTCTCATAGTCGGAGGCGGCGTCCTCGGTGTCCTTGTTCTTGCCCAGGTTCACCCCCAGGATGCCCTTGCGCGCCCGCTTTTCCAGCCGGGCGGCGACCGCCGCCGCACCCTCGTTGTTGAAGCCCATGCGGTTGATCACCGCCTTGTCGTCGGTCAGACGGAACAGGCGCGGCTTGGGATTGCCCGGCTGCGGACGCGGCGTCACCGAGCCGATCTCGACGAAGCCGAAGCCCTGGGTCAGCATGGCGTCGGGAACCTCGGCGTTCTTGTCGAAACCGGCGGCCAGACCGACCGGGTTCTTGAAGTCGCGGCCCCACAGATTGATGGACAGCAAGGGATCGTTATAGGACGGCTGAGGCGGCACGAAACCGGCCTTCAAAGCCTTGATCACCAGCCCATGGGCGGCTTCGGCGTCGAACAGGCGGACCAGAGGCCCGGCAAAGCTGAAATAATCGAACATCGCTCAGCCTTCCAATGTGGGAAATTGATGGAGTCCATCGGCCCCCAAGGGCAGATCATACACCGCGCGAACCGCCGTCAGCGGCAAAGTTCCGTAAAGATGCGGGAACAGCTGGCCACCGCGCGACGGCTCCCAGCGCAAGGCCTCGCCCAAAGCCTCGGCCTCGACCGCCAGCAGCAGCACGCCGCTCTGCCCGGCGCGATGACGGGCTGCCGATTCCCGGACCTGAGTGCCGGTGGAGAAATGGATGAAGCCGTCGGCCTGGTCCTGGGATGAACCGCCATAGCCGCCTTGGGTTTGCGCCGCCTGCCATTCCTCGGCCCGGCACATATGATAGATGATCTTGCTCATGCTCCGGACCCTACCGCAAAGCCGCGACGCTGCCCAGAGGGGAGCGAACCGATCTTTTCCCGTATTGCATTCGCAACATATTGCCCGAGCATGCAGAGATTCGCAGAACGCGACGAGCCAAGGCTCCGTCACCCCTGCCCCAAGCATCAGACGCTTGATTCCTCAGGCAGTCTTGATCCGCCAAGGGAGGCCCAGCGGCTGGCATGGCGCTTGCGCCAGAAGAGGAAAAGCCCCTTCGAGGAGAGCCGCCATGGCCCGTGACATCGCCCTATCGACCACCAGCGAGGCGTTTCAGGAAGCCCTCGACAGCGTCGAACAGATGAGCTGCAGCCTTGCCGCCTGGATGATGCCGGAACCAACCCTGCCCTCAGTCGCCACCGGAGCCCGCGCCGGACGGATCAGCCGCCGCACCGCCCGTCCGGTCTGCGGCTCGATGGCGCGCGCCCGGCGATAAAGCGCCAGACGGTCAGGCGCGGCCTTAGGGAGCCGCCGCCTCCTCGGTCTTGCCGTCGTCGGATGCGGGCGGAGCCTCATCCTCGTCCTCTTCCTCGTCCTCTTCCGGCAAGGACAGATAGCCCGAGTTATAGTCGTACTCGAAGATTTCGGCGTAGCGGCCCCAGTTGATCACCTGCTCCAGCACGCGCTCGGCCTCGTCGTCGGTCAGATAGTCCTCAAGCTCCTGCAAGAAGCGGTCTTCCGGCGCCCGATGGTCGCGGCGTTCGTCGAGAATCCGGCGGATATGCGAGGCCAGCGAGATATGATGCACCAGATGCTCGGCGAACAGCTCCTTGCGCTTGGCGTCGCTGGATTCGACATAGGCATGACCGGCGGGCAGCAGGAAGACGTCGCCATGCTCCACCTTGATGAAGCCCAGCAGACGCCCGGCTTCCAGCAGTTGGAACAGATGATCGTCAGGGAGTTCCAGCGTCTCGGCCAAGGCGGGAATATCGGCCTGGCCTTTGAATTCCTCGTGCAGGCTTTCCATCATGCCCTCGATCCGGTGCGGCGTCGCGTCGGGCAGGCGATAGCCCAGCGACAGCGGCTCGGCCGGAGATCCGGCGGCCCGCTGCGGCTGCTGGGTCATGATGGCATAGATCTCATCGACGATAGCCTTGAAGGCCGGCGATTCGGTATCGCGCGGATGCGGCAGATTGACCGGAATCTCGGCCTTTACCCGACCCGGATCGGACGAGAAGATCAGCACGCGGTCGCACATGCTGACCGCTTCCTCGATATTGTGCGAGACGAACAGAATGCCCTTGGTGGGGATCTGCCGCTCTTGCCACAGCTCCAGTAAGTCGCCGCGCAGGGTCTCGGCGGTCAGCACGTCCAGGGCCGAGAAGGGCTCGTCCATCAGCAGCACGTCGGGCTGCATCACCAGGGCGCGGGCAAAGCCGACGCGCTGGCGCATGCCGCCCGACAGCTCACGCGGATAGGCGGATTCGAAACCGCCCAGGCCGATGATGTCGATGACCTTCAGGGCTCGCTTCTCGCGCTCGTCGGCCGAGACCGCCTGGGCCTCCAGGCCCAGCTCGACATTCTGCTGCACCGTCAGCCAGGGGAACAGGGCGAAGGACTGGAACACCATCGAAATGCCGTTGGCCGGACCGTTGATGGTCTTGCCGCGATACAGCACCTCGCCGCCATTGGCCTTGATCAGACCGGCGATGATGCGCAAAAGCGTTGATTTGCCCGAGCCGGACTTGCCCAGCAGAGAGACGATCTCGCCCTCTTCCAGCCGGAAATTCACGCCTTCCAGCACCGTGCGTTCGGACCGGTCGGGGGCACGGAAGGCCTTGCGCACGCCGGTCAGGCTGATCAGCAGATCGGAAGCGTTGGTGGACATGTCTCAGGCCCTCAATCGATGCGCCAACGCTCTTCGGCCAGGCGGTAAAGCCGGCGCCAGAGCTGGCGGTTGAACAACATGACGAACAGGATCATCACGCAGATGCCCAGCGCGATGCGGGGGAAGTCGCCCTTGGCGGTGGCGTCGGCGATATAAGCGCCGATGCCGGTCGCCACCAGGGTGTCGTCGCCCCAGCTGACCATCTCGGACACGATCGAGGCATTCCACGATCCGCCCGACGCGGTGATCGCCCCGGTGACATAGGACGAAAAGATCGCCGGCAGGATCAGCCGCTTCCAGCGCAGCCAGCCCTTGAGCCCGAAATTCCCCGCCGCATCCTTCAGATCGGTGGGAATGGTCATGGCGCCGGCGATGACGTTGAACAGGATGTACCACTGGGTGCCCAGGATCATCAGCGGGCTGGTCCAGATTTCCACCGAGGCGTCGTACTTCTTGATCAGCACCACCGCCACCGGGAACATCAGATTGGCCGGAAACGCCGCCAGGAACTGGGCGATGGGCTGCACCGTCTGAGCCAGCTTGGGGCGCAGACCGATCCAGACCCCCAGCGGCACCCAGATCATCGAGGCCAGGGCGATCAGCACCAGCACCCGCACCGCCGTGGCCAGACCCAGCAGCAGCACATGCCAGATTTCCTCGAACCCCACCTCGGTCTTCACGAAGTCGGCGACCCGAATCAGGGCATAAGCGGCGGCGATGGCCAGCAGGGCGTTCCAGACCTTGTCGAACCAGCTGTAATCCCGACCGCGATGCACCGGCCGGCCCAGCCCGTCATGGCGCTTGCGGAAGATCGGCAACGAGACTTCCCACAGGCTGCTGGGCACGCTGGCCATGGCCCGCATCAGCCTTGTGCGCTGCATGAAGTTCAACAGCCAGGAAGACGGAATTTCCTCGCCCGGCATGCTTTCGAACTTGAACTTGTCGGCCCACGAGACCAGCGGGCGGAAGAACAGCTGATCATAGATCAGGATGCCGACCAGCATGGCCAGAATAGCCCAGAAGATCGCCGCCAGATCGCGGTTGCTGATGGCCAGCGAGATATAAGAGCCGATGCCCGGCAGCATGATGGTCTGGCCCGACACCGTGATGGCTTCCGACGCCACCACGAAGAACCAGCCGCCCGACACCGACATCATCATGTTCCAGATCAGGGGCGGCGTGGCAAAGGGCAGTTCCAGCCGCCAGAACCGCTGCCAGGGCGACAGCCGGTACATGGTGGCGGCTTCCTGCAGATCGCGCGGCACGGTGCGCAGCGACTGATACAGGCTGAAGGTCATGTTCCAGGCCTGGGAGGTGAAGATGGCGAAGATCGCCGCGCATTCCACCCCCAGCAGATTGCCGGGAAACAGGGCGATGAAGCCGGTCACCGTGATGGACAGGAACCCCAGGATGGGGATCGACTGCAGCACGTCCAGAATGGGGATCAGGATCTTTTCGGCATATTTGCTCTTGGCCGCCAAGGTGGCATAGACCACCGTGAAGGTCATCGAGCAGGCCAGACCCGCCGCCATGCGCAGAAAAGACCGCAGCAGATAATAAGGCAGATCGGTCGGATCGGTCGAAACCTGCAAGGGATCACCGACATTGTAAGGCGACGACATCTCCATGCCGCCAAAGGCCAGCAGCCACAGCATGCCCAGCACCAGGGGCAAGGCTGCCAAGTCCCAAGCGTTGGGCCGCATGTCATAGCGGAAGCTGATATTCGCCGGAATGAAATTCGGGCGCACGCGCTGTCTCCTTGCCCCGGCCGCATGGGCGCGACCATTTCCTGGATGCCTTCAATACGCTGGAGCCGCCATCTCTGGCAACTCCACTGAATATTGTTGTTTCATGACAGTCGGGCCAAGCCCTGGTCAGGGCAACTGACCAGCGTGCGGTCGGCTGGTTAAACAGGTCATCCAGTCCTATAGGTTACGGACTCGCGCATATCACCTTATGGTAGATGAATTCTGACATTACCTGTCATAATCTGGTCCGCCTCTCCCACCAAAAGATGCAGAAACTCCTGTTTTTCTGCGATTCATTCGCAAAGCCCCAGCATCAACCCCAGCGCGATTCGCATGGCTGCCTTGGAGGGAATGAACTCCTCAGATTTTCTGGGCAGGAAGATAATGGTCCCATGCTTAAACATGCAGACATATGGGCGGCCATCGACCGCCTGGCCAAAGAAAATGGTCTGACTCCCTCGGGTTTGGCGCGCCGCGCCGGCCTGGATCCGACCACCTTCAACCGCAGCAAGCGCATCACCCGCGAAGGCAAAGCCCGTTGGCCCAGCACCGAAAGCATTTCGAAGATTTTGGATGCGACCGGAGTCGGCTTGCGGCACTTCGTCGGCTTGGTGAAGCCCGGCGAGGACGATGACCAGCCCACGGTCCCCCTGGCCAGCTTGGCCGAACTGCGCGAGGGATCGGCCCCCGACGATCTGGGCCGCGCCCTGCCCGACGAATGGGACGAGATACCCCTGCCCGATATTTCCGACCCCAAGGCTTTCGCCGTCGAAATCAACGGCGCCGAGTTCGAGCCGGTCTATCGTGACGGCGATATCCTGATCGTTTCACCCGCCGCCACCCTGCGCCGCGGCGACCGCGTGCTGGTGCGCACCCAGGGCGGCGAGGTGATGATCTCGCGGCTACTGCGGCAAACCACCCGCCGGATCGACCTGCAACGTCTCTGCGGCAGCGACGAGGTCAGCCTGTCGGCCGAGGATATCCGTTCGGTCGCCCGGGTGGTCTGGTCCAGCCAGTAAAAACCCTCCGCTAAAAAACCCTCCGCCCGCCATGCGCGGAGGGTTGCATTGGCGCAAAGCCTCGTATATGAATCGCCCCTCATTCCGCCCGAGGCCCCGGCCCGGCGCGCGAATGAATGGAGAGGTGGCCGAGTGGTCGAAGGCGCACGCCTGGAAAGTGTGTATACGTCAAAAGCGTATCGTGGGTTCGAATCCCACCCTCTCCGCCAGCATATCGTTCACGGTTGTCCGTAACGATCCGCTGGAATCCCCGTAAGGCGCAGAAAACAAGCGATCTTGGCGAATTTGCCAGTCGCTGATGTCCGTTATTGTCCTCCTCTATCCGCTAATTGATGATGGGTATAATTCCTCCCAGCGACGGCTCGCTATGGGAGGCGAAAGATGGCGCGGCAGATTGGCAAGCTATCGGCTATGGCCGTTAAGAATCTAAACAAGCCTAGCCTGCACGCTGATGGCGGCGGCCTCTATCTGCAAGTGACTGACACTGGGGCCAAAACCTGAATATTCCGCTTCATGTTGGCTGGTAAGCGCCGCGACATGGGGTTGGGACCACTGCATACTGTCAGCCTAGCTGATGCCAGAGACGCGGCCATGGAGTGCCGGAAGCTCAAGCTGCAAGGTATCGATCCGATCTCCCAGCGTCAGTCAGATCGGTTGGCTGCTCGTGCCGAGGTCGTCAAGACCAACACCTTCAAACAATGCGCTGAGGCCTACATAACCGCCCACGAGCCGTGCTTGGCGTAACGCCAAGCACGGCTCGTGGGCGCAACACCTTATCGCGCTTGCGGTCGCAACAGGAGGGTCTTTCCTGCGGTGGGATGCTCCCAAGGCCCGTCGAGTACTATACCTCGACGGCGAAATGCCGTCGCAACTTATGCAGCGACGGCTGAAAGCAATGACGGCTGGCATGGGAAAGGAGCCAGCGAATGGGTTCCTTCGGCTCCTGAACCCCGACCTCATTGACGGTCCAATGCCCGACATCAGCTCCACCGAGGGACAAGCCGTCATCGAGCCTCATCTGGCTGAAACGGAGTTCGTTGTGATCGACAACCTCTCGACTCTCTGCCGTAGCGGGCGAGAGAACGAGAGCGGCAGTTGGGGGCCAGTCCAAGGCTGGCTCCTCGATCTCCGCAGGCGGGGAATCACGGTCCTTGTGGTCCACCACTCGGGCAAGAATGGTGGCCAGCGAGGCACAAGCCGGCGCGAGGACGTGTTGGATCTGGTGTTGAACCTCAGGCGCCCTCAAGATTATTCGTCAGAGGATGGTGCCAAGTTTGAGGTACACGTGGAAAAGGGGCGAAGCATTTTCGGTTCCGATGCCAATGGCCGTCAATCATCTCCTTGAAGGGCCAGACGTTGTTCATCTTGGAGCCATCCACCATGAAAGCGACATGGTAGTGAGGATTTTCGCTCGTACGCTCGGAGTCATCCGCGTCCCACCCATCATCGGCATAATGGAGCGGATCTTGGGGGGGGCGATCCGGGTAGAGCTGTCGCAATGCCGCCTCGATGATGGACGGTGTCGCAACAAAACGGCGAATGCTCCGTCCCAAGGCGAATTCCAGCGCTGCGATACAGGACCGATCGGTCGGATCGACCATGGCCAAAGAAAGCGCATTTGCATCCATGGCCAAAGGAAGGCAGTGGGTCTCTTTCAGAAATTCCGGGTTTAAGACCTCGTCAGCCACGGGAGCCGTGGGGAGCGATGA